>OGLC01000006.1_pt1 | contig 173459 bp, 154 predicted proteins | sample 1572751 | NCBI WGS metagenome assembly OGLC01 (sample SAMEA2581897, study PRJEB24529) | metagenome | biome: Human gut stool | place: China | collected 2011
TCGCAAATGCGTAGCTTTATTTTGGTGGCAGGCAATTGTGACGAAGCGGTTCTTTATGTAGAGCCGGCCGAATTGCATTTGGTTAAGGGACAGAAAGTACGTATTACCGGTGGTGTTTTTGAGGGAGTAATCGGTGAGTTTGTCCGAATCCGCCACGACCGTCGTGTGGTGGTTAATATAGAGGGTGTCATGGCTGTAGCTACTACCTTTATTCCGCCTTCTTTGGTAGAACCCATAAAAGAGTAACCTTTTTTTAAAGCATTATAATTCACAAATCATAATTCACAAATTAATGGATTCATTATTTTCCTTAGCCCATCGTCTTCTCACTTACGGGCTTGACGGGAGTCCTATCTATGTAGACGAATTTACACGTTTGAACCGTGAAGTTTACGAGCAGGCATTGGAGCTTTATGGCACTCGCGGCAAGACTGTTGAGTCCGAAGCTGAGCTTTGTCTTGGCCTTTTAGCAGCTTTTGCCGCTACTATTTACGATAATGGTCATAAGCAGCAATACATTCAGCGAGTATTGGACCGTAGTTGGGAAGTCCTTCCTAAACTGTCTGCATCTTTGCTCAAAGTTCAACTTCTTGTCTATTGTTATAGCGAAGTTTATGATGAAGAACTGTCAAGGCAAGCTCATAGCATTATTGCCACTTGGGATAAGGCAGAATTAACTTTGGAGCAAGTGGATATAATAGAAGAGCTAAAGAGTTTTGAAGAAAACCAATACCCTTATGAAGTGATAGAATAACTTCATTCACCAACCTAAACTATTCAACTATCTAAACTAAGACTTTTTATTTTATGGAACCGATTGAGAAAGATGATCATTTTATTCCTGACGGAATGAATGCTTTCGAGCGCAATGTGAAACGTATAGGTGATTGTTTTCTTGCCCTTGGTGCACTTATTGTTTTTTCTCCTTTATTTTTGATTTGTTATATTGCCGTGAAAAGTGAAGATGGAGGTCCTGCTATTTTCAAGCAGGAGCGTATCGGTAGGTTCGGCCGTCCTTTTAATATCTATAAGTTTCGCAGCATGAAGCTGGACGCAGAGAAGTATGGCCCTGCTCTCTACGCCGGTGCAAAAGATCCCCGCATGACGAAAGTCGGCAGGTTTCTTCGCGATCATCATCTGGACGAACTTCCCCAGCTTTGGAATGTATTCTGTGGTGATATGGCCTTTATCGGCCCCCGTCCCGAACGTAAGTTCTTTATAGACCAGATTATGGAGGTGGATCCTCGTTATCGTTATTTATTCCAGATTCGTCCGGGAGTCACTTCGTATGCTACACTTTACAATGGCTATACCGATACTTTGGAGAAAATGATTCGTCGTCTGCGTTATGATTTATTCTATTTGGAGCATCGCTCCTGGGGTTTTGATACCAAGATACTTTTTATGACGTTTATGAATATTGCGTTCGGGAAGAAATTCTAAGATTTTTTCATCAAGATAAAGGGAAAATTCAATTTCAGAAATCTCCATCTTTTAGTGCTCATTAATTGATAATAAGTAAATTATTAGTAGTATCAAACCATGTGAAGATCGTAACATGGAAAAGCAGATGACAAGTGAGGTGGCAATGATGTATGAGGCATCATTAAAGAATTTCCTAATTATTACATCTTGAACTTTACATTATTTTTAATGTGTTTGGATCTTCTCAAACTGTCAAGAGTTAAAAATAAACGGGTAACTTGTAATGTTTCATAAATAATATATAAATGCAATTTCCTCAATAATATAAAGGTTATAAGCATTGTTTTATATGGATAAGACAAAGAAAATAGCTGTAAATACAATCTTTCTATGCTTTAGAATGTTGGTATTGATGTTAATATCATTCTATAGTTCTCGGGTTTTATTGAAGGAGTTAGGCGTTACAGATTTTGGTATTTATGGATTGGTAGGAGGGGTTGTTGCCATATTTTCTTCTTTGCGTGGCTTGTTTGCTACTGCTACCCAAAGGTTTCTTAATTACGAAATGGGTAATGACAATATAGGGGCTCTACAGAAAGTCTTTAATATGAGCATACTCATCAATGTCATTATAAGTTTAGTTTTTTGTATAATAGCAGAGGGTATCGGGTTATGGTTCCTGAATAATAAACTTGTGATAGATTCCGCCCGCATGGTATCCGCCCATTGGGTTTTTCACCTCTCGATATTGGCATCTATGGTTTCAATCATGACTATACCTTTTGATGCTGTGATAATAGCTCATGAACGTATGTCGTTCTATGCCTTTATATCTATATTGAATGCCTTTCTGAGGTTGGGAGCCATTCTTATTCTTCCTTTCTTTGCAATGGATAAGTTACAGTTATACTCAATGCTGATATTGGCAGTGTCTTTACTGATGAGGCTGTTGTGCTCTATCTATTGTAAAGTAAATTTCGAAGAGTGCAAATATAAATTTTATTGGAATAAGAGTCTGTTCAAAGAAATGGGAAGTTTTGCCGGATGGAATTTTGCAGGAAGTTTTGCCTATTCATATGTTAACGAGGGACTTAATATTGTACTGAACCTTTTCGGTGGAGTTGTGGTGAATGCTGCCCGAACTATCGCATATCAAATAAAGAATGCAATAACCACGTTGTTATACAACGTGATGTTGGCAATTCAGCCGCAGGCTACACAACTCTATGCAAAGGGTGAATTCAATAGCTTTTTCAAAATGTTATTTGTCGGAGCTCGAGTGGTTGTTTTCTTTTATTTGTCTATAGCTTTTCCTGTATATTTTTACATAGAAGATATTCTATCTATTTGGCTGACTACCGTTCCTGAGCATACGATTGCTTTTGTACGGACTATATTAATCTATCTTGCCATTCGCTCTTTTCACGAACCGATAGATATATTTTATATGATTATTGGCAAGTTGAAAGTTTACCAGATAACGGAATTTATTGTATTAGGTGCTGCACTCCCTTTATCTTATATTGTTCTGAAATATACATCTTTACCACTATATAGTGTATTTATTATAATGGCGATAGTTGAATTTATAAATTTTTTCATTATTCTTTATATAGCGAAAAGGATAGGGCGTTTTGATTTAGAACTTTATGTAAAAAAGGTTTTTGTGCCGTTTTTTTATACTTTCTTCTGCATGTGTTTTTGTTCATATTTGATAAATATTATTTATAATTCCTACGAATATACTGCGTATTATTGTATCCTGCCGATACTGATAAATGTTCTTTGCTTTTGTGGTATCAGTCTTATGTTCGGATTTAATTTAGAAGAGAGAAAAGCTTTGAAAAGAATAATTTTGAGAAAATAAGCAAGTATGTATAATTTGACTCTCTTAACTTCAAGTAATCGTGATAAATATAAAACAATTATCCCAACGGTATAAGATTTATGATTATAACATAGGTCTTATAAAAGCGACGCCTACGGATGTCATCTTCGGAAATTTTGATTTATGTAGTGTGCATTGGCTGAAGCATAAGTATCGTGATAGAATGTTTGCTGATCCTTTTATTTTGAAAGAGACGGACGACACATTGGAAATTCTTGCAGAGGAAGCACTATTTCTTGGGGGAGCGGCAACTTTGGTAAAACTGACTGTTTGTACTAAAACGTTTCAATTAGTAAGGAGAAAGAAAATACTGTCCATAAAAAGCCATCTGTCATATCCGTATATTCTTCGTTGGAACGATAAAGTCTACATACTTCCTGAAAATATAGCATCGGATAAACTGAAACTGTATTGCTATGATGAGGTAAGGGAAGAGTGCATCTACGTGAAAACGTTGTTGGATATGCCGGTATCCGATCCCAACATCGTTTATGAAAACGGGAAATATTGGTTGTTCGGTGGAAAAAAAGGCTGTGATCAGGAAGAATTATATTTATGGTGTTCTGATGATAATATTTGGGGGAATTACTATCCCAAGGAGGGAGTCTGTGTGAAGAAGGGCCTTAGAGGTAGTCGTATGGCAGGTGATTTTTTTAGAGTAAACGGTCAGTTGTATAGACCTTCGCAGGATTGTCTGGAACATTATGGAGCAGGTACGGTTATCTGGTGTGTTGATTCTGTATCTTTGGACAGGTATGAAGAAACAGAAGTAGCAGTTTTATATCCTCAGCCGAGAAGCAACTATCCTGATGGCTTGCATACTATTAACTTTTCGGACAACTGGTGTGTGATAGATGGATTACATATAAAGCCTGATTTTTGGAGGGGTGGATTGTTAAGGTTGGATAAGAAGTTTGGACTTGGCTTTTTTGATTGATGAATATTCTTTTTGTAAATACATTTGATGTCAGTCCCTTTTTGGGAGGAACTGAGAGAATTACCGATACATTGTGCAGGGAGTTTAGGAAGAGATGTCTGTGTAGATGTTATTTAGCTTATTATGAAGGGATAGACAGCCTTTATAAGAAGACTGTTTTTGATGGAAGACTATGTCTTGGAAGCAGGAAGAATGTGGCGCTTTTGATTGATTATATAGTAAAGAAAGATATAGATGTAGTATTGCTTCAGGGGCAGTTAGGATTAGCAAAAGGCATAAGGCAGGCAATCGGAAAGAAGATAAAGATAATATTTGCGCATCACCTTTATCCTGGCGTAGAGCGGGAAGATGTTTCGTGGAGTAATAGTGTACTTAAATGTTGGAAAAGCCGGGGGCTTATGGCGAATATGTTAAGGTTGACGGCTTATCCGATATTGAAAGTAAAGCATTTATATGCGCTTCCTTTGAAATATAAAGATACCTATGACTATTCGGACAAAGTGGTTCTATTGTCGTCTGAATTGATACAACCTTTTACAGCTTTCGGACATATAAAGGATACGGATAAGTTCAGTGTGATACCCAATACTCTCTCGTTCGATATATTCTTTCCTTTTGAGAAAATCTATGAAAAAGAAAAAGTAGTACTTATTGTTTCGAGGCTTGTAGAGAACCCTAAGAGAATTTCTCTTGCCCTAAGGAGTTGGAAAGAACTTATGAGTGATGACAGGTTGGCGGATTGGAAGTTGGTTATTGTAGGGAGCGGAAGTGACGAGAATAACTATAAAAGTTATGTGGCTGAAAATGATATAAAGAATATATATTTCGAAGGAAATAAAAATCCTCTTCCATATTATCAAAAAGCATCTGTTTTTCTCATGACCTCAGCATTGGAAAGTTGGGGGCTGACCATTACGGAAGCACAACAGTTCGGGGTAGTTCCCGTTGCATTTGACAGTTATCCGAGCTTGCATGAGGTTATAGAAAATAATGTAAATGGCATAACCGTAAAGAATGACAGAATGGATTTGTATGTGGAAGCTGTAAGAAATATGATGCTTGATTCGGAAACACGTAATAGGCTTGCCGAGAGTGCCATAAAGAAAGTACAACGTTTTTCTGCAGAGCAAGTAGTGAAACAATGGCTCTCTATTTTTTGATATGAAAAGAATTATACATAAATCTTTAGCCTTATATTTATAATATGATTCCTAAAATAATACATTACTGTTGGTTTGGAAGAAATCCATTACCATTGCTTGCCGTGAAGTGTATTGAGTCGTGGAAGAGGTATTTTCCAGACTATGAAATAAGAGAGTGGAACGAGGATAATTTTAACGTGAACATGATTCCTTATACACGTGAGGCTTATGAAGCCAAAAAATATGCTTTTGTGAGCGATTATGCACGTTTTTATATTTTATATTATTATGGTGGATTGTATTTTGACACGGATGTAGAAGTAATAAAACCAATGAATGATATTATAGAGCGTGGGGCATTTATGGGATGCGAAAATGAGCTGAAACCGGGTGGTACCTCTATTTTAGCAGTAGCTCCAGGACTTGGTTTGGGATGTATTCCGAGACTTGGTTTCTATGAAGATATGTTGAATTTATATGCAGGTCTGCATTTTCAATATGCAGGTAATGATCTGAATCAGAAAACAGTGGTAGAATACACTACAGAGCTGTTAGTAGCAAAAGGCTTGAGGAATATAGATGATATACAATGTGTGAATGAGATATGGATTTATCCGAAAGAATATTTTTGTCCGATTGATTATCGGACAAATAAGATGAATGTCACTTGCAATACTCGTTCGATACATCATTTTGCCGCTTCATGGAAATCATGGGATGAAAAGATGAAAATCATTATAGCTCGTATCATCGGCACGAAACTTACACACATATTAGGTAACGCCCGACGATGTATCATTGGTAAAAAATAGAATCAGATGAGATTTTCTTTGATTACAGCGACCTTAGGAAGGGTAGAGGAGGTTAGGTGTCTGTGCGTATCCCTCTCTAAACAGACATTTAAGGATTTTGAGTTATATATTGTAGATCAAAACGAGCATCATGAACTTGAAGATATAGTTCGCAATTTTGAAAAAAACTTCATTATTCATTATATACGTAGCGATGTAAAAGGATTATCATACAACCGGAATATTGCCTTGCGCATGTGTAAAGGAGAAATCATAGGTTTTCCCGATGACGATTGCTACTATGAGGTAAATGTTTTGCAGGAAGTAAATGAAGCCTTTAGCAGTAGGGAAGAAGTAGGATTCTGTGCAGTTACTACCCGGGATACTGTAACCAAAAGAGTTTGTCATATTTCACAAAAGGCATATCTATATAAAAAGGATGTTTTAAAGGCATGTATTTCGTATAATATTTTTGTCCGAAAAAATACGGTGATGTTTGATGAGCGTTTGGGAGTGGGAACTTACTTTTCGTCAGGAGAAGAAACGGATTACCTGTACTCTTTTATTGAGAACTATAGAACATGTGGTTTTTTTGTTGACCGAACAGCCGTTTATCATCCAGCTAACAATGCAGATATTTCTAAAGTCTATAAATATAGCCTTGGATTTGCTGCATTACAAAAAAAGGATTGGATAATGAGGCGTAATTATAAAGCCTTATTTGTGTATCTGTATTATCTGTTGAGGGCTTTCTGTGGAATGCTTTTGATAAGAAACTTTATCAAACACTGGTACTCCTTCGGAGGTAAAATTATAGGATTTGTAAAGTTCAAGGTTTAATGTATTATTATACTTTGGTCGTCTTGGCGTATGCGACTTTTTTATTGGATAATTTCAATGTTAGGAACAAGGAGAAATACTCTTGTTTATTTGCATACGTTTTTTTCTCTGTAATCTTCTTTATATCATCCTTTAGGTATGAAGTAGGCTCTGACTATCCCGGCTATAAAGAAATTTTTGAGTATGATGACCCCATAGAACCTTTATTCGCCTTGCTTATTAAAGCAGTAAAATATATTGGCGGAAACTATGAGGTTTTTGTGGCGATTATTTTTATTCTTTCGTTCGGACTGAAACTGTTTGTCTTTCGTAAGCTGGCCTTTAGGAAAGGGTTTTACCTTTCGATGATGTTGTTTTGCAGCTTTTATTATATAGCTTATGAGATGAATGCTATACGTCAGGGGCTTGCCATGTCATTGACTTTGCTGGCTGTATATTATGCGTATATGCGGAAAAAGATAAAATATATAACGGTATGTTTATTGGCCTCTTTTATTCATTATACAGCTTTTTGCTTTATACCTTTTTATCTTCTTCTCAACATAAAGTTAAAGAAAATTCATATTGTAGGCATTTGTCTCTTATGCGTACTGTTATCAATGAATCAAATATTCAATATTTTTATGGATATGGCTTCAATGTATTTGGGGGATAGCGCTATGGGAGACCGGATACTGGCTTATGGTGAAAACGGGGATGCTTCCTCTAATGTGCTGTTCTCCTCCGGAACATTGCGGCGTTTGTTCTTTTTTGGATTGATAATATATAGTATTGATAAGATTGAAGCTACGGAAAGGTTGAAACAGATCATTCTGTGGGGGGCATTTCTTTCAATCGTTACTTACCTTTTGTTTTCGCAAATAGGTTATTTCTCTATCAGATTATCTGCTTATTATAGAATTATAGAGTGTATTTGGCTTAGTTATTTTCCTTTTATCTTTAAGAATCATCGCAGTCAGATGATTGTCATAGCATTCTTTTTCCTTTACTCTATATTGCAGGTAAGCTCTGCTTTGATGCTGGAAGACAATGGATTGCTGCCAATACGCACAATAGTATTTGAAGATTTATGAAAGTTCTTATTATTCGGGATAAGACTTTGTCTTTTAACGGTGGAATTAAAAGACATTGTGATGACTTGTATGCTCTGATGTCTGCATGTGATGTGGATGTTATGCCCGTGGAAGACCTGCCTGCCACGTATGTAAAGTGGATTCGTAAGTATAAATACGATACCAAAGCATTGGTCCGTTACATAGAGAATAGCAGATGTGATGTAGTACATATTCACGGTTTTATGTCTCCGGGTGCGGTGCAGGCAATAAATGCGGCCTATGGTTTGAATAAGAAAATCGTATATAGTCCTCATTTTCATCCTTTCCGGTATCTCCGGCATCCCATGAAAGGGAAACTGTGGTTTCATTTGTTCCTGAAACCGGTCTTGTTCAAAGTGGATACAATTGTTACTATAAACAATGAAGATACCCGCTTTTTTGGCAAGTACCATCCTAATGTAAAAAAGATTCCTCATTGGAGTACAACAGATACGAATGTTTTGGATGAGGTAGAGAAACAAGATAATATGGTATTGTTTATAGGGCGTAATGATACCAATAAAGGGATAGAACATCTTTATACCCTGTCTGATAATTGTCAGGTTCATTGCGTGTGTAAAGGAACAGTGAAACGCGATGATTTTATTCTTCATCAGAATTTGGGAGATGCTGAGTTGGCGTGTCTATACAGACAAGCGAGTGTTGTCGTAGTGCCTTCACGTTATGAGGCTTTTTCTTTGGTGGCTTTAGAGGCGCTTCAACACCATACTCCAGTTGTTATTTCCGAACGCGTAAGGATTGGCGATTATTTGAAAGGAGATAAAGGATACCGGGTTTTTAATTATCACGATTATGAGGGCTTTAAAGATGCGGTTTCTGAATTAATGATGTCTAAAGATACGGTAAATTATAACCAATTGTTAGCTCCTTTTGATAAGGAAAAGATTAGGGAAGAATATTGTAGAATCTATAATTGCTGAGTCTTTAACGCTTATGAAGAAAGTCATTACATACGGAACTTATGATTTATTGCATCAGGGGCATATCAATCTGTTAAGGCGTGCCAAAGAATTAGGCGATTACCTGATAGTCGGTGTGACAAGCGATAGCTTTGACCGGGAGCGCGGAAAGCTTAATGTGCGTAACAATGTTTTGGAACGTATTGAAGCCGTACGGCAAACCGGATATGCCGATGAAATTGTAATAGAAGACTATGTCGGACAGAAAATAGACGATATTCAGCGATTTGGCGTGGATATATTTGCCATAGGTTCTGATTGGCAAGGACATTTTGATTATCTGAAAGAGTTTTGTCAGGTTGTGTATTTACCGCGTACCGAAGGAATAAGTAGCACGCAACTGCGTGAAGAAGTTTTGGAGAAAATAAAGATAGGTATAATAGGAACGGGGCGTATTGCACAACGTTTTATACCGGAAGCGGCAAGTGTCAGCGGTTCAGAAATTGTGTCAGTGTACAATCCGGATTATGTCGATGCAGAAGCATTCGCTTCTCGTTTTGGCTTGGATAAGGCAACTGATAATCTTGCGTCATTCTTTCAGGATATAGAAGCTGTTTATATTGCGTCCCCTCACCTTACTCACTATAATTATATATACCGGGCTTTAACGGCGGGTAAACATGTATTGTGCGAAATACCGATGGTGTTGAGTGGGAGAGAGGCCGATGAACTTTATACATTGGCACGGGATAAAGGCTTGGTATTGCTCGAGGCTTCCAAGACAGCTCATTGTCCGGCATGGAATCATTTACTTGTTTTGGTTAAAAGCGGTGTTATTGGTGAGGTGGTAGATGTAAAGGCGTCATTGTCTAAATTGGTCAGCGGGGATGTGCGCGAACTTGATGCCGGGCAAGCAGGCGGATGTATGACAGAGTTGGCCTCCTTTCCGTTAATGGCCGTCGTAAAGTTGCTGGGGACGGATGTAAAGGATACATATTTTTATTCGAAGTTACAGAATGGGGTGGATATATTTACAAAAGGAAATTTGGTATATAGAAAAGCAACAGCTTCTATCACTTTAGGGCTGGGAGTGAAAACGGAAGGAAATCTTGTAATTTCCGGTACGCGTGGTTATGTTCTTGTCCCTTCTCCCTGGTGGCTCACAAATTATTTCGAAGTGAGGTACGAAGATCAGAATCAAAATAAGAAATACTTTTATACTTATCAGGGAGACGGCTTACGTTATGAATTGCAGGAATTTCTTTCAATGATATATACGCACCGTTTAAGCAGTTACCGGCTACAACCCAAAGAGTCTGTGATGATTGCAGAATTGATAGAATTGTATAGAAAGGGAGTGCATAATACTTATTTGGAATGATAAAGAAACAAAAGGCTCTTATTGTAGGAGGAAGTAACGGGATTGGGCTGGCTCTTGCAATGCGTTTAGTAAAAGAGAAATCGGTTTTGATAGTGGACAAAGTGGAACCGGATTATAGTCAGGTTCCATCAGATATAAAGCATTTGGTGTCATTTCGGAAATTCGATTTGCTGTTCGATGACTATTCATTGTTTGATGAATTTAACGATATTGATACTTTGATTATTACAGCAGGATTCGGGAAGCTATCTCTTTTTGAGGATATGCAGGAAGACACTATAGTAGATATGATAAGTGTGAATACAACATCTGTTTTGCGTATTATCAAGCATTTCTATGGTAGCATACACAGCAGGAAGCCATTCTATACGGCAGTAATGGTGAGCATTGCGGGCTTTATGTCTTCTCCTTTTTTCAGCGTTTACGGGGCAAGTAAAGCTGCTTTAAAAATTTTCATAGAAAGCGTGAATGTGGAATTAAAGAAAAGTGGTACAGACAATCGTATTTTAAATGTTTCTCCCGGTCGTATAAATGGTACTAATTTTTACAATGGGGCTAATAATCTTTCTTTGTTGTATCCATTGGCTGATGAAATTATATACCATATGAATAACCGGAATGATTTGTTTATTCCTGAATATGAAGAGGTCTTTAAAAAAGTTCTGGAACGGTACCACCGGGACTTTAGGGCTGAAGGCGAACATTCTTATGAATATAAACAGGAACAATTAAAGCGAAAATAAAACTTTGATATATTATGACCGAATTACGTCATTTGCAATTGGTAATCCTTGATATAATTAAAGATATCGATATTGTATGTAAGAATAATGGAATAGAATATTATCTATTGGGAGGCTCTGCTATTGGTGCGATAAGACATAAAGGATTTATTCCTTGGGATGATGATTTGGATATTATTATGACCCACTCTAATTATAATCGTTTTCTCAAAGTCTGTAAGGAACAATTGAATAGTAATAAATATTATGTACAAGAGGGGTTAGTGGATTGGCCGCTTGATTATTCGAAGATTAAATTGCGGGATACTATTCTGAAAGAACCCGAAGGCTATATTCCCGCAACCGGAGAGCAAGGAATTTTTGTGGATGTGTTTAAGCTGGACAATGTGTCATCGAATAGATTTTTTGCATATTGGCAATATGTTTGTGCAAAGGTTCTGTTATGCTATCAGTTGTCGTTAAGAACCTATAAAAGCGCCGATTTGAAGAAGAAAATTCTAATGTATTTGGCTTTTCCGTTGAGATGTGGCTATGTACGCGACTTTTTCCGGAGGCAAGTGGAGCGGCTGAATTGCAGAGAGAGTGAGTATTGGGGATTCTTCTATGGTAGGACAAAGTATAAAACCTCAATTCTGAACAAAAGAATATATGGAACTCCTATACGTGTACCGTTTGAGGATACCGAATTGCCTGTACCGGAACACTATCATGAATACTTAACTAAGATGTTTGGTGATTACATGCAACTTCCACCCGAAAATCAGCGTGTTGGCTTGCATCTGCTTTCAGTTGATTTTGGTCGATACTAATTAATCTTTGGATAACTTTCATGCCTTTTTCTGTTATACTTTCTATATATTACAAAGAATCTCCTCTGTTTTTAAGAGAAAGTTTGGATAGTCTTTTTTCCCAGACGGTATGTCCCGACGAGGTTATTCTAGTAAAGGATGGTCCGATAGGTGACGAATTAGATAATGTTATAGATTCATATGTGACAAGGTATCCGTATCTGAAAGTTCTTTCTCTGGTAACCAATCGGGGATTAGGAAAAGCTTTGAATGAAGGGTTAAAGTATTGTTCGCACGAACTTGTGGCCCGAATGGATACTGATGATATTGCCATGCCGGAGCGTTTTGAAAAACAGTTGGCTGTATTTAAGAAATATCCGGATATTGATGTTGTTGGTGCGTGGATTAATGAGTTTGAAGATAATGTATCCAATATAAAGTCTGTAAGAAAGTTGCCGGAACTACCTGATGATATAAGACAGTTCGCAAAACGCCGTAATCCTATAAATCATCCGGTTGTAATGTTTCGAAAGAGCGCAGTATTGGCTGCCGGTGGATACCGACATTTCCCTTTATTTGAGGATTACTATTTATGGATACGTATGTTGATGAATGGAGCTAAGTTTTATAATATTCAGGAAAGCTTGCTGTATTTCCGTTTTTCTTCGGAAATGTTTAAAAGAAGAGGGGGATGGAAATATATGATAAACGAATTGCATTTTCTGCAAATGATGAGACAAATGCATTTTATTTCTTTTTCTCAATTCATGCAAAACCTATTTGTCCGTTTCTCTATTAGACTAATACCTAATTCTTTGCGGGCAATTATATATACGAAATTGATTAGATAGATACTGCATGAATAATTCCTTTATAGCTTGGTTGATTTTCAGCGTCTGAATATTTTTCTGACTTTTTTCATCAGTTTTATTCCAAGCATGGCTCCGTCGAATACAGCCATACCGGTATTAAATGCACGCATGATAGCTGTTCCTTTATTTGCAGCAGGGGCTATCGGGGCAAATAAGTTCCGGGCGGTATCATTCATGACCTGCTTTTGGGCACGTAATTCTTCTAATGCTTCGGCCTTTTGTCGTTGGAGGTCTTCCAGTGTAAGAATCTCTGTCTGGACGGTATCATTCATATCCATGATATTTTAGTTTTTATTGTTATCTATGAATAATCCGGCAATGAATTTGGTCATTGGATTAATAATGATTTTTTTGCGGAACGCAACAATTAACGCAATCAATAAAATATGGAAGCAGCTTATCATGGCAAAACTTACCATTAATCCGCCTACTATGGGGTCTAGTATGTAGGCCAGGGTAAAGGAGAGATAAAACAAAGCCACCATGCCGAGGATGACGACCAACAATACAAGTATAAGCGTTGAGAGCAATATGGTTAATTTCTCCGCTACTTCCAGTTGGGTATATTTCTTTTGTAGTTCCAGATATTTCTTGAAATCGAAAAATAGCTGCTGGATATTCTCAATACTGTTGTCATCTGCAAACATAGTGGCTTTGTTTTGAAATGTGGTTTGATTTATTCGTTTGCTTCGCCTTTCAGTTCTGCTGCAATTTCATCAACGAGGTTTTCCATTTCATTACGGTTCAACCGGATACCTTTCTTGCGAAGGATTTCCGCAATCTTGTGACGCGTATCTTCTCCTTTTTCCGGGGCAAACAAAATACCGATGGCAGCACCTACCGCTGCACCACCCAAAAAAGCTGCTAAAACATTTAATCCTTTCATAATAATACTCCTTTCTTTTTATTAGGTCTAATATGACAAAGCTAACAATTTATTTTGAATGATTGTTCATTAATTCGTGTTTTTTGAAAATATATGCCTCAAAAAGAGATAAAATATGTATTTTAATTATATTTAACGACATAGGAGAGGCTAAGATAAGCGGTTCGGAGTACTTTTGCTTCCTAAACAAAAAAGAGATATATGAAAAGATTGCTGAACGGGACAATACTATTGCTTTTGATGTGTGTAGCGCTGGGACTGGCGTCTTGTATGAATGACGGCGGTTCCGACTGGGTAGGAAAATGGCAGTTGCGCGAATATCAGTATCCCGATGGTAAAGTGCAGAAAGTAGACAGTATCTTCTATGGTTTTCAAAAAGGCAGTTTTCTGGCACATTGTATGAATGAAAGTGGAAGCTATGAATCTTTTTATGGTTATTATAAGTTGAAAGATGATGAAATTTCTATAACTTTGTGGCCGGATAATAGTTCAGGAAATGAGTCTGTTCATGAAGAACTTGTAAATTCGGATAGCTATAAGAAGTTCTTTGGTTGGGGAGATAGCGGCGAGAGAACGTTCAAGGTTGAAGAATTGACAAACAATAAGATGCGGTTGGACTATGAAGGAACGAAATATGTTTTCCGTAAATATTGAGTGTTATTTGAGAATAGATATAGTTACTAACAAAAAATAAAAAGAAAAGATGAAAAAATTGGCAGTGTTAGGAATGGGAGTATGTATTGTACTGGCATTCTCTTCTTGTAAATCGAGTGAAAGCGCTTACAAGAAAGCATACGAAAAGGCTAAACAGCAGGAATTGGCAGAACCGCAGACTACTGCACCGGTAGAGGAAGTTGCTCCTGTGGTTAGCGCTCCGGTAGAAGCTAAGGTTGTAGAAAGTGCACCGGTAGGTACGATCCGTGAAGAGAAAGTGACGGTGGTATCAGGTGCTGACGGACTGAAAGATTATAGTGTTGTATGCGGTAGCTTCGGTGTGAAAGCCAATGCGGAGAACCTGAAAAACTTCTTGGATAAGGAAGGTTATAATGCTGTCATTGCATTTAATGCAGACGCCGCTATGTATCGTGTAATCGTAAGTACATATGCAGACAGAAACTCTGCTGCCAGCGCTCGCGATGCTTTCAAGGCTAAATACCCTAACCGTCAGGATTTCCAGGGTGCTTGGCTGCTGTATCGCATTAATTAATTTGAATTCTTTTTGGTAATTCATAAGAAAGGGGTATTTCCCTCCTTTCAAGATAGGGCGGTAACTGGGAAGTTACTGCCTTTTTCATAATCTGTTGAAAATGATTATGAAAACTCTGTTTTGGGTGATTGTGAAAAGTACTTATAAATATCTCTTTTTCGTTTAAAAGAAGTTATAAAACAAAATTAAAAACTTTTGGCGGTAAAAAAGTTTTTAATTTTGCACCTTATATATTTTGAGAATACAATATGGAACGACAATATATACTTGATGCGATTGATGCAGCACTTTGTGCCGGCAAAGATATCCTCTCTATTTACAACGATCCGACCTCAGATTTTCAAATAGAAAAGAAAGCGGATAATTCTCCTTTGACGATTGCTGATAAGAAAGCGCATGCGGCTATTGCCGGCTATCTGCAAAAAACGCCTTATCCATTATTGAGCGAGGAGGGAAAGCATTTGCCCTATACAGAGCGATGTGCATGGACTACTTTATGGATTGTAGACCCTCTGGATGGTACCAAAGAGTTTATCAAACGGAATGGCGAGTTTACCGTTAATATCGCTTTGGTTCGTAATTCCGTTCCGGTAATGGGGGTTATATACCTTCCGGTAAAGCGGGAGCTTTATTTTGCCGAAGAAACATTAGGTGCTTACAAACTTTCGGATTTTACAGCTCGCAGCGGAGCGTCGTTGGAAGAGTTGATGGCGAAAGCCGTTCATTTGCCGATTAAGGATGATCACGATAAATTTGTAATTGTAGCATCCCGCTCACATCTGTCTCCCGAAACTGAAGATTACATTGAAAAGATGAAGCATTGCCACTCGGATGTAGAATTGATTTCCAGTGGAAGTTCCATTAAAATATGTCTGGTGGCGGAAGGTAAGGCGGATGTATATCCCCGTTTTGCTCCCACCATGGAATGGGATACGGCAGCAGGGCATGCCATTGCACGTGCTGCCGGTATGGAAGTATATCAGGCCGGAAAAGAAGAACCGCTACAGTACAATAAGGAAGATTTGTTGAATCCTTGGTTTATAGTAGAGCCCAGGCGTAATTAAATAACGACTCGTATATATGACGTTTGAAATCATATTTGTGCTTTTAGCGTTGCTGGGCATGGTGATAGCCCTGGTTTTGGATAAAATGCGTCCGGGGATGGTGCTCTTTTCGGTTGTGGTACTGTTTCTCTGTGCCGGAATCCTGACACCTAAAGAAATGCTGGAAGGATTTAGCAATAAGGGTATGATTACGGTTGCCATGCTGTTTCTGGTCAGTGAGGGGATTCGTCAGTCCGGTGCGTTGGGACAGCTTATCAAAAAGCTCCTGCCACAAGGTAAAACCACCGTTTTCAAAGCACAACTCCGAATGCTGCCTACGATTTCCTTTATTTCGGCTTTCTTGAATAATACTCCTGTCGTTGTAATTTTTGCTCCGATTATAAAACGTTGGGCTGAGTCGGTAAAGCTTCCGGCTACTAAATTTCTGATTCCTTTGTCCTATGTGACGATTCTGGGAGGTATCTGTACTTTAATCGGCACTTCCACCAATCTGGTGGTACACGGTATGATACTGGATGCCGGTTATGAGGGATTTACTATGTTTGAACTTGGGAAAGTCGGTATTTTTATTGCAATAACCGGTATTATCTATCTGTTTCTGTTTTCTTCCAGACTATTGCCCGATGTCCGTAAAGATGCGGTGAAACCGGATGATGAACCGGAAGAACATAGTGATCTGCATAGGGTAGAGGCTGTCTTGGGTCCTCGTTTTCCGGGTATCAACAAGAAACTGAAGGATTTTAACTTTAAACGTCATTATGGCGCTGAAGTGAAAGAGATAAAGCGTAACGGCCAGAGTTATGTGCAGGATTTGGAGAATGAGTATTTCCGGGAAGGTGATACTTTGGTGGTAATGGCTGATGATTCTTTTGTGCAGACGTGGGGTGAATCTTCTGTCTTCGTGATGCTTGCCAACGGTAAGGATACGGAGCCTGTTGCAAGTAAAGGCAAACGTTGGTTTGCCCTTGCCCTGCTGATTCTGATGATAACCGGAGCTACGGTTGGCGAACTGCCTGCAGTGAAAGAGGCTTTTCCGGATATCAAACTGGATATGTTCTTTTTCGTGTCCGTTACAACCATTCTAATGGCATGGACAAAAATCTTTCCGGCCCGTAAATATACCAAATATATATCGTGGGATATCCTGATAACGATTGCCTGTGCTTTTGCCATCAGCAAGGCAATGGTAAACTCCGGAGTGGCGGATGCCGTGGCCGGATACATCATTGGACTGACGGATCATTACGGGCCTGCGGTGTTGCTGGCTGTTATGTTTGTCATTACCAACCTGTTTACCGAACTGATAACGAATAATGCCGCCGCTGCACTTGCTTTTCCCTTGGCGCTTTCCATTTCATCGCAACTGGGCGTAAGTCCGACGCCTTTCTTTGTGGTTATCTGTATGGCTGCATCGGCAAGTTTCTCGACGCCTATCGGTTATCAGACCAACCTGATAGTACAAGGTATCGGCAATTATAAATTTACGGATTTCGTCCGCATCGGACTTCCGTTGAATATTATCACTTTTCTTATATCCATATTCCTTATTCCCTTAATATGGCCATTTTGATTGAATTATGACAGAAAATAATATATATCCTATTTTTGACAGAATGTTGTCGAGGCAAGACAAAGAAGAGCTTCTGAAACAACATAGCGTGATGATTTGGTTTACCGGGCTGAGCGGGTCGGGTAAGAGTACGATAGCTATCGCTTTGGAACGTGAGTTGCATAAACGCGGATTGCTTTGCCGTATTTTGGACGGAGACAATATCCGCAGCGGCATCAATAACAATTTGGGCTTTACGGAAGCCGACCGCATAGAGAACATCCGCCGTATAGCCGAGGTTTCCAAATTATTTGTAGATACGGGCATTATAACGATTGCAGCCTTTATCAGTCCCAGCAACGACATCCGCGAAATGGCGGCGAATATTATCGGGAAGGATGATTTTCTGGAAGTGTACGTCAGTACACCCATTGAGGAATGCGAACGCAGGGATGTAAAAGGCTTGTATGCAAAGGCACGCCGCGGAGAAATTAAAAACTTTACGGGTATTTCCGCGCCATTCGAGGCTCCTGCACATCCGGCATTGACACTGGATACATCTGCGTTGAGCCTGGAAGAATCCGTCAATAAATTATTGGAATTAATTTTACCGAGAATTCAGAAGAAATAATATAGCATGAAAGAAGAATATAAACTGAGCCATTTGAAAGAACTCGAAGCAGAGTCTATTCATATTATCCGCGAAGTGGCTGCGGAATTCGAGAATCCGGTGATGCTGTATAGTATCGGCAAGGACTCATCGGTTATGGTACGTCTGGCCGAAAAGGCTTTTGCTCCGGGTAAGGTTCCTTTCCCGTTGATGCATATCGACTCTAAGTGGAAGTTCAAGGAGATGATTCAATTCCGTGACGAGTATGCCCGGAAGTACGGCTGGAACCTGATTGTAGAGAGCAATATGGAAGCTTTTGAAGCAGGTGTAGGACCTTTTACGCATGGCAGTAAAGTGCATACGGACTTGATGAAGACACAGGCACTGCTGCACGCATTGGATAAATACAAATTCGATGCGGCTTTCGGTGGCGCCCGTCGCGATGAAGAGAAGTCGCGCGCAAAGGAACGTATCTTCTCTTTCCGTGATAAGTTCCACCAGTGGGATCCGAAGAATCAGCGTCCGGAATTGTGGGACATATACAATGCGCGTGTCCATAAGGGAGAAAGTATCCGTGTGTTCCCGTTGAGCAATTGGACGGAACTGGACATCTGGCAATATATCCGTCTGGAGAATATTCCTATCGTACCTTTGTATTTTGCCAAGGAGCGTCCTTGCGTGGAGATTGACGGCAACCTGATTATGGCTGATGACGACCGCTTGCCGGAACAGTATCGCGAGAAGATTGAAATGCGTATGGTGCGTTTCCGTACGTTGGGTTGCTGGCCGCTGACCGGGGCTGTAGAAAGCAGTGCCGATACAATCGAGAAGATTGTGGAAGAGATGATGACTACCACCAAGAGCGAACGTACCACCCGCGTTATCGATTTTGACCAGGAAGCAAGTATGGAGCAGAAGAAACGTGAGGGATACTTCTAATGAAATTAAGAATTAAAAATTGAGAATTAAGAAATGGATGATTCAAGACTTGATATAAAGGCTTTCCTTGATAAAGACGAACAGAAAGATTTGCTTCGTTTCCTTACCGCCGGTTCGGTGGATGACGGAAAGTCCACGCTTATCGGACGTCTGTTGTTCGATAGTAAGAAATTGTATGAAGACCAGTTGGATGCGTTGGAGCGCGACAGCAAACGTATGGGTAATGCCGGCGACCACATCGACTATGCCTTGCTGCTGGACGGTTTGAAGGCGGAGCGTGAGCAGGGCATTACTATCGACGTGGCCTATCGCTACTTCTCCACGAATAACCGTAAGTTCATCATTGCCGACACTCCGGGACACGAACAGTATACGCGTAACATGATTACCGGCGGCTCTACCGCTAATCTGGCGATTATTCTGGTAGATGCCCGCACGGGTGTCATCACGCAGACGCGCCGCCATACTTTCCTTGTATCTTTGCTGGGTATCAAGCATGTGGTGCTTGCCGTTAATAAGATGGACTTGGTGGACTTCTCCGAAGAGCGTTTCAATGAAATTGTAGGCGAGTACAAGAAGTTTATCGCTCCGTTGGGCATCCCCGATGTAACTTGCATCCCGCTTTCTGCGCTTGACGGCGACAATGTGGTGGAGAAGTCGGAGCGCACTCCGTGGTACAACGGTACTTCTTTGCTTGACTTCCTCGAAACCGTACCTATTGATAACGACCACAACCTGAAAGATTTCCGTTTCCCGGTACAGTATGTGTTGCGTCCCAACCTCGACTTCCGTGGTTTCTGCGGCAAGGTGGCTTCGGGTATTATCCGCAAGGGAGATGAGGTGATGGCATTGCCGTCCGGAAAGAAGTCCCGCGTCAAGAGCATCGTGACCTATGACGGGGAATTGGATTATGCTTTCCCGCCGCAGTCCGTTACCTTGACGCTCGAAGACGAGATTGACGTATCACGCGGAGAGATGCTGGTACATCCTGACAATCTTCCGATGATGGAGCGTAACTTCGAAGCCATGGTAGTGTGGATGGACGAGGAACCGATGGATGTAAACAAATCGTTCTTCATCAAGCAAACTACCAATTTGAGCCGTACGCGTATTGACAATATCAAGTATAAGGTAGATGTCAATACAATGGAGAAACTCTCCCTTGACAACGGCCGGTTGACGAAAGAGACCCTGCCGATGCAGTTGAACCAGATTGCCCGCGTAGTGTTGACTACTGCCAAGGAACTCTTCTTTGACCCTTATCAGACCAACAAAGCCACCGGTTCTTTCATCCTGATAGACCCGATAACCAACAATACCAGCGCCGTTGGTATGATTATCGACCGCGTGGAAGATAAGGATATGCATGTATCCGAAGAACTCCCTGTTCTTGACTTGCCGAAGCTGGGCATCGCTCCCGAGCATTACGAAGCTGTAGAGAAAGCCGTCAAAGAACTGGAACGTCAGGGAGTGGCAGTGATTATTAAGAAATGAAAATTAAACATTAACAAATAAGAGTCGGATGAGAATTGCGGACTGGCCCGAAAGGCTGTTCTGCAATCCTCAACTTACAATTCTCAATTAAACAAGAATGGGTTTATTAGAATTCAACAAACTGCCGATTAACACACTGGTCGGTGCAGACTGGAAAACGTTCAACGCCATTACAAAAGGACGTGAAATAGATGCCGCGTACAAAGGTAAATTCCGGTTGACGAAAGCCGTTTGCCGCATGCTTTCCATATTGGCTCCCTTGCAGGACAAACGTTATGAGAAGCTGTTGGCGGACAAACCGCTGGAGCACGACCCTGTATTTATTCTCGGTCACTGGCGTAGCGGAACAACTTTCGTGCATAATGTGTTCTCTTGCGACAAGCATTTCGGCTATAACACAACGTATCAGACCGTATTTCCGCATCTGATGATGTGGGGACAGCCTTTCTTCAAGAAAAACATGAGCTGGCTGATGCCCGACAAGCGTCCCACGGACAATATGGAGCTGGCGGTAGACCTGCCGCAGGAGGAAGAGTTTGCGTTGGCGAACATGATGCCTTATACCTATTATAACTTCTGGTTCTTGCCCAAGCATCAGCAGGAGTATGCCGACAAGTATCTATTGTTCGACGATATAAGCGAGGCGGAGCTGAAGGTGTTTGAGGAAACATTTACCAGACTCATCAAGATTTCCTTGTGGAATACGCACGGTACGCAGTTTCTCAGCAAGAACCCGCCGCATACCGGGCGTGTGAAGGAACTGGTAAAGATGTTCCCCAATGCCAAGTTCATCTACCTGATGCGTAATCCTTATACGGTGTTCGAGAGCACGCGCAGTTTCTTCACGAATACTATCCAGCCGTTGAAACTTCAGGATATTACTCCTGCGGAACTGGAGCAGAACATCCTGTCTATCTATGCCAAACTTTATCATAAGTATGAGGCGGACAAGGCAAGCATTCCGGCGGGTAATCTGATTGAAGTGAAGTTCGAGGACTTCGAAGCCGATGCCATGGGAATGACGGAGCACATCTACGATGCGCTGTCCATACCCGGTTTTGCGGATGCCCGCACTGCCATCGAGCAGTATGTAGGCGGTAAGAAAGGTTATAAGAAGAATAAATATAAATATGACGACCGCACGGTGCAACTGGTTCAGGACAACTGGGGCTTTGCGCTGAAGCAGTGGAATTATGAACTTTAACTGATTGTAGGAGAATAGAGAAATGATTCGTAAAAGACTTCGAATGTTGAGTTTGCTGTCCGCAATGCTTTGCTGCGTAGCAGTATCGGCACAGCATAAGGTTGAGATGATTCCTTTCGGAAATATGGATCAATGGATTGACCGCCAGATTAAAGAATCGGGAATTATCGGCGGTGCTACCAAAAATGTATATGCTATCGGTCCTACGGCAACTATCCGTGAAAACAAGCCGTATAAGAATATGGGCGGTTCCCCGTGGGCTACTTCCAACGTGATGGCGCGTGTGGCAGGCATCACCAAAACCAATACTTCGGTATTTCCGGAGAAGCGGGGCGACGGCTTCTGTGCCCGTATGGACACCCGTATGGAAAGCGTAAAGGTGTTCGGCATCGTGGACATTACGGTGCTGGCTGCCGGTTCCATATTTTTGGGCGATGTACACGAGCCCATCAAGGGGACGAAGAATCCGCAGAAGATACTGAATTCGGGCATCCCGTTCACCAAGAAACCTATTGCCATTCAGTTTGACTATAAGGTGAAGATGTCCGACCGTGAAAAACGTGTTCATGCCACCGGTTTCAGCAAGATAACCGATGTGGAAGGAAAGGATTTCCCCGAAATGAACCTCTTTTTGCAGAAACGCTGGGAAGACAAAGACGGAAATATCTATGCCAAACGCGTGGGTACGGTGGTGGTGCGTTATTACACTACAACGGACGACTGGCGCAACAATGCCACTTATTCCATTATGTACGGCGATATAACGGGTAACCCCGAATACAAGGCGCACATGATGCGCCTGCAAGTGCAGGAACGCTATGCGGTGAACAGTAAGGGCGAAAGCGTGCCTATCAAGGAAGTGGCATGGGGAACGGAAGATGATATCCCCACACATATCCAGTTGCAGTTTACGTCCAGCCACGGCGGGGCATATATCGGTTCTCCGGGCAATTCATTCTATGTAGATAATGTGAAGTTGGTATATTGATTTCGTTCCTATACCGGCATGTGTAATTTTGCCTATGGCGAAAAAACTGTTTGATGTATATCAGACGGGATTTTCACCATAGGCAAAATCTTTTTTGATACGTATGAAAAAGAGTTCAAATATAAATCGTAATTTTGTAGCCCATTATGAGTAGAATAATAGCTATTGATTACGGTAAAAAACGTACGGGCATAGCCGTCAGCGACACGTTGCAGATGATTGCCAACGGGCTTACCACTGTGCCTACCCATGAACTGCTCGCCTTTATCATGGATTACGTGGCGAAAGAACCGGTAGAGCGGATACTTGTCGGACTGCCGAAGCAGATGAATAACGAAGCTTCCGAGAACATGAAACGGATAGAGCCGTTTGTGCGTTCCTTGCAAAAGCGGTTGCCCGATATGCCGGTAGAGTATGTGGACGAGCGGTTTACTTCGGTCTTGGCGCACCGCACCATGCTGGAAGCCGGACTGAAAAAGAAAGACAGGCAGAACAAGGCACTGGTGGACGAAATCAGCGCGACTATTATCCTGCAGACTTATCTGGAGAACAGGCGCTTCTCCTCTTTATAAATGTTTGGAAAATAATTCATAATTCATAAATTAAAGAAATGATTTTACCTGTTTATGTATACGGACAACCCGTATTGAGAAAAGTAGCGGAGGACATTACTCCCGATTATCCGAACCTGAAAGAACTGATTCAGAATATGTTCGAAACCATGGACCATGCCGATGGCGTGGGACTTGCAGCACCGCAAATCGGTTTGCCTATCCGTGTGGTGGTTGTAGACCTGGATGTGTTGTCGGAAGATTATCCCGAATATAAAGGTTTCCGTAAGGCATATATCAATGCGCATATCCTCGAAGTATCGGGCGAAGAAGTATCTATGGAAGAAGGCTGCCTGAGCCTGCCGGGCATTCACGAATCTGTGAAAAGAGGCAATAAGATACGCGTGAAGTACCTGGATGAGGACCTGGTGGAGCATGACGAGATTGTGGAAGGCTATCTGGCCCGTGTGATGCAGCATGAGTTCGACCATTTGGACGGTAAGATGTTTATCGACCATCTGTCGCCCTTGCGCAGACAGATGATAAAGGGAAAACTGAATGCCATGCTGAAAGGTAAGGCACACTGTACCTATAAGGTGAAAACCGTAAAGTAAGCAAACCATATAATAAGGTATAAAAGGCTCAAAAAATATAAAAAGTCTTCGGTATATCCTGATATGTAAATGAATAAACGCTACTTTTGTTTTGTTTACAAGCATTTATAAGACAAGATGATAAAAAAGATATTGCTGGCAATTCTGTTATTGCCCACGTTGTTATATGCGCAAATCAATACGGAACGGGTGATGACCATTGCCCGCAACGCATTGTATTTCGAGGACTACGTGCTTTCTATCCAATATTTCAATCAGGTAATCAATGCGAAGCCTTATTTATACGAGCCTTATTTCTTCCGTGCGCTGGCAAAAATCAACCTGGACGATTTTCAGGGAGCGGAAGCGGATTGCGATCAGGCTATTCAGCGCAATCCTTTTGTTGTAGGCGCTTATCAGATAAGAGGTTTGGCACGTATCCGCCAGGATAAGTTCGACGGTGCGGTCGAGGACTACAAGACGGCTTTGAAGTACGACCCGGAGAATGTTGTACTTTGGCATAACCTCTCTCTTTGTCATATGCAGAAAGAGGATTTCAATGCTGCCAAAGAGGATTTGGGCAAGTTGCTCGCCATAGCTCCCCGCTATACGCGTGCGTACCTGATGCGCGGTGAGGTCAATCTCAAGCAGAACGATACGATACAGGCCTTGAAGGATTTTGATAAGGCCATTGATATGGACCGTTACGACCCCGACGGCTGGGCCGCCCGTGCCATTGTCCGTCTTCAGCAATCCGACTACAAGGAAGCTGAAAAGGATTTGGACCAGGCGATACACCTGAGCGCACGTAATTCGGGCAACTACATAAACCGGGCTTTGGCGCGTTTCCATCAGAATAACCTGAGAGGTGCGATGAGCGACTATGACCTGGCGCTGGATATTGACCCCAATAACTTCCTCGGTCACTATAACCGGGGACTGCTGCGTGCACAGGTAGGTGACGATAACCGTGCGATAGAAGATTTCGACTTTGTGCTGAAGATGGAGCCGGACAATATGATGGCAACTTTCAACCGTGGTTTGCTGCGTGCACAAACGGGCGATTACCGCGGCGCTATCAGCGACTACTCCAAAGTGATAGAAGAGTATCCCAACTTCACGGCGGGTTACTACCATCGTGCCGAGGCCCGCAAGAAGATTGGTGACCGCAAGGGAGCCGAGCAGGATGAGTTCAAGCTTATGAAGATGCAGCTCGACAAGCGCAACGGCGTGACAACCGGCGGCAATGACAAGGATGTGGCGGATAATGCGGACGGCAACTCCGGAAAGGATAACGGCAAAACCCGTAAGAAGTCCGACAAGAATATGGATAACTACCGCAAGATTGTGATTGCGGATGATTCGGAAGTGGAACAGCGTTATAAGAGCGACTATCGCGGCCGTGTGCAAGACCGTAACGTGACTATCAAGCTCGAACCTATGTATGCGCTGACCTATTATGAGAAGCTGAGCGACGTAAAACGTACCGTGCATTATCACAAGTATATAGACGAGTTGAATCACTCCAAACTGTTCCCCAAACCGTTGCGCATCACCAATATGGAGTCGCCTCTGACAGAAGAGCAGGTACGTTTCCACTTCGCATTGATAGACGCCCATACATCGGATATTGTGGCAGACGAAAAAAATGCCGGAAAGCGGTTTATGCGCGGTTTGGATTTCTATCTGGTGCAGGACTTTGCAAGTTCCATAGACGATTTTACACAGAGTATCCTGCTGGATGATACTTTCTTCCCGGCATATTTCATGCGTGCTTTGGTGCGCTACAAGCAGTTGGAGTACAAGAAAGCGGAAGCCGGCATGAACGAGGGTGCCGTTTCCGGTGCGCAAGAAGTAAAGAAGGCGGAAGTAACGGCGATGGATTACGATATTGTGAAAAATGATTTGGATCATGTCATCCAATTGGCGCCCGATTTTGTTTACGGTTATTATAACCGCGGCAATGTATTGTCGCTGCTGAAAGATTACCGTGCGGCATTGGCGGATTACGACAAGGCAATCGGACTGAATCCCGACTTTGCCGAAGCCTATTTCAACCGTGGCCTGACGCATATCTTCCTGGGCAATAACAGGCAGGGAATTTCTGATTTGAGCAAGGCAGGCGAATTGGGTATCGTTTCCGCTTACAATATTATCAAGCGTTTTACGAATACGCAGCAGTAACATTTTTTTGCTAAAAAATAGAATATCAATAAAGAATTAGCTATTTTTGCGTTCTAAAATTTGAATTATACATAGCATTATGATAAAGATAACATTTCCAGACGGCTCCGTTCGCGAATACAACGAAGGAGTGACAGGACTGCAAATAGCAGAAAGCATTAGTTCACGTTTGGCACAGGATGTATTGGCTTGTGGCGTGAACGGAGAAGTTTATGATTTGGGGCGTCCTATCAGTGAAGACGCTGAAGTGGTTCTCTATAAATGGGAAGACGAACAAGGCAAGCATGCCTTCTGGCACACCAGCGCCCATTTGCTGGCGGAAGCTTTGCAGGAGTTGTATCCGGGTATACAGTTCGGTATCGGTCCGGCCATCGAGAACGGTTTCTATTATGATGTGGATCCGGGAGAGACTGCTATCAAGGAAGCCGACCTGCCCGCTATCGAAAAGAAAATGGCGGAACTGGCAGCCAAGAAAGAAGCGGTTGTCAGAGAGAGCATTTCAAAGACGGATGCCTTGAAGATGTTCGGCGATCGCGGCGAAACTTATAAATGTGAGCTGATTTCCGAACTGGAAGACGGTCACATCACTACTTATACGCAGGGTGCGTTTACCGACTTGTGCCGTGGTCCTCACCTGATGACTACCGCGCCTATCAAGGCTATCAAGCTGACTTCCGTTGCCGGTGCTTACTGGCGGGGACAGGAAGACCGCAAGATGATGACACGTATCTACGGTATCACTTTCCCGAAGAAGAAAATGCTGGATGAGTATCTCGTATTGCTGGAAGAGGCCAAGAAGCGCGACCACCGTAAAATCGGCAAGGAGATGGACTTGTTCATGTTCTCCGATACGGTAGGCAAGGGACTTCCGATGTGGTTGCCGAAAGGTGCTGCATTGCGTATCCGTCTGCAGGAGTTCTTGCGCCGCATTCAGGCCCGTTACGACTATCAGGAAGTAATGTGTCCGCCTATCGGCAACAAGCTGCTGTACATCACTTCCGGACACTATGCCAAGTATGGTAAGGACTCGTTCCAGCCTATTCATACGCCGGAAGAAGGTGAAGAGTACTTCCTCAAACCGATGAACTGTCCTCATCACTGTATGATTTACAAGAACTCACCCCGTTCTTATAAAGACCTGCCTTTGCGTCTGGCGGAGTTCGGTACGGTTTGCCGTTACGAGCAGAGCGGTGAGCTTCACGGCTTGACCCGTGTACGCAGCTTTACGCAAGACGACGCGCACATCTTCTGCCGTCCCGATCAGGTGAAGGATGAGTTCCTGCGCGTAATGGACATTATCTCAATCGTATTCCAGTCTATGCACTTCGAGAACTTTGAAGCACAGATTTCTCTGCGCGACAAGGTGAACCGTGAGAAGTATATCGGTAGCGATGAGAACTGGGAGAAGGCAGAACAGGCTATTATCGAGGCTTGTGAAGAAAAGGGACTGAAAGCCAGAGTGGAATATGGTGAAGCTGCTTTCTACGGTCCTAAACTGGACTTTATGGTTAAGGATGCTATCGGCCGCCGTTGGCAGTTGGGTACCATTCAGGTAGATTACAACCTGCCCGAACGTTTCCAACTGGAATATACGGGAGCCGACAATCAAAAGCACCGTCCGGTAATGATTCACCGTGCTCCGTTCGGTTCTATGGAGCGTTTCGTAGCCGTGCTTATCGAGCATACCGCCGGCAAGTTCCCGTTGTGGCTGACTCCGGACCAGGTGGCTATCCTGCCTATCAGCGAGAAGTTCAATGATTATGCTCAGGAAGTGAAAGACTATCTGAAGAGATATGATGTCCGTGCCATTGTGGATGAGCGTAACGAAAAAATCGGACGTAAGATTCGTGACAACGAAATGAAGCGTATTCCGTACATGCTGATTGTCGGCGAGAAAGAGGCTGAAAACAGAGAAGTTTCCGTCCGCAAGCAAGGCGAAGGCGACCAGGGAACCATGAAATTTGAAGATTTTGCTAAAAAAGTGAACGAAGAAGTTCAAAATATGATAAATAAATGGTAACTTTGCGCCCAATTGTAAAAGCATAGCATACATACGATGTTCTAAAGACCGCTTTTACTTAACAAAAAAATAATTTGGTAGTAATAAACAAGAAACAAACTGGAAGTAAACGTTATTTAATGAAGAATGACAGCTTAAAAGGGCAACATCGGATTAATGAGCAAATCCGTGCCAAAGAAGTCCGCATTGTGGGCGATGAGGTGGAACCTAAAGTATATCCGATAGCTCAGGCCTTGAAAATGGCCGAGGAAATGGAAGCAGATCTCGTGGAGATTTCTCCGAATGCACAACCCCCTGTTTGTCGTATTATTGATTACTCTAAATTTCTTTATCAGTTAAAGAAGCGTCAGAAAGAGCAGAAGGCGAAGCAGGTTAAGGTAAATGTGAAGGAAATACGTTTCGGTCCTCAGACAGACGACCACGACTATAACTTCAAACTGAAACACGCCAAAGGCTTTTTGGAAGATGGCGACAAGGTGAAGGCATACGTGTTCTTCAAGGGTCGTTCAATTCTGTTCAAGGAGCAGGGCGAAGTACTGCTGCTGCGTTTTGCCAATGATTTGGAAGACTATGCGAAAGTAGACCAAATGCCGGTTCTGGAAGGAAAGAGGATGACCATTCAGCTTTCTCCGAAGAAAGGTGCAGCTCCGAAAAAGCCTGCCACACCGAAGCCGGCAGAAGCTCCGAAAGCAGCTCCGGCCGAAGACAAAAGCGAAGACTAAAGAAATGAGTAACGCCGCAGGTATAGTGCGTTGCCATATAATTAAATAATTTAAAAATAAGTAAGATGCCAAAGATGAAGACTAACTCCGGTTCTAAAAAGAGATTTACTCTTACCGGAACAGGTAAAATCAAAAGAAAGCACGCTTTTCACAGTCACATTCTGACTAAGAAAACCAAGAAGCAAAAGAGAAATCTGTGTTACTCTACAACCGTTGATATAACGAATATGAGCCAGGTTAAGGAACTCTTAGCTATGAAGTAATCAAAAGCGTACGAAGTATTATTAAAGTTATTAACCGAATGCATTAGCTTTAAGTCCGTTGCGTGAAGTACCGGCGCTAACATTCAAAAACAAGTAAAACTATGCCAAGATCAGTAAATCATGTTGCTTCTAAAGCAAGAAGAAAGAAAATTTTGAAATTGACCAGAGGTTACTTTGGTGCAAGAAAGAACGTTTGGACCGTTGCCAAGAATACTTGGGAAAAAGGTTTGACTTATGCGTTCCGTGACCGTAAGAATAAGAAAAGAAACTTCCGCGCTTTGTGGATTCAACGTATCAACGCTGCTGCACGTCTGGAAGGTATGTCTTATTCCAAACTGATGGGTGCTCTGCACAAAGCTGGTATCGAAATCAACCGTAAGGTTTTGGCTGATTTAGCAATGAATCATCCGGAAGCTTTCAAGGCCATTGTAGCTAAAGCAAAAGCTGCATAAGCCGGGGTAAAAGAATAAACCTGCAAGGCGCTGATTACGAATACGTAATCGGCGCTTTTTGTTTTGGGCAGTATTGTGGAAATGTGAAAACATTAGATGCAGGCAAACAATTTTCTTGTTTTTCTTGTTTCTTTCGTAGAAACTCACTACCTTTGAAGTAGAAAAAATAGCCGCATTGATTGGATCGGGAAACTCATCAATTCTAATGAAATACCGAGACAAGCTTCAGTTCTCAATGGCGGGCCACGCCCTTCGGGGTAACTCTTGAGTCGGTGGATTACAAAGAGGACGAGCACTCAAATCATGTCATACGGAGTTTCATCACATCATCGGTGCGGCTTTCTATAAAAGAGGAACGGTAATCTTGGTTGACTACCGTTCCTTTTTCTTTTGTCGTTATTTTACGGTTTTGCTTCTTGAAGATCAGAGAGTTCAGTAAAAATCGGATTGGTTGCAGTGAGGGGGGAAAGTCCAGGCTTTTGCTCGTTTAACTCCAGGTGTTTACTCCCGAAATGCCTGAAGTTTTAGGTTGGAATGCCCGGTGTTTGGGAAGTAAATTCCGGGAGTTTCGGGAGTATAATGCAGGGATATTTACCGGTATGGCACGGCTTCATTAACGGTTGGAACTGGACATACCGGTAGAATATTATTTGTTATCCCGCAAGTCTTTTACCCTGACGGCTTTGCCTTCGCTTTGAGGCAGGGAGCCTTTCTTGACCAGCTTCACTTTAGGAGTGACAAGGATTTCATCTTTCAGTCGGCGGGAAATAGCTTTGCGTACTTTCTCCAGTTCTATATAGTTGTCGGTGGATAAGTCGCTGAGCTCTACTTCCACAATCATTTCATCTTGATTGCAGATGGTTTCCAGAGTAATGAGGTAGTTGCTGCCCAATTCGGGGAATTGCACCAATACCTTTTCCACCTGCATGGGGAAGATGTTGACACCCTTGATTATAAACATATCGTCGCTGCGGCCCTTGATGCGGTCGATGCGCAGATGCGTACGTCCGCAGGGACATGTATCCGGAAGTATGCGGGTAAGGTCGCGTGTGCGGTAGCGTATCAACGGCATCATTTCACGGTCGAGGGTAGTCAGGACCAGTTCTCCAATCTCACCGTCGGGAACCGGTTCGCCGGTTTCCGGATTGATGATTTCAACCAGATAGCAATCTTCCCAAAGGTGCATGCCGTTTTGCTCGGTACACTCAAAGGCAACGCCGGGACCGTTCATTTCGGTCATGCCGAAACTGTTGTAGGCTTTGACACCCAGTATCCGCTCAATCTTCCTGCGCTGTTCGTCCGTATGAGGTTCGGCTCCGATGACGAGGGTTTTCAGAGTAGTCGATGCCGGGTCGATACCTTCTTCCTGAAATACTTCCGCCAGGCGTATGGCATAACTGGGAATGGCATGCAAGGCGGTGGTTCTGAAGTCCGTGATGAACTTGATTTGCCGTTTGCTGTTACCGGCAGCGGCGGGTACGGTCAGTGCGCCCAGGCGCTCGGCTCCGTATTGGAAACCTAATCCTCCGGTGAACATACCATAGCCGGAACTATTTTGAAAAACATCGGTCTTTCGTATGCCTACTGCGTATAGGCAACGTGCTACAAGATTGGCCCAGGACTCCAGATCGTGCCGGGAGTGGACGATGACGGTGGGCGTTCCCGTGGTTCCGCTGGAAGAGTGGATGCGTACACCGTCTTCGTGCATATTGCCGGCCACAAGTCCGAAAGGGTAGTTGGCGCGCATGTCCGCCTTGGTGGTAAACGGGATTTTCCGGATGTCTTCTATCGACCGGATGCTGTCTGCCGTAATGCCGTGCTTTTGAAAAACTTGTTTGTAATAGGGGGAATTTGCTGCAATGCCGATTGTCTTCCTAAGCCGCCGGAGTTGCAGTTTGTGCAACTCCTCACGCGGCATGGTTTCTATCTTTTCTTCCCAGTATTTGTCATTCATGGTTATTGGTATTTTGATTTACATCAGGTTTTCTGCAATTTCCTTACCGGCAACCAAGGCCTTGAGGTTCAACTCTACGATGGCTTCGCCTTTACGCAGGAAAATGTCGCGGATGCTGTCTTGTACCTTCTGATAATCAATGCCGAGGAACGGAATGGTAGCTCCCAGCAACACGATGTTGGCAACGCGTAGAGAGCCCACTTCTTTGGCTACTTCGTTTACGTTCAGTACAATCTTGTGAGGAAGCTTGTCAAGTTCGGCTTTGAGAGCTTCTTCGGCAGGATAGTGGGGGATATTGATGAAAGGGGCTTCGTTCGTTACCAGCCAGCCTTCGGGACTGAGGTAGGGAAGATAGCGCAGCGCTTCCATGGGCTCCAGCGATATGATAAGGTCGCATTTACCTGTAGGGATGAGGTCGGAAGCGATAGGCCGGTCGCTGATGCGGAGGTTGGACTGTACGTCTCCGCCTCGCTGGCTCATTCCGTGTACTTCGGCCTGTTTCATGTGTAATCCGTCTTTAAGGGCTGCCTGCCCGATTACGGTAGCGATAGAGAGGATGCCTTGTCCGCCTACGCCGGAAAGTATAATGTCTTTTTTCATGGCTTTACTTGTTTCGTTTCTTACGTGCTAAAGTTTGAATACATTCTCTGCGGGGAATAATGACGGATACTCCACGGTATTCGATTTCTTCGCGGATTATCTGCCTCATTTCCTCGTAGTTCTTCTTCAATGGAACTACTACGCGGATATGTTCGGGCGCTACGCCGATACCTGCACAGATAGCTTCGAGACGGCCGGTTCCGGCTGAATCCTGTCCGCCGGTCATGGCTGTGGTTTCGTTGTCGGAGATGACGATGGTGACGTTGGCGTTTTCGTTTACGCAGTCTAACAGGCCTGTCATGCCGGAGTGGGTGAAGGTGGAGTCGCCGATAACGGCAACCGCAGGATGGACTCCGGCATCCGAGGCGCCTTTTGCCATTGTAATGGAGGCTCCCATGTCTACGCAGGAGTCAATTGCGTTGAAAGGAGCGTTAGCTCCTAAGGTGTAGCAGCCGATGTCGCTGAATACCTTGTGGCTGGGGTATTCTGCCCGGAGCACTTCGGTCAGCACGGTGTACATATCGCGGTGTCCGCAACCTTCGCACAAGGCTGGCGGGCGCATTTCGACGAGTGAAGGAACAGCGAATTCCGCTTTGTTCTCTTTGCCTACGGCGCGTGCTACGCTGTCCGGATTCAATTCTCCGTCCTGCGACAGTGTGCCGTCCAGGCGTCCTTTGACTTTTACGCCGATGCCGAGGCAACCTTTCAGTTGTTTTTCTACAAACGGTTGTCCGTCTTCCAGTACGAGTATTTCGTCGCAGGCTTCTACAAGCTGCATCAGTTGTTTCTTGGGAAGCGGGTACTGGCCGATTTTCAATACCGGAAATTCGCAGCCTTCGGGATAGTTCTCCATAAGGTAGTTATAACCGATGCCGCAGGCGATGATGCCCAGTTTTTTGTTGGGACCGTCTATGTACTTGTTATAAGGTGAGTTTTCCGAGGCTTTGACAAAATCGTCCTGATGCTGCAACAGAAGTTTGTAGCGTTTGCGGGCGTTGCCGGGGAGCAGGATGAACTGGCGCGGATCGTCACTGAAAGAAACCCCGTTCTGGGGCTGTTGCGCCTTGCGTTCTACACCGGAACGGGAATGCGCCAGCCGGGTGACCATACGCATCAGCAGCGGTTCGCCGGTTTGTTCGGAAAAGGCAAATCCGTTGTAAACCATGTCGTAGGCTTCTTGCTGGTTGCTCGGTTCGTACATCGGAATCAATGCAAAGTCACCGTAGAAGCGGCTGTCTTGTTCGTTTTGTGACGAATGCATGCTGGGGTCGTCGGCTGCAACGACAATGATGCCGCCTTTAACGCCGGTCACGGCGGAGTTGATAAAACAGTCGGCAGCCACATTCATGCCTACATGTTTCATGCAGACCAGTGAACGTTTTCCTGCGAACGACATTCCCAAAGCTGCTTCCATGGCAGTTTTCTCGTTGGAACACCAGCGGTTGTGGATACCTTTTTCGGCAGTAATCGCTGCTGTCTGGATATATTCGGTAATCTCCGTCGAAGGAGTACCCGGGTAGGCGTACACACCGGATAGGCCGGCGTCTAATGCAGCCTGTGCAATGGCTTCATCGCCAAGTAAGAGTTGTTTGCTCATTTTTTAGTGTTTAAGTGTTAATCATGGTTTTAGTAACAATCGCAAATATAGCTTTTTGCTTTTGTTTTATTATGATATTAGTTGAAAATCTTTCTTTCGTTTAACGCCTTCCAATACTTTCTGGCATTTTTCATGTGTTCGGCGTAGTTGGCTGCAAAATTATGGGTTCCTGAAAAATCTTCTTTGGCACACATATAAATGTAATTGTGTCTGGTGTAATTCAGGACTGCGTCTATACCTATGGGGGTGGGAATGCGGATAGGGCCGGGGGGCAGGCCGAGGTTGCGGTAGGTGTTGTAGGGCGAATCGATGGTGAGGTGTGCATTGGCAATACGGCGCAGGCTGAAGTCTTGCAGGGCAAACTTGATGGTAGGGTCGGCTTGTAGCGGCATGCCGGCGTGGATACGGTTGATGTACAGGCCGGCAATCATGGGCTTTTCCTGGTTGTTGTTTGTTTCCTCTTCAACGATGGAAGCGAGGGTGCATACCTCTTCCTGTGTCATGCCGATGGCTTTCGCTTTATTGAGCCGTTCCCGATTCCAGAACTTCTGATGTTCTTTCTGCATCCGTTCGAGGAAATCCTCTACGCTCATGTTCCAATATACCTGGTAGGTTTCGGGTATGAAAAGGCAGGCTATTGTCGCTTTGCTGTATCCCAGCCGTTGCTGGAGCAGAGAGTCATTTATCACTCCGGCTATTTCGGCGGAATCAATCATCAGTTGTTTCCCTACGTTACGCGCCAGTCTGTCCAAAGTGCGTACGCTTCCGATGGTCAGGTTCATGGGGGCTTGGTATCCTCTGTAGAAACGGTTGAATACATGGTAAACGTTCTCGCCGGGACGTATCGCATAGCGCCCGGTGTGGATGTTGTCGGGGTAATCGCGCCATTGGGACATCCATTTGAAACCGTTGAAACTATTGGGCTTTCCTTGTGCTTTTATCTTATTGTATATGGAGTCTGTCGTATCGTCGCGGTCGATGTAGATATAAACTGTCTTTTGCGGATGAAATTGCGGAGTGAACAGGTAGTAATACATTGTACCCGCACTTGCAATGCCTATGAAAAGAATAACCGCCAGTGCTCCGAAAAGGATTCTTTTTTTCTTTTTTTCCATCATAATCTTGATTGTTTTTGAGTCGGGCAAAGTTAGCAAGATTTGGGAATAAAGAGAATGCTTCCCTTGTTTTATTCATGACAGGAAGGGGGGGGATGTGTCAATATATACTTGACGATTTCTTTTAGATACGGAAAACACGGATTTCACAGATTTTCTTTATTCTTTTTCTGTGAAATCCGTGTTTTCCGCGTAATCCGTGCCTAAAAAAATAGTAAGCGGATTTTAGTTTTGGCACACACACATTCTCTTCGAATGTTTCAGCACTTGGATTTCAAATCCCGATTAATCGTCATCGTCGTCGTCATCATCGTCATCGTAGTGTCGACAATGTCTCTTGTGGTGTTTTTTCGGCTTTTTGTATTTGTGTTTCTTATGGTGGAATTTGTCATGGCGTTCACAGTATGAATTATAGTATTCATGCCAGCAGTCACTGTGGTGATGGACTCTGTTATAGAAAGGGTTATAATACATACTTCCCGGCTTTATGCCAATCTCCACAAGGATACGGTTCCACCCGTAACGATGATACCGCTTGTAATAGTCGCATACATCACGCATTTTTTTTCCTGAAGTTCTGGCTATCTCAAGTGCAATTCCCACATTTCCCCAGTCATTGCCACAGCGTCTGTAGTAATCGTCTAAGGAATGGTTTGAAATATTATATTCCAGGCATAGGCGCTTTCTGTAGTCAGAGAGTTCTACAGATGCGTAGCGGTTAGCTCTGCCGATAAAGACGGAAATGCCATCCTGGGCAGGCAAAGCGCATGCAAGCAGGAGAAAAAACAGTAGCAAATTAATCTTTTTCATAATGTTTCTAAGTTAAATGGAGTTCTGTTCCTTACTGTGCGAATATTTGGACAGTTTTCCGGCAACTTCTATTCCAGTTTTTCTTTGGCTTTTTCAATTTCATCGCCGGCTTCATCCAAAGCCTTCTTTACCTCATCTGCTCCCTCTTCAATCTGGTCCTGCGCCTCTTCGAGGGCTTCCTCAACAGATTCCTTTACATTTTCTACACGGTCTTTAACCTTGTCTTTAGCCTTTTTTTCTCTGCACGATGCAAAGGCAAGTGTAATTGTACATGCCAACATGGCGAATAATAATTTTCTCATATACTTACATTTTGGTGATATTGTGTAATTAGTTAAAATTCAAATGTAGAAATAAATATTGTGTTTGGCAAATTACGAAAATATTTTTGAGTATCATACATGAGTAAAATGCCCTGCTTATTGATACGTTCTACACAGTGGAGTTTTTTTTGAACTGTCGGATAATTAAAGAGATAAGTCTGCTTTGAAATATGTTTGTGAGTATATAAAAAGCTATCTGCTTCAGTTAGCCACTCCTTTTGCAGGTAAATGCCATCTGTTCTATTATGATATGTGGGGAATAGAGGGAATGAGAAAAATAATTTTTTTATTCGCACGACGGCTTTAAAAAGGGAAAAACGCTGATTATTTATTTGACAATCAGCGTTTTTTAGGAGAGCCGCTAGCCAGACTTGAACTGGCGACCTACGCGTTACGAATGCGTTGCTCTACCAACTGAGCTATAGCGGCAATGGGTTTTCGATTACGAGGTGCAAAGGTACATCTTTATTTGAATTTGCAAAAAGAATTGCCTGATTTTTTAGAAATATTTCTGTCTGGCATTTTTTCTATATTTGTGTATTTATCGGAGATATTATGGATAAAACCGTATGGTAAAGACGTTTAACTCTATTGGATGATTGGAAAAATACTGTTTGGTATAAGTGGTGTTTGTGGCAAAATACCGGTTGTATTGAAGCCCGGAATTAATTCTTTTTCCAAAACTTCAAAAGGAAATAAATGTATATTATGAAAATAATGTATTACCTTTGTCCCCAATTAAAAACATTACTAGATAACTAAAAGATTAATCAAAGATCTTACTTATGCGTAAATTTATACTATTGTGTTTGTTGGTATTTACGGTATCAAGTGTGGTATTTGCCCAACAAATGACGGATGAACAAGTCATTCTGTACGTGCAAGAGGCTCAGAGTCAGGGGAAGACACAACAGGAGATGTTGGTTGAATTGATGAAGAAAGGAGTCACAAAAGAACAAATCCAGAGAATACAGTCTAAATATTCAGGCAAATCGGACGGAAGCTCTGAGGAAAATGCCAATTTCATGGGAGAAGCGAACTCCCGTTTACGTACGCAGAAAACTTACGAGAACAAAAACAAGAATATCTCTCAGGATGAATCCGGCTTGGATAATCTCGGTTCCCAAAAGCAAAGTATTAAAGGGCTGCGGGCGAAATCGGCCCAGCAACGCAATGGATATGGAACGGGGGTGAATAACAATGGACAGCCGGGTTATGGTTATAATGGTCCTAAAAGCGCGGAAGACGCTTTTACACAACAGATTTTCGGACATAATATTTTCGATAACGAATATCTGACTTTTGAACCCAATATAAATGTGGCAACACCCGACAATTATCGTTTGGGGGCGGGCGATGAAGTTATTATTGATGTTTGGGGAGCTTCCCAGACTACGATTCGCGAAAAAATCTCGCCTGAGGGTACTGTGCAAATCGAAAAGTTAGGACCGGTTTATCTGAGTGGAAAGACCGTAGAGGAAGCCAATGATTATTTGAAACGCGAATTTGCCAAGATATATGCCGGGGTTACGGGAGAAACTCCCAATACGCAAATAAATTTGACGTTAGGCGAAATCCGTTCCATTCAGGTGAATGTTATGGGTGAAGTTGTCGTACCGGGTACTTACACCCTCTCTTCATTCGCATCAGTTTTCCATGCCTTGTATTGGGCTGGTGGAGTAAATAAAATCGGTAGTCTTCGAAGCATAAAAGTTATACGCGACGGAAAGACGGTTGCAGATTTGGACATCTACGATTTTATCATGGAAGGTCGGCTGAAGGATGATATCCGTCTTCAGGACGGTGATGTGATTCTTGTCAATCCTTATCAGACCCTGGTGCAGATATTGGGTAAGGTAAAGCGTCCTATGTATTATGAAATGAAGCCTACGGAAACAATCGGTACGTTGCTGAGATATGCCGGCGGCTTTACGGGCGATGCATATAAAAAAGCCATCCGTCTTGTACGCAAGAGCGGACGCGAGCATCAGATTTTCAATGTGGACGAAATGGATTATTCGGTATTCCGCCTGGAAGACGGTGATATGCTTACGGTGGATTCCGTTCTCAACCGTTTCGAGAATCGTGTAGAGATTCGCGGTGCTGTTTACCGTGAGGGCTTGTATCAGCTGAGCGGAGAGGTGAATACCGTAAAACAGTTGATAAAGAAAGCGGAAGGTGTACGTGGAGATGCTTTCCTAAATCGTGCCGTAATCAATCGTGAACATGAGGATTTGACGCGCGAGGTTATTTCCATAGATTTGAAAGGCTTGTTGAAAGGTGTGGTTGCGGACATTCCTTTGCAAAAGAATGATATACTTTATATTCCCAGCATTCAGGATCTGAAAGAAGAGCCTACGGTGACTATCCATGGTGAGGTTGCTGATCCGGGTACTTATCTTTATGCCGACAAGATGACCATCGAGGATTTGGTCTTGGAATCGGGTGGCTTGCTTGAAGCGGCTTCTACAACGAAAATAGATGTATCGCGCCGTATTAAATCTCCCAAAAGCACGGACGACAGTAATATTGTAGGCCAGACATTTACCTTTGACCTGAAAGACGGCTTGCTGATAGGAGCGGGGAGCGAGAATTTTTATTTGGAGCCTTTTGATGAAGTGTATGTCCGTAAAAGCCCTGCTTATCGCAAGCAGAAAAATGTGGGGATAATAGGAGAGGCATTGTTTACCGGTACTTACGCGTTGTCCAAGAAGAATGAACGTTTGAGCGACCTGGTCGCTAAAGCCGGTGGTGTTACATCCGATGCTTATGTAAGAGGAGCCCGTCTTATCCGTAAAATGTCGGAGGAAGAGCTTCGCAGAAAGGAAGATGCCACCCGCATGGCTATAAAGGTCGGTGCAGATTCAACTACTTTATATGTATATACGGTAGGTATTCATCTGGATGAGGCTTTGAAAAATCCGGGTTCTGATTATGATATGGTGTTGCGCGAGGGGGATGTATTGTTTATTCCTGAATATGTAAGCACAGTGAAAATCAACGGTGCCGTGATGTATCCTAATACCGTACTGTACAAAGAGGGAGAGAACAGCCGTTACTACATCAATCAGGCGGGCGGATATGCTTCGAATGCCAAGAAGCGCAGTGCTTTTGTGGTTTATATGAATGGTACTGTATCCCGCATACGCTCCGGTAGTAAGACGGCAATCGAGCCCGGGTGTGAGATTATCATCCCGACTAAGGATCCGAGTAAGCGTATGAGCGTGGCCGAAATGGTAGGTATGGGTACTTCTATTGCCACTTTAGGCACAATGATTGCTACTTTGGTTAATCTCTTTAAGTGATAAGGACAATGGACGAAAGTAAAATACAAAAGGCTCCGCAAAAACTGGAGGAACAGGAAATAGATTTGATTGAGTTGGCTCAGAAAGTGTGGGCCGATCGTAAAATGCTTTATAAGGTATGCGGTATTGCGGCAGTGATTGGCTTGATTGTAGGATTCAGCATTCCTAAAGAGTATTCTACGGAAGTGACATTGGCTCCCGAAAGTGCAAGTAAAGTGAATGCCGGGAGTATGGGGGCATTGGCTGCTATGGCTGGCATCAACTTAGGGGGTTCTGTCGGAGAAGATGCCCTGTCGCCCGAACTGTATCCCGATATCGTTAAGTCAACTCCTTTTCTGCTGGAGTTGTTTGATGTAAGGGTCAAAGACCAGAAAGGCAAAATAGATACGACCTTATATGCTTATCTGGATAAATACCAGCGTTCGTCATGGATGGGTGCTGTAATGTCTGCGCCATTCAAGGCTTTGGGTTGGACCTTGTCTTTATTCAAGGATAAACCGGAGAAGAAGGAAGGAAAAATCGATCCGTTCCACCTGACATTGGATGAGGCGAAGGTGGCGGATGCTTTGAGTAAGCGTATCTTGGTTACGATTGATAAAAAAACAGGGGTTACAACTTTGGAGGTTACTATGCAGGACCCTTTGATTTCGGCTTCGTTAACTGATACCGTGATGCATTGTTTGCAGAATTATATCACAAATTACCGTACCAATAAAGCCCGTCATGATTTAGCTTTTACAGAGAAATTATATAAAGAAGTAAAGGCGGATTATGAGAAAGCTCAGAAAAAATATGCTACTTTTGCAGATGCCAACCAGAATGTGGTTCTGTTAAGCTATCGTGCCGAGCAGGAACGTTTAAAAAACGAAGTTGAGCTGGCTTATACTGTTTATACCCAGGTTTCCGGACAATTGCAGATGGCAAGAGCCAAAGTGCAGGAGATTACTCCGGTATATACGGTTGTGCAACCGGCTACGGTTCCTTTGCGTGCCGCCAAGCCGAATAAGATTATGATTCTTATAGGTTTTGTATTCTTGGCAGGAGTGGGATGTGTTGGCTGGATATTATTTGTGAAGGATTTATTTAAAGATTGGAGAAAAGCAAACAAAGCAATATGATGGCTAATAATGATATGAGTCGTTGGTGTGTTCTGTATACGGCGCCAAAGTCGGAGCGTAAATTAGTGCAGCGCCTGCATGCAGCAGGATATATGGCATTTTGTCCTATGCAAATCGTATTCAAGAAGTGGAAAGGACAGACCAAAGAAGTGTTTGCACCTCTGTTCCCCGACTGTGTTTTTGTAGAAGAAGCGGCGGGTGTGGAGCTTTTTATTGCTTCGCAGGGTGGTGTATCTTTCTTACTGGACGCTGAGGGTCAGAAGCTGTTTGTTTGCGCCGATAAAGCAGAGTTGCCGGCAAAGTTTGTGCATTTGTTGAAATAGAGGACATTTTCTTCCCGGCATAAAAAAAGCTACATTCCAAATGTAGCTTTTTTTATGCCGGGAAGCATTGTTTTTTAATCAAACAAACTCTTGAACTTCTTGAAAATCTTCTCCTTGATAGAAGTATTCGGCTTGAAGTTATCCGACCTTTCCATTTCTTCCAGCGCTTTTTTCTCTTCCTTGTTCAGTGTTTCGGGCACATATACGCTGACATTCACCAGCAGGTCTCCGGTTCCGTATCCGTTTACGTTAGGCAGTCCTTTGCCGCGCAGGCGGAGAACCTTACCCGGCTGTGTACCCGATTCGATTTTTACCTTAACCTTGCCGTCAATGGTGGGTATTTCTACCGCACCGCCCAATGCGGCTGTCGGAAAACTGAGCAACAGGTTGTAAATCAAATCATTCTCATCGCGAATCAGTTCCTTGTCCTGCTCTTCCTCTATGAGAATCAGCAGGTCGCCCGGTACGCCGTTGTGTTTGCCCGCATTGCCTTTGCCGCTCATGGAGAGCTGCATGCCTTCGGCTACACCGGCAGGAATTTTCACGGTAACGACTTCTTCGCCGTAAACGATACCTTCGCCTGCACATTCCTTACATTTATTCTTGATGACCTTGCCTTCGCCACCACAGGTAGGACAAGTGGTACGCGTCTGCATTGTGCCGAGGATGGTCTGCTGGTTGCGGATTACCGTACCGCTGCCCTTACAGGTAGGGCAGGTTTCCGCACCGCCGTCTCCTTCTGCACCGGTTCCATGGCAATGGCTGCACGGTACATATTTTTTCAGTTTGAATTTCTTTTCGACTCCGGTAGAAATTTCCTTGAGGTTCAGCTTTACCTTTACGCGCAAGTCCGAACCGCGATAACGGCGTTGTTGTGCACCACCGCCGCCAAATCCGCCGAACCCGCTGAAACCGCCGCCGAACCCACCGCTGTGTCCGCCGAATATATCACCGAACATGGAGAAGATATCATCCATGGACATGCCGCCACTGAAACCGCCGAACGGTCCGCCGTTACCGGCGGCACCACCCATTCCGGCATGGCCGAATTGGTCGTAACGGGCACGCTTGTCCGGATTGCTTAATACATCGTATGCTTCCGCCGCTTCCTTAAACTTCTCCTCGGCTACCTTGTCGCCGGGGTTTTTGTCGGGGTGATATTGGATGGCTTTCTTGCGATAGGCTTTCTTTATCTCTTCTACCGATGCTGTTTTTTCGACTTCCAGTACTTCGTAATAATCTCTTTTTTCCATATAACTGTGTATGTTATTCTCCAACCACTACTTTGGCATGGCGGATTACTTTGTCGTTTAGCGTGTAACCGGTTTGTACGCAGTCCAGAATTTTACCTTTCAAAGCTTCGTCAGGAGCCGGGATTACGGCAATGGCTTCGTGGTAGTCTGTGTCAAGCGGCTGTTCTTTGGTTTCGATTACTTTGACACCGTTCTGACCCAATACTGTCATAAACTTGTTGTAGATAAGCTCCACACCTTCTTTTACGGCAGCTACATCGGTGGCGGTCTCCATGTTTTTCAGGGCGCGTTCAAAGTCGTCCATGATAGGAAGAATGCTACTGATGCTCTTTTCTCCGCCGTTCAGGATGAGTTCGGCCTTTTCTTTCATCGTACGTTTACGGTAGTTGTCGAACTCGGCAGAGAGACGCAGGTACTTGTCTTTCTGGTCTTCAATCTCAGCGTTGGCCTTTTGCAGTTCCTGAGTGAGTTTTTCTTCCTCTGTCAGGGCAACTTCTTCTTCTTTCTCTGTTGTTTCTTCACAAGTTTCGTCTTGAGCGTCTTGTGCTTTTAACTCTTCTTCGTTGATGTTTTCTTTTTCTTTAGAGTCCATATTGTTATGCTTGTTATTCTTGTAAAATGATTTTGCTTTCATTGTTGTTAAGGGTTTAAGTTAATATGATACGGTTTTAATAGCAAAAACTTTGCCAAATTGACGGCTTTTGCCAAAAACGCTGCAAAGGTAATATTTTTATGTCAGATTGACAGCGTAATGTGCTATAAATAGAGCGCTAACCTTGTGCGGACAGTAAGTTAACTCGATAGGTTGCAGTCTGTTACCTTTGTTGTATGTATCGGGTTAACTTCATATCATGCAATAAGTTAACTCGTTGTAAGCTGTTTTACCGTATTATTTCGTATCTTTGTACCCGCAATTTGCAGAGTTATAGGTATTAAATTGTAAGTAGTACATAATAAAACAGTAAATATAAAGATGATTACAGTCTCGAACGTATCGGTTCAATTTGGTAAAAGAGTGTTGTTTAATGATGTAAACCTGAAGTTTACAAGTGGTAATTGTTATGGTATAATCGGTGCCAACGGTGCCGGAAAGTCTACTTTCCTGCGTACTATTTCGGGCGATTTGGACCCGACAACGGGGTCTATCATGCTGGGACCGGGCGAGCGCCTGTCCGTATTGAGCCAGGACCACTTCAAGTGGGATGCTTATACGGTGATGGATACCGTGATGATGGGGCACACCGTGCTGTGGGACATTATGAAACAGCGCGAAGAACTCTATGCCAAAGAGGACTTCACGGACGAAGACGGTCTGAAGGTATCCGAACTGGAAGAGAAATTCGCCGAACTCGACGGTTGGAATGCAGAAAGCGATGCTGCCGCCTTATTGAGCGGACTGGGCATCAAGGAAGACAAGCATTATGTGCTGATGGGCGAGCTGAACAACAAGGAAAAAGTACGTGTCATGCTGGCGCAGGCTTTGTATGGCAATCCGGATAACCTGCTGCTGGACGAGCCTACCAATGACTTGGACATGGAAACCGTAACCTGGCTGGAGGACTATCTTGCCAATTTTGAACATACCGTTCTGGTAGTGAGCCACGACCGTCACTTCCTCGACTCCGTTTGTACGCATACCGTGGACATCGACTACGGAAAGATTAACCTCTTTGCCGGAAACTACAGCTTCTGGTACGAGTCCAGCCAGCTTGCTCTCCGTCAGCAGCAGAACCAGAAGGCTAAAGCCGAGGAGAAGAAGAAAGAACTGGAAGAGTTTATCCGCCGTTTCAGCGCCAATGTGGCGAAGAGCAAGCAGACTACCAGCCGTAAGAAGATGCTGGAGAAGCTGAATGTGGAAGAAATCAAACCGTCGTCACGTAAGTATCCGGGCATCATCTTCACTCCCGAACGCGAACCGGGCAATCAGATTCTTGAAGTAGCCGGACTGACGAAAACGCTGGAAGACGGTACGGTGCTGTTCCGTGATGTGAACTTCAATGTAGAGAAAGGGGATAAAATCGTGTTCCTTTCACACGATCCGCGTGCCATGACCGCTTTGTTCGAGATTATCAACGGAAATATGAAGCCGGATGCGGGAACTTTCAACTGGGGTGTTACGATTACCACCGCTTATCTGCCGTTGGACAACACCGCTTTCTTTAATACGGATTTGAATCTGGTTGACTGGTTGAGCCAGTTTGGCGAGGGCAATGAGGTATATATGAAGAGTTTCCTCGGCCGTATGCTTTTCTCCGGCGAAGAGGTGCTGAAGAAAGCAAGCGTACTGTCGGGTGGCGAGAAGATGCGTTGCATGATTGCGCGTATGCAGTTGCGTAATGCCAACTGTCTCATTCTGGATACGCCGACCAACCACCTTGACTTGGAATCCATTCAGGCATTCAACAATAACCTGAAGACCTATAAGGGAAACATCCTGTTCTCGTCTCACGACCACGAGTTCATCCAGACAGTGGCAAACCGTATCATCGAGCTGACCCCGAACGGCATCATCGACAAGATGATGGAGTATGATGAATACATCACTTCCGACCACATCAAGGAACTGAGAACAAAAATGTACAATAAATAGGGGTTAGTGGTTAGCGATTAGTGATTAATGGTGTGTCAAAACAAAAAGGTGATTATGGTAATATTATCTTATTTGTTGGTTTTTTAGGCACGGATTGACGGATTTACTTTATTTTGGGGTAATATTATCAAAACAGTTGGTATATTACCCCTTATTCTTTTTCCGTGAAATCCGTAAAATCCATGAAATGCGTATAGTCCGTGTAATCCATGCCTAAAAGAAATTATCAAACCACATCCCACTCTCATCACCAACCCTTAACCCCTAATCGTTAATCGCTAATCGTTAACCCCTAATCGCTAATCACTAATCGTTAATCGCTAATTTTAAAATCACTCCTGTTCCCACTATCATCAGCACCGTACAAAGTACGGAGCCTTCAAAGCCGAAAGCGCCACCGTTTATCAGATTGGCTTCGGGCAGCCGAAGGGCCAGCAAGCCGTTACAGAATTTATTTCCACTGACCTCATAGCCTAATACCGGGCCTTGTATCCAGTTCCAGAACCAGTGTAGAGCTATCGGGAAGCAGAGGTTGCGTGTGTATATATAGGATGAACCTAAAAGGATGCCTGCCAGAAGTATGTTGATAAAAGACAGAAAGTCGAAGTTCGGATTGCCTATATGAATCAAGGAGAACAGGGCGGCGGAGAGGAACAAGGCACAAAACTTATTCACCCCGCTTTGCAGCAGGCGTTCCAATACAAATCCCCGCAATGCCAGTTCCTCTGTTACGGCTACCAGCAGGAAGAATACAAGGCTGATCAGTAAGGAAGAAGGATTGAATGCCACTCCTGCAATCTCTACCGCACCTGCCCACAAGGATATGCCAAACCCTACCGCATAAAGAACGGTTGCCAGCAGTATTCCCGACAGCCAGTCCTTCCAACGCATCGTAAAAGAGCGTCCGAGCCCTTCCAGTGAAAAGCCGCGTAAATGCCATACTATCCATGCGGAAAGGAATACGCCTGCCAGCATCAGCGTCTCGCTCAATATGAAATAGGACATCGTATCGGCCTCTTCCTTTCCTAACTTCAGCAATACGGTTGCGAAAGGGACGCTTATTATTGTAATGATGATGACGGCAAGCGCGGCGAATGAAACAATGTCGATTGCCGCTTTTCCAAAACGTTTGGCTTTGGATTCATTTCCGATGGTTTCCATGAAAAAAATAAGTTCGGTTAATTAATATCCGACAAAAATAGCAATAAAAAGAGAAATCATTATTCACGGTTGGCGCTTTCTTCTTATATTTGAAAATTAAATCAATCTGACACAAAACATGAACCTGAAAAAGATACTTTTAGTAGCCGGACTGGGCATTATGATATCGAACGTCTCCGCCCAGACTTCCAGGAGATATACCGTTGCCAAACCCGGTACTTTGGTGGAAATGCTCACCGAAGAAGAAGCGAACGAGATTACCCACCTTGTCCTGCAAGGCAAGCTGAATGCAGTGGATTTCCGCCACCTGCGCGATGAATTCAAGAAACTGCAAATACTGGACATCTCCAATGCATCCATCAGTATGTACGCCGGAAAGAACGGTACGCATCCCGACCGCTTTTACATCTATCCCGCCAATTGCATCCCGTCCTATGCTTTCTGCAAGCAGCTTGGCGACAGCACTTTTGCCGGAAAAACATCCTTGACGGAGGTAATCCTTTCCGACAAGACTAAGAACATCGAAGACGGCGCATTCAAGGGATGCACCAACCTGAAGATTTGTCGCATACGCAAGAAAACTCCCCCCAACCTGTTGCCCGAAGCCCTGGCGGACAGCGTAACGGCGATATTCGTCCCTCTGGGCAGCAGCGATTCCTATCGTCGCGGCAAGCGGTGGGAGACATTCGCTTTCATAGAGGGCGAACCGGTAGGAGCTTTGGTGCAGATAGCCACCATGGGTAGCCTTGCCAGCGAACTGCTTCGTGCGGGTATACAGCCCAAAGATGTGAACTTCCTTACGGTAGAGGGCAAGATGGACGAGGCGGACTTTACGTTGATACGCAACTACATGCCCAATCTGGTGAGCGTGGATTTGTTCAAGTGTAATGCCACAACTATCCCCGAATACACGTTTACCCAAAAGAAATACCTGCTCAATATCAAACTGCCCCATGGCTTGAAGAGCATCGGCCAGCGTGCGTTCAGCGGATGCGGACGGTTGTGCGGCACCTTGGAACTTCCTTCCGGCGTAACTGCCATAGAGTACGGTGCATTCATGGGATGCGACAATCTTCGTCATGTCCTCGCCACCGGCGATAAGATTACAACTTTGGGCGATAACCTTTTCGGCAATGACAAGGACAAGCTGATATATAGGGATTAGGGGTTAGTGATTAGGGATTAGCGATTAGTGATTAGCAGGCTGCGCACTCACACCGCAAGGCACTAATCCCTAATCACTAACCCCTAATCCCTAACCGCTAACCCCAATCATCGTCAGTTGTATACGTTTCCGTTCGGTATCTACACTGAGCACCTTTACGCGTACCTGCTGATGGATGGATACAATCTCATTAGGGTTTGATACATACTTCTGCGCAAGCTGGGAGAGGTGTATCAAGCCGTTTTCCTTGATACCTATATCGACGAAAGCGCCGAAGTTGGTGATATTCCCCACGATGCCCGGCAGTTCCATGCCTATGCGCAAATCATCGATTGTACGCACGTTCTTATCGAACTCGAACACCTTGATAGGTCCGCGCGGGTCACGCCCCGGCTTCTCCAGCTCTTGCAGGATATCCTTCAAGGTCGGCATTCCGACGGTGGGAGAGAGGTAGCGTTCCGGCTGTATCTTCCGGCGCAATTCTTTGTCGGCAATCAGTTCGGCCACGCTGCATCCCAGGTCCTTTGCCATCTGCTCCACGATGTGGTAGCTTTCGGGATGCACCGCCGTGTTGTCCAGCGGATTCCCGGCATCCGGTATGCGCAGGAAGCCGGCACATTGCTCAAAAGCCTTTGCGCCCATGCGCGGAACTTTCATCAGCTCCTTGCGCGATGCGAATGCTCCGTTCTCGGCGCGGTAGTTCACGATGTTCTGCGCCAGTTGAGGACCAAGTCCCGATATATACGTCAGCAGATGGCTGCTTGCCGTATTCAGGTTTACGCCGACCAGGTTTACGCAGTTCTCCACGGTCTGGTCGAGGGATTTCTTCAGCTTGGTTTGGTCTACGTCGTGCTGGTATTGCCCCACACCGATGGACTTCGGGTCTATCTTGACAAGCTCCGCCAGCGGGTCCATAAGCCGGCGGGCGATGGATACGGCACCGCGCACCGTTACATCATATTCCGGAAACTCATCCCTGGCTATCTTGGAAGCGGAGTAGATGGATGCACCCTGCTCGCTGACAATGAAAATCTGCACTTCCCGGTTGAACGTCTGCCGTTTCAGGAAATCTTCCGTCTCGCGGCTGGCAGTGCCGTTGCCCACGGCGATGGCTTCCACCTTATAGGCCTCTATCATCTTCTGCAGTTTGGCAAACGCCTCTTTGCTTTGGTTCACCGGCGGATGCGGATAGATATTCTCGTTGTGCAGCAGGTTGCCCTGCGCATCCAGGCACACCACCTTGCAGCCGGTGCGGAATCCGGGGTCTATTCCCATCACCCTTTTCTGCCCCAGGGGCGATGCCAGCAGCAACTGCCGCAGGTTTTCCGCAAAGACGCGGATGGCTTCATCGTCGGCACGCTCCTTGCTTTGCGCGGCAAACTCGGTCTCGATAGACGGTTTCAACAGACGTTTGTAGGCATCCTGCACGGCTTCCGCCACCTGCTTCCCGCAGGCGTTGTTGCTCTGTACAAACTGCCGTTCCAGCCGTTCCACGCACTCCTCGTCGTTGGGGCTGATACTCACTTTGAGCAGACCTTCCGCTTCGGCGCGGCGGATGGCAAGCAGGCGGTGCGAGCTGCATCGCTTCAGGGGCTCCGAACAGTCGAAGTAATCCCGGTATTTGGCGCCTTCCTCCTCTTTGCCTTTTATCACTTTGGCGGTCAGCAAGGCTTGGCGTGCAAAGGTATTCCGCAGCATGTTGCGGGCGCGTTCGTTCTCGCTCACCTGTTCGGCTATGATGTCGCGCGCACCTTTCAGGGCATCGTCCGCATCCTTTACATCGCCTTTCACGAAGGCGGCGGCACGCTGTTCGGGATGAGGCTCTCGCTGAAGCATCAGCAGGGTGGCAAGCGGTTCGAGTCCTTTCTGGCGGGCGGCTTCCGCACGGGTTTTCCGTTTGGGCTTGTAGGGTAGGTAGATGTCTTCGAGGGCGGTGCTGTCCCACGTGTCGTCAATGCGCTTTTGCAGTTCCGGGGTCATTTTCCCCTGTTCGCGGATGGTGGAGACGATGGTCTCCTTCCGTTTCGCCGTTTCCTTCAGTTTTTCGTAATGGGTACGGATGGATTCTATCTGCACTTCGTCCAGTCCGCCCGTCATTTCCTTGCGGTAGCGGCTGATGAACGGGATGGTTGCTCCGTCGTCGAGCAGGGAGAGTGTCTGCCCGATTTGCTTTTCCGATATGCCGAGAATGGCAGCTATCATGCTGTGAAAGATTTGTGTCATGTCAGCTTCTTTTTTTGATAATGAGCGCCAAAAGTACGAAAAACAATCTTTCCCTACCGCCTTTTTGTGAGTTTTATTATATCTTTGCGCTGTTTACACATGGTATTTATACATTAACAGAACAACGAAATGAAAAGACTGACCTGCTGTCTTGCGTGGATGTTTCTGCTGATTGGAGCAGTTGCCGCGCAGGATAAAGAAGTAAAACTGAAAATAGTACAGACCAGTGATATCCACGGTAATTTCTATCCCCACGATTTCATCCTTCAGCGGGAGGCCGCCGGAAGCCTGGCACGCGTGCACGCATTCGTGCAGAAAGCGCGCGAAACCTATAAGGACAACCTGATTCTGCTGGACAACGGCGACATCCTGCAAGGCCAGCCCACCGCCTATTACTATAACTACATCGACACGGTATCGCTCCACGTAACCGCCGATATGCTGAACTTCATGGGCTATGATGCCGCCAATATGGGCAACCACGATGTAGAGACGGGACGTGCCGTTTTCGACCGTTGGGCGGGCGACTGCCGTGCTCCGGTGCTGGGCGCCAACATCATCGATGCCGCTACGGGCGAACCCCACTTCCGGCCCTACAAGGTGCTGGAGCGCGACGGAGTGAAGATTGCCGTTCTCGGCATGATAACGCCCGCCATTCCGGTGTGGCTCTCCGAGAATCTGTGGCGGGGACTCCGTTTTGACGACATGGAAGAGACCGCCCGCAAGTGGATGAAGATAATCCGCGAAAAGGAGCGTCCCGATATTGTAATCGGTATGTTCCATGCCGGGCAGGACGCCTTGCTGATGGGTGGCAAATACCGGGAGAATGCCTCGCTGGACGTAGCCCGCAATGTTCCGGGCTTCGACATCGTGCTTATGGGCCACGACCACGCCCGCGAATGCAAGAAGGTGCAGAACGTGGCAGGCGACTCCGTACTGGTGATGGACCCCGCCAGCAACGGCATTGTGGTGAGCGACATCGACATTACCGTGACCCTGCGCAACGGTAAGGTTACGGACAAGCAGATTGACGGCGTGCTCACCGAAACCGCCCCCTACGGCATCAGCGGTGAATTCATGAAACGTTTCTCGCCGCAGTACGCCACCATTCAGGATTTCGTATCGAAAAGAATCGGACGCTTCACGAAGACGGTCTCCACCCGTCCCGCCTATTTCGGTTCTTCCGCCTTCATCGACCTCATCCATACCTTGCAGTTGGACATCAGTGGCGCCGAGATTTCATTGGCGGCTCCCTTGTCCTACGACACGCAGATTAAGGAAGGGGATATTTACGTGTACGACATGTTCAACCTCTACAAGTACGAGAACATGCTCTACACCATGAAACTTTCGGGCAAGGAAGTGCACGATGCCCTGGAGATGTCCTACGACCTATGGACCAACCGCATGACTTCGCCCGACGACCACATCCTGCTGCTCCGCGACCAACCCCGCGAGGGCGCTGCGGACAGGGCTGCCTTCAAGAACTTCAGTTTCAATTTCGATTCCGCCGCTGGCATCATCTACACGGTAGACGTCACGAAGCCGTGCGGCAGTAAGGTAACCATCCTCAGCATGGCAGACGGCACCCCGTTCCACATGGACAAGATGTACACGGTAGCCCTGAACTCCTATCGCGGCAACGGCGGCGGGGAACTGCTGACGAAAGGTGCGGGCATCTCCCAGGATGAGTTGAAGGAGCGCATCATCAGCTCTACCGACAAGGATTTGCGCTATTACCTGATGCAGTACATCGAGCAGAAGAAAGTAATCGAGCCGCGTGCGCTCGGCCAGTGGAAATTCATTCCGGAGGAGTGGGCTGTTCCCGCTTCCAAACGCGATTATGAATTTCTGTTTGGTACAAACCGAAATTAGTATTACCTTTGCCGTCCCTAACTCAAGAAACAAACCGTAAGACGTGAGAGGAATAAAAAGAACCATATGCGCATTATGCTTGCTGGCGCTCTTCGTGGCGTACCAGGCAAGCATAACGGCGTTTACCCACGTCCACTACGTCAACGGGGTGCTGATAACCCACTCGCACCCTTTCCATAACCAGCATTCGCACTCCACCGACTCGCTGATTGTCATCGGCCTGCTGTCGCACTTCAGTTCGGACACGCCGGACTGTTGCGAGCTGCAACACCCGATGCGCTCTCTGTTGCAGGTGATGGAAAGCGAAACCGATACGCCCGTCATAAAGGGAAAAGCGTGTCGGATGCCCTCTCTCCGCGCTCCCCCTTATTCCGTTACCCTTTGATAGTGTTGTACCAACGCCTGGTATGCTCCATACCAACGTTGGGTATTCGTTGTACCGATGCTTGGTATTCGATGTACCAATCTTTGGTACTCGCCGTACCTGCCTTTGGTACTTGCCGTACCAAGTACCGGTACAGAATTGGTATCATTAAGTAACTGAAATAAAAGCGATTATTCAAATGAAACAAATTATATTGGCGTTGATGCTTGCTGTGGCAGGTATCGGTGCAGCCGTTGCCGCAAACCCTATCAGGGAAGGCAACATGATTTCCGGCCATGTTCTTGTAAAAGGTTCGGAAGAGAATATACCGTATGCCACCGTTTTGATTGTAGGCAGCGGACAGGGAACAGTGTCCAATGAAGAAGGTCAGTTCGAGTTCAAGAACCTGCCGACGGGCAAATATACGTTGCGCGTATCCGCCGTAGGCTATAAGACACAGGAAAAGGCGATTGAAGTAAACAAGGACTTTACGGCGGTGGTGCATTTCCAGATGGAAGAGGAAAGCTTCATGACCGATGAGGTTGTGGTGTCCGCCAACCGCAACGAGGTGAGCCGCAAGGCCGCTCCCGTGGTGGTGAACGTAATGAGCGCCAAGCTCTTTGAGATGGTGAACTCCACCGACCTTGCCAAGACGCTCAACTACCAGTCGGGCCTGCGGGTAGAGAACAACTGCCAGAACTGCGGTTTCCCCCAGGTGCGTATCAACGGTCTGGAAGGTCCGTACTCGCAAATCCTGATAAACAGCCGTCCCGTCATCAGTGCGCTGAGCGGGGTATATGGGCTGGAGCAGATACCGGTGAACATGATCGAGAGGGTAGAGGTGGTACGCGGCGGCGGTTCGGCGCTGTTCGGCGCCAATGCTGTGGGCGGAACTATCAATATCATCACCAAAGACCCCATTAACAACTCCTTCCAGGTGTCGAGCATGTTCTCCAACATGGACGGCAAGTCCTGGGAGCAGTACATGGGTGGGAACGTATCCCTGGTGGCCAAAGACAACTCCTACGGCATCGCCCTCTACGAAAGCTACCGCAACCGCAATCCGTACGACCGTGACGGCGACGGTTTCTCCGAACTGGGCAAGCTGAACATGAACACCTTCGGCTTCCGCGCCTACTACCGTCCCACGCATTTCAGCCGCATCAACCTGGAGTATCACACCACCAACGAGTTCCGCCGCGGCGGCAACAAGTTCGATCTTCAGCCCCACGAGGCGGACATCACCGAGCAGACCAAGCACATCATTAACAGCGGCGGACTGAGTTACGACCTCTTCTGGCGCGAGTATAAACATAAAATCTCCTTGTACGGCTCCATCCAGCACACCGACCGCAACAGCTACTACGGCGCACAGAAGGACATGAACGCCTACGGCAAGACGGACGACCTGACGTGGGTGGCAGGCGGCATGTACGTGGGCAACATGAATAACTGTCTTTTCGCCCCCGCCACCTTCACGGGCGGACTGGAGTATCAGAACAACTCCCTGCACGATGTCATGACGGGCTATCACCGCGATATGCAGCAGGATGTGCGCATCGCCAGCGCCTTCGTGCAGAACGAGTGGAAGATGAACGTACTGACCATGCTCGTCGGCGCCCGTTTGGACAAGCACAACCTGATAGACAAACTGATATTCAGTCCCCGTGTCAACCTGCTTTATAAGCCTACCGAGGACTTCCAGGCGCGCCTGACGTACTCCACCGGTTTCCGCGCCCCGCAGGCCTACGATGAAGACCTGCACGTCACCGCAGTAGGCGGCGAAGGCGTGCAAATCAAGCTGGCGGACAACCTGCGCGAGGAGCGTTCCAACAGTTACAGCGGCTCGGTGGACTGGACCGCCCACCTGGGACACTGGCAGGCAAACATCCTTGTAGAGGGTTTCTATACCGACCTGCGCCACGTATTCGTGCTCGAGGACATCGGTAAAAACGATGTGGGCGATGTAATCAAGGAACGCCGCAACGGCAACGGCGCCCGCGTGTACGGCGCCAACCTCGACGCCAAGATTGCCCACGGCAAGGAAGCGCAGCTCCAGTTGGGCTTTACCGCGCAGCGCAGCCGCTACACCCGTGAGGAAGTCTGGACACAGGTGGACGGCAAGGATCTGACCACCAAGCGCATGCCCCGCACGCCCGACTATTACGGCTACTTCACCTTCTCGTCCGCTCCGCTGAAGAATTTCGACTTCTCCCTCTCCGGCACGTATACGGGCAAGATGATTGTACCGCACTATGCCGGGTACATCGCGGAAGACCGCATGGAGACCACGCCCCAGTTCTTCGACCTCAACCTGAAGCTGAACTATACCTTCGTGCTGCACGACCACATCAAGTTCCAACTGAACACCGGTGTGCAGAATATATTCAACAGCTTCCAGAAAGACTTGGATAAGGGCGAGTTCCGCGATGCCGGTTATTTCTACGGTCCCACGCAGCCGCGTACGTTCTTCATCGGCTTTAAAATAATGAATTAGGATAACATTCACGATTTTTAAACCAATAATTCCGTGAATAATCCTATATTTGCCGGCAAAGCGCATGAATAATGAATACAAAACAGATACGCAACGTTGATATCTCCGGTATACAACACCTGCCCATGATTGACTTTATCGGCAATGATTTCGCTATTTTCGATGATATAAGGGACATCCCTTTCACGCCATATCCAACGCGTCTGAACGCTGCCTGCTTTGCCGTCTGCCGGAAAGGCTGGTGCAAGCTGAATATCAACTTGCGGGATTATGAAATGCGTGAAGGGATGCTTTGCATCATCCTGCCCGAGCAGATTGTGCAGCAGGGCGAGCGTTCCGATGATTTTTCAGGCAGCTTCATAGCCGTGTCCCGCGACTTCATGGACCTGGTGATACCCACGATGCAGCAACTGTTTCCCATGTTCTTCATGATAAAGGAGCGGCCTTGCATCGCTGTCACTGCCAACGAGTTGCAGGCGTTCGAGGAATATCACTCTTTCCTGTGGAGTAAGGTGAAGCTGAAGGACAATCCCTACCGCAAGGAGATTACGCAGGGATTGTTGATGGCGCTGTGCTACGAGATATACGACATCTATCAGGGACATGCCGTGAAGGAGCGCACTCCCAAAAGCCGCAAGGAAGATTTGTTCGAACGCTTCATCCGGTACGTGTACGAGTTTTACAAAGAGGAGAGGAGCGTGTCCTTTTACGCCGACAAGATGTTCCTTACGCCCAAGCACCTCTCTACCGTGGTGAAAGAGGTGAGCGGAAAGACGGCGGGCGATTGGATTGACAGCCTCGTGATTCTGGAAGCGAAAGCCATGCTGAAATCCTCCGAGCAGAGCATTCAGGAGATAGCCGACGAGCTGCACTTTGCCAATCAGTCTTTCTTCGGCAAATACTTCAAGCATCACACCGGCTTTTCGCCCAAGGAATACCGGAAACAGTAATATCCGGCAACCTCCCGGTTCCGGCAGGCAAATAAAAAACCGGACAGCTACGGCAGGAATCTTTTCCTGTGCTCCGTGTGCTGCCCGGTATTTTTTTAGTGTACCCTAAAAAACTAACCTTTCTCTTTCAAAAACTAATTTACTCTATCGTTTTCTAAATGACGTTGCAAATTTAAAGAGTTATTTTAAGGTACTGTTTGATATATATCAAAAAAGGATTATTTCCTGAACCGGCTCCAGAAACCGCCTCTCTTTTGTTGCGGAGTTTTATCGGTATCGCGATACAGCTCCTCATACGTCAGCTTCTCCTGAACCATGCGGTAGATGTCTCCCCAGTCGGGCAGGCCGCCCAGGTTGCGGTCGTCAATGAAGAGGTCCGCTTTCACCTTGCGCGAGAAGCCGTGATGGGCGGCATCCTCTTCGGGATAGTCCCGGTTGATGGCATAAAACTCCACGCCCCGTTCCCTGCACCATTCCACGGCTTCGTCCAGCAGCTTTCCTTCACGTACGGTCCACAGTATCAGGCGGTGGCGGTCTTTAATCAGCATCTTCAGCGTATCGGTGGCAAAAGGGATTTCGTTCCCTATTTTAGGGTAGCGGTGCTCTACGATTGTGCCGTCAAAATCAATGGCGATAGTCATGATGCTTATGTATTGCTTTAAAAACGGTAACTTGTTCCTATGGAAGCTCCTAAGACAAACGTATATTCTCCGCTTGTGTAGGTACGTGCCGAAGGAGTAATCTTGCCGTTATAACCTCTCAGATACTCTTCCGCGAAGATATTCCAGCGGTCGTTCAGCTTGAAGCTCTGTTGCAGACCGCCCTGGATGCCGAAGTAATTCTTGTCTTCCATTTCGTGGTGCGTATAGACGATACCGGCAAAGGCGTTGAGGTCGAATATGCGGTTTTCGCTATAATTGCCTATCATGTTGGTAAGGTTCAGCATGTAGTCGGCGGTGACAGACAGCGGATATACACCCCCGTGCTGATACGCATACCGTCCAATCTCGATGCTTCCTCTTACGGCAGACAGCGGCGTGTACTGGCGTCCCACACCCAGGCTTACCTGTTGTCCCAGCATATCGGGAATATCCTTCATCTTCACACCTGCGGTGCGCATGGGGAAGTTGGTTCCCACGGTGGCATACGCAAAGTTATAAGGCTGGAAGAAACCGCGTCTGGCATCGAAGTCGGCCTTTCTTCTGCGGTACTGCACACCGAACATCACGCCTACATTCTGCATGTGTCTGTCCTGTGTGATGCCGCTCTTGAACGGTTGCGTATAGAAACTCTTGCTGTATCGCGCCTCACCCGTGATACCGATTTGGTCTGACAGGAAATATACCAGTTGCATAGACCCCGTAGGACCGTGGAATGTACGAAGCTTCTTGGCATAGTCGCTGCTTCTGTGCGCCAGTGCTCCGAATTCGTAGCCGGCGGAAAGGTTCACTTCCAGTCTCGGGTCTTCCACACTCGGCGAAATCAGCGTATTCAGGTTCACCAGCACTTCCGCTCTGCCGCCTCCATACACTTCCTCGCTCTTGAAGTTGTCCGAATTAAATGTATAGTGGAAACCGCCGAAGCCGCTGATGCGCCATCCCAGCGGCATGAACCATTTACCTATCGCCAGTGAAGCGGCAGGACCCAACGGTTGCAGCGCCGGCAGGTTGTTGCGTACGGGCTTTCCGAAATCGCCCTGCGTACCGATAGCCGCTTCTATGAACATATTATCGCCCATATCTTCCGATTTCATCCTGATGGGAAGACCGGTAAAGCGGTAGGTCAGTCCGGTGTACACGCCATATCCCACGTCATACCGTTTGGGGCAGTCCGCACCGTCTATTCCGTCGGTATAGAGGTATAGTTTGGGTTCCACATACCAGTCCCAGTTTCCCGACAGATGATAGCGTGCCTGCAAGCCGCCGTGCACTCCGCCGGCTATTTTGGCATCCATACCGTCGCGCTTGCTCACATAACCGCCTATACCCAATACGGTATACAGGCTGATGTGTGCGCCGCTTTTGTACCCGCCGATATAATCGGACAGGTTGAACAGGTGGTCCAGCTCGATGCCGCCCTGTTTCAGCTCGTCGTTGAAGCCGCCCAACAGAGACACCCGGTAGGAGTTGAATGAACTTACATCCTTAGTCAGGGCAATCCCGCCGTTGAACCATGCCGGCAGTGAAGAACTGCCCCTCAGTTTGTTCACACCGCCCATTACCGACAGGGAGAAATTCTTGCCCGGCTGGCTGTTGTTCACTTCTCTTCCCTGCGGGATATACCGTTTCTGCAATACATAGTCCATTGCATTGAAAGGCCTTTCGGTGCTGTCCTTCTTCAGGCTGTCGTCCTGCGCATGGAGCATTTCCGGCATTGCCGTACATGTGCAGATGCACAGTGCCGGAATCATATATTTCAATTTCATTTTCAATCCTTATTATGGTTATAGGTTAGACATATCCATAGCTGCCTGTATGATATCCTCGTTAAATTCACCGTCGTTCTGTGCGGTAGCCACGAAGCTCTTGTCGCGTTTGAAACATTCGGACAGGGCAATCACCGTATTCATGAACTCTATCTCACCCTCTCTGGCAGACAAGGTGGCTTTGAAGTACCAGGTCAGTGCGCTGTCCTGCGGCAGTTTGGCAAGCGAAGCCTTGGCGGCGGCGTTGCCGGCGCGGTTATCCAGCGCCATGTACATCACCACTTCGTTCTGGGGCGATGAAGCCTTGATGGTTTCAAAAGTCTTGTGTGCACGTTCTTTCTCTTCCGGAGTCGTTCCGCCCTGGAAGTAGCCGCCCAAAGCCCATGTATAGGCTTTCAGCAGGTCAAATTTGCTGTCCTCCGGCAGAATCTTCACCAATACGCTGGCGTGCTCGAAGTCTCCCTTCTTGATGTACATGCACAGTTGGTTGGTCACCACTTCCAGCCGGTTCACGATTTCCGTACGGCTTCCGTCGGCATTCATGCGCGAATAGTCGGTGGAGTGGATGCTCAGGTCTATCAGCGGTTCCAGTATGGAAGTATCCACGGTATCCCTCTCCAGGTAAGAAGCCGCCAGGTTGTTGCCGGCAAGCGCCCACGGATGCTTTTGTTCCAGTGATTCCTCGTAGGCGCGGCGGTACAGAGCTTCCAGTTCCTTTTCATCGGTTATCAGTTGGAACAGCTTCCAGTATTCATAACGTGTGTAGCTGCCTTTCAGCCCTTTTTCCCTGTATTGTGCCATGACTTCCTCGTCATTCGGTTCGCGGTATATCTCGTAGAGGCAGTTATAGTTCACCACGCGGAGTTCGTCCAGATAAGGCACGATGACGGTAGCGTACCAGTCGAGTTGTTTCAGCGCTCTGCCCTGCGCTCCGATATCCTTATGCTTTGCCAGAATTTCTTTCACCTTGCCGGCTTCCGTGCTTTTGCCGTCACGTTCCAGCAGTTTCACCACTTCTTCCCACGGAGCCACTTCGGCATGCGGGTTGCGGTAAACGCGTTCCAGGGTATATTGGGGCAATATGGAGGTAATCTCCTGTTCAATCTTGCGCATACGTCTTTCGGCAAGGCTCAGGTTACTGCTGTAATGGCCGTCCGGAGAAGCCGTACCTGCCACGTGAAACTCCTTCAATACCGTACCCGGAGATTCGGCTATCTCTTTCAGCTTGTTTCTCAGCATGGCAAGGCTCTGTTTGTTTTCGGGCGTGTCCGTCAGTTGGTCGGAGTTGATGAGGAAAGACAGTTGTATCTTGTCCGACGTATTTCTTTTCTCTATCTGTGCCCTTTCCTTGTGCTGCAACGGATCCATCTGCTCCGAGAAGAGGTTGTATTGCAGGAACTTCATCGGGCGTTTGGTCTGGCACGTATTGATTTGGTACGTTCTGGAGTTCGACGCGCTGTAATCTTCCAGGTTCACGATGGCAAAGCAACTGTAGTTCCGGTTGGGGTCGGGCACAATGATGGTATCCGTCCAGTCCAGGTTCATGGCCCTTGTAGTCAGCGCCTCCGCTTTGATGTACGGACGCAGCGGGTCACGGTTCATGTCATAGCCCATTTTGCGTTCCTGCGTCAGGGCATATTCCTTGCCGTCGTATACGGACGGGCGTGCAAAGGTTATCGTATCGTTCGTTTCGCAGTCCAGTACGTACGGCTGTATAATCAGTCGCGAGAAGCGGTTGCCGAAGTAAGGCGGCAGTTTGAAGGTATTGTACGGAATCAGCATGTTTCCGATAATCTTCGGCGCTTTCGGTTCCGGTTTCAGAACCAGCCGCATGGCGGTTACGGTCACACTCTCCAGCATCACTCCTTCGTCGATGCTCACATCTATTTTCATCTGATGTCTCACTTCCTTCAATACCGAGGGCGAGAGTCCCACTTTGAAAATCAGCGCACCGTTGTCCGGAACCAGTATTTCATAATACCCGTTCTCGTCGGTGGTCGTTTTCCCTTCCTGGTCCAGCAGCAATGTTTTCTCCTGGTCGTTGCTGTCCAGTATCTTCTTCATATCCTCGCCCACGGCTACGGTCTTGGCGGCATACACATCCACCGTCACGTCCGAGAAAGGCACTTTCCGGTTTTCGGCAATGTTATATACGGTACCCGATACCTTCACCATTTTCTGCGCCAGGGCAGTGCCGGTACCGCATCCCGCCACAACCAGAAGCAGGATCCATATTTTCAATCTTTCAGTAATCATTCTCCGTATTATTTAAAAATGTAAGTACACGAAATTCCCAGTCCCATGGGCATCACCTTGTGTCCGGTGGTGTTGTAGTCTCCAGGTTCGGGCAATCCCTTCTCGTAGCGTTTCTCCCTGTACCACATCAGTGATATTCCGGCGCTGAATTCTATGTTGAAGCGTTTGCCCAGCGGCAGTACATATCCGTACACCATTCCCGGGCCTACGGCATCGCCGAAGTGGTGTGTATCCGAGAATGTGGCGTCATACCTCATGCCCTGTATGCCCAGACCTATGAAGCTCTGCACCATTGCCCGTCCGCTCACCCAGTATCTCACTTGCGCTTCCGCACCTTTGATGCTGCAATCCAGCGGGTTCTGGTCAAGGCTGTAGAAAGCTCCCGCCATAACGCTGGTCCGGTTCGATGTCACCAGTTCCAGCGAGAAGTTCGGAGTCAGGTTTCCCCAAAGCAGTGCGTTTGTTCTTCCGGCAATGAGCTGTGCCTGCGCATTACTTGCTGTGCATGCCAGTACAGCTATCACTATCAGCCTCGCCCATATACTTTTCTTTTTACAATCTTTTGTCATACGAATCTCTTATTTTTGTCTCTGACTGTACTTGTTTCTGATAGAGCTGAAGCGGTACACGAATCCTACGCGTATATCGCTCACTACGGGGTAGGGCAGGAAATGCCTGTCTCTGCTCTTTGTACGTATCAGGTGGTTATCTTCATATTTATATTTGTCATATTCGGCATAGGCTGCTCCCACGCTCAGACCCAGGTCCAGGTCTATTGCGCCCTGTTTGCATTTGTATACGGGTAGCTGCCATCCGCCGGTCAGTCCGGCATGGAACATATCGCCGGCGATGCCTTTGCCCCATGCTCCGGCAAACTTGCTGTATCCGGCATAGAAGCCCCAGTAGTAGGTACGCCAGAACTTGGGTATTCTGGACTGTCCCGTCTTTACGGTAAAGGAAGGTTTGGCATATCTTTTCACTTCCAGTCTGTAATCGTTGATTTTCATCTGTATGCGTTCGTTCATACTGATTTTGGCATTGCCGTTCCATTTGGCGCCTATGCCCACTACCCACCGGTTGTCGGTAGAACTTGAAAGGTCAAATTCCACTTTGGCATTCGGCAACAGCAACAGCCAGTCCATTGCATTGGTTTCAAACGCCCACCGTTCTTTGGGCGAAATCTTTTCGGAGGTTTTCTGTTGGGCGTATGCTCGGACGCTTATCGCGCCCAGCATAGCCAAAAACAGAAACAGTACCTTTGTCCTATTTGTCATCAGTTGTCAATGTTTAGTTCTATATTCTGTATATCAGAAGTTGTAGGTCAGTCCGGCAGTCAGTGCGGCTGCACCTTCCCCTTTCTTTCCGCTGGCGCATCCGTCCAGCTTGTCTCCTACGAGATTACCTTTTAGCTCGACATTGATGTCCAGATGTTCCGATACCTTAAAGCGGTTCAGCACACCTACGGTAAGCACTCCTGTGGTAGTATTCAGTCCGGGAGCGTTGGCCACACCGCCGCCCACCAGCGGAATGAGGCTGTATGTACGTTCTTCGTCCACACCGCACCACCAGTTCAGCACGTCCACCATGATGTCGGCATGATACATCATGAAATTCCACGATTCGCTGCTTCCGTTCATGGCTTCGCCCGAAGCGTGCATTCCGCTTATCTGCAATCTGGCGCCTAATACGGGAGTAATCCATTTACCGCCGCTTACGTCACCCGTAATGGAAATGCGGTTTCCGAATTTTGCGTGCATGTCATAATCGCCTACGTATACTCCGGTTCCAACCGAACCGCTTACAAACCATTTCTCATTGGCCGGATAGGCCTCCATTTTGCCTTGTGCGGCAACGGTAGTCCCTGCCGAAGCAAGAACTACCGCTGCCAATATCCAAGGTCTTAGACTAAAAAAATGTTTCATTATTTCGAAGTAATTGTTATTCTGCCATTTGGGCTTTCAGGTACAGCTTTTTCGCGAACTTCATATCATGTTCCACCATGATTCTTACAAGTTCCGGGAAGCTGGTCTTTGTCGGGTTCCAACCCAGCAGCGTCTTGGCTTTAGTCGGGTCACCCAGCAGTTGTTCCACTTCGCAGGGACGGAAATATTTCGGATCCACTTCCACCACTGCCTTTCCTGTTTTCACGTCAATACCCTTCTCGTTCACGCCTTCGCCTTCCCAACGCAGTTCTATGCCGGCTTCCTTAAAGGCAAGTGTGGCAAACTCGCGTACGGTGTGCATCTCTCCGGTGGCAATCACGAAATCTTCCGGTTTGTCGTGTTGCAGGATAAGCCACATACATTCCACATAGTCTTTGGCATATCCCCAATCGCGGCGTGCATCCAGGTTGCCCAGATACAGCTTATCCTGGAATCCCTGTGCAATGCGTGCGGCAGCCAATGTAATCTTGCGTGTAACGAAAGTCTCGCCGCGGCGTTCGCTCTCATGGTTAAAGAGGATACCATTTACGGCATACATGTCATAGCTTTCGCGGTAGTTCTTCGTAATCCAGAAACCATACTGTTTGGCTACGCCATACGGGCTGCGCGGATAGAACGGAGTCGTCTCCTTCTGCGGCACTTCCTGCACCTTACCGAACAGCTCCGAAGTAGATGCCTGATAAATTCTTGTCTTCTTCTCCATGCCTAAAATGCGCACGGCTTCCAGCATACGCAGTGTACCTACCGCATCGGCTTCCGCCGTATATTCGGGTACGTCGAACGAAACTTTCACGTGGCTCTGTGCGGCAAGGTTATAAATTTCATCCGGCTGCACCTGCTGTATGATGCGAATGAGCGAGCTGCTGTCCGTCATATCTCCATAGTGCAGGTTCACCAGGCGGTCTTTCTTCATGTCGCGTACCCATTCATCCAGATACAGATGTTCGATACGTCCGGTATTGAACGAAGATGAACGGCGCAATATACCGTGAACTTCATAACCTTTGTCAATCAAAAATTCTGCGAGGAACGAACCGTCCTGTCCGGTGATACCGGAGATTAATGCTACTTTTTTCATTTTGTGTATAAATTAATTAATTTGATATTTTTTCTTTTAATAAGTGTCCCAGAAAGATGGTATTGCCTATGATATATCTTTTCCACATTCTCTTGGGTTCCTTTATGAGCCGGTAAAGCCATTCAAGACTGTGTTCCTGCCACCATAAGGGGGCACGCTGTATATTTCCTGCAAAAAAGTCGAACACAGCGCCGATGGTGCCGATCGGACCTTTTACATCCAGCTCTTTCAGATGTGCGTATGCCCACTTTTCCTGTTTGGGGGCAGTCATTCCCACCCATAGCAAATCGGGCGTTACACGGTTTACCGCTTCTATCATCCGGCGGTTATCCTCTTCGGAGAATTCCGCTTTATAGGGTGGGGAATAGGTCTCTATCCGGATATTGGGATACAATCCGGCGGCTTTGGCCTTTATTTTCTGTAAAGTACCTTCGCTGCTACCTAAGAAGAAGCAAGTACCGCCTTTCGCGTTCAGTTTTTTCATTTCGTACTGAAACAAGTCCCATCCGGCAATGCGCTCTATCTTCTCATGCCGCAGCAGTTTGAATGCCAGTACGATACTCGCTCCGTCCGGAATCAGCGCATCGCCTTTCAGCAGCGCTTCGGCAAAAGCGGCGTCTTTCCGTGCGGTATTGTAAGAATGTGCATTAATGGTGTTAATCAGCAGTTTGCCTTCCGGCAACGTGTCAAGTTCACCCGGGTGTCCCAGCAGTGAAATAGTTTTCAGTCTCAACATGTATGATAAGGAATATTTGCCGTAGAGTACGCTACGCTACTGCCTGTCACATAAGCGATTGTTACGGACAGGCAGATAATATAAGGAATGTTTCTCCGGCAAAATTAAGTCAAATGTATTTGATAGCCAAGAAAAAAATGAAAAATGTATAAATTTATCATCTTTTTCCTGGCTTTTCTCAATCTGTCCGGTGATTGATGCAGATACCTTTCAGGTACCATTCGTACAATCGGTGTATACCTTCGTCTATCTCCACCTTATGATGCCATCCCAGGTTGTGCAGTTTGGTTACATCCGTCAACTTGCGCAGCGTGCCGTCCGGTTTGCTTGCATCCCATCTCAGTTCGCCCTTGAAGCCGATTTCCGCCATGATTTTTTCCGCCACTTCCCTGATGCTGAGTTCCTTTCCGGTTCCCACGTTAATGTGGCAGTTGCGTATCTCTTTCGAACCTGCCGCATACGTATCCTTGAAGTCTACGTTCAGCAACACATGTACGCTGGCATCCGCCATTTCTTCGCTCCAGAGGAATTCGCGCAGCGGCTTGCCCGTGCCCCACAGCGTAACGGCTTCCGGCGTAATTCCGAATTTTGCCAGCTTTGCCAGTATCTCCTCATCGGTGCAGCTTCCGTTCACACCCTCTACCGGGCGCAGGTCTATATCCTTGCGTACGGCATCCCAGTTGCCTTCGTTCAGGCATTTGGCAAGGTAAATCTTACGTATCATGGCGGGCAGCACATGGCTGTTCTCCAGGTGGAAGTTATCGTTGGGTCCATACAGGTTGGTAGGCATCACCGCTATATAGTTCGTGCCGTATTGCAGGTTGAAGCTTTCGCACATTTTCAGTCCGGCAATCTTGGCAATGGCATACGGTTCGTTGGTATATTCCAACGGCGATGTCAGCAGCACTTCCTCTTTCATCGGCTGCGGAGCTTCACGCGGATAGATGCAGGTACTGCCCAGGAAGAGCAGCTTCTTCACTCCGTGTCTGAAGCTTTCACCAATCACATTCTGCTGTATCTGTAAGTTCCTGTAGATGAAATCCGCCCTGTATTGCAGATTGGCCATGATGCCGCCCACGTGGGCGGCAGCCAATACCACGGCATCCGGTTTCTCTTCATCGAAGAATTTCTTTACAGCAACTCCATCCAACAGGTCCAGCTCCTTGTGGGAGCGACCTGTCAGATTAGTATATCCTCTTTGCAGCAGGTTGTTCCAGATGGCGGAACCCACCAGTCCGTGATGGCCTGCTACAAAAATCTTAGCGTCTTTTTCCAACATAATTTATCAGGTATAATTATTCTTTATCTTTTTCTTTCACTTCGCCGCGGCGTGCCTTTTCGGTGTAGCGCAGTTCCTTTTCAATGGTCATATCCTTGCCCAGACCATACGTATGCAGTCTTTCAGGTTCTATACCCACTTTCACGAGGAACTTCTTCAAGGCTTCGGCACGTTTCAGCGTCACTTTCTTGTTTATGGCTTCTCCGCCCGTATGGTCGGCATAGCCGCAGATGTCAATCTGTACTTCCGGATTCTCTTTCAGTGTTTTGGCAATGGTGAAGAGTTCGCGTGCATACTTGTCCGTATCCAGTTTCCACTTTCCGCGTTCAAAGTATACGGCGGGCAAGTCTTTCGGGAAACCTTTGCATACCACTACTTCCGGAGATTTTTCAAGCACTTTCTGTTCGATGTAGATAGTATCGTGCACCACTTTCGTAACGGTCTTTGTAGCGCGCTTCCACATAGGCAGATAGCCCGGAGCGTACATGATGTTGTCTTTCTTGCGTCCCTTGCTGTTGCCTACCTTCCATATCAGACCAACCTGTGCCGTAACCATGCTGTTGTGTTTGGTGGTATTGATGGAGTTGATACCGTCGAAGTCCTGGTTGTTAATCCAAATCATACCTCCCTTCAACTGTACGTCGAAGTTGTGGTTTATCCGGTAACGTACGGCAAGGTCGCCTCCCAGTCCGAGATTAACCTTGTTGTCGAGTTTGTCGGCAAACTGTTCGTCGTTGGAGCGGTTCTTGACGGTAGACGAGAACTTCTGCAGGTAGATACCCGGTGCCAGCACCACAGCCCAGCGGCGGTCACCGTCGCTGCGGCGGAAGAGGTTCAGCAGGTTTACCTCTGCGTTCAGTCCGAAGTTCCATGAGTGAACCGAAGAATACAAATCCTTGTAGTAGCTTCCGCCTTCCGGAAAGTCCACGTTATAGTAAGTGTTTCCGTTGGGCAGCAGTACGAAGTCGTCCTCGTAGCGTTGCGAACCGGCGCGGTTGCTTCCGTAGTCCACAGAGAGGCGTGCTCCGAAAATCGGATTGAACTGGTAGCTTCCCTGCAAACCGAACATATAGCCTGCCCAGTTGTTGTTACCTCTGCTCACGGAACGGAAATCGCCTGCATAGAATGGCATTCCGATGTTCACTCCGATGCTCCACCGTGAGTAGTCTTTGTACAAAGTCTTTTTGTCAGGATAGTCCTTCCAGGGGTCGTCCACTTTGACCACCTCTTGTGCCATGGCTTCCATGCCCGGCAGAGCTGCCAGACAGAAACCGGCGATGATGTATTTCAGTGATTTCATAAACGCTTTGTTTTAAATGTTATTACCGGTTATTTCTTTTGCAACTCCACGCAGATATAGGCAGGTTCTCCATAGTTGATTCCGTCCTTGCGTGCCTGCAGTCCGATTACCACTTTGTAGCCGGTAAGGTCATCGGTTACGCGCGAGGGATCCAGAGTCAGACCCATGGAAAGCGCTCCGTTGTGCATGTCTACCTTTATGTAGTTTGCCAGGTCCGGTTGCGGCTTTCCGGCTTCGTCATAAATAATGCCCAAGCTGTAAACAACCGGGATATTCTGGTTGCTTTCGTTTGCCGTTGAGGAGCCTAAAACTTCTGCTGCAAATACCGGCAGGTTATCTACAATTTGAATGACTTTTGTATCGACATTCTTCATTTCTCCCAGCACAGCGTGTTTGTAGATGTCCTCTTCTGCAAATGCGCTCAGTCCCAGGTCTGCTTTGGTGCGCACCACTTCTGTTCCCGATTTGAACTCATATGTAGTCTGGTCTTCGCTTTGGGCAGGCACGTAGCGTACACCCTTATAGCTTGTAGAGCGGTTATTGTTGCTGTTTTCAAATTCAACGGCTACGGTAAACGGCATCTTGTGAGTCACCGGATCCACTGTAGGCAGTTCGCAAGTAGCCGTAACGGTGAATATGCCTTCGGCTGCATCTTTTACAGCGACTTTTTCTACTGTAAATGCCGGTCCTGCATCACCTGCTCCACGTGTAGGAATGGCTTCTCTGGAGTCGATGTGGAAGTAGCCTTCCAAAGCGGTCACTTCATTAAGCACGTCTGCCGGATTGATTTTCACATTTACATTCAGCTCATATTTGTTGCCTTCACGCGGCTTCAGTTCCACTTCCTCGTTACTGCTGTATTGTGGAATAATTACCATACTCTGGATGCGGTTGAACAAACGATCAACTTTCTCTTCCAGTTCCGTGCATTTGTTTTTCAGTTCGTTGATTTCTTCCTGCATCAGAGCCAGCTGATCCTTGATTTCTTTGGTTGCCTCTTCAATCAGCTTGTTCATTTCGTCTTTGTTAGGAACATTGTTCAGTTGCTCGTATATCCCTGCGAGTAATTGATTAATCTCTTCCTTGTTGTAGTAGTCGGCAAGCATGTTCTCCACTTCTGTAATTGTGACGAACTTATCCATTTTACCGTTCAGTTCATCATACTTCGTCTGTAAGTCGAAAATATCTTTCTGATTCTTCAATACATCAGCTTTCAGTTGTCCCAGGTCGGGCAATGCTGCAAGGGCGTCTTCCAGTCTTTTATAAATTTCGTCTACACGTCCCGACAACGCATTATAATTATTATTCAGTGCCAGGAAGCCTGCATCCATCTTGCTTTCCAGTGCGCTTAACAGTCCAGCCTGCTGTGCCTGATTGTCCTTGAGTTGGAGAATATCATTGATATTCTTGTTCACGTAGGCTTGCAGTTCGTTCAGCATCTGTTTGATTTGGCTCAGGTCTGCCGGGGGCACGCTTCCGTTTTCAAGCGAATTCAGACGGTTTTCTATGTCGGCAATGGCATCGTCATAGATTTGTTTCATCTGTTCAACCTGTTTTTCCAAATCAGTTACACGTACTCCCAGTGCATCCAATTGTTTTTCCAGAGCACTGATGCGTGCCGTATGGTCTTTTACGATGCTTTCCACATTACCCATTCTTTCATCCAGCTTTCCGTACAGCGATTCTATGGACAAATATTTCTCGTTAAGTTCTGCCACTTTGGCTTGCAGGTCTTTCAAGTCATTCTGGAGTTGTTCTACCAGTTTGGACAATTCGGGGTCTGTAGTGCCGCCATTGTTTATGGCGTCCCATATTTTTTCTATTTGAGCATCATAATCGCCTATCAGCTTATTGATACGCTTGTCAAGCTCGTCATAGCGGGTGTTCAGGTTCTGAACCGTATCCTGCAGTTTGCTTACCGCATCGGAGATGCCTTCCAATTGTGTATCGATTTCATTGATTTTACCATCCACTTCATTCTTTAAATTCAAGATGTCGTTTTTGGTATCTTCCCTCAGTTGTTCCAGATTCTGTGCATTTTCTTTTGCCGCATTATCCAGTTCTTCGAGTTTACCGTCTATTCTTTCGAGGTTATCGGTCAGTTTCTGGTTCAGCTCTTCCAATTGCTTCAAGGCATTTTCCAGCTTTTGCTTCTCTTCCAGTTGCGATTCTTTCAAATTGGCTATTTCTTCTTTCAAGTCACTGATAGCCTTTTCGGTTGCATTCTGCTTTTCCTGCAAGGATTGGTACTGCTCTTCAAGCTTCCGGATACGTCCGTCCAGTTCATTGTATTTGGCAGAAATCTCGGCATCGATTTCCTTGGACAGTTCCAGCAATTTTTTGTCGAATTCCTGTACTGTCTGTTCAATCATGTTCTTTATGTTCTGGTCATTCTCCTCCATTGCTTTCTGCAACTCGGCAATCTTTCCTTCCAGCTCATTTTTCGTAGTCTCCAGGTCTTTGATAAGCTTGCTGATGCTCTCCTTGAATTCGGCATGCTCCTTGGCTGCTTCCTGCAAGGTTACAATCTGCTTTTCAATCAGTTCGATTTTTTCCAGCAGATTGTCAACGTTAACATCGCCATTTTCAATCTGATTCCGAAGAATTTCGATTTGGCCGTCATAATCTTTCTGGCAGCCAGTCATTAAAATACAGCCGCTTCCTGTAAGCAACAACATAGCTGCGAACAGAGACATTGTTGAATTTCGTTTCATAATCACTAATGTTTTAAAGTAAAACGTTTGATATTTTGTTCTTCTTTCAAGCTACATACCAGGAGTGCACCGTTCCGTTCGGCAATGATATAGCCGTCCAGTCCTTCCACCACCACTTGTTTCTCTCCGGCAGTGTGCACAATACAGTTATGGCAGTTGTGCAGGCTGATGTCATTCCCTACACCTGCATTTCCGTGTTCGTCCTGCGGCAGCAGGGTTCTTAGCGACCCCCAGCTGCCCAAATCACTCCAGCCGAATTCGGCAGGCAGTGTATAGATGCTTTCCGCTTTCTCCATTACAGCGTAGTCTATGGATATTTTCTCACAGGTGGGGAAGAGTCTTTCTACAGTGTCGGCCTCTTGTGCTGTGTAGAAATCCCGGCTCATTTCGTCCATAATAGCAGCCAGGTCCGGAGTAAACTTGCGTATGGCATCGGTTATGGTATCCACGTTCCACACAAAAATGCCGGCATTCCAAAAGTAGCTGCTGTGGGCAACGTATTCTTTGGCAGTTTCTACATCCGGCTTTTCTTTGAAAGCGCCTACCTTGTATATTTCAGTACCGTTAATCTGTTCCGCAGCCTGTATATATCCGTATCCGGTTTCCGGACGGCTGGGTTTGATGCCTATCGTTACAATGGAACTGTTTGTGGCGGTAAAATCGAGTGCACAGCGCATTATCCGTTGAAACTCACCGGTGTTTATCACCAGCGCATCCGACGGAGTTACTACGATATTTGCCTGCGGATGCTGTTTCTTTATCTTCCAGCAGGCATAGGCAATGCAGGGTGCCGTATTGCGGGCAGTCGGCTCTGCCAGGATGTTGCATTCGGGCAAATCGGGCAACTGTTCTTTTACAATATCCGTATATTTCTCGCTGGTCACTACCCAAAAGTTTTCCATTGGGCATAGTGGTGCAAATCGCTCTACGGTAAGTTGTATCAGTGACTTGCCGCATCCCATTACATCAATAAACTGTTTGGGATATTCAGGTGTACTCATCGGCCAGAATCGGCTTCCGATGCCACCTGCCATGATTACAATATGATTTTCCATCTCTTTTTAATAGTAAATTTTGATAATGTATGTTTATATCAATGAATAGCACAACCTATGGTTATGATTTCAATGTCCGTAATTGCTTTTAAAGAATGCAGGGTATTGGCAGGTATGCTGATAAAGTCTCCACTGCTACACGTTATCTGTTCCTTGCCAACTGTCATACTTGCATCTCCTTTTTGAAACAGGAAGAATTCTTCCATGGTGGGGTGTAGGTGCTCTGCTGCTGCTTCTCCAGCTTTTAACCGGGTTATGGCAATTTGGGTGAGGGGAGTGGATGTTTCCTGACTATTGAGTAATACCCGTTTCTCACCGATACCATGTGTAGTAGTGATGATTGGTAATTTTTTTATATTTTTCTTAGTTGTTTCCATCGTATGTTTTTAATGTATAGAACTGCATAAAAGCTATTCTATATGATTATGTCATCTTGATGATTTCTTTCCAATCATACTCTTGAGTTCTGAATGTTTGTGCAAATAATCTTGATAGGCAACGTAGTATATATGCTCCCATTAGTATGATGAAGAACATTATGAATAGATTTAGCGGGAAAATACTATTCATTTTATCTGTGAATAATGTACCTTGTATTAGATATATTTCTAGACACAATCCCCCAATGAACTTAATCCACCAACCAGTAATAGGATGTCTATAACATTGTTTTAGAACTTCCGAGTTGCATACTTTGTAGAAATAAAAAGCAATATACAATAATGGAATTAAGGAGATGATTTGCCAGTCATTCAGCGATTCTATTTTTCTGCCTGCAAATAGTATCATATAATATATAATGATACATCCAGATAGTTTTAACAAGTCACTTGTAAAGCTGAATTTCCACTTCTTTTGTGAAATGCCTAACATAGCACCTTGCAGCATAAATAGGAAATAGTGTCCCCATTTAAAATAAGTAGCCCCATACATATTGTAATCAGCAGGTTTGTTCATGGCAAGATACCAAACCAAAATCAATATGGAACTGATTCCAAATACCCACTTCAATTTATGAAACATTAGGTGCTGTATAAAATAGAGTATTACATAATATATCATTATGCAAGTAACAAACCACCCCCCCCATGGATGATAGTATATTTCATGTCATAATGATATCCAAAGACGAATGCTCCCATAATGGCCCATGCAAATACAGTAGGATAGATACGATTGATTCTTCGTTTATACCAATTATCAAACCGTCCCTTTTTACCTAAAAATAGTGTAAACCCTGAACAGAAAAAGAATAATACATCTCCTATGGCACCTCCGGTAGCTAATACGCTATATTTGCCATAAAGTAATTCCATGTGAGAGTTGGTTATTACAATAGCGGCAATGCATTTTAAAATATCAATACTAATGTCTCTTGTTTTATTCATGTCGTGATACGTAAATAGTGTATTCAATTACTTGTTATTATTTAATATGTTGCTATATAGAGTGACCATTTGCTTGGCTTTATTATCCCAAGAAAGTTCTTCTTGTCTTTGGCTGCATTGTTTGGACAATTGTTGTAATATATCTCTGTGATGATATAAATAGCTAATCTTTTCAGCAAAGTCTTTAGCCGATTGTTGAGGAGTGCTTAGAGGTATTTTCATACCCACCTGTTCATTTACGGAATCGCCTTGTCCGCATGTGTCAAAGCAGATAATCGGCAGATTATTCCCTATAGCTTCTAATACAACGTGTGGCGTACCTTCTGCTACACTCGTAAAAAAGAATATATCGGATTGTTGCATGATTTCCTGTACTTTGTCATGACTGACTGCACCATGCCAAATACACTGTTCTGCAACATGTAATGATTCCGCCACTTTTTTATAGCTTTCATTATTTCCGCTACCGACAATATGCAGTCTGATATTTTTATTATTTATTTGAGCTATTGTCTGGATAGCTAATGATAATTGTTTTCTAAAGTCCAATTTCCCTACCCATAATAATTCTAATTTTTCTTTACCTTTTTTGTCAAGGAGTGTTTTGCTTTGTGGATAACACCCGGTTTCATTCAAAAGAGGTGATTCTATGTTGAAGAACTTCTTGAAACTCTTTTTTGATTCGGAAGAGGCTGAAACTGTAACGGCAGCTTTTTGAGCAGCCTGATGTACTCGTTTATCATACTTTAGTTGAACCCATGTTAAGAAATTCTTTAAGTTTATGAAAAACTTAGCTTTTAAATCAGCTCCTTGCAGGTAAGCTGTGGGAAATTTTTCTTTAGCATCCACCGGTCCCCATACAAATGGCCTTTCTTCTATTTTCCACAAGTATCCGGGTTCGCGAAAACCTATCATGTTCAACTGATGAACAATATCTATGTGTTGTTTTGCTATAATTTCCTTAGCAATTTCATAGGTCTTCCATTGCCACTCTTTATAATATTTATAAAATCGCCAGTCTCCTTGATTCCAGCACATTTTTCTTATTTCATCTGATACCGGATTATAATGAAAGTGCATGTTCTTTCCTTGAGGAAGAGTAGGGAGTACAGCTTCTATTTTATCTCTGAACTCTCCTTCTGTAATAATGTGCAATTCACAATATTGGGCAAGGTTTGTACACCAATTCCAAGCCATACCAGGTTCGCTTCCCATATTTGGGGAACAAGCATATGCATTGATAAGTATTGATAACATGTTTCTTAATAGATTTTTATTGCTTCTTTTAGATTAAAAGGAGTTGACGAAAGAATTTGTAAAAACAGTGACGTTATGACCTTTAGTATGTAAGCACTTATACTTATTAATATAAATACAATGACTGTATTTAGAGGAAAGAGTGTATTAAATTCATCTGTTATAACATGGAATTGTACTATATATATTTCGAGAGTTAAATTTGCTATTACAAGAAATATCCATTTCAGTTTACTTGTCTGAAAAAGTTTTGTACACCAAGGATAGCTTGCAACTTTATATATATAAAAAGTAAAGAGATGTAAGGGGAGTAACCCTATTATTTGAAAATAATATTTATAATCCAAATTACCTTTGCTTACATACAGAATGATGAAGTATGATATAAACCAAAACACCATTAGTATAAAATCCTTAGGTAATGATTTCATTTGTATCATGTCTTTATTGAGATATGTCAGTCCTCCCATTACCATTATACTAAAGTGACAAATAAAATGAAAGTTGGTGTGAAATATAGAACTTGCTACTTTGGGCATGCATAAGAAATAACATACAGATGTTATGATAGAAAGTATAAAGATGATTTTTTGTATCTTAATTTTACCCCCCCATAACATTAATATTGATATTACCAAGAATATAGAATAAAATGTAATAGATTGCAATACATTGTAGAAACCAATATTGGTCAGCTATTATTAAGTTCTGCCAACTAATGGGACTATTCCAAAGAATAGCTGATATTATGCACCATAAAAATACAGAAGGCCATAACCGTTGTATCTTTTTCTTATACCAATTGGAAAAAATTTCTTTTCTTTTCTCAAATCCCATCATTAATAAAAAACCAGAAACAAAGAAAAATAGTGCATTTCCATGTACGCCTAAAGTAGCTAATGATGGCGATATATCTTTGTATAAAGGGATAAAATGAGAATTTGTTATAAATATTGCGGCAAGGACTTTTAGAAAGTCTAAAGAATAATTTCTTATAAGCATATATGTTATTGATAATTTATCTAATAGAAAAGACTATTATTTTAATAGATTTGAATATATCCTTTCTAATTGCTTATTAATCGTTGATATATTGAAAGTGGTACGTGCTAAATGTATAGATGCATCAGCCAATTTTTTGTACAGGTTGTTGTTTGTAATTATTTTTTCTAACTGTTTTGCTAATTCAGTTTCATTATTAACTTTAAATACTAATCCATTTTCACCATTTGTCACAATATCAGGAATGCCGCCGACAGGAGTAACTACGCTTGGAATTCCATAAGCCCATGCATCTAATACTCCCATTGGAAATCCTTCACCATCACTGGCCAAACAGTAGATAGATGCTTTTTGAAAAGCTTGTTCTTTTTTATTTCCGGATACCCATCCTAGAAATTCAACTTGTTTTTCTATTTTTAATTCTTTTGCAATTCGTTGAGCATTTTCTATTTCCCCATTGCCCGCGAATGTAATTCTCCATTCAGGATATTTAGATGCAATTAAAGCAAATCCTCTAAGAAGTGTCTCATATCCTTTTCGGGGAATAATAGTACCGGCAAATAAAATTGATTTTTCTCGTATGTCATCTCTTCTATTTACAATAGGGCATGGATTATATAATATTTCTATGTGTTCTGTTAATCCTAATGCTTCTTTTATCCAACGTTTCCATTGTTCTGAAAGTACAAGCACTAAATCTGCTTGTGAAAAAAGTTTTCGATATAATGCTTGATTATAAGGTTCAAATAAAAATTTCTCATTTGAAGGATGAAAATGTAAGATTATTTTCTTTTTCATCCATTTTGCAGGGTAGAAAAAAAGCTGTTTTCTTTTTGCAGATTGAGTGGTTGCTATATGTATATGCACTATATCATAAAATGGTAATAAGCAAAAGTATTCTATTAGAGCAGTCCCTAAATACCATAGTTTTCTTATATTATTTCCATCTCTATGTGTTTCAAGCCACTTGCAATGAAATTTTTTCCATTGTTCACCTGTCTCGTGTGCTTTTATAACGGAAGTAATACCGCCTCGCGTTTTACGTGAGGTGGCAACAATTAAAACCTTGGACATATTAATTTTATTTCTTTGCTTTTATTATTTGTGCTGGTATTCCGCCTGCAATGGCATTACTTGGTATGTTTTTGGTAACTACAGAATTCGCTCCTATTGTGACATTATCTCCAATACTAACAGGAGCAAAAATTTTAGCACCAAGGCCAAAATAACAATTATCTCCTACAGTGATGATATCTTTTGTTTCTAATTCATGTTTATTCCCGAATACAACTCCAGGTAATAATGTACAATGCGCTCCGATAGAGCATTGAGCTCCAACATGGATGAAGTCTCCAACATGATAAATATGTACTCCTGGACCTATTGTATTAGGATAAATTGTTATGCGCAATTTAAAACTTAGTCGTTTATAGCAAAAAAAATGCCATAAGAATAATGGGTGTTTTTTTCCAAAACAATTTAGGTAATATTCAGTATAACGTAAGTGACGTATCAAATGATAAATATACCATTTTTCATTATGAAGAATGAAATCTTGAAAGTTGGGAATTTTACTATAACGTTCAGAATCTTTTAATAGGTAGTATTTAAGATCTTGTCGTGATAGGATCATGCAGCCCTCCTTTCTTTTCTATTTACCCCCCCCCGTATTTTTACATAAATTATTTATTATTAATGGTTTGGCAGGTATTCCTACTACGGTTGTATTGCTTGGAATATCCTTTGTAACTACAGCATTCGCACCTATAGTGACATTATCTCCGATTGTCACTTTACCAAAAATTTTAGCTCCTAATCCTATGTAACAATTATTTCCTATTATTGCCCAGTCGTCATCACTATTTAAATGTTTATTTCCTATAACAACTCCAGGGAGTATTGTACAATTTAATCCGATTTTGCAATTCCTTTTTATACGTACTAATGCTCCTAAATGCATTAATCGGAAACCTGGACCTAAATTATTGGGTTTGATGTCTATTTTCAGATTAAAACACATTCGTTTGTAACGAATGAGCCAATACAAATATCGCAATTTATGACTTGTATTTAAATGGTATTCTACATGTCTAAGAGCATAAATATAATGCCATATATACCAACTTTCATTTTTTACAAGCCAATCTTTCAGTGTTGGCTTTCTTCCTTCAAAGCGTTTTAAATCTTCCGATAAATAATATTTTAAGTCTGTCTTGGATAATATCATATTATTTTCTATATATTATGTTCCCTTTTGTAAACATTCAATTAATAGCATTCTTTTTAGTTTGACTAATTTTAAAACATTTTAATTGATTTCTGTAAATTCTAGCTACATTGTAGTAAGTTACTATCATTTTAAACTAAAATTTTGCGAGTTTAATTTTAGTTTATAACAAAGGCGTTTTTGAAAAAATGTTAATTTAAATATCTGCATTTTAATGCATACTCTTATTTTTTTTTATGGATGATACATACTGTTGAAAAGCTTTAGCATATAGTTCCGCGCAATGCTCCATAGAATAATTGTTATTAAAATATTCTTTTAGCTGTTCTGTATCTATTTGGTTACTTGTATTATAAGCCTTTACCAAGCAACTATAAAAATTAGATAATGTAAAATCTTTTGAAACAAACCCTAAACTCTCATCTTTAATTACATCAGGAATTCCGCCAGCAGGTGTACAGATAGGTATGACTCCACAAGACAAAGCTTCTAATAATGAAATAGGAAGTCCTTCATATATTGAAGATAATACAAAAAAATCAGCTTGTAATAAATAATCACAAACGTTGTTTTTTAACCCTAACCAATAAATGCCTTTATGTGCTTCAGCTAACAAATGCTTGTTCTCTGGATTATCATAGCAAGCACCAATCATAATTAGAATTCCTTGATTATTGTTTTCTAAAAATTTATTGAAAGCTTGTATTAAAAGTTTCTGATTTTTTTCAGGTTGGCAACGAGCTACATGTACGAATACTTTATCGTTAGGATGTAGTTTCAAACTATTGATTTCTTCTTGTACAATGTTATAGTTGGAGGAAGGTGTTAGCAAGGAACGTCCATTATCAATTTTTGTGGCATTGTCTAATTTGTATAATTTTTGAAATGATTTATAACAAGTTTGTGATATTGTTATCGCATGAATAGAATGTTTATAGAACCAATGATAAACTTTTTGTAAATATGGCTTATGTATGCAAGTCTCCGCTAAACTATGCAAAGTATGGAAATAATTAGTTTTTTTGTATAATAAAGCTGGTAGAAAAATGCACATGGCATCTGTATGTGTATGAACGATATCAGGTTTTTCTTTTTTTATAATTTGATAAATTCTCCATATAGCTTTTAGTTGCAAGCCGGATTGGCATTTCAGGTTTTTGTATTTGATATTCTTTTTCAAATCTTTTTTGTAATAGGCTTTTTCTGGAATATTATCATCTTCAATTGTACATAGTACAACTTCGTGCTTGTTTGCCAATTCATTGCACAGATCAACTACAAAACGCTCAGCACCAGCCCAAGAAGTTGAATAATGCAGTTCTAATATTTTCATGATTCAAGAAATAGTTATTTATTATATAGTTGCTGACAGAAAGTAATGATACGTTTCGCCTGATATTCAGCATTGAAATCTTTTTGTGTTAATTTAAATCCTTCTGCACCTATTTGCTGGTTTTTTACGGGATTGTTCAAGGCTTCCAATATTTTATCAGCTAATATCATGTAATTATTAGGCTCTATTATATAAGCATTCTTATCATTTTGCAGATAATATGTTGCTTCACCGACATCCGTTGTTATTACGGCCCTTTCACATGCTAAATATTCCCCTAATTTTGTAGAAAAACAAAATATATTTTGCTGAGTATTATATTTGTTTATGATAGTTAGATAGCAGTTTCTTTGATAATCAAGTAATTCTGCCTCATTTAAAAAACCAGTAAAGATAACTTTGTCTTCTATATTGTATTCTTGGAGGATTTGTTGAATCTCTTTTTGATGTGGAGAATCCTGTATCCTTCCTGTGAGGTAATATTTTATAGGCTGAGGGAACTTTTGTGATACAATGCCGAAAGCTTTCAACATTCCCAGTATTCCATCTTTTTGTTCGGATAATGAACCAGAATGAAATAAATATATCCCATTTTTATTATGTGCTTTTGGAATATTCTTATTGGATTCTACTATAATAGGAATTTTAAGAGTTTGTGAATGCGGACTATATTTCTCTGCTAATTTCATTAAACTAGTAGATATTGCAAAAAAACCGTGATAAAGTGGAAATATGTAATTAAGCATTATTTTGCGGTGCAAAATAGCGCTATAAGTTTCTTTTCCTGTACCATAAGGCAATTCATTCAATTCCATTATGACTTTAGCTTTTTTATAACGTATAGTCAACGCACATAAAGCATGCCATAATACTCCTCCTTCGTACACGACTGCAATATCTCCTTTTTTTACATGCTGATATAAATATTGTAGCGTTTTTATGTATCCATAAAAGTCATTCAATTTTCTTAAAAGAGCATTACTCTTTCTTTGAGGACTTCCTGATAAATATAGATAATAGGTATCATCGAATATACCCTCTTTTTCCTTATTGATAGGAGATTGACCAAATCGTTCAGGAGAAATGGGAATAAGAACCTGTTTCTCTACGTTATATTTGTTTAGTCCTTTGGCATAGCTACGTATACGTGCAGTACTGGCTTTGCCTATTGGGTACATGTTTTTTAGAACAAAATAAAACTTCATTTTTAGTCTATTATGAATTACTAACTTTCTAATAGGTTTATAGAACGTTTTATATATGATGCGCAGCTATGTCTATATGTTTAATAACTTTACAAGGATTACCTGCAGCTATTACATTTGCAGGTATACTTTTGGTTACAATACTATTCATTCCTATTATAGAATTTTCTCCAATTGTCACTCCTTTCATTACAACAACACCTCCACCCAACCATACATTGTTTTCTATGATAATAGGTTTGGGAGCAGGAGTTCTTGGATCATCCAAATGAAAATCTCCGTCTAGTATTTTGGTATTTGCTCCAAATCTTACGTGGTTACCTATTTTTATAGAACAAAAACAGTTTATAGATGTCCCCGAAAAACCACATGAGTTGCCGATGCTAATTGTGGCGTGGGGTGTTTCGGTAGATAATATACAGGAGTGTTGTATTCCTAAATGGTTGAAATAAGAATTAGAAATGAAGTGGCAGTTATTTCCTATGTAGATATTGCTTCCCTCTGTAAGATGAACGGATAATCTGTTGCACACTTTCAGGCTTTTTCCACATTTTATCCCTAAGAGGTGGAAATATACGTAATAAAAGCTACTTGCTGCTTTTACAAATAATGAATGGTATATAAAATTAATCTTGCGAATAATTTTATATAGAATGTTTCTCATTGTGTTGTTGGATTATAGTTTTATATATATTGTAATATTGTAGCCTTGCTTTTTCCCTGTTGTGCCGTAACAAAGCTACTTCTCTGGCTTTTTTCCCGTATGATATAAGCTCTTCCAAATGAGTGGATGATGTTAGGATGGCGCCCGCCAAATTGAAAGGGTCTCCATCTTGAATAAGAATACCGGTATCTCCATCTTCTAGAAGAGAAGAAGTTCCTCCTGCATTAGAGGCTATACAAGGCATTCCAAGTAACATTGCTTCGCACAAACTATTAGGACTGTTTTCAATGTGACTTACTTGGCAATATACGTCACTATCAAGTAAATAGCTCATCATTTCGTCTGCCTGTTTTTTGCCTAATAATTGAATATTAAATTGAGATGAAGTACGTTTTAATGCCTTTTCAATAATTTTTATTGTAGGACTATTAGAAGTTACTCCTATAACATTCCATAAAAAGGAGAATCTGCTTTTAGAAAGCTGTTCCGCTGCGAGCAGAAGGGTTTCATAACCTTTGTATAAACTATCACTTAAAATTGTTGTGATGGTAAATATGTGTGGTGATACATTTTCTTTCCAGGTATGCTTATAAAACTCTTCTCTTAATAATTCTTCACCTTGAAAATAGGTTGAGTGTGGATTGAACAATTTAGTAATATTTTTATCCCATGTTGTTCTGCCTATTATGTATTGAGCTTTATTTAATATTCTACTTTCTCTTTCTGCACAAAAACGAAAATATTTATAATCATCATAGAATGTTTCCTTTTTTAACTGTTTAAGGTAAGATTCTTTTCTATCAGCTAGTGATTTTGGAATTCCGCTATAATACTTTATATAATATGGATTTATAAGCCCTTGAATGGAAATAACAACAGGAATATTCGTTTTTTCTTGTATTAATCCAAAGCAGTTTTCACTACCGTGTATGTGTATAACATCTGGATTAACTATATTGATAATAGTTTCTATTTGTTTTAAAATAATGGAATCTTTTTGAGATAGTATTTTGTTTTGTCTCCCTATTACTCGATATAATTTATCTTTTGGAGAGGTTGATAGATACATGGGATGATAGGTAACCTGTTCTAAAACAAAACTATCATTAGGGTATTTTGAGCTAAGGTAAGCTATGTGTAATTCTATATCATTATTCTGTTTTAATTCATGTTCTAATGACGTTAGCCATCCTCCACCTATATTACCTTTTCCATACTCTTTTTTTGCAGCTCCACATGGAGTGTTTGTTATCCATAAAATTTTTAACATATCGTTGTTGTTATAGTGTTATTTTCTTATTAAATATATCCTCTATTTGGTTATTAGACATCTTTCGAAAATATGGTAAAATAGAGAGTGATATGATGATCCATAGTACAATGTTTGAAGAATCTAAGGAATTAAAATCTTCTATCCAAGCATATGTCCATCTGAAAGCTAAATATAATCCTACTAAAATTATATATTTATTGTTGGATTGATAAATTGCTTTTTTACTACAAGTCCAAAATAACATATAATATAAAAAGACACCGATAGCTCCATACCAGGTAAATATGTTGATGATAGAAACTTCGGATTGGGTACGCTCCACTGTATCTTTTTGGGCAATATTACCTGTTTCTTCAAAAAAACCTACTTGAAAATAAGAATCGTATCCATGGGCAGGAGTACGCCCTTGCCATAGATAATGGTTGGTTAATGCAGAAGTTATTGCTTCTACATATATAAACGTTCTGGTATCGGCTAATGCTTCATTCTTGTTACTTCCATTTTGTTCTCCTATTTCAAATATATTAAAAGTTTTAGTAACTCCTAAAATGAAAAAAAAGATTGGAACTATTAAGCAAAATATGCGTCCTATTTTAGCTATAAAAATTAGTCTATTAGTTTTAATATAGGCTAATAGCCCAATGATAAATGCTATTCCATATTTAATAATATGACTACGTGCTTCCAAAGAAAAAAATAGAATAAATAGTAACAATAACAATGTGATAATTTTACTCTTTCTGTTAAGTGTTTTGAAGAATAATAGATAAATTTGTAGGAAACACAGATAAAAACCATACACATCATTAATTTTACATGTTATAATGATAATAATGAGTAAAGGCAATGAATAATATTTCCAATACGTTGCTATTTTTAGCAGAAGATTAGGTTTGGCTATATATAAACTACTTATAATTAAAATACTACCCGGGACATTTACCAAAAAATTAGCTAAATTGTCTTTTGAGTAGCACTCGAATAGACCAATAATGCAAACTATACATACCCAACATATATAGGCTGCAACCCATTTATTGTTTTTTATTGTATTTCGGGTTATGTATTGGCATCCCCATATAAAAGGAAGGGTTAATATAATATTTCTAAGTAATTGAGCAGTCCAAGTTGACGAAAATTTAATCTCCAACCACATGTCAACAGCTAAAAAACTTACAAGAACTACTGTAAATGCAAGTATGGATGTTTTCTTGATTGTATATGGACTATTGAACGTATTGGTCATTATTGATGACTAAAATGTTGAAAATGTTTGTTTTTATAATTATCCATGTTTTAGAATGTGCCTGCATTGCAATGGAGCTAATATTAATCCATTAAAATTTGCAATAATAGCTGCGATTAATATAGAGTGAATACCCATATGCATTTTTTCTATGAATAGATAAAGCACTGCTAAAAAAATGAAAGGTGAAATTATAGAAGCTATAAATTGTATCTTTAATTTTCCGGATCCGTTGATAATGCTTACATAAATGCTGCCAAACATTAATACAAGATTATATATAAGAACCCAAAAAGACAGTGTAATAGGAACAGAAATGTTGCTTCCTACCCAAATATTATAAACTTGATTGCTGATAATGAGCATTGCTATCCCAATAATAAAGGCAAAGCCAAAAAAAACTAAAAATTTATTTTTGGTTCGACGAATCCAATTATAATCTTGATGAGTAATAGCATCTGTTACTGCCACCCATATAGGAGTTGTTAGTATTCCCCAAACCATTAATATTATGTTGAAATATTTATTGGCAATATTGTAAGAGGTTACATCAGAAGCACCGTAATAGCGAAGAATTAGAAAATTAATCATCTGGTATTGTATGATTGCAGCTATTTGGATTACAAAAAACTGAAAGCCTAATTTTAAAAGGTCTGGCGCTAATTTAAAATCTATTTGTTTTATACGGGGAGCTATATTTTTATAACGCCCCTTAAATAGAGTTATATTGAAAATCGTTAATATGGCTAAAGGAGATATACATAACGCACAGCACAAATAAATTAAATTCCCTTGTGTTGTATGCACTAATATAAATATGATGATTAGAGATGTCAGTTGTTGTAAAAAAACGCGTAAAGATTCATCAGCAGGTCTCTGTTCTGCAAGAATAACTATATTAATAGTTGATAAAATGAAGTTGATACAAAAATATGTTATGATAATAGAAACAGCAATAACTAAACTGTCTGCATATTTATCGGGTAAATTTAAAAATGCACACCAATCAATAAAATGTGTAGCTATTAGAAGCAAAAACATTAATGGAATAAAAATTAGAGATAAAATGGCATAGGTTGTACTTACATATTTTTGTCCTAATTCATAATTCTTTAATGCTAATGATTCAGCTAATTTATTTTTCAATCCATTATTTATTCCGATGTCAAAAAAACTAATCCAGGCTACCATGGAACTTAGAGTTAACCAAATTCCGTAGCTTTCACTATCAACGTACTCTAAGGTCAATGGTACTAATAATAGTCCGACTAAAATACTTCCTCCTTTGATAAATAGCATGGACAGAACATTTTTTTTGGCCTTAATGGAACGCTCGCTTCCTTTGTTGATAAAATTTAGTAATAATTGTTTCATTAAAATTATATAATAGAGCAAGTATATCTTTTTTCTTTTTATGGAGATGGTATAATATAATCACCTTTTGATAATTGCCATTCCAAAAGGAAATGAAGAACTTACATAAAATGAATATGTATAAAATTCTGATATGAATTTGTTATATCGACTTGTCACTTTATTCTTTATCCTTTAAAAGAGTTAGGACTTAGATAATGATAAAAGTACGTACCGTATCATTTGAACAGCCACTTGCTTCCATATTTTCAAATATTCAATTGGTGAATACTTGAAAATACGCCATCCAAGATTGAAAATAGTCCACAAATGGAAACGTAGAAACATTACGGTGCAGTTGACGTTTCTCTTGTGTGATTTGTTATTTGTTAGAGAGTTCGCTTCGTAAAAATAGGCTCTTAAAGGATCATTGTAGCATACTACCTTATAACCTTTTTTGGCAAACATAAACCACAAGCGGCTTTCTGTATAAAAATGTCCTTTTACTTCAGGAAATTTGTATTGTTTTAATAGGGCTGTACGGATGCATCCCCAATGTTCATCCAATATTTTGTATTTATAGGTTAGTTCTACATTATCACTTACCATGCCATTTTTTGGATAAGCTTTACCACGTAATTTGCCTGTTAGCGGATCGTAAACGCAAACATTTACACCCGAAATTTGATTTAGGTTTCCATATATATTTTCAATCTGGTTAAGATGGTCATTGAAACATTCTAATGTGATAGGCAAAAAACTGTCATCAGCATCAGCCGGTAAGAATATTTCTCCTCTAGACAAGTCTACAGCTTTGTTCCATGTACGATGTTTACCAAGATTTTCTTGAGAAAAATATCGTATCTTATTCTTTATAGGGCTCTTCTTAATAAGAGTTTGTATTACGGTATCGGAATTATCGTTTGATCCATCGTTAATGATTATCCATTCAAAATCGGTGTAAGTTTGACTTTCTACAGAATCGAACACTCTTTGTATCGTTTTTTCACCATTATAGCAGGGAGTAAAGATTGTGAACTGATGTTTGTTAGAAATCATTTTTTTATGTTTATAAAGTTATCATACAATAATTGGAAAGGTATATGCGAATATTGCATTTTTACTATATAAGTGTAATTGGCGTTTTTGCAGAGAATTTGGATTTAATATGCTTTAAGTCTTACAGACAACTCTTCTGAAAAAATGTTTTATACTGTCGGGAATAAGTAATACATTGATTTACAATGTTGTATTGCTTTATTTCTGAATTTGAATATGTTAAAAAAAAACATTGAATGAGAAAAATGTAAATACGCTACGCTTTCGCCCCTCCCAAAATCCGGAAAAGACGAAAGCAATAGTAATTGATAAATGTGCGGCAAATTTACAAATTTAGTTGTAATATGCCAAGTTTTATGAAGAAAAATTAATGACATGTCTCCTCGTAAAACTGCAATAAAACTTTACTCTTTCAGCTTGGGAAATAAAGTCTTTACCCCTTCCCGATAGATACGTTGTGCGTTTTCCGGTGTCGTGAACTCTTCAAACCCTCTCAGAATCCTGTCATAGACGCTTACTTCATAATTATAGAGCCCTTTTTTATGTTGTTGAAGTGGGTGGGGCTTATGTGGCAAGCCTCACGGAGCTGGTCTTTGGTGATTTTAAGCTGTTTCATTTCCTTTTCGAGGAATTCGCTGAACTCAGGGTGGTTGGTAGCTAATCTGTAATGTTGCATAATAAAAATGTTTTTAGTTAATTATATAAAAATATATAAATCCCGTACCCATATAGTGGGTACGAAGAATTTGGGTACAAAGGTATACCTTTGCAACAGTTTTTAAAACAATTTAAAATATAAATGCTATGAAAGCACATAAAACTACTCTTTCCGTACGGGAGCTGCAAAAGACCATAGGGCAGTGGAAAAGTCGGAAAATTACGGATTCCACCATTGCAAAGCTGTTGGAACTGATGTTGGGGATGACCGCCTACATGAACGAGGATGCGGTTTATCCCGTGGAGAATTTCTATGATATCAGCAAGGCGCTGAAGTTTAAGAACGCGCGGTATCTGGTGGAAGCGGTCAGGCTGAGCGGAGCGTTTGGCATCGTACCCGGCGACAATGTGTACGGGATGAGTTCGTTCTATTCCTACCTCTGGAAAGAGAAAGAAAAAACGGATGATTCTGCGGAAACTTTACCGGTAACTTTACCGGTAAAATTACCGCAGGGGGATATATATAATATATATACTATACAGGATAATAAGAATAATACATCCTCCGGAAGGATTTCTTCTGCGGAAAAAAGCCTGGAAGCCGCACGTAATTTCTTTCACCTCATCAACAAAAATCCGATGGATAAGATGAGGATTTTCACTCCGCTCATCGACGGCTTCCAGCAGAAGGAGGGACTGGCGCGCGAAGATGCCTGCGCCAACCTGGTGTACCTGGTGAACGAATTGCTGGTGCCTTACTTCGCAAGCCAGGAACGCTTTATGAAATCCACTCATGTAGGGCGGCTGTGCTGGCTGAGCAACCTGCTGAAATCTGCCGGCGGGCTGCGGATGCTGAAAGATGCCACGGATGCCGGAAGGCGGCAACGGGTACAGAACCTTGCCGACATGCGGAGCGAACAACGCAACAACCATCCGCTCTGCGAGTTTGAGTGGACGGATAAGGAAAGCGGTCTGCGCTTTTACGACGACCCGCTGGAAGGGATGGTGAACATACCGGACAATGCACCGCCCCGCCCGGGAGCGGGAGCGGAGTGGAACGTGCTGAGTGGAAAATGGGGGAGTTGTGATTTATGAGTTATAAATTATAAAATTTCGGAGGATGAAGCCGTTTTATTATTTGAGTGATTTTCCCGAGCGTAGAAGAGCGGGAAAGAATTATATAGCAGAGTGTCCCAAGTGCGGGAAAAAACATCTTGCCATTTCGCGCGATACGGGATTGTACTGCTGCTTTTATGCGGGGTGCGACTTTCACGGGAAGCTGAAGGACTTTTGGACAGAGCGCAGAAGCACGGGATGGCAGGATGCCGGGAGTCCGGCGGGAGCTTCGCCGATGGCAAAGGGAAGTGCCGGGAAAGGAGAGCCAGGCGGTATGGCATCGGCAGGCGGAGGGAACGCCGCATTTGAGGTGTCGATGATTCCCGAAGACTACAAGCGGCTGTCGCCTGAGGTTATCGCCAAAATTAAGCCGCTGACCGATGACCCGGAGACTTCCGATACCGGACAGCTTGCCGCCCGCCGTTATCTTGCCGATATGGGAATCTCGTTGAAAACAGCCATCGATGCGCGTATCGGCTGCCTGGTGCACCGCTGCTTCGGAGGCAAGGACAGCAAGGACGGAAAGGATAAAAAGAACGCTGCGGGGATGATGTACCAGTGCATCGCCTATGTGAACTATATCAACGGGCAGCCCGTCAACGTGAAGTACCGCTCGTGCGATGCCACCGCTTCCGGCTATACCAAATGCTGGAGCCAGGATTCGCCCACCACGCCTTGCCCGCCTTACAACATCGACTGTATCAACCCGCTGCTGATTGCCGAAGAGAATATTCCGCGCCTGATTGTCACCGAAGGGGAAAGGGATGTGCTGACTTTGCGCGAGGCGGGCTACCCGTATGTCATCAACGTGCCTAACGGCGCGGCAAGCGACCTTTCCAAAGGTTTCGAGGCTTTCCGCCCCTGGCTGGACCGGGTACAGGAGCTGGTGATTTGCGGTGACAGCGACCTGCCCGGAAGGACGCTTGTGAAGCATCTTGCCGACTATTTCGGTACGCGATGCCTGTTCACCGTCCTGCCCGGCGGCTGCAAGGACATATCCGACGTGCTTGTGGCGTACGGCGCCGATGTGGTGCGCGAGATTATCGGCTCGGCATGCCCGCACCGTACGTCGGACATCATCACCGTGAGCGAACGTGCGGATGAGATTATGAACGTGTTGAACGGCAATTACGACCACGGTTACGATGTGGGTTACGGTCCGCTTACCGACCGGGTGTTCCATCCCACCGACCAGGGCGGACTGATAATTGCCACCGGAAAGCCCAACAGCGGCAAGACGGATTTTCTGAACGACCTGACCTGCCGCCTCATGGCCAAGACGGGACGTAACGTGTGCTACCTCTCCTTTGAGGTTCCCGACAAGAACAAACACATGGCAAATCTTATCCGCCTGATGCTGGGCAAGGTGAACACGGCGGCATACACCCGCGAACAGTTGCAGCCCATCGTCTCTTTCCTGGACGGGCACATGGTGCATCTGGACCTGCACGAGGTTTCGCCCACGCCCGCCAACATCATAGAGCGCGCGGAGCGGGTGAAACGCGCCATGCCGCTGAAGTATCTCATCATCGACCCGTACCTCTTCATGGAAATGGAAACCGGACGCTACAACACGGAGACGCAGGCCATTAAGGGCATGCTGACGCAGATGCAGGCGTGGGGGCGTAACAACGGTGTCTGGGTGATTATCGTGGCGCATCCCCGCAGCCTGAAAAAGCTGAACGGGAAGAACGAGCTGGAGGAGATAGATATGTACACCATTTCGGGCAGCGCCAACTGGGCGAACCTTGCCGATTTCATCTTTTCCATAAGCCGCATCGAGGAACCGGACAGGCGCTATACCCGGCTCGATATGCTGAAAGTGCGCGACCAGGATTTGTGCCGGACGGGAAGCGTGCTGTTTGTGAGGCAGCCGTGCGGACGGTATGACGAACGGGAGTCGGAGGAGCAGATAATGACCGAGATGCAGGGGAAGGTTCTGGATAAGGACAGGCTGCCGTGGATGGGGCTGGTAACCCCGTGAGTTTGCTCCTGAAAGACCGGGTGTTTGCTCCCGGAATGCCTCATGTTTCAGGCTGGAATGCCCGGAGTTTCAGATGCAAACTCCGGGCATTCGGCTTTTAAACGCCTGGCTTTTCGGGGGCTACGGTTCTCCCAATGCTTCTACGATGACGTGCACCTGAATCGGAGTGTAGCACTTGGCATTGGGAAGCATGCCGGTGGCGGCAAGCTGTTCCAGGAGTCCGGGCTTGAAGGCTATCCAACGGTTGAGCTTGCGGACGGCTGCCTTGGGCGTGATGCTGGGACTGTATAAGATTGCCAGCTCGCTTTTGCTGTAGCTGCGGGGGATGAAAGAGGATTTTTCCATGTTCTTTATTACTTGTTTTTATGATGTAAAGTTAGTGAAAATTAGTGGTTTGCGAAAGAAAAAAGGACAGTTTATTGCGTCGTAAGGTGTCATAAGTTGCAGAAAAACGCTTTATGGTGTGCAATGATGTGCGAAGGAGCGGAAAGGGGCGGAAGCGGGTAGGGAAGGTGCTATCTTTGTATCGCCGGTCAGAAGAAAGGGCCCCTTCGGATTGAGCGATGAATGATTTACAATTAACAATTAAAACTTAAAAATTATGGCAACAGCATTGGTGGTACGCGCACAGCGCTACAAGAAGATTGGCGACAAGACGTCTCCGTTGGTTTATATCCTGAAAAGAAAACCGCGCGACGCGAAGATGTATGATTTGAAACGCATCTCGGAAGAAATAGAGGCTTTGGGAGGTATGTCGGCAGAGGATGTGCTGCACGTGGGCAAGGCGATTGTGAGAAACATGCGCGAGAAGCTGACCGACGGCAACAGTGTCCGTCTGGATGATTTCGGAATTTTCCGTACTTCGTTTCACTGCATAGCAACGGAAAATCCCAAGGATTGTACGGTGAAGAATATTGACAAGGTGCGGATTAATTTCAAGGTCGCCACTACGCTCAGACTGGTGAACGATTCGGTTGCCACTACGAAGGGCGCACCCAACAATATCAATTTCGAGCTGGTGTCCGACGACAACAAGACATCGGGCGGTAGCGGCAACGGCGGCGGAAATGCCGGCGGTGAGGAAGAGAATCCGTTGGGATAAGGATAAGGTGTTTTGAATGATGAATTTTAAATTTTTAAATTGAAAAAAAAGAAGTATGGGAAAAAGTAAAGGTTTTTGGGATACGATTTTGAAAGTGGTAATTGCAGTGGCTTCGGCTGTACTGGGTGTGTTTGGTGCGAATGCGATGAATTATTAGGAGATGAGAGCGATTGACCTGATAGTAATCCATTGTAGTTCCACGCGCGAGAACTATGCGTTGACCGAACAGGCGCTGGAGGCTTCTCACAGGCTTATAGGGTTCGACGGAACGGGGTATCATTTCTATGTGCGGCGTGACGGAAGAGTCCTGGCTACCCGTCCGGTAAGCAAAGTGGGGGCGCATGTGCGGGGCTACAATGCTCACTCGATAGGCATCTGTTATGAAGGTGGGCTGGACCGTTACGGAAATCCGAAAGATACGAGGACAGAGTGGCAGCGACATTCGCTGAGTGTGCTGGTGGGAAAGTTATTACAGGAATATCCCGGTACGTGTGTAGTGGGGCACAGGGACCTCAGTCCCGACCTGAACGGAAACGGGGAAGTGGAACCCATGGAGTGGACCAAGCAATGTCCCTGCTTTGATGTAGGGAAGGAATTCTGATAGCGGGATGCTGAAAAGGCTGTAGGGTGATAGTAAAATCATCGTACAGCCTTTTCTTCTTGTTGCCTCCTCTTCTGTATCTCTTTTGCCTTCTGTATTTCTTTTGTCTTTTTGTTCTTTTGTCCTTCCATTCCCTCCCCCTTTTTCTCGACAAATCCTATAGGCACATCCACATGCGCGCACCCCAACATATCCAGCCGCACAGCAACTTTACTTTTCCCGTTCACAGTGATAAGCTCTCCTTCGAGTCCGGCAAGCGGCCCTTTTATTACTTTCACGGCATCGCCGGGAGCCAGCGGGGCGCTGCACATTTCCACCGCTTCGGGGCTGTAATCGAGCATGAAGCGGAACCGGTCCATCTGTTCGTCGGGGATGACAGCAGGGGTGCTTTCGCCGCGCAGTACCATATAGCGGCTGACCGCCTGCAGGCTCAGGGGAAGCGGCCGTTCCTGCGGAGTGACATGCACGAATATCATCATGGGAATCACAAGACGGTCTACCCGTTTGCGGCGGTCGCTCCACTGGCGAATCTCGCTCTGGACGGGCAGGTAGCACTCGATGCCCATAGCGGCAAGCCGTTGTGCAGTCTTTTTCTCAAGGCACGACTGTACATAGGCCACCAGCCATTGGCGGGGTGCTGTATTGGTTTTTGTTTCTATGTGATTCGTATTCTGCATTGTTTTTTACGTTCGGTTGGGTTAAAAAGTATGCCGGGCAGCAGCGCTCTGCTGCCACAGCATACAAGCAAACAAACAAAAAATAAGCCCGGAAACAAGGACAGCATTGCATGTAGAAGTTCCCCAGGCTTATGGGGTGAATATCTTATTTCGAATCGGAAGTATCGCCATAACCGTACCCGTAGCCATAGCCGTATTTCTTGCCATAGCCGTAGTACCTGCCGTACTTGCCGTAGCCGTAATAGTAGCCGTACTTCTTCTTTTTCATGTCCAGTCCGTTGATAACGGTGCACAGACCAGGCAAACGCTTGTTGGCGTACAGCTCGTTGATGAGCTGGTAGTCGTTCTTATGCGTATAGTCGGCACGGCATACGTAAACGCTGATGTCGGCAACGCGTGCTATGAGCTGCGTGTCGGTGACCATGCCGATAGGGGCAGTGTCGAGCACGACATAGTCGTAGTCTTTTTTCAACAGTTCGATGGCATCGTCCAGGGATTTGCGTGCCAACAGCTCCGTGGGGTTGGGCGGGATAGTTCCGCCGGGCAGGATGTGGAGGTTGGCAGACAGGTCCGAAGACTGTATCATGCTTCGCAGGTCTGTACTTTGCGGAGCAACCAGATATTGGGTGATGCCGCGTTCCTTGTGCGAAATATGGAATACTTTGTTCAATCCCGGCTTGCGGATATCAAGTCCCACAATGACTACTTTCTTACCCAATAGCGCCAAGCTGACAGCGAGGTTGGAGGCGATGAAAGTCTTTCCTTCGCCACTTGTGGTGGAGGTGACGAGAATTACTTTCTTGTCAGGGTCGCCCAGCATGAAAAGCAGGTTGGTGCGCAGGCTGCGGAAAGTCTCTGCCATGATGTCGTTGTCGTTTTCGCGGACGGCGATGGCGTACTTTTCATCGGAGTCGTTCAAGGGAACATCGCCGATAACAGGAACACGCGTAAGTCTTTCGACATCAGAATGTCCTTCGATGCGGTAGCTGAGCAGGCTCAGTATATAGATGATGGCAACCGGAATGCCGAAACCGAGTACCAGGGCTGCCAGGTAAATTATCTTTTTATTGGGCGATATGGGTACATCATCCGCCAATGCGTCATCTATGATTTTAGCGTTGTTGGCGGTGGCGGCAAGCGCGATATTGTTTTCTTCGCGTTTCTGCAACAGCATCAGGTAAAGCCCCGCCTTGATTTCCTGCTGGCGCTGGATGCTGACAAAGCGGCGTTCCTGTGCAGGAGCATTGCTGATTTGACCGGCATATTTGCCTGCCTGGCGGTCGAGGTCGGCTTTAGTGATGAGCAATCCCTTGTATACGCTGTTGATGGTAGTCAGAAGGCTGGCATGCATATCGTCGATGTTGTTGTCGAGCCGGCGGACTACGGGGTTGGAGTCGGAAGAAGCGCGGCGCAGACGGTTGCGCTCCAGAATCAGTGCATTGTATTGGGATATTAAAGATGTGAGCGCTTCGTCATCTAAGCCTACATTGACCGGCAATGTAGTATTGGCATTCTCCGGTTTGTTAAGATAATCGGACAGATATTTTATCAGGTTCAATTGTGTGCCGTTTTCCACGCATAGCTTTTCGTATCCGGATTTTTCAGCAATGGCAAGTTTGGCATCGCTGCTAAGGTCGGTCAGCCCGGATTCGCGTTTAAAACTTTCCAACTCCTGTTCGGTAGTTCCTAATTCCTGATTGATAATGGCGATACGTTCATCGATAAAGCGGGCGGTATTTTGAGCTACTTCATTTTTGTCGTCATTGGCATCGCGGTTGTATATCTCTACCAGTTTATTGATAAAGTCTTCGCCGCGTTTTTTATTCGTATTGCTTATTGATATGGTAGCTACAGAGGTGGTTTTGCTGGTAGGTTCAATGGCAAGTGCCTGGCGGTAGCTTTTTGCTACGGCAAGCGGATGTTGGATTGTGATTTCGAGCTTTCCGTCCTCTGTAATGGGGGCTTGTGAATTGGGCATAAAAGTTATAGTGCCTTTTTCACCGGACAATACTGCCGGCAATTCGGTAAAACTTTTACTGAAAGTCTTTTCCTTGTCGCTTCCCTTGCCGGTAGTTACGTTAACTTCTATCTGTCCGTTTTTCTGATAACCTACAGTGAGCAACATGGGTGCATCGAGCAGTTCGGCATCTTTGGGAGAATAATGGACAAGTATAGGCGATGCGCCGTAAAGGTCTACGGTTTTGAAGCCTTTGGAAGCCGTGTAGCCGATATAGAGTCCCAGTTCATTAACCACATCCTTTATCAAGGATTTGCTTTGCAGGATTTCTATTTCGTTGTCGATGTTTTTTGACGAATTGAGCAGCCCGAGGTCTTCAAGTCCTGAAAATTCGTTTCCTAACATGCCGCCTTTCTTCTCATCCTTGATAAGGATAGATGCATTGATGTTGTAAGCAGGGGTGCTTTGTTTCAGGTAAATCCATGCACATGCCATACAGACAATGACGGATGCAACGAACCAGGGCCAGCGGATGATGTACTTGAAAAGGCTGGCTTTGAAATCTATCTGTTCCTCTTTGTCTTCGAATATGTCGTCGTAAAGTTCTTCTTTCATAAAATCTTGAATAAACTATAATGATGATGCTTTCCGGTTGTGGTTATTTGATGACTGTAGTAATTAAACTTGCCAATGAAACGAGCGTTCCTACTACGCTGATCCATATAGTGGTGCTATTACTGATGCCGGAGTTCTTGGAAACCGTTTTATTGGGAGTGACATAAAGTATGTCATTCTGTTGCAAATAGTAATAGGGCGAATTGATGATATCACTGTCATTCAGGTTTAAGGTAATGATTTCGCGCTTTCCCTGATTGTCTTCCCGAATCAGTTTTACTTTATCGCGGATACCATATACGGTCATATCTCCTGCCATGGCAAGTGCCTCGAATATGTTTACCTTTTCATTGGAGATGGTAAATGTGCCGGGATGGGCAACTTCACCGATAACGGAGATTTTATAGTTGACCATGCGTACGGTGACAATGGGTACTTCGCGGAATTGAGGTTGGAGTTTGTCTTTTATCAGTTGTTCCGCTTCGCTTTTTGTCAGACCGCCTATATGGATATTGCCGATGATAGGGAAGTCTATGTTACCTTTATTGTCTACCAGATACTGTTGCAGTACAGGCTGGTTTGTCAGGTAGTTGTTCTCTTGGCTTAACGGACTCGTCACCGTCAAATTGAACGGTATCGCCAATTCCGGTTCTTCGGGGCAACTCACTACGATAGTAAGCAGGTCTTTCGGCATGATGCGTGCATCATACAACGGCATATCAGCCGTGCCGGTATTTCCGGCGGTAACTTCTTGCAGTGCATCCTGAAGATAAGGAACTTTTTTATAGCTTTGACACCCTGCCAGCAATAGCGGCAACAACAATAAAATAATCAGACTTTTTCTTTTTCTCATGTGTTTTGATTTTTAACTCTCAGCTTTCAACTCGTTTTAGTAGGCTTCTTTTTCTCCTTTTACCGCATTCTTCACGGTTTTGTAGATAATGTACAGGTCGAGCATGAATGTCCAGTGTTCCAAATACCAGATGTCGCGCTCCACACGTCCTTCCATTTGCCAGAGTTCCCTGGTCTCTCCGCGGAAGCCGGTGACTTGCGCCCAACCGGTGATGCCGGGTTTGACAAGGTGGCGTACCATATACTTATCAATCAGCTTGGAGTATTCTTCGGTATGTTTCAGCATGTGCGGGCGGGGACCTACTACGGACATATCGCCCAACAGAACGTTGATGAACTGCGGCAGTTCGTCGATGCTTGTTTTGCGCATGAAATTGCCCAGACGGGTTTTGCGCGGGTCATTTAAAGTAGCCTGCACCTTATCGCTGTCCTTGTTGACACGCATGGAACGGAACTTATAGCACCAGAACTCCTTGTTCTCCTCGCCGCTGCGCTTCTGCTTGAAGAAGATAGGTCCGGGCGAGGTTATCTTGATAGCCAGTCCTATTATGATGAAGATGATAGGAAAGATTGTGCATAGGAACAATAGTGAGAACACGATGTCGAACAGACGTTTTGCCAACCGGTTTTCGGGTTGCGCCAACGGTTCCTGACGAATGTCCAGTACGGGTACGTTTCCTATCAGTTCAAGGTGCATGCGCCGTTTCAGGTAGTTGCGTACGTTGGGCACGCTGTAAAAATGAATCAGATTGTTTTCGCAGTAGCTGATGATGGGCAGAATCTCTTTGCTATGCGAGGAAGTAAGACCGCAGTACAACTGTTCGGCCTTACTTTTCTTAAGATAAGGGATTACTTCTTGGGGAGTGCCCAGATAGTGGCATTCCTTCGGATAATTGTCGGAAGGATGCTCGGCAAAATAGCCCACTACCTTGAAGCCGGAAGTAGGGTCGGCGGTCATCTCTTCGTAGAGTTCGACCATATTGGAGCCATCGCCCACGAGTGCAACAGTACGACGGTTGCCTCCCTTGCGGCGGTATATCTTGACGAAATGTCTGAATATGAGTCTGTATGATACAAGCAGTGCAAGGAATGCCGTATAGAATATAACGAGGAAGCGTGTGGACAAGCTGCCGAAATGCACCAGCGTGATAAGGCTGATGAATACTACCGCATGGCAGAATGTATTGCGTACGGCACGCATTACGATGTGGTCTGCACGTACGATACGGCGGTGAAGCACGACTCCTTTGGAATAGTTACATAAGAGATAGACCAAATTCAACAATACCAACAATTGCGGCAGTGAATCGGAGAGAAGGATACGCTGGGTATCTGTGTCCAATACATAATACAAGGTTATAAAGAGTGCATTGAGAATGCATAAATCACCGGCAATGATGATGCTCTTGATAATTTTGTTGAAACGTAAAATTTGTTTCATGATCTTCGTAATGTCCTATCAATCATTGAATTTTTGTAAATAAAATAATTGATTTCCCTGTCTTATTTGTTATGATTAATTATGGGTTCTCTTACTTACAAGGTAAGAGAACCATTATTCCGTTTGCAAAGGTATGAAAAATATTATCATTACAAACAAAAAAATATTTATTTTTAAATCTCAAATTCCCATCATAACTACTCATAAAAAGGTATAAAACATATTTTCAAAGTATTAAATATTTACATATTTCATTGTATACATCGCTTTTGTTTAACAAAGTTTCAAAAATGTCATTTCGCTTCCATGCCTTTATAGAAGCCTAAGGGATACAATAGGAAAAGTGCTTTCATGTTATTATAAAAAGCTTTTTTACAGTATTTTATTCATTCTCTTACCTTGTAAGTAAGGGAATGGGTTATCTCTTACCTTGTAAGTAAGAGAATGAACTATCTATGAAACAATTTTATATAGCAAGTAATATTAATTTACATGCTATTTTTTATTCTATTCCCCTTTTTTTCTCTTTTTCTTTTTGGCATGGATGGTGGAAATAACCTTCCGGTTGGCTTTGCTCATTGCATTATTGTTAAAAGAAGAGAGGTATACGTGTGTTACCTTTTCGGAACTGTGTCCCAGCCCTTCGCTTATCATGGCGATGGCTACTCCTTCTTCTTTGGCGGTGGTGGCCCAACTGTGGCGTGCCACGTAGGAGGTGAGCGGCACACTCAGGCGCAGCATCTTGGATAGCCGGTGCAGGTGCTGGTTGTAAAGACGCAGAGCGCTTTTGTACTGCCGGTAGCCTTCCGGACCGACCGCTGAGAGTATGGGCAGAAGGTAAGGAGAGGGGGAGTGCTTGTCGGTGTAGCGTCGCAGAATCTCGGCGGCGTACGGTTCGAGGTAGACTGATAGCTGCTGGCGGGTCTTGCGGCGGTAGTAGTAAATGGTGTTGTGCTTCATGTCCGTTTTGCGGAGATGAACCAGGTCGACAAACGGAATGCCTCTCAGGTAGAAGCTGAGCAGGAATAAATCGCGGCTGAAGCGCAGGTGGGGGGAGTGTTCCAGATTCAGTTGCGAGAGACGCCGTATAAGGGCGGGGGAAATGGCGCGTTTGGCGGTAGGCTCGTAGCCGGTGAATACGAAGCGGAACAGCTCGTCGGCAGGTATCGTATCGGGAATGCCTTGCTGGTATGCCTGGTTGAATATGGAACGCAGCATGCGCATATAGGCGGAGATGGTATTGTGGCGCCGGCCTTTCTGCAACAGGCTTTCTTCGTATCGTTTTATCATTCCCGCCGTCACTTCCTTGAAGGTAAGGGGGGTGTCGCCGGTAAAATTCCGGAAACTGTTGATGGCGCCGGAATATAGGTTGGCTGTGCCGTAGCGGCCGGCGCTTCTGGCTTCTTCGATTGCGCTTTGCGCAAAAGTGTATATGGTAGTCATAATCTGAATTTTAAGTTGGATAACGAGCTTGATAAACAAGCTATCTCAAAAAAAGATTTGAGATAAGACGGGTTTAAGAGTCCGTTTAAATTTTGTTCAGCTTCTTTGGGAAGTTCTTTTTGAAGAAAATTCAAAGGGACTCCGTATATAGAAAGGGTAAATATTCTATATGGATTCAGATTATGACCGGTCCGGGCATTCCCGTAAAAATCAGAGTATGCCCGAACGTACCCGGCTTAAGGTCTCAGGAGTCATCAGCAGGTAGGAGGCGATGTGCGACAGAGGGGCGCGCTTGATGACTTCCGGCTGCTGCTCCATCAGCTGGCTGTAGCGTTCGCGTGCTGTCTCGAACCGCCAGGAATCGGCTTTGATTTGTGAAACAATAAGGGAATATTCGAGTATCTTGCGATAGAACATATTGATTTCCCACGATATTTCGGTAAGAAGCATCAGCTTGTCATAGGGCAGCAGGTAGACCACGCTGTCTTCGATCGCTTCAATCATGAGGTGGGTGGGCTCTTTCTTCAGCGTGCTTTCAATGCAGATGACGATGCATCCTTCATAAGAGAAATGTTCGGTGACGTCTTTTCCGTTTTTGTAATAGAACTGGCGCAGCATGCCTTTGCCGACGAGTACGATATTATGGCTTACCTGTCCCTCTTTCAGTAGAAGTTCGCCTTTTTCCACTTCTCTGCGGACCAGGATTTCTTCCAATTGCCGTCTGCCTTCGGGCGCCATGCCGGGATAGCGGGAGTTGACGGTGGCGTTCACTGTTTCTTTGAGTAATGTGTTCATAACGGTTATGCAGGTTTGGGTGTCATTTAGCGTGGCAAAGGTAGCAAAAAATATTTGATATGTGTCAAGTTGTTCTCCCTTTCCTTTCCGTATCTTTGCGCGATTTTTATCATAGCGCTTCTACAACAATGATACAGCAGGAGAATCTGAAGAAACGGCTTGCCAGACTGGCGGCTCCCATTTTCATAGAGACATTATTAATTATGATGCTTGGCGCGGTGGATACCGTTATGCTGAGCCGCCATTCGGACAACAGTGTGGCTGCCGTAGGGGTGGTCAATCAGATTATCATGCTGACTTTTCTGGTGTTTGAGGTGATTAATCTCGGTACTTCCGTGCTGTGTTCGCAGTATATCGGCGCACGGCTGCATAAACAGGTGGTGCAGGTGGTGGGAGTATCTCTTCTGGTGAACTTCGCGGTGGGTGTAGGCATCAGCATGCTGCTGTTCGGGTGTGCGGAGCCTATCCTGCGGCTGATGGGGCTGGGGCCCGAACTGATGCAGGACGGCATGGACTATATGCGTATTGTAGGGGCGTTTGCCTTTTTCCAGGCGTTGTCGCTTACTCTTTCTGCTTCGTTGCGCAGCGCCAACAAGGCGGTGTATCCGATGCTGGTGACGGTGGTGGTGAATGTGTTGAATATAATAGGCAACTATTCCTTGATTTTCGGACGTTTCGGTTTTCCGGAATTGGGAGTGGAGGGGGCGGCCATCTCTACGGCTTTCAGCAGAGGGGTGTCCATGGTGATCCTGTTTGTAATCTTGTTTCGCAAGCATATCCACCGTTTCCCGCCGGCTTACTTCCGTCCGTTTCCCTGGGTGGAGTTGAAGAACCTGATGAAGGTGGGGCTGCCTTCTGCCGGCGAGCAGCTTTCTTACAGTTCGTCGCAGGTGGTGATTACTTATTTCATTAACATGCTGGGAGTGGAAGCGCTTGCCACGCGTACTTATTGTGTCAATATCATCATGTTTGCTTATCTGTTCAGCATTTCCATGGCACAGGGCGGGGCGATATGCATCGGGCATCTGATAGGGGAGAAGAAACCGCGGGCGGCTTTCCTGATGGGGAAATATGTAATGAAGAAGTCGGTGATGATAACCGTGATTCTGTCTTGTATTCTTGCTCTTTTCGGGCATGTTATTTTCGGCTGGCTGACGTCCAATGCCGAGATTATAAAGATGGGGGTTACCATTCTGGTTATCGATATTGTGCTGGAGATAGGGCGTCCTGTCAATATCTTCGCGACCAATGCGCTGCGTGCGGCAGGCGATGTGAATTACCCGTTCTATGTAGGGCTGGTGGTGATGTGGAGTGTAGCCGTAGGACTTGGCTATCTGTTCGGCATTCCGTTGGGTTGGGGCATTTGCGGCATGTGGGTAGCGTTTTTGCTGGACGAAAATATCCGCGGGGCTATTTTTGTGCGCCGTTGGTACAGCATGAAATGGGCAAGCAAGAGTTTTATAAGATAATGCTTGGGGAGGAAAGTCCGGTTTTCTTTATGGGAAGTAAACGGGGGGTGTACCGGTAAAGATAGGGAAACTGAACAGGGATACTCTAAAAGGTATCTGAGAAAATACTTTTTGAAGAAAAATTAAACAGCGTATTGTGTTTTGAGTGTTAGCGTGTTATCTCTTTTCCTGCAAAAATACTGAAAAAAATATGCGGGAAAGATTTGCATAGTCCAAAAGTTTGCCATACATTTGCACCGCATTTGAGAACAAATGTTGGTTACTAAGGAAGTTTGGGTGAGTGGCTGAAACCACCAGTTTGCTAAACTGACGTACGGGTAACCGTACCGGGGGTTCGAATCCCCCAGCTTCCGCAAGGAACTGAAAGCATCGGTCTGAAAGAACCGATGCTTTTCTAAAAAAAACTTGTTGGTGGATTCGTCTAACGGTTAGGACACATGCCTCTCACGCATGCAATACGAGTTCGATTCTCGTATCCACTACAGTAAAATTTGTTTATGCACTCTTAGCTCAGTTGGTAGAGCAACTGACTCTTAATCAGTGGGTCCAGGGTTCGAATCCCTGAGGGTGTACGAATCAGAAAAGTAAATTGAAAGAAGGCTCTGAAAATCAATGATTTTTGGAGTCTTTTCTTTTATGGATTCCTATAGGATATAGGCTCAAAGTTTTTTTGATTTTACTTTATAACACATATAATAAAAAACGTAAATACAAAGAAAATAATAAAAAAAATAGTACCTTTGTACATTCATTCAATTTGTATGTATAATTATTTGATAAAAAGCAAAATATAGTATAGGATTTATGTCTAAAATATTTTTGATAACATACGATTTAAAGGAACCGGGACAAGATTATTCAGAGCTTTACGAGGCTATAAAAGGTCTTGGCGATTGGCAGCACCCATTAGAATCTATGTGGATGGTGAAAGTCAATGACTTTGTTGTTGCTCAAAATGTATATGACTCTTTGCGTCCACAAATTGATGAAAATGATTTATTGTTTATCGTAGATATTACTGATAGAAATTGTCAAGGGTGGTTGTCTAAGACTGTTTGGACATGGCTTAATTAAGGAATAATATGATTAAAAATATAACTATTGAGGGTTTTAAGTGTTTCCATGAAAGGCAATCAATTCCCCTTTCTCAAATTAATTTATTGTATGGGAAAAATGGTCGAGGCAAATCTACTATAGCTCAGTCTTTTTTGTTGTTAGCTCAAACAATGAAGGAATGTAATGACATTGCAGAGTTACGTTTAATGGGTGATTGGGTAGCATTGGGAACTTTTGACGAAGTGGTGAATGTCAATACGGAATCTAAAAAATTTTATTGGGCATTTCAAGATGACGATAATCGGATAGAGTTAGGTTTTGAAAAGCTCCCTCAAAAAACTCAAATGGCAAAACTATGCGAGCTATTAGTTAATGGGGAAAATCGTTTTGATGTAAAAACAACTTCAGATAAAGATATCGTTAGTGAAAATAAATCTGTTAGTACGACATCTGATATCATGATGTTACAAAACTTCAAATTGTTGCAGTATGTCTCAGCCGAACGTTTAGGACCTAAGAATATTTCTGCTAGAATAGATTCATTGGATAATAATTGGTTAGGGGTGAAAGGCGAGTACGTTATTAATGTACTTTCAAATCAAGGTGCTTTATTCCAAGCAAAAGTGTGTGAAGTTTTATCGGAAATATTAACAGGCGCTACTCTAGAGGCTAAACCTAAAGATAATGATAGTGTTGAGCTTTTTCTTGACTCGGTAAATAATGGTCATAAATTTCGCCCAATCAATGTTGGGTTTGGTTATAGCTATGTTTTACCTGTTATTGTTGCAGCTCTGCTTGCAAAAAAAGGAAGTATACTGATTGTTGAAAATCCAGAAGCTCATTTGCATCCAGGAGCTCAATCAAGATTGGCCAAATTCCTTATAGAAGTATCTATTAAAAATAATATCCAACTTTTGATTGAAACCCATAGTGATCATGTCGTAAATGGGCTCCGTATTGCAATGAAACAAAAATTAAATGATTTGTCTCCTAATGATGCTGAGATTATTTTTTTCTCTCATGATGATATAAATACAAATTCGTCTGTAGAGATAATTAAGTGTGATCGTTTTGGAGAGCTAAGTGATTATCCTGATGACTTCTTGGATGAATGGACAAAACAATTAGTTACTTTAGTTTGAGTTATGGACGCTTATTTTAACGAACTCTCTTGTTTTCCTCTATGTAAATCAAAGGAATGTGCAAAAGAAAGAGCGTACAAATTTGCTTCGCTGCTATCCGAAACGAAGAAACAGGGTTTTAATGTCGTACGTTGTCATGATAGAGGAATGGCTGAAATTCTTCTGAGCCAAGACTATTCGATTGCAGATTTTTGCAATGAAAATTTACGTGGAATTAAGGAAATGTTGTTATTATCAATGTTGCATCCACCATATTTTGAACCTGGTTCTGAGGAAGAGAAAACATATATAGAGAATACCTTTTCTGTTTCTGTTACTAATGATCTTAATCAGGAGGAAAGGAAACCTGCTTATGGTTTGTCTGCTGTGCATTTATATAATTCTATTGGTCAGAATCTTTGCTCTTGTGATTTTTGGGAACAAAGCAAAGAATATGTGATATATGACGTTGATGATTCAGGCAAAGAAAAAGAACGCAAAGTTTTATCATTTTCGAATCCTGAAGACTATAAAACTTTAGAATATAAACAATGGCGAGCAAAAACAAAACCTTGTAATTTTTGCGATTGCGGATTAGAGAAAACTAAGAAACAATGCAAATTATCGTCTGATCATCACGGCAATGATGTGTTGAAAAAGTTTGCTAAGGAAAGTTTATTTATTCTTCCATATATTGAGAGTGTAGTTACATCATTGGCATATACTCCTGATTCAAAAACATTTGTAAAAAAATTACATTATGGTACAGGTCGAATTGAAATTGTATTAACATGGACAGAAAAAGGGTATGGAATGGTTGTGCAAACTACAGCTCGAGATGACATTGAATTAATCCAGATTGGATATGAGTTGGAAAAACGTTTTGGAAATGGCAATTGATTTAATGCAGAATATATTTGTATAATATTTTCTTAAATCGCCTTTGGCCGTTTTAGATAGAATGGTTACACTTTTTAGAGACATTTACTGAATGTTTCTTTTTAGGCACGGAATACACGGATTTCACGGAAAAAAATAAAGAAAATCCGCGTTTTCCGTGTATTCCGTGCCTAAAAAAATCATCAAGCGTCTTTCTGCATCCCCTCTTTGTCTTTGGCGATTCGCTGAAAATTTACCTTTTCATAATCTTTTTGAAATCCTCGGCAATCTGCTGCCCCATATTGACTATCGCGCTATCGACTTTATGTACCTCTGCCGGTGTGACCGCATCTTTGTAGCGAGCCTTGCCGAGCTTGAACTTCATATCGTCCAGAGTTCCGGATATATTCAGGCCCAGTTTGAACGGAATGGGGGATTTCAGGATGGAGATGTGATAGTCGAACTTCATATCCAGTCCTTGTGTGCCGCCTACCGCCGCTCTGTAACGGTCCATTGATATTTCGAACGGATAGACGGTTACATTTCCGTCTTTGATGCCGATGTTTACGGAAATACTGTCTATCATGTTTCTCTTCTTGTTTTTGAAGAAGAATTTTTTGGAGATTTCGGCGAAAGTCTCACCGTCCATCAGGACAAGGCTGTCTCCCTTGACATGAATGGCCGACCGCATGGTGGGGATTTTGATGTTCAGGGCGGAGTCCAGGGAAGCGGCGGCAGCCACATTGAAATCGACCGTTCCTTCGAATGAGCGCAGCATGGGGACAATCGTGTCCAGGGAAGGGGCGAAGTCTACCAGCTTCCCGATGTTGATGTTGTGCAGCCGGAAGTCGAAACCGGCAAATCCCTCTTCCGGAGATTTTGCCTGATAGACGAGAGTGGTGTTCATGTCGGAACCCATGCCTTTCATGCTGAGCTGTTTCAGGTAGACGGACTGGTTGCGGATGTCCACAGCTCCGCGGACATCGTTGAATGTGACTTTCTCGTAATAGACTTTCCTGAAATCGGTTTGCAGTTCAAAATCCAGGTTCTTGGGGATGACGAACAGCTTTACTTCGGTGGAGACCGTATCGCTTTCCGCAGCTAGTGTATCCGACGGGAGCGATATCGACCGTATCAGCTGGTTGCAGTCCAACTGTTCGGACGATAGGTCCAATTTGGCGCGCAGAAGCTTGTGATGCCGCATGGCGCCGTACAGGTCGTGAATTGAACCGGTAGCGGTGATATCGGATTTGCCGATGCGCATGGTGGCATTGCGCAGGGTGATGACGCGGTCGTTTACCGTGACGGAAGTTTTCTGTACCTGTATGGGAAGTGCACATTCCGGGGTGCGGAACACCATGCGGTGGAAACCGATGATGCCTTTGGGTGTCCACAGCGAATCGCGTACTTTTTCGGCTGTTATTCCGATGCCTGCTTTGTCCATTCCCAGGCGGGTGTCGCCCATGCGGCAGAACAGTGTGTCCACTTCCAGTGTAAGCCCTATCTGCGGATTGGCAGGGTTGTGCTCTCCGGGTTGCAGCTTGAGGCGGGCGGATGATTTTCCGCAAAAGAGGTCGAGCGAATCCGCCAGGGATACTCTCAACTTGTTCATCTCTATCTTGCATTCCGTCTTGGCAGGGCGCAGCGTGTCTTGGGAAGGATAGGTGCTGATTGCCGCCGTAAAGCTTTCCGTGGCTGAGTTCAGGGCAGGTGAGCGGAGCGTCATATCCTTGATTTCAACACGCCCTCCGAGCCATTCGTTGCCGGCAAAGTCCAGCGTAGCGTTGCTTGTGAACTCGAAATTCTTTTGGGTATGGCGTAGCACGAGTTTGTCCGTCCTGATTTTGCCTTGAACCTTTATCCGTCCCCAATCCTGTTTCTTGAGGGTGGACAGGCGGCAACGCAGTTTCAGGTCGGCATTCATCTTTCCATCCATGCCGATGCCTTCCTGAAGAGGGAAAATCTGCGCCAGCGTATTCAGGTCGACGGTGGAGCGGGTATGAAAGGTGATGTCCGGGTCGGTGAGCAGGTTGTCCACTTTCATATCGGCCAATATGTCGGTGTCGGCGCCTTTGAACTGGAAGATTTTCAGGTTCAGGCAAGAGGGGGTATTCCGCATGAGGTCTATCCGGGCGGAAAAGTCGGCGTTTACCTTGTCTATGCCGTAAGGCAGCCCGGCGTATCTGGCGAAAGCATCTTTTATCCTGATGTCCAGCGTGGCAAGGGGCATCTTCTGCTTGCCGTACATGCCTTTCAGCGTGCCGATGAAACTTACTTCTCCTCCTGCCGATACTTCCGCCTTTTTCAGGATGCTCTCCGGAATCATGTGCAGTACGGTTTCCAGCGAGGGGGTGTGCAGCCCGTATTGCAAATCGACGTCGAGCGCTTTGGCTGCGGTGTCGCGGCGCACGGTTCCTTTTACTCCCAATTTCGTACCGTTGATGTCAATCATGGCATCGTGCAGGAGCAGGGAGTGCCGGGCGGTATTCAGTTCAAGGTCGGTGCGCAGGTGGGTGGCGATGCGGTTTGCCAACAACTGCCCGTCTTGCCAGAAGAGAAGGTTCTTGTTGCGGAAATCTACTGCCAGCATGGAATGGCCTTTCTTCATATTGGCTTTCAGGGTAAGGTTTGTGTCCCATAGGTTGGCGAAAATGCGTGTGTCACGGTCGTCCATGGTTACCGTGGCGTGCTTGATGGAAATTTGCCGGATGTCGAGCTCGCTGATGTTCATGGCGTCTCCGGCAGGTGAAGAGGCGGACTGTACCGTATCCGGAACGGTGATGTCCCAGTTGGCAATGCCGTCTTTGTTTTTATAGGCGTAGATATCGGCATGTTCCAGCGCCAGGCGGTGGATGCTGATTTTCTGTTGCCGCAGGTAGTCCATGGGGTTGACCACCGCTACGGCCTTTTTGAATGATACCAGGGTGTCGGTCCGTTGCCACAGCGTGTCGCGGATGGCTTTGGAAACCAGGGTTCCGTCGGTCAGTTGCACTCCAAAGCGGGGGAATGTTGAGAAAAAGGTAAGCTCCACGCTTTTCATGTCCAGCTTGGCGTTCAGGTTGCGGTTGGCGGCTTCCAGTACTATGGGAGTCAGCTTCTCGGAAGTGAATATGAAGTTCAGGACTACGGCAATCAGTATGCCTGCAACGGCTGTGAGTGCTCCCAGTATGATACCGGACAGTTTGAGTATTTTCTTGGTTTGACTTTTCATTTTGTAATTCGTTCTGTAAATATTGGGCAAGGAGTGATTTCCTTTCCTTAATCACATGCAAAGTTATAACTGTAATTTGATAAAGCCGTAAGCCGGTATTGTTAAAAAATGATTAAAGGAATTTATGAATGATTTTTCCGCTATAATGAATAATTGAGTTCTTTTTTTATGTTAAAGCGTGAATAAATGCTGCTTAAATTTTATATTTGTACCGTTGGTATCCGGTTACGCTGCCTTATATATAAGGTGTATCGGGATGCCTTAAGTTTAATCTAATAAATTGATGTTATGAAAAAGTACATTGCAGAAATGCTGGGAACCATGGTTCTCGTTCTTATGGGCTGCGGCACGGCAGTCAGTCTGTCGTGCACATCGGCCGACCCTAATCTGGCGGCCACGGTAATAGGTACGGCGCTTGCTTTCGGATTGTCGGTGGTGGCTATGGCCTATACTATCGGTGGCGTTTCGGGCTGCCACATTAATCCGGCGATAACGCTCGGTTGCCTGCTTTCCGGCCGTATGAGCGGAAAGGATGCCGGTATGTATATGCTGTTTCAGGTAATAGGAGCTATTTTAGGTTCTGCCGTTCTTTGGGTGCTGACTTCCAATTCGGGTGTGAGCGGAACAGGCGCCAATGCCTGCCAGGAAGGAGTTTCCGTAACGGGCGCCCTACTGGCCGAGATTGTGTTTACATTTGTGTTTGTACTGGTGGTATTGGGCACTACCGATGCCAAGAAGGGCGCCGGTAATTTTGCTGGACTTGCCATAGGTCTCTCTTTGGTACTTGTACATTTGGCCTGCATCCGTTATACCGGTACTTCGGTTAATCCGGCTCGCAGTATAGGCCCTGCGCTCTTTCAGGGTGGAGAGGCTTTGAGCCAGTTGTGGATTTTCATTGTAGGCCCGTTTTTCGGTGCGGTGCTGAGTGCCGGGGCATGGAAGATAGTTGCCGGCGGAAAGGAATGAGCCGGTGCCTGGCCTGAACCGGGCCGGTGATATTTGAAGAGGATATTTAAAGAGGATGTTTCCCGATTGCGGCAGAACGCAGTGTTTGGGGAACATCCTCTGTTTTTTTACTCTTTCGACTGGTGTACGGTGAGTTGCGGGAACGGGAATCCGATACCTTCTTCATTGAATGTCTGGTAGACGATTTCGTTGATATCGTACAGTACACTCCAGTAGTCGGCGCTTTTTACCCATACGCGTACCGTGATATCGACGCTGCTTGCGCTCAGTGAACCTAAGACGATGAGAGGAGCGGGGGTGTCCAATATGCGGCTGTCTGCATTGATGATGCGTTGCAGCACGGCTCTTACTCGCTTCACATCCTCGCCGTACTCTACGCCGAACACCCATTCGACACGGCGCTTGTCCTGCTTGCTGTAATTGGTGACGGCATTGCCGCTGAGGCTTCCGTTGGGCACATAAATCATACGGTTGTCGAGGGTGGACAGTATGGTGTGGAAAATCTGTATTTCCTTTATCGTGCCGCTTATTCCCGGTCCGTCTATGTAGTCGCCTACCTTGAACGGCTTGAAAATCAGTATAATCAGTCCGCCGGCAAAGTTGGACAGGTTTCCGGAAAGCGCCATACCCACAGCCACACCTGCGGATGCAAGCAGCGCCGCAAAGCTGGTGGTTTCCACACCGAGTTTGCCGATGATGGCAAAGGCAAGAATCATATTCAGCAGAATCTTTATCAGGCTCTTCAGGAAGGTCTGCACGCTGGTTTCAATCTTCCGCTTTTCGAGTATTCTGGCTACCAACGCGCTTATCTGCCTGATGATGAAACGTCCGATTACATAGATTAAAATGGCGATTAATATGTCCTTGCCGGCATCCATTCCAAAATCTATCAGTTTTTCCAATGCCTGTTCGAGTTTCCCACCGGTGGCGGGAGTGTTCAATAAAAGTAAATTCATTTCTTTTTCGCAATAAATAAAATAATATTATAAAATAGGTGTATATTCAGCATGCAAAGATAATCAAAATCCGGGCGGTTGTGGCGTATGAAATATATAATGCGTATTATTTCCTAAATAGAATTAAAACATTAATTTTGCCGAATATTACACTCTAACTTAAATAAATTAATAAAAAATGAACGTATGAAAAAAGTATTAACTTTATTCGGATTGCTTTTTGTGCTGTTGGGTAGTGCCCATGCACAGAAAGGAAAACAGGCGATAGGTTTTGGCCTGAGTTACGGAACGGAAATCGAAAGTATCGGGTTGGGTATCAAGTATCAGTACAATATTACCAATCCTATCCGTATAGAGCCGTCTTTCAACTATTTCTTCGAGAATGACAATGTAAGCATGCTGGATTTGAACGTGAATTTTCACTATCTGTTTCCGGTGGCCAAGAGCGTTAAGCTTTATCCGTTGTTCGGTTTGACATTGTCCAACTGGATGTTCGACATGCACGACTTTGATATTGATATGGACGAAGGCCATGTGCATATCGACGATAACGGCAATCATAACGAATGCCGGTTCGGTGTAAATCTGGGAGCGGGAGCGGAATTTGCACTGCCTCGTAACTGGGCGATGAATTTTGAGTTCAGATACCAGCTGGTAAGCGATTTCGACCAGGGGGTTATCAATATAGGAGCTGCATACAGATTCTAAGAGAGCAGCGTATATTTTCGGGCACGGATTACACGGATTTCACGGAATTCACGGAAGAAGAATAAAGAAAATCCGTGTTTTCCGTGTAATTTGTATTTCCGTGCCTGAAAAAAATCAAGTGCATTTTGCACGACCTCTTATAATGTTAAAGAGAGAGTCTAATGCCGGGCTCGGGTTTGCTTAGGAGCGTGCCTTGATTTTATCCGCGAATTTTTTCCAGCCTTCGGCCGTTTTGTAGGCTTCGACGGCTTGTGCGGGTACGGAAATGCTTGTTATGGTTTCCGGAAATCCGTACCATTCGCCTTCGGAAGTGGCAGGCGGTGTGAGGGCTTCCACAATGACCTCTTTTATGCCGGTATTGTCGAAAGCGGAAAAGTCGATGCGGGTGACGCGGGCGGGAATGGTCAGTGTATGTACCTTTTGGTTGCCGGTTATCAGGCCTTGCCCCAGGATGCTTATGCTTTGAGGAATTTCAAAGCGGGCAAGGTTGGGGCAGCCTACAAGGCAGTGCTCTTTGATTACGGCATCCGGATGGTTGCTTGAGGCAGGACCGTATGCGGATACTTCCGTCAGGTTGGGGCATAGGTAGAAGGCACGTGCTTCTATGGTGGAGATGCTGTTGGGAAGTTGTACGGTGGTGATGCCGCTTCCCCGGAATGCTTCCATACCGATATGTGTGACGCTTTGGGGGATTACTGCGGATTTCAGATGTTCCGTCATCATGAATGCCTGTGTTCCGATGGCTGTGAGTGCAGACGGCAGTAATACTTCTTCTACTCCGGAGCATGCGAAAGCGCTTTCGGGAATCCGGGTGATTTGGGTGTGCGAGAGGTCGACCCGTTTCAGCCGGTCGCAGTAGTAGAACAAATCCGGCGCAAGCTGCTGCAAGGTGGACGGGAATACGATTTCCTGTATGCCGGAGTTGAAGAAGGCCATTTCGCCGATAGAGGTCAGTCCCTCGTTCATTACAACTCGGGTGATTTGCCTGTTCTGCATAAAGGCTTCCGGTGCAATGGCTGTTACGTGTGGGGGAAGGGTGATTTCGCTGTATCCTTTATATGTTTCTGTCAGTACGCCTTCCTGTACGCGGATGGGAGCAATGCTGACGGTGAAGGTTGCCTGACGGTCTTCTATGCCGATGGTCAGTACCAGCCGGTCTGCCGGAGCATCGGAAGAAAAGCCGCTGACTTGTTCCGGAGTTACAGTGACGGGATATTCTTTGCCGTTACTATATACGCCGGTCAGCAGGAGTCCGTCCAAATCGAGTGGTTCTCCCAAAGTATATGCTATTTTATGAGGCGGCTGTGCAATGGACAGCCCGATGAGTGTTCCTTTGTCTTCCGGCTGCTCTTCTCCGGGGGTGAGGGCGGAAGTCAGGCGGATTTCAAGCTGTATGTCTTTTCCGGCATCTATCGTTTTCCCAACGGACCATATACGGTAGTTGTCCGGACCGCCGCCTTCCTGTACGACAAATGTCAGGAAGCGCTGCGATTGTCCGGAGAACCATACTTCGCCGGGCAGCGTGAATAGGGCGATACCCTGCGCATTGGCGGTTGCGCCGGCAGTGGGAGGCGTGAGGTTATCTTGCTCGAATGCCTTGTAGTCTTTTTCGTCATACATCTTTACGGGAATGCCGGGCATCGCTTTTCCGTTTTCGTCATAAACGGTTACGCTTACACGGCTTTCTTTTCCTGTGTGCTGTTCCTTTTCGCATGCTACCGTCAGGAAGACCGCACATACTAAAAAAATAATCTTATTCTTCATATTCTTACACATTTTTAATCGTTGTTCCGGTTGCAAAGATAGTGAATACGGCTCTTCCGGGAGTTACGATTTGAATGTGTAAATCTAACAGGTACGTTTTTATGCTACTGTTTTACAGTGTATTATGAAATGAGGCTTTGCTTTTTTCTAACACGGCTCTGACATCTATCCGAAAAGGGATAAGAACAGGTCGGTATGGGGCGTTCCGGCTGCTTTGATGCGCGACTTCAACCGGGATTTTCGGGCATATATGTTTGCCACGCTCTCTTTCGTGAACAAGCTGATTACCTGCGGGGAGAATCCGGTGAAGATGTAGCAGAGCAGGCGGATGTCATTTTCTTTCATTGCCGGAAAGTCCTGCCGGAGTTTCTGCATGACGTTGTCATGGCAGGTATCTGCCATTTGTTCGAGTTCCCGGAGCATTTCACTGTTTTCCGAGAAGTCGGTGATTATCCGTTTTACTTCCTGAAACATGGCTGCCTGTTGCGATGATGTATTCTCGCGTTCGTAATAGGTTTTTCCGAGTTTGTCGAGGATGTCGAAACGGGAAGCAACCAGGCTTTTCAGCCGTTTTTCCGTGTTCTGCCGTCCTTCCAGTTGCCGGGTGAGCGCCCGGTATTCGGCACGGGCCTCTTCTGCCAGCAGCAGGTAGCGGTCGTTGCGCTCGCGCTGGATGCGCAGGCGCTGGCGGATGATATAAACGGCTATTCCGGCGAGGATGAATATGCCACAGGTAACGGTGGTTTCCCAGAAGATGCGGTTCTTCATCCGGTATTCGGCAAAGGCGGATTGTTCCTGGAAATACTCTTTCTCCGTTATACCGGCGGAAACCTGCATGGTGGAGCGGGTGAGGGAGTCCGTGAGATAGATATAGCGGTGTATATGGTCGGTCGCTTTCCGGAAGTTTCCGGAGAGGGCCTCTATCCGGTAGGCTGTGTATTGCAGTTCGGCCAGGTCGAGCACGTCATTGTCTTGCGCCTCTGCCAGTTGCAGGTAGTGGCGCGCGCTGTCCGTATGGTGTTTGAGGAGCTGGACGTCCACCATGGTGTGTGCGCTGTAGCGGGATGCCTTGCGTGCCGACTGTTCGATGCGTTGCAGCAGGTCTTGGGGAATTTGTTTTCTGCCCGATTTTACATAGAGGGAGGCAAGGTTGCTGAGGGCTGCTCCGGCAAGACGTTCGTCTGCCTGTTCGTCGGCAAGGTCGAGGGCGGCGGAATACAGCCTGATGGCACGTTCCAAATCTTTCTGGCGGTAGGATGAGGCTGCCATATCAAGCGTGGCTTCCGTTTCCTTACGAAGACTGTCGGATACTTGAAAATTCTCTCTGGCCTGCTTGAAGTAGTGGTAGGCGCGGACGTAGTTCATCTGTCCGTAGTATATACTGCCGATGCGTTCGTAGAGAAGCCCTTTATTGTAAGGGTCTTGCCGGCTTTGCAGCTGCTCTTCGATTTGCAGGAAGATGCGCAAAGCTCCGGATTTATCGCCGGCATCGGTCAGCAGGCTGTCCGCGAGCTCAAGGCTGGGGAGCGGTTTACGTTCATGGCATCCCGCCAGCGACAGGAGCATACATATAATAGGTATGATAAGGCGTTTCATGCCGTGAATGTAGTGATAAAAGATGTTTTGCACAAGTGAAAGGCGGGAAATGAGGAGCTTTGTGTGAATTTCCTGCATTTCTTTTTTTAGGCTTCGCGGAACTTCCTATCTTTGCACTTCTAAATGTAGATAAAACCGTAACACTTTGGAATGGCTATATAGTTTGTTTGTCGAACACTCCGCATTGCAGGCGGTGGTGGTGCTCTCGCTGATTTCCGCTATCGGATTAGGGTTGGGGAAAATACATATTTGCGGTATTTCCCTCGGCGTGACGTTTGTTTTCTTTGCCGGTATTCTTGCCGGACATTTCGGACTGTCCATCGACCCGCAGATGCTGAACTATGCGGAAAGTTTCGGACTGATAATTTTTGTGTATGCACTGGGACTGCAGGTGGGGCCGGGCTTTTTCAGCTCTTTCCGCAAGGGCGGGGTACAGTTGAATATGCTGGCGCTGGGAGTAGTGCTCCTCGGTACGCTGATGACCGTATTGGGCAGTTATACCCTGAATATTTCGTTGCCGGACATGGTGGGCATCCTCTGCGGCGCTACCACCAATACGCCGGCGCTGGGTGCGGCACAGCAGACATTGAAGCAAATGGGGCTGGAAGCCAGTACGCCGGCTTTGGGATGTGCCGTGGCATATCCGCTGGGGGTAGTGGGCGTTATTTTTGCCGTGCTGATAATACGCAAGGCATTGGCGCGTAAGGAAGATCTGGAGTTGAAAGAGAAGGACGATGCGAACAAAACTTACATTGCGGCGTTTCAAGTACACAATCCGGCCATCTTCGATAAAAGCATCAAGGAGATAGGCGGCTTGAATTATCCGAAGTTCGTAATCTCCCGTCTGTGGCGGGACGGCAACGTAAGCATCCCCACTTCCGAGAAGATAATCAGGGAAGGAGACCGCTTGCTGGTGGTGACTTCGGAAAAGTATGCTCCGGCACTGACCGTACTGTTCGGTGAACAGGAACATACCGACTGGAACAAAGAGGATATAGACTGGAATGCCATAGACAGCCAGCTCATCTCGCAGCGTATCGTGGTGACACGTCCCGAACTGAACGGAAAGAAACTGGGCTCGCTGCACCTGCGCAATCATTACGGCATCAACATCAGCCGTGTGTACCGTAGCGGCGTGCAGTTGCTTGCCACTGCGGAACTGACCTTGCAGTTGGGCGACCGTCTGACAGTGGTAGGTGAGGCTGCCGCCATCCAGAATGTGGAAAAAGTGTTGGGAAATGCCATCAAGAGCCTGAAAGAACCGAATCTGGTAGCGGTGTTTATCGGTATCATCCTGGGGCTGGCTTTGGGTGCGATTCCCATTTCCCTGCCGGGTATCAGTGCTCCGGTGAAGCTGGGACTTGCCGGTGGACCGATTATCGTAGGTATCCTGATTGGTACGTTCGGACCGAGAATGCACATGATAACCTATACCACACGAAGCGCCAACCTGATGCTCCGTGCATTGGGACTGTCGCTCTACCTGGCTTGTCTGGGACTGGATGCCGGAGCGCATTTCTTCGATACGGTGTTCCGTCCGGAAGGCCTGCTGTGGATTGCCGCAGGGTTCGTGCTGACCGTTGTTCCGGTGCTGATAGTGGGAGTGGTTGCCTTTAAATGGATGAAGGTGGACTTCGGCTCCATGGCAGGTATGCTGTGCGGAAGCATGGCCAACCCGATGGCGCTGAATTATGCCAACGACACCATTCCGGGCGATAATCCGTCGGTGGCTTATGCAACGGTGTATCCGATGTGTATGTTCCTGCGGGTAATCATAGCGCAGGTGCTGCTGATGTTCCTGTTGAATTGAGAGCTGAGAATTGAAAATTGAGAAATAACAGAAAGAGCTTAATTGCTGATAATTGAATATATATCATAAATCTAAAATCATAAATCGTATCATGGGAACTATTACTCCGGAAAGTATAGTCAACGACTTACGCTATTTGCAACTGTTGTCGCGCAGTTTTCCTACCATCGCCGATGCCAGTACGGAAATTATCAATCTGGAAGCTATTCTGAATCTGCCTAAAGGTACGGAACACTTCCTTACGGATATTCATGGAGAGTATGAGGCTTTTCAGCATGTATTGAAGAATGCTTCGGGTGCGGTAAAGCGGAAGGTGAATGAAATCTTCGGGCATACGCTGCGCGAAAGCGAAAAGAAGGAAATCTGTACGCTGATTTATTATCCGGAAGAGAAGTTGCAGTTGATAAAGGAACAGGAAACGGACCTGGACGACTGGTATCTCATCACCCTGAACCAACTGGTGAAAGTCTGCCAGAACGTATCTTCCAAATACACACGCTCGAAAGTGCGTAAAGCCTTGCCGGCGGAGTTTTCCTATATCATTCAGGAGTTGCTGCACGAGTCCAGCGTAGAGCCTAACAAGCATGCGTATATCAACGTCATTATCAGTACGATTATCTCGACCAAGCGTGCAGATGACTTTATCATTGCCATGTGTAAGCTTATCCAACGGCTTACAATCGACTCGCTGCACATCGTGGGCGATATCTACGACCGTGGTCCGGGTGCACATATCATCATGGATACGCTTTGCGACTACCATAATTTCGACATTCAGTGGGGCAACCATGACATACTGTGGATGGGTGCCGCATCGGGCAATGACGCCTGCATAGCGAACGTTATCCGTATGTCCATGCGCTATGCCAACCTGGCGACACTGGAAGACGGCTACGGCATCAACCTGCTGCCGCTGGCTACCTTCGCAATGGATACCTATGCGGATGATCCTTGCACTATCTTTGCTCCGAAGATGAACTTTGCCGATGCCAATTACAACGAAAAGACACTGCGGCTGATTACGCAGATGCACAAGGCGATTACGATAATTCAGTTCAAACTGGAAGCGGAGATTATAAACCGGCGTCCGGAGTTTGATATGGACAACCGGAAACTGCTGCACAAGATTGACTTTGAACGGGGCGTATTTGTGTACGAAGGCAAAGAATACGAACTGCGCGATGCCAATTTCCCGACTATTGACCCTACCGACCCGTATCGCCTGACGGATGAAGAAAGGGAGCTGGTTGAAAAGATTCATGCTTCGTTCATGAACAGCGAGAAACTGAAGAAGCATATGCGTTGCCTCTTTACATACGGCGGCATGTATCTGGTGTGCAACAGCAACCTGCTTTATCACGCATCCGTGCCCCTGAATGAGGACGGAAGTTTCAAACATGTACGTATCGGCAAGAAAGAGTACTGGGGACATAAACTGCTGCAAAAGACCGACCAGCTTATCCGTACCGCCTACTTTGACGAAGATGGTTCGGAGGAGAAGAATTTTGCGTTGGATTATATGTGGTATATGTGGTGCGGCCCGGATGCGCCCTCTTTCGACAAGGATAAGATGGCTACTTTCGAGCGTTACTTCATAGCCGACAAGGCATTGCATAAAGAGAATAAAGGTTATTACTACACGCTTCGCAACCGTGCGGATATTTGCGACAATATCCTGACGGAGTTCGGGGTAGAGCCGGGACCTCATTCGCATATCATCAACGGACATGTGCCGGTGAAGACGATTAAAGGCGAGCGCCCCATAAAGGCTGATGGAAAGTTACTGGTAATTGACGGCGGTTTCTCCAAAGCCTATCAGCCCGAAACGGGTATTGCGGGCTATACGCTGGTATATCACTCGCACGGCATGCAGTTGGTGCAGCATGACCCGTTCCAGAGCCGTCAGAAAGCGATTGAAGAGGGACAGGATATCAAGTCCACAACTTTCGTCATAGAATTCAACTCGCAGCGTATGATGGTGAAGGATACCGATAAGGGCAAGCAGCTCGTGACGCAGATTCAGGATTTGAAGAAGTTGCTGGTGGCATATAGAACGGGATTTATCAAAGAAAAGGAGATTTTCTGATATGGCTGTATGTTCCGGTGCTTGCATTGCCTGGATTTTCAGGCACGGATTAGTATTTGAATAATACCACACCGCCTTCTACAATGGCTCCCTTGTCGAAGTTGGCATTTCTGTTGTAGTATCTGTCCCAACCGTAACCGCCCGTAACGAATACTCCTAATTTTGCCGTCAGACGGTATTCGAGGTTGATACGGGTTTGGAGAGAATAGAGGCGGGCAGGGAAGCCATAGTCTTTATTCTTGAAGGTTTCTACGTGCTGGTATCCCAAATCGCCGCTGATGAACAGTTGTTTGCAGACGGGCAATTCCAGTCCGGCGCGGTAGAAAAGCGCACCGGAGAACTTATCGCTGAAGTCGAGGAAATGCGTACCGCCGCCGAGGATGGTATAGAACAGTTTGTTCTTGAAGCGGGCTGCAAGGTTCAGTTTCGTGGTGTTGCCGCCGAAAAACATCATCTGTACTTTGGTGTCCGGGTTGGCATTGACCAGTCCCAGTTGGAAACCGTCCAGCTTCTCCTTGTAGTAGTTTACCAAACCTATCTGAAGGCCTTTGGCACGGACGGCTACATTCAGGGGAGAGAGCTGCACGCCGGCAGACGTACCGCCTGTGATATTGCCCAGACCGGAAATCTGGAGCCCTTTCATATCATCGCCCACCACATTCAGCAGGCCGGATATGGTGACACCGGAAAAATTACCGCCCGATATATTGGCGAGTCCTGAAAGCTGTACGCCGGCAGTCTTTTCGCCTGTAATGTTCAGCAAGCCGCCTACAATCATTCCGTTGCTGTTATCGCCCGTGATATTGGCAAGGCCGGAGAAGACCATTCCCCGTGCGTGATTACCCGTGATGCCCACAAGACCGGAAACGGACAGACCGCTGAGGTTATTGCCGTTGATATTGGTGATGCCCGCTACCTGTACGCCCCGCATACTTCCACCCACCATATTGGATATACCGGAGATTTGAATTCCGTTCATGTCTCTGCCCGTAACAGCTCCCAAAACATTTACTCCCAAGCCGTTCAAACGGTTCATCGCCGAGAAGATACCGAGATTGAAGAATGTGCTTCCGACCGTATCCGTACGCTGTGTGGAAAGATTCTTCCAAAGGGAAAGGTTGATACCGGTTTTTTCTTTATGGGCAGACTGTTGCCTGCCTGTCCGGGCATGGCCTGTCCCTGCCAATAGCAGGGACAGACAGATAAGTGGAAATATACGTTTCATAATTCTTTATAATGTTTCATCGGGCCAGGGCGCCAGCCGGTTGGTGGCACGTAATACAGGACGCTGCGCATCCACCGACCGCAGATAGTTGCTCAGCTTTTTTGATAGTTTCTTTACAAGTTTGGGGTTCTTGGCGGCTACGTCATGTTTTTCGCTGATGTCGGCAGGGATATTGAACAATTCGTGCTTGCCGCTGTCGAAGTAGTACACCAGTTTCCATTCTCCGGAACGGATGGAGCAGGTGGCGCCTATACCCGGACCGGAAGGGCCCCAACTGTGCGGGTAATGCCAGTAGATGTCACGGGCGGGCATTTTACCTTTGCCCGTAAGCAGGGGCAGGAAGCTGATGCCGTCGCGTTTCTGTACCGTATTGTAGTGCTCCACACCGGCTATTTCGAGAATAGTGGGGAAGAAATCTTCTATCATCAGATAATGGTCGCATTTGGTTTCTGCCGCTACTACGCCGGGCCAGCGTACAATCATCGGTTCGCGCACTCCGCCTTCGTAGGCGGAACCTTTTCCGCTGTTGAGCGGATAGTTCTGCCTGTGCAGCTCTCCTGCACGGGTGTGTGCAGCCAGTCCGCCATTATCGGACATGAAGAGCAGTACAGTGTTGTCGGTGAGGTTGTTTTTGTCCAGATAGTCCATCAGGTCGCCGAGGCTTTTGTCCATGCCTTCAATCAGGGTGGCATACGCTGCTTCTATCGGGGGAAGTCCTTTGTCCAGATATTTTTGGTAGAAACGCATGTCGGGCTGGATAGGCGTATGGATGGCATAATGGGCCATGTAGAGGAAGAAAGGCTTGTCCGTTGTCCGGGCGTTGTCCAAAGCTTTCTCGGCTTCTATGGTAAGGGCTTCGGAGAGGAATACGTCTTTGCCGTGATATTTTTCCAGTCCGGGTACGGCAGCCAACGGGCTTTTTCCGCCGGGTTTGTTTCCGAAGTTCTGCATGCCGTAGTAGCTGGCGGGAGAGCCTGCCGCATGACCGGCTATGTTCACGTCAAAACCCATTTTCAGCGGATCGGCTCCGGGCGTGTCATTAGCTCCGAAGTGGGCTTTGCCGCAATGGATGGTGTGGTAACCGTTGTCCTTGAGCACTTGTGCCAGCGAGGTGACTTGCGTGGTGCGTTCCACACCCGGTTCCTGACAGATACCGTTGACATTCCATTCGGGGTATATCATAACGGAGTCCGGCTGTTCGTGGGTGGTATTCTTGCGTAATGTCCAGCTTGTCACCCGGTGACGCGCAGCGTTCATACCCGTAAAAAGGCTGACACGCGTAGGCGAACTGATGCTACAGGCATAGGCTTGCGTGAACATCTTGCCCTGCTTTGCCAGACGTTCCATATTGGGTGTATGGTACGTGTCGTTGTAGCGGGTGCGTTGTGTCCAGAAAGGCAGGGATGTGTCCTGCCAACCCATATCATCCACCAAGAATAAAATAATGTTCGGACGCTTGTCCGTAACAGGAGCCGTTTCATTTGACGGCCTTGTGTGTACTTCTCCTGCCATTCCACATAACGGAAGCAGCGCAGCAGATAATAACAATTCGTTTTTCATCGGGAAAAGAGAGGTTAGTGGTTAGTGATTAGTGGTTAGTGATTAGTGGTTAGGGATTAACATTAAAAATAGCGGTAAATAATTAGCGCAATATACTGCACAGCCTACTAATCGCTAATCACTAACCGCTAATTACTATTTCATCATCCTTTTGCTTCTTGATACAGGAAGCGTTTGATGGATTTTTTGGGTGTCTTTTCAAATTCTTCGGGATATATCTTCATTTTGGAAATCTGGCTGTAAGCAGGCAGTTCTGCATTCAGAGCCACACGATTCTCTTCCATGACACGTTCTATATCGTCGTTGTTGAGGCCGTGGGCAAAGGCATCGTCAAAGTCGGGATATACCAGTCCCACGAGCTTTTCGTTCTGTTGTACGATGATGCTTTCAGCTACGTACGGCAGGTTGTTCAGCTTGTCTTCTATTTCTTCGGGGTAGATGTTCTGCCCGTTTGGACCGAGGAGCATATTCTTGCTGCGTCCTTTGATGGTGACATTGCCTTCGGCATCCATCAGGGCAAGGTCACCGGTGTGCAGCCAACCGTCTTTGTCCACAACTTCGGCGGTAGCCTCTTCATTCTTGTAGTAGCCCAGCATGACGTTGGGACCGCGGCAGACAATCTCGCCGGGGATATTCTCCGGATCGGGAGAAAGAATCTTCACTTCCATGCGCGGAGCGGCTTTTCCGCAGGAACCGGGTTTGAAGCGCGTCCAGTCTTCGTAACAGATGATAGGACCGCATTCTGTCATACCGTAACCCACGGTATAGGGGAAGTCTATCATGCGCAGGAACTGTTCTACTTCCTGATTGAATGCCGCACCGCCGACAATGACTGTGGCAAAATTGCCGCCGAATGCCTGTACCATTTGCTCGCGTACGGTGGCTTTTATCTTGTCGTTAATGATAGGTACTTTCAGCAACAGTTTCATGGTAGGCGTTTCCAGCTTGGGCAATACGCTCTTCTTGATAATCTTCTCGATAATGAGCGGTACGGCTACGATGAGGTTCGGCTTTATGTCGGCGAATGCTTGGAAGATAATCTTCGGACTTGGCATACGGGTGAGGTAGTAGATGTGGCAACCTACGGAGAACTCGTACAGGAATTCGAATGCCAATCCGTACATATGAGCCATCGGCAGCATGCATACCAGTTTGTCGCCCGCTTTCAGCGGCAGTACTTCGAAAGCGAATCGGGTGTTGGACCACAAGCTGCGATAGGGGAGCATTACGCCTTTCGAGTAACTGGTAGTACCTGAAGTATAGTTAATGACCGCCAACTCTTCGGGTTGGTCTTTGTGATAGTCGATGTGTTCCTTACGGAAGTTCTTGGGAAATTTCTTGCCGAATATCTCGTTGAGGTGATCGCGGGCGTAAGTAACCCGTTCGTTGCGCGAGACCAGCAAGGTGAAGTCCGTCATCATGAAGATACCTTCGAGCAACGGCATGGCGCTTTCGTTGAGATTTTCCCACACCTGGTCGCCGACAAAAAGAAGCTTGGCCTCGGAGTGGTTGACGATGTTATGCACATTGTCCGCCTTGAATTCGTGAAGAATGGGCACGATGACCGCACCATACGTCAGGGTAGCGAGGAAAGTGACTCCCCAATGCGAACTGTTACGTCCGCAGACGGCGATTTTATCGCCTTTTCTGATGCCGCTCGCTTCAAAAATGATATGCAGTTTTTCTATTTTGCGGGCTACATCCTTGTATTGCAGGGTGGCTCCCTTATAATCGGTCAGGGCATCCAGGTCCCAGTTTTCCTTTATACTATTCTCTATATAGGCGATAAAACTTTGTTCCATTATATATTGCACATTTAGTTGAAAATTGTGCAAATATAAGGGTTTATGTAGAGAATGCAAACTTTTAGGGGGAAAAAGCATTTTATGCAAATTCCCCCTTTGAGCCTATTTATTGTTATCCAGGTACCAGCGGTACATCCGCTCTACACCTTCTTCGATGTCTATTTTATGATGCCAGCCCAATGCGTGCAGCTTACTCGGGTCGGTGAGTTTGCGCATGGTCCCATCGGGTTTGGAAGTGTCGAAGGTCAGCTTTCCGCGATAACCCACAACGTTGACAATCAGTTCGGCAAGCCGGCGGATAGTAATTTCCTTACCTGTGCCGATGTTGATGTGGCAGTTGCGGATGTCCTTGTCTCCGGGGTTGCAGGTGTCTTTGAAGTCTACGTGCTCCATGACGAATACGCTGGCATCCGCCATTTCCTCGCTCCAGAGGAATTCGCGCAACGGAGTTCCCGTACCCCAAAGCCGGACTTCTTCTTCGCTGATGCCGTATTTGGAAAGTATGTTCAGTATCTCTCCGTTGCTGTTGCTGCCATTGATTCCTTCTACCGGACGCAGGTTCATGTCACGGCGTACGGCATCCCAGTCGCCTTGTTGCAGGCAGTGGGCCAGGTGTATCTTGCGAATCATGGCAGGAAGTACGTGGCTGCGTTCCAGGTCGAAGTTGTCGTTGGGACCGTAGAGGTTGGTGGGCATGACGGCAATGTAGTTCGTGCCGTATTGCAGGTTGAAACTCTCGCACATTTTCAATCCGGCAATTTTGGCAATGGCGTACGGTTCGTTGGTGTACTCCAGGGGCGAGGTGAGGAGTACGTCTTCTTTCATCGGCTGTTCGGCATCACGCGGATAGATACAGGTGCTACCCAGAAAGAGCAGTTTCTTGACATTGTGGCGGAAACTTTCGCCTATGACATTCTGCTGTATCTGGAGATTCTTGTAAATGAAATCGGCACGGTAGATGCTGTTTGCCATGATACCGCCCACGAAAGCAGCGGCAAGGAATACGTATTCCGGCTGTTCCTCATCGAAGAAACGGCGGACGGCAACACCGTCCAGCAGGTCGAGTTCTTTGTGGGTTCTGCCCACGAGATTGGTATAGCCTTTCTCTTGCAGGTTTTTCCAGATAGCAGAGCCTACCAGTCCGCGATGCCCTGCGATGTATATTTTTGCGTTCTTGTGTAACATTGTTATAAAATGAATTGGTTTCAGACAGAAGAACAAAAGAACATATTCGGTTTATACTCTTTTTTATTTTCTCATATATATATGTTCTTTTGTTCTTCTGTCTGAAAAATTAAATTATCTGTTTCAGTCTTCTTTGCTTCTCAAATGCAGTTTCCGTACAAACTTCATGTCATGTTCCGCCATGATGTGTACCAACTCCTCAAAGCTTGTCTGCTGCGGATTCCAGCCCAGTAACGTTTTGGCTTTGGTAGGGTCTCCCAGCAACTGTTCCACTTCGGAAGGACGGAAATATTTGGGATCCACCTCTACCAGTACCTTACCGGTTTGGCTGTCAATACCCTTCTCGTTCACGCCTTCGCCTTCCCAGCGCAGTTCTATGCCGGTTTCCTTAAAGGCAAGTGTGGCAAATTCGCGTACGGTGTGCATCTCTCCGGTAGCAATCACGAAGTCTTCCGGCGTATCGTGTTGCAGGATAAGCCACATACATTCCACATAGTCTTTGGCATATCCCCAGTCGCGGCGTGCATCCAGATTGCCCAAATACAGTTTGTCCTGGAATCCTTGTGCAATGCGGGCGGCAGCCAGCGTAATCTTGCGGGTAACGAAGGTTTCGCCGCGGCGCTCGCTTTCGTGGTTGAAGAGAATGCCGTTTACGGCGAACATTCCGTAGCTTTCGCGGTAGTTCTTTGTAATCCAGAAACCGTATTGTTTGGCTACGCCGTAGGGGCTGCGCGGGTAGAAAGGGGTAGTCTCCTTCTGCGGCACTTCCTGTACCTTGCCGAACAGTTCCGAGGTAGATGCCTGATATATCTTGGTTTTCTTTTCCAGACCGAGAATGCGTACAGCTTCGAGCATGCGCAGCGTACCTATAGCATCTGTTTCGGCGGTATATTCGGGTACATCGAACGAGACCTTTACGTGGCTCTGTGCAGCAAGGTTGTATATCTCGTCCGGCTGCACCTGCTGGATAATGCGTATCAGCGAGCTGCTGTCCGTCATATCTCCATAATGCAGGTTGATAGTTCGCTTCTGCTTCATGTCGCGCACCCACTCATCGAAATACAAGTGCTCGATGCGTCCGGTATTGAACGAAGATGAGCGGCGCAATATGCCGTGTACTTCATATCCTTTTTGCAACAGGAATTCTGCGAGGAACGAACCGTCCTGTCCGGTTATTCCGGAGATTAGAGCTTTTTTCATTGTTTCTGGTATTATACTTTTTTTGATTGTTGCATATTTCGTCCTGCAAAAATCGTAATTTATTGTGAGACAACAAAGCCAATGCGGTAAATGATTTTGAGATTATTTTTGCTTTATACCGAGAGTAGCGTCCGGATGATTGCCGGGAAGCGGATATGACATCGTTTTTCTGTGTCAATCCTTTATGAAAAAAATGAATTAATTTCAAATTTGACACGAACAAACAGACGTTATTTTTTGTTTTAATAACAAAGATAAATTATACAAGTATATGGAGAATTTAAATAAAACAGACATTGGACTGATAGGGCTGGCCGTGATGGGCGAGAATCTTGCATTGAATATGGCGGACAAGGGCTGGCGGGTTTCGGTTTATAACCGTACGGTTCCGGGGATTGAAGAAGGTGTGGTAGAACGTTTTATAAACGGACGCGCACAGGGTAAAAGTATTGAAGGATATACGGATATAGCTCGTTTTGTGGAGTCTGTAGCCGTTCCGCGCAAGATAATGATGATGGTTCGTGCCGGTAGTGCGGTAGACGAACTGATGGAGCAGCTTTTTCCGTTGCTCTCTCCGGGAGATATATTGATAGACGGCGGTAATTCCAACTATGAAGATACCAATCGCCGTGTGGCATTGGCCGAAGCGAGAGGCTTCCGTTTTGTGGGAGCAGGTGTTTCCGGCGGTGAAGAGGGTGCATTGAATGGAGCTTCTATCATGCCGGGCGGTTCGGTAAGCGCCTGGGAAGAAGTGAAGCCTGTTTTGCAGAGTATTGCTGCCAAAGCATCCGACGGCACGCCTTGCTGTCAGTGGGTGGGACCGGCCGGTTCGGGACATTTTGTCAAGATGATTCATAATGGCATCGAATATGGCGATATGCAGCTTATTTCTGAAGCCTATTGGGTGATGAAGAACCTGCTGAAGCTGGATAACGGAGAAATGTCTTCGGTCTTTTCGCAATGGAATGAGGGCAAATTGCGTAGCTATCTTATTGAAATTACTGCTAATATCTTGCAGCATAAAGATAAGTCGGGCGGTTATCTGATAGATAAAATACTGGATACAGCCGGACAAAAAGGTACAGGCAAATGGTCGGTAATCAATGCTATGGAGCTTGGTATGCCGTTGGGGCTGATTGCTACGGCTGTTTTTGAACGCAGCTTGTCGGCTCAGAAAGAACTGCGGAAGTCGGCTGCCGGGCATTTTACCTGCCGGCGCACGGAGGTGGTATACAACAAATCCGAAATGGTAGGAGATATTTATTCGGCGCTTTATGCATCCAAACTGGTGTCTTATGCTCAAGGCTTTGCTGTATTGCAACGTGCTTCGGACTCTTTCGGATGGAACCTCGATTTGGCTTCCATTGCCCGTATGTGGCGTGGCGGTTGCATAATCCGCAGTATCTTCCTCAATGATATTGCAGCCGCTTTCGAGCGGAGTGAGAAACCGCAGCATCTTCTTCTTACTCCTTATTTCAGCAATGAGATGAAACAACTGCTCTCCGGTTGGAAACATCTGGTGGCACAGGCTATGAAAGAGGAACTTCCGGTTCCTGCATTTTCATCGGCATTGAATTATTTTTATTCACTCGTCTCCGTCAACTTACCGGCGAATATGATTCAGGCACAGCGCGATTATTTCGGAGCGCACACCTTTGAGCGTGTGGACGGACTGCGTGGGCAGTTCTTCCATGAAGACTGGACAGGACACGGCGGAGAAACGAAGTCGGGAACCTATAACGTGTAGTCTTTCTTTAGTGTGAAGATTACTGAAATTCCCCTACAAACATAAAGCTATGAGTAAATTTGTGATGATAATTTTCGGCGCTTCCGGTGACCTGACAAAGCGCAAGTTAATACCGGCATTATATAATCTGTACAAGGATAACCGCCTGCCGGAAGGTTTTGCTGTTTTAGGCATCGGACGTACCGGATACCGGGATGATACCTACCGTACTTATATACGGACGGAAATGGAACGTTTTGTGGCTTCGGAAGAACATGCCGGCGGACGTATGACTGATTTTTGCAATCATCTGTACTATCTTTCGCTTAATCCGGCCGAGGCTGCCGATTATGGAAATCTGGATGCCCGTCTCCGGGAACTGACGGGTGAGCAGGAGCCGGATGGCATGTTGTACTATCTGGCAACACCGCCGTCGCTGTATGGTGTGATTCCTCTTCATCTTAAGACTGCCCGCCTGAACCGTCCTCATACGCGTATCATCGTCGAGAAGCCTTTCGGTTATGATTTGGAATCTGCCCGTGAACTGAACCGTATCTATGCTTCCGTATTCGAGGAGCATCAGATTTACCGTATAGACCATTTCCTGGGTAAAGAGACTGCGCAGAACATTCTGGCTTTTCGTTTTGCCAATGGCATCTTCGAGCCGCTTTGGAACCGTAATTACATTGACTATGTAGAGATTACCGCAGTAGAGAATTTGGGTATCGAACAGCGTGGAGGGTTTTATGAAGGAACCGGAGCATTGCGTGATATGGTACAGAATCACCTCATTCAGTTGGTAGCGCTTACCGCGATGGAACCGCCGGCAGTTTTCAATGCCGATAATTTCCGCAACGAGGTGGTAAAAGTATATGAATCTCTCTCTCCCTTGACAGAAGAAGACCTGAACGAGCACATTGTCCGTGGGCAATATACCGCGTCTGCGACCAAGCCCGGTTATCGTGAAGAGAAGAACGTAGCTTCCGATTCCCGTACCGAAACTTATATTGCCATGAAAATAGGCATTGACAACTGGCGGTGGAGCGGCGTTCCTTTCTATATCCGTACCGGAAAACAGATGCCGACCAAGGTGACCGAAATCGTGGTACACTTCCGCGAGACACCTCATCAGATGTTCCGTTGTGAAGGCGGCCACTGCCCGCGTGCCAACAAACTGATTCTGCGTTTGCAGCCCAATGAGGGTATTGTGCTGAAGTTCGGAATGAAAGTTCCGGGACCGGGGTTTGATGTGAAACAGGTGATGATGGACTTCAGTTATTCCGATTTGGGCGGTCTGCCCGCCGGAGACGCGTATGCCCGTCTGATTGAAGACTGTATACAGGGAGACCAGACACTCTTTACCCGTAGCGATGCCGTGGATGCGTCATGGCGTTTTTTCAATCCTGTGCTGAAGTATTGGCAGGGACATCCGGATGCACCGCTTTACGGTTATCCCGTGGGAACGTGGGGACCTTTGGAAAGTGAAGCTATGATGCGCGAACATGGGGCCGAATGGACTAACCCGTGTAAGAATTTGACGAATACTGATGAATATTGTGAATTATGAAAAGTTATGTATATCCTGCTGCAACCTCGACTGCACGTGCTCTTATCCGGTATATAATCGATATGATGAACCGGGAGCCGGAGCGGATTTTTTACTTTGCTTTCAGCGGAGGAACGACTCCTTCCCTTATGTTCGACATTTGGGCGCATGAGTTCAGAGAAGAGACTCCTTGGATGCGGATGCGGATTTTCTGGGTGGACGAACGTTGTGTATCCGTCAGCGACTCGGACAGTAATTACGGTACTATGCTGCGTTTGCTGTTGCAAGAGGTAGGCATGCCCGATGAATATGTATACCCCATTCATGGTGATTGCCGTAGTCCGGCGCAAGAGGCGAAACGTTATTCGGATTTGGTTTCCAGTACGGTTCCTTTGCGCCGGGGTTTCCCTACCTTTGACATAGTGCTGTTGGGAGCAGGTGATGACGGACATACTTCTTCCATTTTCCCCGGTCAGGAGTATCTGCTCTCTTCTTTTCATCCGTATGAAAAGAGTATAAATCCTTATAACGGGCAGCCGCGTATTGCCATGACGGGATGTCTGCTGTTCAGTGCCAGAAAACTTATATTCTTGATAACAGGCAAGAACAAGACGGAAGTTGTTTATGATATTCTGAAATCGGGCGATACCGGTCCGGCTGCTTACGTGGCGCATCATGCCGCGGATGTGGATATCTTTACCGACATAGAAATTGACGGATAAGCGGTTACCCTTTTGAGGTTCCGCTTTCCAGTATGCTTACGATGGAGAAGAGTGTGAAGCAGATACCGCCCAATCCTGCCAGTACACGTGCCGGTACAAAGTAGGCTTCGTGTATGCTTGCCATTTCAAAAAGGAAAGCAGACAGGAACAGACAGAGCAGTGCGGTAAATACGGGTATCAAGGGAATTCGGTTTGCCAGTTTGAAAGTGTTGCGCCATATTGCTGCCAGGAGTATGACTTTGCTTGAAATGCTGTAGCAAACCAATCCCAGGCCTATCATTATATACCCTATGGAAGATTCGGCAGGGGTCGGGTTTTTCAGTATCAGTAGCCCCCAAAGGATGCTGAGTGTTCCCATGGCAAGTACCATTACAGGCCACCATTTACGTTCTGCATGCGAGTAGCTGTTACGTATTTGGCGTACGATAGTTGCCACCAGTGCCACGAGGCTTGTACAGATGCAGGCTATTCCTGCCATGACATGCCCTGCTACATAATAGGCGTTGTGCACATCGCTCTTTGCAAGCAGAAGGAATGTCCATATCCATGTGGCAAGTGCCAGCAATGCCGCAACAACTATAAGAAGCTTACCTTGTGTGCCGTTAAAGGCTTGTGGGGGCACATCGTTTTCCGTCGTTTGGGAATTGGCAGGTATAAGGGTGAACCGGGTGGAAGAAGTGGCGGTCGTTGCCACACAGGCAGTGATGAAAGCTACGCCGCAGATTACATGTCCGGCTACGAAATGACTGGCGGTGGCAGCTTCGCTGATATATTCCCAGCCGCAGATGAAAGTCAGTAGGGCAGCCAGATAGCCAAGCACGGGCAGAGCGTACAGGACAACCGTATTGTATGTGTGAATAATCTGCCGGATAATGGTAGCCGCTGTTGCAAACAAGGCAATGCAAATCATTCCTAATGACATTACTACCGGACCGGCAACGTTTTTTGCCGGGTCCGTTCCCATATCAAGTACAAAAGCTCCGTAACCAAAACAAAACAGGGCCATCAGCAGAGGGATGGTGCGAAAGAGAACACTGATTCCGTAATTCATAATTATTTTCTATTAAAGTTTTCCCCTCTAACAGCAGTATTATGACTTTGTTTCTCATTTTAAACTTTATTCATAGGATATAATACTTTGACAGTCCGGTTTAGGGTGCAAGGCGGTTTATCTCCCATTTTTCGGAGTTTGGACACGATAGGCCGGAAGCGGACTTTTCTTCGTGGAGAGTATATTCGAAACGGTCGTGCAGCCTGCTTTCCCGTCCCTGCCAGAATTCGAAGCGGGTGGGGGTGACGGCAAAACCGCCCCAGTTGTCGGGACGTGGTACGGTCTGTCCGGTCAGCCTGGCAGCTTCCTTTACAAAAGCGCGGATTATTTCCATCCGGCTGCTGATGACGTGACTTTGGGGGGATATTCTTGCGCCGATCCGGCTTTTGTAGGGTCGGGTGGAGAAGTAAGCGTCCGATTCTTGAGGAGTGCATTTCTCCGCTTTTCCTTCGATATGTACTTGTCTTTCCAGCTTATGCCAAACGAAAGAGAGGGAGATGTAGGGATTGGCTGTGAGTTGCCGTCCCTTACGGCTTTCGTAGTTGGTGAAGAAGATGAGTTTACCATTTTCCACGCCTTTCAGCAGTACGGTGCGGGTAGAGGGCCGTCCGTCCGGTGAGACGGTGGCTACAATCATGGCGGTCGGTTCGTTCTCGCCGCAATGCAGGGCGTCGTTGAGCCAGCGGGCGAATTGCTCGAAGGGATTCTCTGAGATAGTATTCCGGGTGAGCTTGCCTTTTTTATATTCTTTTCGTATGTCCGAGAATTGGGAATTCATATAATTACTGTTTATTATTATAACAATGAAAGAGCGAAAGGGTTGAAATACGGATACGTTGACCGCTAAAAATATCTTTTTTTCTTCTTTTTTTATAATTGTAATGATAATTCTTCTCAGTTTCGTTATGTGTTTCCGTTCTATAGGACGATTTTATGTAAATAATGTTTATATTTGTACTTCAATTACAAACATTGTTTATATGAGCGACAGACAACAATTCATTATAGATTGCACATCTCTTATTCCTGTTATAGGAACTTTGGTTTTAATAAAAATAGCTAACGAACAAATGGTTACCATGGTTGCTGCTTATGTACTTTGTGGCGAACTTTTGGGTGTGTTGATCAGTAGGATATTGAGGTTATATTATATTGATGTGGCTTTCGTCTGGTTGGGTGGAATTATGCTTTGGCTGTGGTATTGGTTCGGAGTACAGCCCAGCTATATGGGGTGATAGAGCATCAGCTGCAAGTGTGGATAGGACGTCTTGTAATTCAAGTTATCAAATGGACAGACGATTAATCGGAAGAAGTTGATATTCATAAAATTAGTATTTAATAGGTCTATAATAAAAGCACTTCCAACGTTCGCTTACGGAGGAAGTGCTTTACACAAAAACTAAACTAGACTTAACTAAACTATTCTATTGGGGGAGTTTCACAACTCCTATCTGTTCGCGGCAAAGGTAAAAAAACATCTTTTAATATGCAATAGGATATTATTAGAAATAGCCCGATTTCAATAAAATATAAACCTATAAGGGTATTTTTAACTCCTTTTATTAAGAAAATCTTGGAATATTTGTTTATAACTGTCACTGACGGGGATATAGTTCTTGCCAAAGACAATACGTCCACGGTCGATGATACGTATTTTGTCTTTTTGGACGATATAGGAACGATGCACGCGTATGAAGCGTGAAGCAGGCAGAAGTTCTTCTATGGACTTCATGCTCATGAGCGAGAGAATGGGTTTGGGAGAGTTCTCCTCATAGATTTTGATATAATCTTTCAAGCCTTCGATGTAAAGAATATTTTTGAGCTCCACTTGTATCAGTTTGTAATCACTTTTTACGAAGATGCTTTCAATTTCCTCTTGGGGCTGTTGCAGCAGTTCGAACCACTTCACTGCTTTATTGGCGGCTTGCAGAAAGTCTGCATACGAGATGGGTTTCAGCAGATAATCGAGGGCGTTGACCCTATACCCGTCTATGGCATATTGGTCGAAAGCGGTGGTGAAAACGATACGGGTATGTGTATCTACCATTCTGGAGAATTCCAGGCCGTTGAGTTCGGGCATTTGGATATCGAGAAAAAGAAGGTCGACACGTTTGTCCGGCAGGTCGCTCATCGCTTGCACTGCACTGGAGTATTTGCCGGTAAGCTCCAGAAACGGGGTTTTGTTGACGTAGCTCTCCAAAAGGTTCAGGGCCAGCGGTTCGTCATCTACGATTGCGCACTTCAGATTCATGTTGTCAGTAATTGATTGTTAAAACCGATTTATATTCTTTTCCGTCCTCACTTATGCCGTGCTTCCATTCGTACCGGCCGGGATAGGTCAGTTCCAGACGCTTGCCTACTTGTTCCAGTCCGATGCCGCTGCCGCTTTTGTCGGCTTCGCTCTTGGGGTGGTAGCTGTTGGTGATTTCGCAACGTACTTCATGCACATTCTCGCTGAAATATATACGGATATGGCTGGGCTCGGTGGGAGAGATGCCATGTTTGAAAGCATTCTCTATGAGGGAGATGAATATCAGCGGGGCAATCTCCGTAGGGCTGTCGGGACGAATATCGAAACGCGTTTCAACAGTGACGTTGGACGAGAGACGGATGCGCATCAAGGCGATGTAGTTCTTGATGAAATCCATTTCCTTGCCTAAAGTTACGAAGTTCTGCTGATTGTCGTAAAGGACATGGCGCAATAAACGGCTCAGTTCCTGTACGGCTGTTTGTGCCTTATCCGTATCAAAGGCAATGAGTGCGTAGATATTGTTCAGCGTGTTGAGCAGGAAATGCGGGTTGAGCTGGTTGCGGAGATTCTTTAATTCGGCTTCCGTGCGACTTTTTTCGGCTTCGCGGCGGGCGGCTTCCACCTGCACCCAACGTCCGCTGAGGCGAATGGCCGCACTCAACCCTACAGTAAGTATCATGGAAAAGAAATCGCGCATGATGAATATCCACTTCGGCGGACCGATGTGTCTTTGGCCCTCACCGTCGGCTTTTGCGTAGGTGTGGAATGCGTACTCCTGCCAAAAGTGTACACCGGCTGTAACGCAAGCTATCAGCAGTATGTTCAGCAGGAGATACTGCCGTATGCGCCCCTCGAACAGATAACGGGGAATGAGGAAGCAGTAATTGCAGTAGAATACGATAAGAAAAGATAGCGGAACAATGCTGCCATGACGCAGGTATTCCATCCATGTAATGGTGAAACCGCTGCGTGTCATCATCACGAAAGGAAAAGCAAATACAATTCCCCAGCCGATGATATGAATCAGGGCTTCGATGATGCGCGACCGTGAGTAGAGAATTTGTTTCATACAAATGCAAAGATAGTTTTTTTTAGCGATAAGCGATTATCACTCGTATCGTATTGCTTCTATCGGGTCTAAGTCTGCTGCTTTCTTTGCAGGATACCATCCGAAGAACACTCCTGTCACCGTACAGACGGCAAAGCTGAGGAATACGCTCCATGCCTGTATATAAATAGGCCAATGGGCTGCGCTCTTCACAATCCAGCTTGCGCCGCAGCCGATGATGACACCGATGAGACCGCCGGTAATGCTGATGAGGATGGCCTCGATGAGGAATTGCGACAGGATGTCCACTCCTCTGGCACCCACACTCATGCGCAGACCGATTTCGCGGGTGCGCTCCGTTACGGATACATACATGATGTTCATGATGCCGATGCCGCCTACCACCAGCGATATGCCGGCGATGCAGGCGAGGAGAGTGGTCATCAGGTCGGTGGTGGTGTTCAGCATCGAGCTGAGCTCCTGCTGGCTGCGTATGGTGAAATCATCGTCGTCGCTGTCCTTCAGTTTATGGTTCCGGCGCAGAATTCCGGTGATTTCTTCGGTGGCGTTGTCCGTCATGTCCTCGGTGAGTGCGGATGCGAAGATACCTTGCAGATAGGTCTGTGCAAGCAGGCGTTTCATTACGGTGGTGTAGGGGGCAAGTACAACGTCGTCCTGGTCCATGCCCATGCTGTTGTATCCTTTGGCTTTCAGTACGCCCGTCACGCGGAAAGGCACTTGATTGAAGCGGATAATGCGTCCTACGGGGTCTTCTCCGTTGGGGAAAAGATTATCCTGTATTGTCTTGCCGATGACACATACTTTGGCGGAAGTCTGTATGTCGGTTTCCGTAAACATCGTGCCGTTCTCCACCGTAAGCTGGCGGATTTCAAGGTAGTCCGTGCCTACGCCGCTTACGGATGAGGGGTAGTTGTTATTGCCTGCAATGAGCTGTCCCGATGAGGATACGTTGGGGCTGACGGCAGCCAGGAAGTTCGTTTCGTTGCGCAATGCCTCGTAGTCGGTGAGCTTCAGCGTCTGCATGGCGCTGGGGTCTTGGCGGACGCCGCCGCGCATATCCGCTCCCGGATGAATCATTATCATATTCGAGCCCATTTCGGAGATTTGCGCCTGAATGCTTTTTTTTGAACCCTGTCCGATAGCGAGCATCGTGATGACGGACGCCACGCCGATGATGATGCCCAACATCGTGAGGAAGGCACGCAGTTTATTGTTGGCAAGTGCCCGAAAGGCTATTTTGAAAAGGTTGGTTCCATTCATTGATTTGTAGTTTTATGATATTGTTTTTCTTTTTTCATCCTGCAATAAAGTAATTTACGTACTGCGTCAGTCATCCTCCTGCTTGGGCAGTGCTGCCAGTGTTTCGGCGGCATTCAGAATGTTTCGGTTGGGCTTGTCGTCCTTCACTTGTCCGTCGCGCAATACGATGTTGCGGCTGCTGTATTGGGCTATTTCCGGATTGTGCGTTACGAAAATGATGGTGCGTCCTTCGGCATGCAGTTTCTGGAAGAGCACCAGGATTTCGAATGAGGTACGGGTATCCAGATTACCGGTGGCTTCGTCCGCCAGGATTACGGCAGGGTTGTTTACCAATGCACGGGCGATGGCTACGCGTTGCATCTGTCCGCCGGACATCTGGTTGGACTTGTGCTCCAGCCGGTCGCCCAGCCCTACGGCTTTCAGCGCTTCAATGGCGCGTTTCCGGCGTTCGGCTGCCGATACGGACGAGTTGTACATCAGCGGCAGTTCCACATTTTCCACGGCTGTGGTTTTTGCCAGCAGGTTATAGTTCTGGAACACGAAGCCGATTTTATGGTTGCGGAGTACGGCACGCTGGGACTTGCTCATGGTGCGTACGGAGATGCCGTCCAGCAGATACTCTCCTACGGTGGGCGTATCCAGGCAGCCGAGTATGTTCAACAGCGTTGATTTGCCCGAACCGGACGTACCCATGATGGTGACGAACTCTCCCTCGCCGATAGAGAATGATACGCCGCGCAGTGCATGCACCGTTTCGTCTCCCACCTGGAAGTTCCGCTTTATGTTTTGAAGTTCAATTACGGTTTTGCTCATGATTAATGATGTATGGTTTACTTTGTACTGTACTTTTATACTCAGTCTCTGTACGCTGTTTCATCGGCCGTTGTTTTTCTTCTTGCTTCCCGGAGGGCCCGGCATGAACGGGCTTTTCTCACCGCTTGGTTCCTGCGGCATGTCCGCCGTTGGGCCTTCGCCCGGCAGGCGCCCTATGGTGGCTTCGGTCACTACTGTCGCACCTTCATCGATGCCGCTTACAATCTCCGTATTCACACCGTTGGAGATACCTACCGTTACCGGATGCGCGATGAATGTATTGCCCTCGCGTGTCCAGAGTTTGTGTTCGCTTTCGCAATCTTTCACAATGTCATTCTCGCCGATAAGCGGCTTTTCGGGTGTGAAACGGAGCGCACGTGCCGGAACGGAAAGCACATTCTTGCGGTCGAGTGTGTAAATCGTGACGTTGGCCGTCAGGCGCGGTTTCAGTTTCAGGTCGGGGTTGGGAGCGGATATGACAACTTCGTAGGTGACGACCGTACCGGATGTGCCGCTGCTGCCGGAACTTGTAGAGCTGTCCTCTCCCAAGCGGATTTGTGTTACTACGCCCTCAAACGTGTCATTGGGATAGGCGTCTACGCTAAACGTCACGCGTTGCCCGTCTTTCACGCCGCCTATGTCGGCTTCATCCACGTCGGCCACAACCTGCATCTGCGTCAGGTCGGCAGCGATGGTGAACAGGGTAGGAGTCTCGAAACCGGATGCCACCGTTTGCCCTTCCTCTACCGCACGGTTGATGACCACGCCGTCGATGGGCGAAGTGATGGTGGCGTACGACAGGTTGCGCTCCGCTTTTGCCAGCGATGCCTGACTGCTTTCGTAGCTGCTTTTCGCTTTCTCGTAATTGTAGACGGACTGCTCGTAGTCGGTATCGCTGATAAGCTGCTTTTCGTGCAGTCCCCGGTTGCGTTCGTAGTTCTTCCGCTGATATTCGTATTCGGCTTTCGCACCGTTGTAGGCGGCGCGTTGGGATGCCACTTCGCTTTGCAGGGTCACACGGTCCATTTCGGCTATGAGCTGGCCTTTGGTAACTACGGAATTGTAGTCGGCATATATCTTGTCGATGATGCCGCTTACCTGCGTGCCGACTTCCACTTCCGTCACCGGTTCGATGGTGCCGGTGGCGGTTATGGATTCCGATATCTCGCCTTTGATTACGGTGGCTGTCTCGTAGGTCACTTTATGTTTGGCCGTGGAGCCGCCGAAAAGCCGGATGCTTATGCCGGCTACCGCCACAACGGCTACGGCGATAAGGATAATCTTTTTCTTGTTCATATTCTGTATATCATTATTGGGTTTTAAGTAGCGTTGGTCTATACCGCAAGAGATAGTTGCGTATGGGGGTTATTATATTGAATAGGTCAAAGCGTAATCTGTTCTCCCTGGTAGAATTTCAGCAGTTGCGTGTTCAGTATTGCCATGTATTTGGCTTGCAGGGTTTCCTGTTGCGCGTTGAGCAGGTTGTTTTTCTCGGTCAGCAGTTCCACGGTATTCTTCATGCCGAGGTTGAATTGCTCTTGGATGAGGTCGTAGCTGGTCTGTGTGCTTCGCAGCTTCTCTATGGCGGCAACGTAGCGTTGCTGTGCGCTGTTGGCATCCAGCCATAACCCTTCGATGGTCTTGTACAGGTTTTTCTGATTGTCCAGCAAGTCCAGTTCGCTGTTCTGCTTCTGTATCTTGGCTTTCTGTACGGCGCTCTTGGTCTGCCGGTTGTTGAAGATGGGTACGCTTACGGTTACTCCCAAGGAGTTGTTCCAGTTCTGCTTGATTTGTTCGCCGAAGGTGAAGTCGTTGCCGTTGGTGTTCGTGCTCCCTATGCCTGCACTGAGGCTGATGGTGGGGATGTAACCGGAGCGGGCGATGTCGATGTCGAGTTCCGAGGCTTTGACATTCAGCCGGCCTGCTTCGATTTCCGGGCGCAGGGTGAGGGCGGAGCGGTAGACATCGGTCTTTGAGGGCAGCGGCGACAACACATTCTCATCGCCGAGTGTGGGGATGTAAAGCGTCATCTCCTTTTCGCCGTCCAGTTCGAGGAGTTGTTTCAGTTGCAGTTTGTAATCTTGCAGGGTAGCTTGTGCCGTTACCAATTGATATTTGTCGGTGCTGACCTGCGCTTCCAGTTGGGCGAGGTCGCTCCTGGCGATGCTTCCCGCTGCAAGCAGGGCGCGTGCCCGTTCGCATTCCGCCCGGCTGACGTCGAGGGTTGCTTCATTTACCTTGACGGCTTCGGCTGCATAGAGAATCTGTACGTAAATCTGCGTAATGCTCTCTTCGATGGTGTTCTCGCTTTCCGCCACGCCCAGTTCGGCAATGCGGTTGTTCATCCGCTGCTGTTTCAAGGTATTCAGCCGTTTGCTGCCGTTGTAAAGCGTCCAGTTGGCATCGATACCATAGCTGCCGTTGTAGCTGGTCTTGCTTTGGCTGCTGGTGATGTTGTCGCCGTCTATTATCGTATTGGTCTGGCTGTTGGGCCGGTTTACGATACGTTGGCTTACGGATGCCGTGAGGCTGGGGAAGAGGGCTGCCCTGGCGGTCTTTACGTCCACTTCGGCGCTCTTGGCGTTGAGACGGTTCTTGCGTATCGTGATGTTTTGCTGCAAAGCATAGTCGATGCAGGCTTGCAGGTTCCATTGTGCGGGAAGCGTCTGCGTGCTGTCCTGCTGTTGCGTACCGATAGCGGTTTCCTGCGTTTGCGGCATTGCGTTGCCGACACAGGTGCTTGCCGCACAGAGCGATATTACGGTCAATCTTTTTACATTTATCATATTACCTTGTTTCTATGGTTTTACCATTGCAAAAGTATGCGCAGCCTCTTGAAACGGCAAAAACAATAGACCATTGCCGGGATTGTGCCGACGGATTACTTTTTCCTGCCGATAATTAAGAGTTTGCTTTGCTGTTTTTATGAGGTGTCAAAATACACTTGCTGATTTCTATTAGGTACGGATTTCACGGAAAACACAGGTTTTCTTTATTCTTTTTTATCGTGAAAATCCGTGAAATCCGTGCCTAATAGAAACCAATAGTAAGCGAATTTTAGTTTTGACCCCGTAAAGACAGTAGATATCTTCCCAAAGAACTTCTTTATAGAATACCGGACAAAAATCAAGCTGGCTATAACTTTTCAGTTTTTTATTTGTTATTTATATAAAAGTATTTTATATTTGTAATGATTATAATTTGAACTTTATGAAAAACCTTGTTACCAGTATCTGGCAATTTTATGTCGATGGCTTCCGAAGCATGACATTGGGGCGTACCTTGTGGCTGATAATTGCAATCAAATTGTTTATCATGTTTTTTATTCTTCGTCTTTTCTTCTTTCCGAACTATCTGAATGAAGCTGCCGGAGAAGGCGATAAAGAAGATTACGTTAGCAGTGAACTGATTATGCGGGCGGGAAGATAGGGGATAGTGATAAGCGGTTAGTGATTAAGGAGGGAGGTATTCCTTTTCCTTATTTATACCTTATACTTTAATTTCATACTTAATATTTATTCTCATGCTTGAAAACATTGACACTTCTCTGATTGATTGGTCGAGAGCGCAATTTGCCTTGACCGCTATCTATCACTGGATTTTTGTGCCGCTTACTTTAGGATTGGCGGTAATTATGGGCATCATGGAAACGGTGTACTACCGTACGGGTGACAAGTTCTGGAAACATACTGCCAAGTTCTGGATGAAACTCTTCGGCATCAACTTTGCCATAGGTGTGGCAACGGGACTGATTCTGGAGTTTGAATTCGGTACGAACTGGAGTAATTACAGTTGGTTTGTGGGCGACATCTTCGGTGCGCCGCTTGCTATCGAAGGTATTCTGGCATTCTTTATGGAAGCCACGTTCATTGCTGTGATGTTCTTCGGTTGGGACAAGGTAAGCAAACGTTTCCACCTGGCTTCTACCTGGCTTACGGGACTTGGTGCTACTATCTCCGCCTGGTGGATTCTGGTGGCGAATGCCTGGATGCAGAATCCGGTAGGTATGGAGTTTAATCCCGATACCGCCCGTAACGAGATGGTTGACTTCTGGGCGGTGGCCACTTCGCCGATGGCAGTCAATAAGTTCTTCCACAGCGTGCTGTCCGGCTGGGTGCTGGCTGCGGTGTTCGTGGTAGGTGTGAGTTGCTGGTATCTGTGGAAAAACCGTGAGAAGAAGTTTGCTTTGGCAAGCATAAAGATAGCTGCCTGGGTAGGACTGTGCGCCGCTGTGCTTTCCGCGTGGACGGGAGACGGTTCCGGTTATCAGGTGGCACAGAAACAACCCATGAAGCTCGCTGCCATGGAGGGTTACTATCAGGGGCAGGAAGGAGCCGGACTGGTGGCTTTCGGCATTCTCAATCCCGACAAGAAGACGGCCGATGACGGTAAGGATGCTTTCCTCTTCCGCATGGAGATTCCCAAGTTCCTTTCATTGCTTGCCGAGCGCGATTCAAAGGCTTTCGTGCCGGGCATCAACGACCTGCTGAAAGGCGGTTATCCCTTGAAAGACGGTACAACCGCGCTCTCCGCTCAGGAGAAGATTGAAAAGGGAAAGACGGCTATCGGGGCTTTCTCCGCTTATCGTGCCGCCAAAGCTGCGGGCAACGATGCCGAGGCGCAGGTGGCTGCCAAAGTGTTGAAAGAGAATGTGGCGTATTTCGGTTACGGTTATATCAAGGATGTGAACGAACTGGTTCCCAACGTGCCGCTCACTTTCTATATGTTCCGTGTCATGGTGATACTGGGCGGGTACTTCATCCTCTTCTTCATCGTGGTTCTCGTTCTTGCCTACAAGAAGGATTTGTCGCAGATGCGCTGGATGCATTGGGTGGCAATGCTGACCATTCCGCTGGGCTATTTTGCCGGGCAGGCCGGTTGGGTGGTTGCCGAATGCGGACGTCAGCCGTGGGCCATTCAGGATATGTTGCCCACAAGTGCCGCCATTTCCAAACTGGATGTCGGCTCCGTGCAGACCACATTCTTCATTTTCCTTGTACTGTTCACCGTTATGCTGATTGCCGAAGTAGGCATTATGCTGAAAGCCATACGGAAAGGACCGGAAAAAGAACTTTCTCATCAATCATAACTTATAACTCATAACTCATTACATGAATACCTATATATTTCTTCAACATTATTGGTGGTTTATAGTATCCCTGTTGGGAGCCATCCTTGTATTCCTGCTGTTTGTGCAGGGCGGTAACTCGCTGATATTCTGTCTGGGCAAGACGGAAGAGCAGCGCAAGATGATAATAAACTCTACGGGGCGCAAGTGGGAGTTTACGTTTACTACGCTCGTAACGTTCGGCGGTGCGTTCTTTGCATCGTTCCCGTTGTTCTACAGTACGAGCTTCGGCGGTGCGTACTGGTTGTGGATGATTATCTTGTTTACTTTCGTGTTGCAGGCTGTAAGCTACGAGTTTCAGTCGAAAGCGGGCAATCTGTTGGGCAAGACGACGTATCGCGCTTTTCTGGTGATAAACGGAGTGGTAGGGCCGGTGCTGCTGGGCGGTGCGGTGGCAACGTTCTTCACGGGTTCGGAGTTCTATATCAACAAAGGTAATATTGCCGATACGGTGATGCCGGTTATCAGCAGTTGGGCCAATGCGGGGCACGGGCTGGATGCGTTGCTCAATCCGTGGAATGTAGTGTTGGGACTGGCTGTGTTATTCCTGGCGCGTATTCTCGGTGCGCTTTACTTCATTAACAATATCGGCGATGCGGATTTGGTGAAACGTTGCCGTCGTGCGTTGTGGGGCAATACGGGGCTGTTTCTGGTGTTCTTCCTTGCATTCGTTATCCGTACGCTGCTTGCCGAAGGCTATGCGGTGAATCCGGAAACCGGAGAGGTATTTATGGAACCCTATAAGTATCTGACAAACTTTATCGAAATGCCTGTGGTGCTGCTCGTATTCCTTATCGGTGTGCTTGCCGTGCTTTGGGGAATTGTCCGCACAGTGTGGAAACCGTCTTTCGACAAGGGTATATGGTTTGCAGGCGCAGGCACTGTGCTCACGGTATTGGCGCTGTTGCTGGTGGCTGGTTATAACAATACTGCCTATTATCCCTCTACCGCCGACCTGCAAAGTTCGCTTACGCTGGCAAACAGTTGTTCCAGCCAGTTTACGTTGCGGGTAATGGCCTACGTATCTGTCCTGGTTCCTTTTGTGCTTGCCTACATTTTCTACGCATGGCGCAGCATCGACAGGAAGAAGATAGATGCCGAAGAGATGCAGGATGAAAAAGGACACGCCTATTGATTTTATAACTCCGGGGATTTGCTCCCGGTTTCCCTGGAGTTTCTTTGAAAATGCCGGGGGATATAAGAGAAAACTCCTCACGTTTGGGTTGCAAACGTGAGGAGTTTTCTTTTTGTTCTTATGTTCTTATGTCCGAAAACCGGATTGTTATTTTCCCGCTTCCGCATTCTTAATCATCTGCTCGCTGGCATACATGAATATTACCACACGGCGATTTTCGCTCGCCGACAGGCTTTCGTCGTATTCATTGTAGCCCACACCTTCCACTTGCTTGAACTGAGAGGGAGATACGCCGCAATCCTGCAGATAATTCTCTACGGCATAGGCACGGTTCTTGGACACCTTCATGTTGGCTTCGTACGTACCGACCTTGTCCGTATGGCCTATGATGGCGATGTCCGTAGTTGTGTCTTCCTTCAGAATCTTGGCGAGGTCGCGCAAGGAAGCTTTCGCATCGTTGCTCAGCGTAGAGGAGTTGAAAGCAAACAGAATACCGGAGTCGAACGTCACCTTGACGGCATCCAGATTATTGGCATCTTTCACCATTTCCACCTGTGCGCCTTCAATCTTGGCAGCTTCGGCAGCCTTTTTATCCATCTTATGACCGATAGCCACACCTGCACCCGTACCTACCGCTGCGCCTACTGCCGCACCGATAGCAGCGCCTTTACCCTTGCCGAACAGTCCGCCGATAATGGCTCCTGCCGCAGCACCCGAGCCACCGCCGATAATGCCGCCTTTCGTCGTATTGTTCATTGTACCGCAACTACCCAGTAGTATGGCGCCGCTCAGCAGAAATGCTGTCATTTTCATCTTTTTCATACCTTTTATTTTTTAATTGGTTCAAGTTTTACTAATGCAAATTTATGTATATAATACATTTGTTGGCATTAAAAAGTTTACCATTGCAGTTTTTTTAGAGAATTTTCCTTTTAATAAAGAGAAAACGGCCGGACTTATACGTTACTTGTAATTCAGGAAGTTTTCCTGCACCAGCTTTCCTGCCTGCCACACGGCGCGTATGTTCAGTTCCTTGTCCATGATGAGGATGTCGGCGTCCTTGTCCTTTTGCAGGGAACCTTTGCGGTCGTACACGCCCATGATGCGTGCCGGGGTTTCGGAAGCCATGCGCAGGGCGTCGCCCAACGGGATACCCGCCTTGACCATAGTACGCACCAGCACGTCCATGGTGGCGATACTGCCTGCCAATGAGGAGCGGTCGGCAAGCTTGCACACACCGTCTTCGATGATGTAGCGCGGGTCGTTGATTTCCTTGCCTTCGGTGGCGGCGCAGGAGAGGGCGTCCGTTACGAGGCAGGTGTGCTCTACGCCTTTCAGCTTGTATGCCAGTTTCAGGATGGTGGACGGCAGGTGGATGCCGTCGGCAATGAGTTCGATGGTCATGCCGTCGGTCAGGTAGACACTTTCCACAGTGCCTTCGTACTTGTACTCGCGGCGTTTGTGGAAGCCGGGCATGGCGTTGTAGAAGTGGGCGGCATGGGTAAATCCGGCTTCGTAGGCGGCACGGATGCCGTCGTATTCGGCTTCGGTATGCGATACGGCTGCCAGTATGCCTTTTTCGCGCAGGTAGCTCGCAAACTCCAGTGCTCCGGGCAGTTCGGGAGAGGCGTCCCAGCGGCGGATGCAACGGGTGCTTTCCACCAACTCGCGGTATTCCTGTCCGTCAATCTCCTTCACCTGGTCGGCAAACTGTTCGCCTGCCATTTTCTTGTTGAGATAGGGACCTTCGATGTGCAATCCCAGTACGGGGCTGTCGGGCTCTGCCATAAGCTGCTCGCACACTTGGGCTGCCTGGTGCAGCTTTTCGAACGGAGACGAGGAAATGGTAGGGTAGAAACTCGTAGCGCCATGACCGAGGTGTGCATTGATGATGCTGCGAAACGCTTCTTCGGTACATTCGGTGAAGTCGTGGCCGCCACCGCCATGCGCGTGCATACACACGAAGCCGGGCACGATATACATGCCTTTGGCATCGATGAGGCGTGCGCCGATGAGGGCGAGGTCACAGTTGGTCACTTCGAGTATTTTTCCGTCGCGCATCAGGACGGAACCTTCATTCAGCCAGCCTTGCGGGGTGAATATGCGTCCGTTGATAATTTGAGTAAGCATTTTTAGATTTATGATTTAAGATTTATGAATTATAATCCCAGCGTTGTGCTTTTGAATTTATCGAAGGCCAAAATTAAGCATTATAAATTAAAAATCCTATATGCGGGATTTTTTAATCATCTTCTTCTCCGTCTTCGGTGGCGGCGTTGTTTCTGCCGATATTTGCGTATCTTGCCGTATACCAGCCAGACGAACAATACTCCAAACACGGAGAATATCAGCAGTACGATGCCCGTGTTGAGGTTGTCGCCTTTCACACGGCTCCACATTTCGAGTACGAGTTCGGTGCGGTTGCCGAAGTCGCGTATCATGGCGCAGCGTTCCACCACTTTCCTGTCGGGATATTGCACGGGGTTTATTTGCAGGCTGTCCGCACCCACACCTTCACCGAAGAAATAGCTGAGGTCGGAACGTGTCGCGATGGCGGTGTCCCGTTTGGCTTCCATGATTTCAGGAGTGGCAACGGCGCTGACGTAGCCTATGGCGTCCATATTGCGCAGGGCGATGTCGGGCCGGCAGAGGTAGTTGATGAAGTAAGCGGCAGCTTTGGGATTGCCTGCATATTTAGGGATTACCCAGCCGTCGTACCAGATGTTGCTGCCTTCGCGCGGCACTTCGTAGGCAAGGTCCACGCCCACGGCACGGGCTTCTTCGATGGCCCATACGGCGTCGCCGCTCCAGGTGAGGTTGAGCCAGGTCTTGTTCTTGGTCATCATCTCCTTGCCGAAGTCGGCTTCCCAGCCTGCGATGTTGGGCTTCATGGCTTTCAGATACTTCTCGGCAAGGGCTATGGCTTCGGGAGAGTTATCGTTCATCAGTTGCTCCACGGTGACGGTGCTGTCGGCAAGCTGTCGGGCATGGGCGTAGATGATGGCGGTTCCGTAGGCATCGCGGTAACTGTCTTTCATCAGGATTTTGCCTTTGTTCCTGGGGTTCCAAAGACAGTGCCAACTGCCGGCTTCGTCGGGGGTGATGAAGTTGCGGTTGTAGAGGATGCCGGCTGTGCCCCACATGTAGGGTACGGCATAGTCGGTGGTGGTGCGTTCCGGCTGGCTGGTCTTGTTCAGTTCCCGGCGGATGTAGGGGGAGATGTTGGGCAGATAGTCCGGGGTCTTGCCGAAGTTGCGGTCGATGGGCAGGAGAAGGTCTTTCTTCAGCATCCGCTCGATGATGTACTCCGAGGGGCATACCACGTCGAAATCTTCGTGGCCGCGCTCTATCTTGGTGAGCATGATTTCGTTGATGTCGAACACCTGGTAGATGAGGCGGATGTCCTCGCCCGTCTGCTGCTTGTACCAGGCGGGAAATTCGGCCAGTACATCTTCGTCGATGTAGTCGGCCCAGTTGTAGACTTTCAGTACGTGGCTGCGCTCTTCACCCGAATCTTTGCACGAGACGGCTGCGAGGACGAGGCAAAGGAGAAGGAATATGTCTGTTAATCTTTTCATTTTTTATTCAGCAGGTTTATCTTGACTATGCTTTCGTTTTTCGGCTTACGGGATGAATCTCTCCGTGCTGCGGGACGAATACTCTTATCTTGCGAGACGCAGGCGGACTTATTTCTTCCGTGCACGTTCCGCACGCTTGTTGATGACAATCAGCAGCACCAGCACCGTAATGAAAATAAGGGTGGACAGAGGACGCAGCTCCGGTGTCAGTCCGCCTTTACGCGCATCGGCGTAGATGTAGGTGGAGAGCGTTTCCAGTCCTTCGTTTCCAATGGTGAATATGGTTACTGCGAAGTCGTCGATAGAGAGCGTGAAGGCAAGGATGAAGCCGCTGATCATGCCCGGAAGTATCTCCGGCAGAATTACCTTGCGCAATGCCTGAAAGGGAGTGGCGCCAAGGTCGAGGGCGGCTTCGTACACGTTCTGGTTCATCTTCTTCAAGCGGGGCATTACGCTCAGCACTACATAAGGGGTACAGAATGTGATGTGCGCCAGTACCACGGTTGTGAATCCCTGCGAGATACCGCAACTGACGAACAGCAGGAACAGCGACACGCCCGTAATGATGTCCGCATTCATCATCGGAATGGCATTGGCGAAGTTCATTACCCGGCGCGTGCGTGTGCGCAGGTTGAAGATGCCGATGGCCGCGATGCTGCCCAACGCCGTACTGGCGGTGGCTGCTAACATGGCAATGGCAAATGTGTTCCAGATGGCGCTCGTCAGCGAGTGGTGCATGCCGCCTGTGAAGAGGGAGCTGTACAGCTTGGTGGAGAATCCCGTCCAGTTGCCCAGCACTTTGGCTTCGGTGAAAGAGAATACCATGATGATAAGGATAGGCGAGTACAGCAGCGCAAGCAGCAGCCACAGATACCCTTTGGCAAGAATACGCGTCATCATATCACACCTCCGCTTTCATTGGATGCGCCGTCCTCTTCGTTCGTAAAGAGGATGGTGACGCCTATCAGCAACAGCATGATGAGCGACAGGGCTGCACCGTAGTTCCACATTCCGTTGTATATGTTCTCCTGCACGGTTGTTCCGAAGAGTTTGATGTTGTTCATCGTCAGCAGTTCGGCTATGGCAAAGGTGCTTACCGTAGGCATGAACACCATTACGATGCCGCTCATGATGCCCGGCATGGAGAGGGGCAGGATTACTTTGCCGAATACCTGCAAGGGGTTGGCTCCGAGGTCTTGGGCGGCTTCTATGAGGTTGCGGTCCATTTTCTGCAGAGTGTTGTAGATGGGGTATATCATGAACGGCAGGAAGTTGTAGACCATGCCGAACACAAGTGCGCCTTCGCCCAAAGGCAGGTTCAGAAAGTCGAACAGCGCCACTGTGGCGAGTGTGCGTATCAGTATGTTCACCCACATGGGCAGGATGAACAGCACCACCATGGTCTGCGAAGTGTTGAACTGCTTCTGGCTGAGGATGTATGCCGCCGGATAACCCAGCAACAGGCAGGTCAGCGTGGTGATGAGGGCGATGCCGATGGAGTAGATGAAGGTGTTCATCGCCTCCGGGTGCATCATGAACTTGCGGAAGTTGGCAAAGGTGAAAGCTCCGTCGGCATCCGTAAAGGCGTACAGCACAATCAGCAGTAGCGGCACTATCGCAAATATCAGCAGGAACAGTGCGTAGGGCAGTGTCCAGTTGCGTCGTCGCAGGAAGAAATGGGATAACTTATCAAACATTACTCTATTATATCTTATATCAAGCGCTACTCTATTTAATCAAGTATTGCTTTATTATATTAGGATTATGGACGGTAAGATGACGGGATGATATCTTATCGTTTTATCACTCTGATGTTTTCGGGCGCTATCCGTATGCCCACGCGGTCTCCGTCGTCCCAAACGTCGTTGGTGTCTACGAAGATGTCCTCGTCCCAGTCGGTAAACACGGTGAGGTGATAATGGTTTCCTTTGTAGAGGATGAATTTCACTTCGCCCGTCAGTCGTCCGTCTTCTTCGTTATCCTCCAGGATGACGTTTTGGAAGTCCACTTCCACCGTTACGGGCGTTTCGGGACCGATGCCTTGCACCGGACTGCATTCGAAGCTGCAACCCAGGAATTCCACGTGCGTTTCGTCCAGGAGCTTGCCCTCGAAAGTGTTGCAGGTGCGTTCTTTCTTCATTACGTGGATGTCGAAAGGTTTTACCAGCAGACCCACTTCACGGCCTGCCTCGAAGCAGTGGTAATCCTGCACCATCAGCTCGTAGCCCTCGCGGGTCTGTACCAGCATTTCGTAGTGCACGCCTTTGAAGATGGAGCTTGTTACGGTTCCCGTGAGTTGCGCCGCATCCGAGGGTTCGAAGATGTAGATGTCCTCCGGACGGATTACGACGTCCACCTGTGTACGGTCGCCGAAACCGGTATCCACGCAGTCGAACTCGTGTTCGCAGAAGCGGACGAGCCGGTCGTGCACCATGACACCGTTCAGTATGTTGCTCTCGCCGATGAAGTCGGCTACGAAAGAGTTGATAGGCTCGTTGTAGATGTCTGTCGGAGTGCCGATTTGCTGTATCCTGCCTTCGCTCATCACGACGATGGTATCGCTCAGGGTGAGGGCTTCTTCCTGGTCGTGGGTGACGTATATGAAGGTGATGCCCAGTTTTTGGTGCATCTCTTTGAGTTCCATCTGCATGTCCTTGCGCATTTTCAGGTCGAGGGCGGCAAGGGGCTCGTCGAGGAGCAGCACTTCGGGTTCGTTGACGATGGCACGGGCTATGGCAACGCGCTGTTGCTGTCCGCCGGAAAGGGAGTCTACATCGCGGTCTTCATAGTCGGTCATGCCCACCATGCGGAGCGCCTGCTTCACTTTCTTTTCGATAGTGGCGGCGGGGAGCTTCTTCAGCTTGAGGCCGAAAGCAATATTATTGAATACGTTGAGGTGGGGAAACAGGGCGTACTTCTGGAACACCGTATTCACCGGGCGGCGGTGGGGTGGTGTCTGCGTGATGTCTTTTCCTGCAATGGTAATCACTCCTTCCGAAGCTGTCTGGAAGCCCGCAATCAGACGCAGCAGTGTCGTCTTTCCGCAACCGGACGGTCCCAATATCGTTACAAACTCGCCCTTGCGGACAGACAAATTCACATCATTCAGTACGGCTTTGTCTCCGAAAAACTTCGATACGTGCTCTACACCGATGATGCAGTCGGACTTTTGCATAAGCGTTTCTTACTTTATCCAAACTAATTAAACAAATCTCTGCCTGATATAGTCAGGCATAAAAAAAGTGGCGCAAAGGTACATATTTTCTTGAAAACTTTAGAGTTTGTTTAAAAATTGTTCAGCATTCTTTTGCGAGTTCTTTGGAGGCGGATGTTTCCTCTTTTTATTCGCCACACACTCGCTTTGTTCTCATAAAACGCCTCCAAAGAACTCGCAAAAGAAATGGAAGGAAATACTTGGGAAAAGAAAAATCGAACAACCCAAAACAGAGTCATGAGTTATAAATTGCGGGTAATTGACCGATACTCGCAAATAAGTCCTAACTTTGCAGTCCGTAACATTAAAGTCTTCGTAAGAAATGGAAAAGAAAACAGTACTCATCACAGGTGCTTCTTCGGGTATAGGAGAGGGCTGTGCACGTAAGTTTGCCATGAATGGTTACCGCCTGATTCTCAACGGACGGAATGTAGAGAAACTGACTGCCGTAAAGCGCGAACTGGAAACGGAATATCGCGCGGATGTCTGTCTGCTGCCTTTCGACGTACGCGACCGCGGGGCTGCGAAAGCGGCTCTTGACTCGCTTCCCGAAGAATGGAAAGCGATAGATATCCTCATTAATAATGCCGGACTGGTAATCGGCGTAGACAAGGAACACGAAGGCAATCCGGACGAATGGGACATCGTGCTTGATACCAATATCAAAGCATTGCTTGCCATGACCCGCCTGGTGGTTCCCGGAATGGTGGAACGCGGACGCGGCCATGTCATCAATATGGGTTCCATTGCAGGCGATTATGCCTATCCGGGCGGTAGTGTGTATTGTGCCAGCAAGGCTGCCGTAAAGGCGTTGTCAGACGGCTTGCGCATCGACCTTGTGGATACTCCCGTACGGGTAACCAATATCAAGCCCGGCCTGGTGGAGACGAATTTCTCCATAGTGCGTTTCCGTGGCGACAAGGCGGCTGCCGATAATGTGTACAAGGGCATCCGTCCGCTTACAGGCGACGACATTGCCGAAGTGGTGTACTTTGCCGCTGCCGTACCCGAGCATATACAAGTGGCGGAAGTGCTGGTAATGCCTACCAATCAGGCTACGGGTACAATCGTCAGCCGGAAATAAGCACTTTTCCGTAACAACAGAATCTAAGAGAATAAGAGTAAACTCTGCCAATCATGACTAATAAGTACGAAGAACGCCTGGGCACGGAGCGTATGCTGCCTTTGGTTTTCAAGATGGCGCTGCCTGCGGTGGCAGCACAGTTTGTCAATCTGCTTTACAGCATTGTAGACCGTATTTACATCGGACACATACCGGGCATCGGAACCGATGCGCTGGCGGGAGTGGGGGTGACCATCTCGCTCGTTGTGCTGATTTCTTCTTTCTCCGCCATTGTGGGTGGTGGCGGTGCTCCGTTGGCTGCCATTGCCCTCGGACAGGGCAACCGTCGCCGTGCCGGAAAGATACTTGGCAATGGCTTTACTCTGTTGATTCTTTTCACTTTGCTTACTTCGTTCATAGCCTATACCTTTATGGAGCCTATCCTGCTTTTTACGGGTGCTTCGGAGCATACGCTGGGCTATGCGGAGGACTATCTTTCCATTTATCTGTTGGGGACGCTGTTTGTGGAAGTGTCTACCGGACTGAATGCTTTCATTAATGCACAGGGGCGCCCTGCGGTTGCCATGTGTTCGGTGTTGATAGGGGCTTTGTTGAATATTATTCTTGATCCTATATTCATATTCTGGTTGGATATGGGAGTGAAAGGCGCTGCGTTGGCTACGGTGCTGTCGCAGGCTTGCAGTGCGGTGTGGGTGCTGTCCTTCCTTTTCTCACGGCGCGCTTCCCTGCCTTTGGAAAGGCGGTATATGAAGCTGGAAAAGAGTATCGTGCTCTCCATGCTGGCGCTCGGCGTATCGCCTTTTATCATGGCGAGTACGGAAAGCTTGGTGGGGTTTGTGCTCAACAGCAGTCTGAAAGAATTCGGAGATATCTATGTCAGTGCGCTTACCGTCCTGCAAACGTCTATGCAGTTTGCCAGCGTGCCGCTGACGGGGTTTGCGCAGGGGTTTGTTCCGGTGACAAGCTATAACTACGGGCATGGCGACAAGCAGCGTGTGAAGGAGTGCTTCCGGATTGCGCTGATTACAATGTTTTCTTTCAATCTCGTCCTGATGCTGTTTATGATTTGCTTCCCTGCGATTGTGGCATCCGCCTTTACGAGCGATGCAAGGCTGATAGAAACTGTTCGCTGGACGATGCCTGTATTCTTGGGCGGTATGACGATTTTCGGTTTACAGCGTGCCTGTCAGAATATGTTCGTGGCGTTGGGGCAGGCCAGAATATCCATTTTCATAGCATTGCTGCGTAAGGTAATCCTGCTGATACCGTTGGCGTTGATACTGCCGCATTTTATGGGAGTAGCAGGTGTATATGCGGCAGAAGCCATATCCGATGCTACGGCTGCCATTTGCTGTACGCTGCTGTTTTTCTGGCAGTTCCCTAAAATACTGAGGAGAATAAAAAGTAAAAGCCTGTCTGAATAAGGTACGTTCTTGTTATGGCATTCCGTCTCTTTTCGCTTTGTTGAGGATGGTTGCTTCCCCTTATTTGCTCTCGTCATTCCCGGTTCGGATATGTTGAATTGCATACCTCTCTAATTTCAGAATCAATGATTCGGGTATAAATATCCGTAAATCATATACAATTCGGTTTGCGTAATCGCGGTAATTTTGCAATTGGAAAACAACCGGAAATATCACTAACTTCATACGGTAAATGGAATGACTATGAACAGGATTCTTTTAATTTCAGTATCTTAACTTTCAATATTATGGCACAGGAGAAAATAGTACAGACAGCCGGGCGCACCCGATTAGGAGAGTTCGCCCCTAAATTTGCGGAGCTCAACGACGATGTTCTTTTCGGAGAAGTGTGGAGTCGCACCGACAAGCTTGGTCTGCGCGACCGTAGTTTAGTAACCGTTACCTCACTTATCAGTCAGGGTATTACAGACAATTCGCTCGTATTTCATCTGCAGTCGGCAAAGAAGAACGGCATTACCCGTACTGAGATTGCCGAAATCATTACCCACATCGGTTTTTATGCCGGTTGGCCGAAAGCATGGGCGGCGTTCAATCTGGCAAAAGACGTATGGGCGAAAAATGCCGTTGGTGAAGATGCTAAAGCCGCTTTCCAGCGCGAAATGATTTAACAAATATACATAACGTATGATAGGTATAAGGAGATGCTCAGGTCACCCCATCGTGACAAATAAAAAAAATCAAATCATAATAAAATGAAACAATTTATATTGGTAATTATGAGTTTACTAACTTTCAGTTGCTCATCGAAAGCACAAAAACAGACAACGGATACCGGTATGCAATCCGATAAGAAAATTCTCGTGGCCTATTTCTCCTGTACTGGAACTACGGAAAAAATTGCCGGTGCCATTGCTCAAGCAGTTAACGGTAAGCTGTATCGGATTACTCCGGCTGTAGCCTACACTTCGGCAGACCTTAATTGGAATAACAAAGCAAGCCGTAGTTCGGTAGAAATGGCGGATGAAAATTCACGTCCTGCATTGGGTGGGGAGACACTCAATCTGAAAGATTACGACGTAGTATTCCTCGGTTATCCGATATGGTGGGATTTGTGTCCTCGTCCGGTCAATGCATTTTTTGAGAAATATGACTTCTCCGGTAAGACCGTCATTCCATTTGCCACTTCCGGCGGAAGTTCTATTACAGGTAGCGTGAAACAGCTCAAGGCGCTATATCCTCAAATCGGATGGCAGGCAGGACGGCTATGCAATGGAAGTGCAAAGCAAGCAGGGGATTGGGCAAAGCGGGTAATCAGTGTAGAATAGAATACCATACCATTGTAACTGCCCAATATCACCAGATTCACCGATGATCGTCATTGGTTTATTTAGTATTACCTTATCAGCTATAGTAAATTGACTCAATAAATCAAGTTCATCATGAAATATACTATAATTAGGGATATCCAGTAAATGTCCCTAAAAAATAAGATGGCATATGAAGATGATAGAGCATAACCACTTCATATGCCATTTTTATAGTCATTTTTCTGTGCTTTCTCACATAATTCTATCCGCAAGGATATGAAGTTCTGGAAAGAGCCTGATGCTTTCTTCTAATTGTGTGAGTAAAATCATATCATGCTGCTTTAGCCGTTCTGTTTATTTCCTTGTACTGATGTATTTTACAATCTCCGCTCCTTTAAAATAAATAACCAGCGAACTGACAATAATCAGCATTCCCGCTACCGTACTGAATGTGGGGGATTCTCCCGCAAGCATTATCCAACTTAATACAGCTCCGAGAATTGGGTTGATAAGGCGGCACATATTGATGTCGCTGACTTTTGCGCCTTTGCTTTGCAACGCCATAAACCAGAAGCTGAATGCAAAGACGGAAATAAATACGAGGATGCCCAGGCTGATATAAAATCCGGCAGGCTTGCCGATGAAAGAGTGATAACCTTCCGTGCCCAGTCCTATGACGTAGATAAGGGCGCCACCGAAAAACATCTGTACGGCATTCAGGAAGATAGGGTTGACCTTGCCTTTCTCTTCGGATACGGAGATGGCGGAATAGCCCTGAAAGATAATGCTGAGCAACAGTAGTATGATGCCTGTGATGCCTTTCCAGTCCAGCGGTTCACCGTCGCTGCCCATCCCTACAATCAGCAAGAGGCCTGCAAGGCTGATGATGAGGCTGACGATTTTGTAGCCGTTCAGTTTGTCGTTACTTGCCAGCAGATGGGCAAGCAGTACATTGATAAGCGGCGTCATGCCCATGATGATGGATGATATAGCCCCGCTTACGAAGTCCACTCCGAAATAAAAGGCCGTATAACCCATGAACATATTAATGAATATCAGATTGAGGAACAGTTTGCGGTGTTGCTTGATTTCCTGCCACATCCCCTTGTGCCAGGTATAGGCAAAAAGTAGAACGCCTACACTGGTGAAACGCAGCCCGGCAAAATTCATCGGAGTAAAATCATAACTGAGCCCTTGCTTGATGAACGGGTTTACGATGGCCCATAGCACAGATGCCAATATAGCGTATAGCAGTCCTTTTTTCATGCTTATAGAAAGTAGTTTGGTAAAATCGGGTGCAAAGATACGCCTTTCTTTTGAATTAAAAATTAAGCCAGCGTTTGAAAGCGGCGAGTTTCTCCTCGCTGATTGTGATTTTACTCTTATACGGCGGACGTACCGTTACCGATATTTTTCCGTTGAAGTAGGGTTCGGCATGGTCTATGGCATCGATGCACAGGATAATTTGCCTGTTGGCACGGAAGAAGCGGTCAGGATCCAGTTGTTCGGAAAGCTTATTCAACGAGAGGTCGAGTACATGTTCCTGATTGTTGCGGGTAACGGCAAAGGTCATTTTGTTCTCCGAATAAAAATAAGCTATATCGCTGACCTGCAAAGACCAGAAACGGTCGGCGCGGTATATGAGGAAACGGGTGCGGTATTGCTTTTCTTTGGATTGCAGGGCATCCAGCAGAGTTGCCAGATAGTCGTCGGGACGGGGATTGCTGCACTGCTGCAAGTGTTCGTATTTATCAATGGCTTCCTGCAAACGCTGCTCATCTATCGGCTTCAGGATATAGTCGATGCTGTTGACGGTGAACGCACGGACTGCATACTGGTCGTAAGCGGTGGTGAAGATGATGGTGGATGAGGGATGAGCTGCCGAAAGAAAGTCGAACGAGTTGCCGTCGGCAAGTTGTATGTCGAGGAAGAGAAGGTCGGGGTGGGGATGCGTGGCAAACCACTCGGTAGCTTCTTCCACACTGCCGGGAATTACGGTGATGTCCCATTCCGGGCGCAGGCGGGCAATCATGGAATGCAGCAGGCGGGCAGCAGGAATCTCGTCTTCAATGATGGCAATAGCAGGCTTATTCATATAGCAAAGGGACTTTTACAGTAAATTTTTCGGTTTCGTTCTTGATAATGATTTTCTTGCCCGACATCAGTTCGCAACGTTTGGCAAGGTTCTCCAGTCCTATTCCGGATGATGCGACGCTCTTTTTGGGGTGTATCGGATTGCTGACGGACAGATACTCATCTTCGATGCGGATAGTGATAACCATAGGTTTGCCGGGAGTGATGGAATTGTGTTTGATTACATTCTCTACCAATAATTGCAGCGTGAGGGGCGGCAGCATCTTTTCCGCATATTCCGCAGGAACGTTGTTTTGGCACGTAAGGCAGTTGCCCAGACGGACCTCGTGCAGGAAAAGGTACGAACGGATAAATTCCAGTTCTTCGCCGAGCGTCACCAGTGTCTTGTCCTGGCTTTGCAGCACGTAACGGTAAACACTGGACAGGTGCTTGGTGAAGTGTACCGCATTTTGGGGGTTATACTCAATTTCAGCTATAAGCGTGTTGAGGCTGTTGAACAGAAAATGAGGATTGAGCTGGTTTTGCAGGGCGGTGTAGCGTGCCGTGTCGTTTTCGGCCTGCAATACAGCCGCCCGTTGTTGCAGCCTCAACGCCTTTTGGGTAGAACGGTTTGCCAGTAATAATCCCAAGACAACAAGTTCCACAAGCCAGATGGTAATCAGCATCCACCATCCTCTTGGCTGAATGGAGAACGGATTGGCTGCTCCCGCCAGTATTTTGGCGCTTACAAGCAGCCCGTAGTTCAGCAACAGGAAGAGCGACATGCCTGCCAGATAGATGACAGGAATTTTCCACCGTGAACGCATATTTACGGCATACTGTGTATTAATCCATGAACTGAGGCGGAGGGTAGCATATCCCAGCACATTGAATGCCAGGATAAAATAGATGAACGCTCCGCGGGAATAGAGTGCATCGGCAATATGAGGAGACAGATTGGTGTAGTCTACCAGCAGGAAGTAGGAGAACGCTCCTAATCCGGAGAACAGAATGCCGTATATCAGATTATTCCATTTCATGAGGGACAAAGTTATAGTGTTTTGGGAAAACTCAATAGCTGTGCAATGCTTTTATCAGGCCGGAGTAGGAGCTTTGTGCCGAAACTTTGGCTTGTACGTAGTTTATTTGCGAGGCTTGCCGGTAGTTCTGGGCTTCAATGACTTCCATGATGGAGATTTTCCCCTCTTCATAACGTTCCAGTGCCTTCTGTTCGTTTTCACGTGCTTTCTCAAGGGAACTTCCGGTGAGGTCCACCTGTTTTATGGCTTGTGCAAGAGAAGTGCGGGCGGTTTGTATTTCGAGGTTTACGTTATCCGTCACTTTATTGAGATAGTCGTTTGCCATGCCTACTTTCCAGGCGGAAGAGCGTTTTTCATTGCGCCGTTTGCCCCATTCGAAAATAGGAACGGACAGCGTGGCGTATATGGCATAGTTAGGGTCGAGGTCGGTTTTGAAGTCATAGCCGGGTGAGGAATAGCTGCCGTCTATTCCGACATACAGTTGCGGCTTGTATTTGGAGTCCGTCAGCTTACCCTGGCTTTCGGCTATTTTTATTTGGTCGTGTGCCATAAGCAGTTCGGGACGGTTGCTTCTGTCGGATGCCGACAGGCTGTCGGATGGAAGCACTACGGGAATGGACTCCTGCACTTCGGTCTCGGATTCGAGCGGCATGCCTATCAGGGAGTTGAGCGCCATGCGTCCGGTCTCAAAACTGTTACGTGCCTGCAATACCTGGTATTCGGCTTCATTGAGTTTGACTTCTGCCATGAGCAGGTCTTGAGGGTCGACAAGTCCCGCCTCAACGCGTTCGCGGATAGTGCGCGCCAGTGAAGCGACCGAGTTGCGGTAGTCTGTGGCTATGTTCATCAGTTCCCGGCGGGCTACGGCATTCCAGTATTGCATATCCGTCTGGTAGCATACGGAGGAGTGGAGCAGTTCCGCCTGATGAACATTCATGGATTGTTGGTGCTTTGCCAGCCGGATGGATTCGCGGATGCGTCCGCCGGTGTAGAGAGGCTGCATCAACGAGAGGGATGCGCCGTATTTCATGTCACGCCCTTCGAAAGTGAGAGGATTGCTTTGGGGCAGGTTCACGGTAAGTTCGATGGGATTTCCGGTGTACTGGAAGTTTGCGTCTCCCGACAGCTTGGGCTTTAAATCGGCTTTGGCGGCTTTTATCAGCTCCATGCTGGAAGCTATGTTCTTGTCTGCCGCACGCAAGTCGTGGTTATAATTCAGAGCCATTGCCCTATATTTCTCCAGCAGGGAATCCTGCTGGGAAAATACGGGTTGAACACACAAATAAAAAAGTAATAAAGTATAGAATGTCTTCATGCTTACTTATTGATTTTTATACGATAAAACAGGATATATAATGCCGGAGTGACAAACAGCGTCAGCAAAGTGGCGAATGTCAGTCCGAAGATAATTGTGGCTGCCATGCCGCCAAAAGCGATATCGAACAGCAACGGAACCATACCGAGAATGGTGGTCGTGGCCGCCATTAGTACGGGACGGGTACGCGAAACGGTGGATTCTATCACGGCTGTGTAAGCAGGAACTCCTTCGCGGCGCTGAATGTTGATTTCGTCTATCAGCACGATAACGTTTTTGATAATCATACCCAGCAATCCCAGCCAACCGGCAATGGGGAAGAAGCCGAAATCGAATCCGGTGAGCAGCATTCCTACGGCGACACCTATCAGTGACAGGGGAAGTATGCACAGGATGATGATGGGCTGGCGGAAGTTGCCGAACAGCGCCACCAGAATTACAATCAGCATGAGGAATGCCAGCGGGAAGTATTTGGCAATCGCTTCCATGGCTTCACCCTGGTCTTTGTACTGCGAATCCCAAAAGAATGTATAACCCGGCGGTAGCGGCATTGCCTCTATCTCACTGCGTATTTCCCCATGTACCTCTGCCATGGTATGCCCAGGTTTTACGCCGCACATGGCAGCCATGCTGAGCTGACGGTTATAGGTACGCATCTGCGGAAATTCCCACGTTGTTTCAATGCGTTCCGTCACTTGCGATAAGGGAGCCGAGCGTTCACCGTTCCATACGGAGAAGTTGCCCAGGGAAGCCGCATCCGTAATGTCGTATCCTTCGGACTTCAGCAGAACAGGGACTTTCTTCTCATTATCCCGATAGATGCCTACCGGTACACCGTCGCTGATGGATTTGACGGATTGCATCATCTGCGCTTTGGTGATGCCCAGTTCGCCGGCTTTTACCGGATCGTAGACGGGGCGTAGCATCAATGCCATATTTCCCCATTCGTTACGGGCATCCGCTACTTTAGGATTGCGGCGCATGATTTCGATGGCCTGCCCTACGAGCGAATCGAGCACTGCCGGGTCGGGGCCCAGGAAGCGGGCTTCGATAACGGCTTCCGTCAGCGGGCTCAGTTCGAATTTGTTTACTTTGATGAGCGGTCCGGGAAATTTCAGGCGGATAGAATCCTGCAATGCGGCGTTGAGCCGGCGCGACTCTTCCGAAGTATGGCACTTCACAAGCAGTTGTGTATAGTTGGACTGAGGTCCGAATGCTACGTTCGACAGATAATAGCGGGGTGGGGTTCTGCCGATGAAGGTAGATACCATTTCCGCTTCCCCGTGTGTACGGATATATTCTGCCATTTCTTCCGCCAGCTTCCCGGTTTCGTCGATGTTGGAACCTTCGGGCAGCCATACGTCTACGGTAAAATATTGCTTGTCCAGTGCAGGTACGAATACTTTGGGGATGAATTTGAAGCTCCATGCAGAGAGTACCAGCAGTAAGACCATGCAGGCTATTGTGGCATAGCGATGTTTGATGACCCAGTGCAGGGAACGGCGGAACATATTGTAATACTTTCCGTCGAACAGGGTGCTTTTCAGCTCTTCCGGCCGGGGACGGCGTACAAATTCCTGAATGAAGAACGGAGTTTGCATCAGTGCGAACACCCAGCTGAACATCAGCGAAACCCCGATAACGATTACCAGTGAGGAAAGCAGTTCACCGGTAATGTGGGGTGAAAAATAAATGGGCAGGAACGTCAATATGGCAATGATAGTTGCCGCCAGCAACGGCAGGGCAGTGGAGGAACAGGCGCGCATGATGGCAACTCGCTTTCTCATGCCCCGTTGCATGTTTACCAGTGCGGAGTCGGACACCACAATGGCATTATCCACCAGCATGCCCATGGCGATGATGATAGCAGCCAATGACATGCGTTGAAGTGCGATGTCGGTGCATAACATCACTATCAGGGTGGCAAAAATGGAGAATACCAGTCCGCTGCCTATCAGCAATCCGTTTTTGAAACCGATAAAAAAGAGCAGGATTGCCACTACGGTAAGTACGGATATGATGAGGTTGAGGATAAAACCCTGGTTGGCGACTGCCGATTCGTAGCCCTGGTCGTACAGGGTTACAAGTTCGAAGCCTTCGGGCATGCTGCCCGACATCTGTTGGAGCGATTCCTTGACGGCGGCTGCCATATCGACCACATTTCCGGTGGGAACGGTGGAAATGGCGATGCCGACAGCGGGTTGTCCGTTGATGCGCATCAGGTTGCTTGCCGGGGTCTGGTAGCTTTCTTCAATCCGGGTAATGTCCGCGAGCCGGAAATGCTCTCCGGTGCGCGATACGATTGTAAGGTTGCGTATGTCGTCCAGCGAATAGAAATTTCCGGTGGACTCGATACGCAGGCGGTTGGAACCGACGTCTATGCCGCCGGCATCCACAACTTTGTTCTGAGCCTCGAATGCGCGGGCGATGTCGGCCATCGTGATGCCGCTACGGGCCATGACGGAGGGACTTACGGAAATGTCTATCGTAGGTGTCTGTGTTCCGTAAATCTCTACTTTGGCAACATCCTTTACTTTCAGAATTTCATTCTTTATCAGTTTGGCTTCATCTTCAAGTTCGCGGTAGCTGTGTCCGCTTCCGGTAAGCCCGTAAAAAACGCCCAGCACATCGCCGAAGTCATCATTCACAACAGAGGGACCGGCGCCTTCGGGCAGCTTGCTCTGTACGTCGCTTACTTTGCGGCGCAGTTTGTCCCAAAGTTGCTGCATTTCGTCGGCACGGGTTTCTTTCTTTACATAAACGGTGATTTTGGACAGTCCTGCACGGTTCTCCGTTTTCAGGTAATAGAGTTCGCCCAATGCCTGGATGGACTCTTCCAGTACATCTGTAACTTGTGACTGTACTTCCGAGGGAGAAGCTCCCGGATAGGGAGTCAATACCAGCGCCTGTTTAATGGTGAACGGAGCATCTTCTAGCTTGCCCATTTTGACGTACGCCAGCAATCCGCCTGCCAATACTAATACCAACAGCAGGATTGTGACGGGCTTTTTCGATAAAAAGTATTTTACCAGTTTCATAATTACTTGTCTTTAGAGGTAATGTCTACTTTCATGCCGTCCGAGAGAAAACGCAGACCGCTTGTTGCGAGGATTTCTCCTATTTGCAGTCCGTCTGCAATCTGTACCAGTCCGTCGGGCAGCAATTTGGCTACTGTTACTTTACGGCGGCTGACTTGCGATGTGGCAGGATTAACCACCCATACATAATCGCCCGTGGAAGGCCGGTGACAGAGTGCCGCCTGGGAGATGCAGAAACCGGCGGCACTCTCTGCCTGCGGTGTGTCCAGAATCGCTTTGCCGGACATGCCTGCAAGCAGTTTACCACCTTCATTGGGCAATATGGCTGTAAGCAGATAGGACAGATTGTTGCGGGTAGTGCCTTTGGACACCTCTATGATCTTGGCCCGGTAGGTCTGTCCGGGGATGGCGTCGAAGCATATCCGTATGCTGTCCGACGACTGTGCCGCATAGGCTATTTCCTGCGGTACATATATTTCTATCCTTAGCTGATGTATGTCGATAAGAGATACGACCGGCTGGGTTGCCTTGACATCCTGGAATTTTTCGATGTACACTTCACCTACATATCCGGTGAAAGGGGCTGTAAGGCGGGTATCTTCCAGTTCGCATACGGCGGTATCAAAGGCTGTTTTGGCGGAGATATAATCGGCTTTTGCCTTTTCGTAGGTGCTGGCAGAGATGTTCTCTTTCCGGTATAGCGCCTCTATGCGTTCGAATTCGGCCTTGCTTTGGCGGTAAACGGCTTCGGCGCGTTCTTTGCGGATGCGGAAATCGCGCGGGTCTATCTCTGCAATGATGTTTCCTCGTTCGTATCGGTTACCGGCATACACGTCGAAGCGGTCGATAGGCCCGCCTACCCGGAATGACAGTTCGCTGGTGCGGAACGGCCGGGCTATGAAAGGAAACTCTTTATTGCCGTTTTGGGGCAATGCAGTAACTTGGGAAGTGCTGACTGACAGCTCTTGCTTGTCTTGGGTATCCTTGCCGCCGCAAGCATGGAACAGCAGGGCAAGAACAGACAATAGGATAACGGGTACTTTTGTTCTCATATATATATCATTCTGATTTTTTTCCAAAAGTACGGAAGGACACACTGTTTTGCCGGGAAATAATTTCCGAAGCCGGGAAACTTAACGCTGGAAAAGGGGAAATAAGGGATAAAAGGGGAATGGACCAGAAACGGGAAGAGGCTGATATGTATCTTTTCAGGCACAGAATTACACAGGAAAAAGATAGAGCAAAAACCCGGTGGCAGAAGGTAGAAAAGAACAAAGCGGAGTGAAGGCAAACAGCCTGCTCCGCTTTAAATAAAAAGATATTGAAAAGGGTATTGCAAAGAATAGTTTAGTTCTCGTCCGTTTTAAAGTCAATGGTTTTGTAATATTCGCCGTCGTGCAGACTTTTTACGCGGATATTGAGTCCGGTTTTTCCGGGTATCCGGTCGGCTATCTTATCCAGTTTGAAAGAGACAAGTCCTTGTCCCGGCATGAGCGGCTCGTCACCGTAAGCATTCTGGCGGAATTCCAGCGTAATATATCCCTCTTTGTCATTCTTGCCGTCGGATGCTTCGTTGACTATGAGGTTCAGCATATGTTTTTTATCATTGCTGTTGCTGTGGTATAGCTGGTATTGGATGTTCAGGTAGTTGTCCGTAATCCACATATTGTTGATGTTGATGCGGTCGTCGCCGATGCTGTCGGCCTTTTCGGCAGGCATGAAATAAATGTCTTTGGTAAGGATATTCTCTACATGGTTGATTTTGGCATTGTAATCGTAGCCGGTTACTTCTTCATCCAGCAGGTTGAAATATACAAAGGCGCGCTGTCCTTCCACCAAGGTATAGTTATCCACTTGGGCAGTGTCACCGGGAAACATTTTGGTTCCTTCATCGAGTGCGAAGTAGTAGTCTTTTCCGTCAATTATTCGCACTGTGCCGATGGCGAGCAACGGGTGTTCGTCATCATCCCAATCGTCCAGGCAGGATTGCAGTACGGGAGTGGTGATGAACAACAGCAGAAATGCGGCTAATATCGTTCTGAACTTTTTCATAAGTAGAGGTTTTGTTATTGGTTCTGTTTTAGGTTTTGTATTCAGAAAATGCCGGGATTGCACAAATACTGCTTATAAGAATGTTAAAGAAAATAAAGAATAAATTTCCTATCTGCCGGATGCAGTATTTTTGTACCCGTTGCATTTTTAAGGTAAACACGTGTTAAAAGAGAGGATGGAAGAACAGGTATTGGCAGAACGTTGCAGGCAAGGCGACAACCTTGCCCGCAAAGAACTGTACGAACAGTATGCGGGGCGGATGCTCGGCGTATGTTTGCGTTACGCCGGTGACCGGGAAACTGCACAGGATTTGATGCATGACGGTTTCCTGAAGCTCTTCGACTCTTTCGATAAGTTCACTTGGCGGGGAGAGGGTTCTTTGCGGGCTTGGATGGAACGTGTAATGGTGAATACGGTATTGCAGTATTTGCGGAAAAATGATGTGATGAGCCAGTCCGCTGCCCTGGACGATGTGCCGGAGACGTATGAGGAGCCGGATGCTTCGGCGGTGGATACTATTCCTCAAAAGGTATTGATGCAGTTTATAAGCGAGCTTCCCGCCGGTTATCGTACCGTATTCAACCTGTTTGTTTTTGAAGATAAATCTCATAAGGAGATTGCCCGGTTGCTGGGTATCAACGAAAAGTCATCGGCTTCACAACTGGTACGTGCCAAAGCTGCTTTGGCTGCCAAGGTGAAGGAGTGGATGAAAAGAAACGCATAAATGGAGAAACGTATGGAAGATGAATTGTGGATGCGAAAGATAAAGGAGCGGTTGGACGATTATTCCGAACCGCTGCCCGTTTCCGGCTGGGAGCGGCTTGAGAAGGATTTGTCCGTTTCGAAGCCTCCGGTAGCCGGAAAACGGCGGATTATACCTTTCCGCCGCTGGGCTGTAGCTGCGGCTGCGACACTGCTCGTTGCGGTGTCGTCGGTGAGTGTATGGCTGCTCCAAAGCCCTGTGGGAGAGGAGATGCGGAATATGACTGCACCGGCATTGGCTGCCGTGCCGGACAAGCTGCCGGAGCAACAGACGCCTTCAGTACGGACAGAGATAACAGAACCCGACTATCGCGCACAGAAACAGGAATCTCCGGCGGATACGAACCGGCGTTCCTTGCTGGCACAACAACTGAATACCGTAGATGAAACGGAGCGGGAAACGGTCATCCAATCCTTGGGCGCAGAGCCGGAAGTTCAGACTGGGAACGTACAGAAACCGACTGCGGAGTCGGCACGGGTAAATCAGGAAGCAGCAGAAGAAGAGAGAAGGGAAGAGGAGCGTACGGAAAAGATTGAGCGCCGCCGCCCGTCAGGCAGAGACAAATTGCATTTGCCGGTTGGCGGAGCAAAGCGGGAGCAGTCGCGTGGCTGGTCGGTCGGATTGGCAGTAGGAAATACGGGCGGATTGATTTCGGGAAGCAGTATGAGTGAAAGCGGACTGCTTCAAAACGGACAGAACTTCGGTGTTTCCGGCGGAAGGGTAGACCTCACCACAATGTCTGACGGAATAATGGAAGTGCCGGAAGGGCAGGAGCTTGTCTTTAAAGATGGCATACCTTATCTGCAGAGGAGTTCCGGACAGGTGGTGGACATAGACCATAAACAGCCATTGTCTTTCGGCTTCTCGGTACGTAAAGGGCTTGCACGGGGTTTCTCCGTGGAAACGGGCTTGACGTATACGTACCTCGCTTCGGATGTGAAATTTGCCGGAAGTTCGGAAACGGTCAGCCAGAAATTGCATTATTTGGGTATTCCTTTGCGTGCCAACTGGAACTTTGTAGATAAGAAGTCCTTTATCATGTATGTTTCTGCCGGCGGCGCCATGGAAAAATGCGTTTACGGAAAAATAGGGAGCAAAAACGAAACCGTGAAACCGCTGCAATTCTCTGTAATGGGAGCTGTGGGTGCACAGTATAATATAAGTAGCAGAGTCGGCATTTATGTAGAACCGGGAGTGTCTTATTTCTTTGACGACGGTTCGGACATTGAGACTATACGAAAAGAAAATCCCTGCAACTTTACCTTGCAGGGTGGAGTACGGTTGACTTACTGATTAAATTGAGAGTTGAGAATCAATTCTCAATTTACCACTACTGTGGGAAAGTACTCTTTAAAGAGTTTTTCGGCTCGTTCCAGTTGTGCGGGGGTATTCTCTACTACTTCTTTTAACTGATAATCCCAGCCCATAGCTTCGTATTTATGCACTCCTAAGCGGTGGTAGGGAAGTATTTCCACCCGTTGTATGCTTTGGTATTTGCCGAGCTGTTCGCCCATGTTGCGTATGTCTTCTTCAAAATCACTATATCCCGGTACCAGGACATAGCGCAGCCAAAACGGATGTCCCTGTTGTTCCAGCCAGGCAGCGGTGCGCAGGGTTTGTTCGTTGCTGCGTCCGGTCAGGGTACGGTGGCGTTCGGGATTGAATTCTTTGATATCGAGCAATACCAAGTCCGTCAGACTTAACAATTCCTCAACTTTGTCGTTCCAGATTCCGCCATTGGTGTCAAGACAGATGTGGATGCCGTTTGCTTTCAAGTCTTTGAACAGTGGTATCAATGCCTCTGCCTGCAAGGTAGGTTCACCGCCGGAGAAAGTAATTCCCCCTTTTTTCCCGAAGAAAGCTTTTTGGCTGACAGCCATTTGCAGGATTTCACCGGCAGAAGTAGGAGTACCGCCCTTTACATCTATTGTATCGGGGTTGGCACAATACAGGCAACGGAAAGGACAGCCCTGAAGGAATACGACAAGCCGCAGCCCCGGACCATCGAAAGTGCCCATTGATTCGTATGAATGAACATTAATCATAAATAGTGTATTATAAGCAAAGAATGTAGTAAAAAAGAAAGCACGGACTACAGGGGTGTTACTCCGGATTTTTGCTTAATCCGTGAAATCCGTGCTTTAAAAGGTTATGTATCCGTTTTACCGATTACATTCTTTCGTGGAAACTGCGGCTGATAACTTCCAGTTGGTGTTCGCGGCTCAGTTTCACGAAGTTTACGGCATATCCGGAAACGCGGATGGTGAGTTGCGGATATTTCTCCGGATGTTCCATGGCGTCTTCTAGCATTTCACGGTTCAGTACGTTCACGTTGAGGTGGTGTGCACCTTTGGTGAAGTAACCGTCCATCATGGTAACCAGATTCTCTACGCGTTCCTCGGCAGTGGGACCCAATGATTTCGGAACGATGGAGAATGTGTTGCTGATACCGTCCTGTGAGTCGCGGTAGCGCAATTTGGCTACGGAACTCAAAGAGGCGATGGCACCGTTCTTGTCGCGTCCGTGCATCGGGTTGGCTCCCGGAGCGAAAGCAACGCCTTTGGCGCGTCCGTCGGGAGTGGCTCCGGTCTTCTTACCGTACATCACGTTGGATGTGATAGTCAGCAGTGACAGGGTAGGACGGGCGTTCTTGTAAACGGGCAGCTTCTTCAGCTCTTCGCTGAAGTAGTACACCAGGTCTACACCAAGGTGGTCTACACGGTCGTCGTTGTTGCCGAAGCACGGGAAAGAACCTTCGATGTCGAAACCTTCCGTCAGGCCGATGTCGTTACGGCGTGCCGTTACTTTGGCGTATTTGATGGCAGACAATGAGTCGATGGCAATGGAAAGTCCGGCTACGCCGTATGCAAGGTTGATGCGCGGGTCTGTATCTACGAATGCCATTTGGGCTTTTTCGTAATAATACTTGTCGTGCATGTAGTGGATGATGTTCATTGCTTCGTTGTAAACGCGGGCAATCTCCGTCAGCACTTTCTTGTAGTTGTTCATTACCTCTTCAAAGTTCAGCGTATCGTGAGTCAGCACGGGGATACCTTTCACCATTACAGTTCCGGTGTTTTCGCAACGTCCGCCGTTGATGGCAAGCAGCAATGCTTTGGCAAGGTTGGCGCGTGCGCCGAAGAACTGGATTTGCTTACCGATGGCCTGGTAGGATACGCAGCAGGCGATACCGTAGTCGTCGCAGTTGCGTACCTCGCGCATCAGGTTGTCGTTCTCGTACTGGATAGAGCTGGTATCTACGGATACTTTGGCACAGAATTCCTTGAAACCTTCCGGCAGTTCGGGGCTCCACAGCACAGTCATGTTAGGCTCGGGAGACGGGCCGAGGTTGTACAATGTTTGCAGGAAGCGGAAAGAGGTTTTTGTCACCTTTACGCGACCGTCGTTGAAGCGTCCGCCGATAGCTTCGGTAACCCAGGTGGGGTCTCCGGCGAAGATGTCATTGTAGGATTGCATACGCAGGTGGCGTACCATGCGCAGTTTGATGATGAACTGGTCAATCAGCTCCTGTGCAAAAGTTTCGTCAATCTTACCGTGAGCCAAATCATATTCAATGAAAATGTCAAGGAATGAAGATACATTACCCAATGACATGGCGGCACCGTCTTGTTCTTTTACAGCGGCAAGGTATGCCATGTATACCCACTGTACGGCTTCCTGAGCAGATGTGGCAGGGTGGCTGAGGTCGAGGCCGTAGTATTCGCCCATGGTCTTGATGTCCTTCAAGGCCTTGATTTGTTCTGCCACTTCTTCGCGCAGGCGGATGCGTGCTTCGGTCATAGGACCGGTCAGGTGGCGCAAGTCTTCCTGTTTGGCTTCGATGAGGCGGTCGATACCGTACAATGCCAGACGGCGGTAGTCACCGATGATACGTCCGCGTGCATAGTTGTCGGGAAGTCCGGTGAGGAAGCCCAATGAACGGAACGAACGGATTTCTTCGGTATATACATCGAATACGCCGTCGTTGTGTGTTTTGCGGTAGTGTGTAAAGATGTCTTTTACTTTATCGTCTACCTCCACGCCGTTTTCGCGGCATGCTTTTGCCACTACATTGATGCCGCCGAAAGGTTTGATGGCGCGTCTCAGCAGTTCATCTGTCTGCAAGCCTACGATAAGTTCGTTCTCCTTATCTATATAGCCTGCTTTGTGGGAAGTGATGGTAGATACTGTTGTATGATCTAATGAACGGACACCGTTATTGGCTCTTTCTTCTTCCAGTGCTTTCAGACAGAGGTTCCAGATATGCTTGGTGCGCTCCGTTGGTCCTTGCAGGAAAGATGCGTCTCCGGTGTAGGACGTGATGTTTTTACTAACGAAATCACTTACATTGATTTCTTTGCTCCAAAGCCCGTCAATAAAGGTTTTGTTTAATTCCATAATGTTCTTTTAATAAAAGTGATTAGATATGTTATCCTTTAGAGCGCGCAAAATTACGGAAAAATTTCCGTAATTACACAATAATATGGAGGATTTTTATGTTGAAGAGCATAAAATAGCTATTATTAGGTAGGAAGTACCACCGGGTATTGATTCGTGTCCGTCCGATTAATATCTGTACTCTTATCAACTATTATTATTTATGCTGAAATCTATTCGTCCCACAATAATTTCCCTTTCGTCCGACAGCTGTTTTATTTTCGTCCGACAGTTGTCGGACGAAAATAAAACAGCTGTCGGACGAAAAGATTTTAGTAACATTTTATTAGTTCCTTTTATGCCGTATTTTTAGTTTTTGCGGATATGTGAATTATTTTATTCCGGATTTGTTTGCGAATTAAAAAAAGAAGCGCTATCTTTGCACCGCTTTAAGAGAAAAGCACTTCTTGAAAAAGAAGTTTTGGAGAGGTGGCAGAGTGGTCGATTGCGGCGGTCTTGAAAACCGTTGTGCTGCGAGGCACCCGGGGTTCGAATCCCTGTCTCTCCGCAATAAATGCTGAAAATCAGCAAATTGCAAAGCAAACACCCAATTTTACACCCAAGAATGTAAAGTTGGGTGTTTTTGCATTATTTAAGAAAAACCGCCGAGCAATACAAAATAGCTCGGCAGTTTTTTACCATTTCCAATTATCTTATCAATACTATACGAGTATTTGATAAATCCTTGATTTCTCACCCCACGGATGGTGACAGTCGCCTAAATATTTGAATCCAAGTTTCTCATAATATCCTATATGGTCAGTACATAAATTCAATGTCTTAAATCCGAACGTTTTAGTATCCCGGGCGGCACAATCTATCAATGTCTTTCCAAGATTGTGTCCCCGATAATCTTCTTCAATGTACAGAGCCACAAGCCAAGGATATAAATCCATGCGTGAATTAAAATCGTTAGTGGCTAGACCTGCACAACCGATAATCTTTGCACCATCAACCAGCAGATACCATTGTGGGAGTGGATTCTCAGCATCAATACAATTCCGCAGGCAGTCATCGTAAACCGACATGGATTCTTCCGTAGCCCATTTTTTCTGGAAGTAGGTGATGGCTCTGTCGAGATATTCCGGGGAATGTCGTAAAGATATTACTTCCATACTATTATTGATTTGAGAAAAGCGAGCAAAAGCCTTGCTTGTAGAATTGGTAATACATTTCAATGCGCTCGGGCGTGTCGTTTTTGAGCTGCAGAAGCAACTCCTTGGCAAATTCAAGTGTAGCAGAACCGTTGGCTGTCACGATATTCTTGTCGCTTACAGTTTGGGCATTTACATATCCTTCAGGATTGATGTAATTGTCACCGCCCCAAATTTTCAATTGCTCCAATCCGTTGCCGGTATGCTTTACGGCATTGAGGAAGCCGCACTTTGCCATGAAGGAAGCCCCGTTGCAGATTGCACCGACAACCTTTCCTTTTTCTATGGCCTGCCTGACAATCGGCTCGACTTGTCCTGCAACAGGTGTCGTCCAACCGAAACCTCCAATCAATATCAATGCCGCATAATCATCGGGTATCGTTTCAAATGAGTAATCGGGTAAAGTGCGGAAACCACCGATGGATTTTACAGGCTCCATTGTCGGGGCTACAACCTTATTGACATACTTCGGGTTTTTTTTCAGCGCATATTCATCAGAAGCGATAGCCTGTGAAAGATATACCACTTCATGTGCGGCATAATCCGGTAAAAGTATATATAGAATTTCGTTGTTCATCATATTTATAATAATAGCTTGAGTAATTCTTCGTGGACTTGTCCGTTTGTTCCTGCCACTTGGCATCCTTGAGCCGGGTCGAGTGCCTTTCCGTTCCAGTCGGTCACTTTTCCTCCTGCCTCTTGCACCAGAAGCATCCCTGCCGCATAATCCCACGGATTCAAATATACCTCGAAATATCCGCCTTGTCTGCCGCAAGCGGTATATGCCAATTCCAATGCGGCAGAACCCAGCCTTCGGACATCTTGCGAGTTTTCATAGACTTTGAGAAACCTTGCGAAGTTTTCTTTCGCCAGTTCTCTTTTAGCAGTGCCGATACCGATGATGGTTTCCGAGAGCTTTCGGGCAGAGGAAACGTGTATGGGTTTTTCGTTCAAGAAACAGCCTTCTCCTTTGGCGGCATGGAAAAGCTCGTCATGAAACGGGTCATAGACAATACCCAAAACAATCTCTTTTTCGCGACAAAGAGCCAACGAAACCACACTATGCTGATAGTCGTGCATGAGGTTGGTTGTGCCGTCAACGGGGTCAAGAATCCAGTAGCAGTCCGTATTCATCCGTTGCAAGCCGGTTTCCTCTCCGAGAAACTGGATGTCCGGCGCGAGTATATATAATTCCTTTTTCAGAAAGTCCTGTACAGCCACGTCAACTTGCGTGACGTAATCGGCCACCCCTTTTTCTTTCACATGGGCTGCCATTTCCTTGTTTGTGATTATCCTCTTGGTCTCTTTGACCAGGCTGATGATGCGTTGTATATCCATGTTTATCTATAGGTTTAATTCAATAGTTTTAGCAGGTCATCAACAGAAACATCCATTCTTTTGGAAACTTCTTCCAAAGTCATTCCATCAGAGATGAATCTCTCTATGACCATTTTCATTTCCTCTCCGACTTCTATCAGATGACCATCCAAATCATAGAAACGGATTACTCGCTGTCCCCAATCATGTTCAACGACTCCATCCAATAACTCGATTGTTGGATTGTCATTCAATTTTTGCAGGAATCCGTCAAAATCATGTTCCTCAAAAGCAAGTTCGACATTATTGGGCTTTTTATGGATCTTGTCTTTAGACATGCCTATTAGCCAATCGAAATCCTGTTGCAAGGCCAGACCACAAGAGAACAGGATGTTTCGGCCATAGTCTTGACTGACCTCCAGCCCGAATATATCTTCGTAGAAACTTCGGGCTTTATGGATGTCTGACACAGATAATAGTGTACAACAATATCTCATAATACCCGTTTATTTTTTCCAACGTTTCAGATGGGGAAAGAACTGACGCATCTGTTCTTTTGCCTGCTCGGGTGTCAAGTTTAGTCCGGTGTGCTTGTTCATTTCGTCAGTAAACTGAGCGCAAAAGTCAATCATCTGCTCCATCGTACAATCAGCCGGGCCAACGAATGCCCCATCTTTGTAACAATACATGCAGTAGTCTTCATTTAGAGAGCCATCGGCGTTTGTACCATAAATCTCAGTAGCCATCGGCATACCGCAACTTTGACAAAATTTTTGTTCCATATCGTTTTCCTTTTTTCGCTCCTCAGTCCAAAAGAGCGGGTTATTAAATACAGAAGCGTGGACTACCTATGTCAATCTAACTTGACGGCCCTGAGAAAGCCTATGATGCAGATATAACGATAGCAGCCCACGCTGTATGCGTGAGAACCACTATGCTATCTCTTGCATCAAATTTGAAAGGCTCTCAGGTTTTCAAGTTACAAGATGAGCATAACGCTTCTTTTTTCTTATGTCTTGGAAAGAGTTGCCCCTATCCGAATGCAAAATTAGTTATTTTATTGATGTTTTGCATTATATAGAACGGAATTATAACTTGAATCCTCTACTTTTTCTTGGTTCTTCCGCTGATTGTCGTAAACCTTGCCGAAGTTTCTCCCATTGCTCTTTGAACCATTCGCCTATCGGTTGCTTGTTTATTGTAAGCATCAATTTATTATTATCAACCGAACTTTTCTCAATTTTGAAAATGTCATTCTTGATTTCAAATCTTCGCCTATGCTCTTCGGAATAGATTTTTCCATTGCATCTGATTGCTTCCTTTTTTGTCAAAAGGCTGTTTATCATATCTTTGGTAAATCCGATGGCATGGCAGAGTTTTTCCATTCTCAACATCTCTTTGAGTAAAGGGAACCAGTTGAACGCTTTTTCAAGAATGGTGTTCAATCGGGATATTTCCTTGTCTTTGGTTTCAAGCTCTTGATTATGTATTCCTTGTAGGTTACGAATCTGCTTGCCGTGCTGTTCCTGCATTTGTTGCATCTTGGCTTTTAATTCATCAATACCCTTGTCACGCTTGGCAATTTCATGACGTAAATTCTCATTGGTTTGTTCCAAATCTTTCAATTTTCCGCTTCCGAAAAGAGAACCGACACCGCTTGCTATGGCTGTGGCTGCATCGGTAGCTGCGCTTTTGAGTTTGTCGGTGCGCATTTCCGATTTTACTTGTTTGAGTTCCTGCTCGGCAAGGCTTACTTGTTGTTCCTTGTGTCGCTTGGTTTCCTCTATACGTTGTAGTTCGGCTTTCTGCTTCTCAATGATGAAGTCATTTCGTTCCAAATGCTCCTTACCTGTAACATTTTTTGATTGCCCACGTTCCATCATTAGAATGTCTGATGCCAAAGTCTGCATTTTTGCCATATCCTCGTCATTGAGTTTACGGCTCTTTCCTGTATCGTGGTTCATCCAGTCAAAAACAATATGGGCATGATAATTCGGCTTGAACCATTTTTCACCCACTTGAAAACTCTCTTTGTCTTCTGCGTCAGGTTTTCCACCCAGCCAATGCCCCTCATCCTTATGCAGGAATATTTGGAGTGGCGTGATGCCCCAGCGTCTTTGGCACTCTTCGCCAAATTCACGCACATCTGCCAGTGTGGTTTCCGGTCTGATGAGCAGTACACCCTCACGAATGGGGGAGCATCCTGCCACCTTGATTATTTTACCATTCTTTCCTTTGCGTTCCCGTTCTTTTTCCTGCATGGCACGTCCGGTCTTTTCTTTGACCATCCGTTTGATATTGTCATAGTGCGTTTGCAGTTCGGGAGTGCCGAAGTTCGGGTTTATCCATTGTTCGTTGTCGGCAGAAAGTTCGGACACAACATAGATTTTGGACACCCCGATGTTTCGTATATACTCGGCAGTCCTTCGGTTGTGTGCCTCGCTCGATGCGATGTTGCAAGGCTTGATATGTATGCTTGATTTTGTTGCCATAGTTTTTTTGTTTACATTAGATTGCTTTGTTCGCTTCCGTAACGGGGTTCTTAGGGGTAACCCATAAGCGGTGATTGCAAAGAGAGGGTCACTCTTTGCTCGGGGTTCTCAGGGGTGAACGCCCTGAGTGGGTTATTAGGGCAAAGCCCTAATCCCCTCGGGAGAGCCCACAACTACGAAAGCGGAGCGTGTAGTTATAGTGGGCTATAACCGAAAGCCGTTCTTCTTTTTCGGTGGCTGACTGTGCGTCCCTTTTACGGATTGGACTTGCCTGTTTCTTTCAGCCTGTTCCTGTAAGTATTCGTTCAAGTCCTTGCATCCGCTGTAGGTTTGCGAAGCGTCACGGATGTATAAATCCCTGCCGTATTCCATACGAATTTGCCGGAGTGCTTCCATCCCTGCACGGTCATTGTCAAAGAAACAATGGATGCGCTCGTAGTTACCCAAAGGATAGAGAGCCTTGCTCACATTCGATACAGAGTTCAATACCATATAATCTTGTCTGTCCAGTTCGGGAAATTTCGGGCAATTTTCCAATCTCAAAGTAAGAAATGAAAGATAGTCCATAAATCCCTCGAACACATAACACGTTTCCCTCGCTGTTCCCGGCTGTCTGATGTGGGAAATATCTTTTGGTGCGATACAACCTTTGAAATATCGGTTGCGGATTTCATACCCACCCGACACGTTGGGAAAGGCGATGGCGAAATACCGTTTGCCGTTATGGGTGAAGTGCGCTTCACTGCATTCTCTTTTCGCCAGTACAATGTTTATTCCCCTTTCCTGCAAATAGGTGAGTAGGGCAGGAGAAGAAAGCGGCACAATCTCCAGTTGTTGAAAACTCGGTTCGGAAGATGACTGCTTGCCAAAAGAAAAAGAAACAGGACGGATATGTGGAGTCTGTTCCGCAATGCGTTCCAATATATAAGGTATATGGTCGGTAGCATATAAGTGTGAAGCCAGTTCGATGATGCCGCCGCCTTTGCCGAGTGCAAAATCATACCATTGGTTACGCTCGGTATTTACCTTGAACGAGGCTTCGGTTTCTTCCCTTAACGGTGATTTATACCATAGGTTGATACCCTGTTGTTTGACGGGAGAATATCCCAAACTGTGCAGATAATCCGCTATCCTGATTTGCTTGGCTGTCTGTATATCCATAAGATAATTGTTTTAGTAGTTGGTGAATTGGTTTATTTTTCTTTTTGCCCGTACCTTTTTAGGAAGTACGGTCTATAATCACTTCACTAAATTCTCGTATATATAGAATACGGTAATAAAGTGAAGTGATTTAGTCCCATTTCCCAAGCACTTCACTATATTCCTAATATATACACCCCGAGAATAAAGTGAAGTGATTGCAAGGAAATGGGCTAATAGTGGAAGTCGGGCATGAAGGTGTATTTCCTGCCGGTCTCCTGCACTATCATCCGTTTGTTGCGGAGCATGGTGATAAGCGATACCGCCTTTTTATGGTTCAGTTTTACACCCACGGACATATAGGTCTTGATTAAAGCATCTTCCAGCTCCTTGTAACCATATTCCTCTTTCAGACCGAATGCGGCTTCCAATGCGATGCGGTGCTGCTGCTCGGTGATATGCCTGTAAGGGTCGAACTTCTCTTCTTCGGGTCTTCCCGGTTTCTTTGTTTCGGGTTTGTAACCCTCTATAAGTTCGGGAAGGGCTTTGTCGTTAATGCGGAACGCAAAAGGCTCAAAGTCCATTGCTCGTATGTGAATGGCTGAAACATGGCTGATGTCACCGTTGCCCTTGTCCTTTTCTACCTGCAATACGGTTTCCGCCTTGTTGTTCAACTCCGTACCGATATGCCCTCTCGCATTCTCATCCCCTTTGTTCTGATGCAGTATCGTATGGATGTGTATCTGCCTGTCGTCCGTCCACTGCATCAGTTTGGATATGATGCGTGTGGATTCACCGGGGCTGTTGATGTCGTACACCATATCACGGATGCCGTCTATGATTACAAGACCAATGTCGGGAGTGTTGTAGATAGCCTGTTCTACAATCCTGATACGTTGCTCAGGCGTGTATTTTCTCAAAGCGAGAAATTCAAGGTTTTCATTGTCCCTGTCATCTGGCAAGCCGGCCATCCGCAAAATGCGTGTCATGACTTTCAGGCAATGGTAAGGGCTTTGCTCTGTATCAACATAAAGCACTTTCCGCTTATCTTCCGGCAGTTCCGCCACATACCGCAACACTGTGCCGTTCTTCAATGCGGCGGCTACGATAGCCGATACATTGAATGTCTTTTTACTTTTGGCTTTGCCGATGGATGCGCTGAAATTGCCCAATGTCCCAATGACAGAACCATGTACTTTGAGGATTTCAGGTGCTTTCTCATAACTTTTTGACAGGCTCAAACGTGAGGCTTGCCAAAGGATAATGGCTTCTTCTGCCGATATGTCCTTAGTCTCTTTAATATAGTCCATAGCCATGCCTCCCGTTATTTTCGTCCTCCTGTTTTCTTCCCGGCTAGTTCAAGGGCAAGCTCCACATCTACGATAATCTTGCGTCCTATCTGGGTGATTGCCTTGTCAATCTTTCCGCTTTTCTTGATGCGGTTAGCGGTGGGCAGGCTGCACCCGAACAGTTTGGCAATGCCCAGTATTCCGTACACATACTTCCTTTCTGTATCCGTAACGGGCTGTGGCTGCATTTCCGTTTGACCGGAAGCGTGTTTGCTTAAGAATATGAACTCTTCGCCTGTCATCTGCCAGACGGGTTTTGATAATAACTCTTGAAGATTTGTCATCGTCCAATCTATTTAGTCGTTTAACAATCAGCCCTGCGCACTGGCTGTTATTTCTGTTCTCGAACGATGCAAAATTAGGTAGGTTTGTAAGTGGTAAGGATGTGGTTAGTGTAAATGGAATATTTTATTATTTCTTTGAATATCAGACAATAAAAATACCACTCAAAAATTAATTTGAGTGGTAAAAGTGGTTATTTCGTAATATGTCAGGGTATATCACGGATTATCGGAATATTGCATCCATTTCTTTGGCGAACTTCTGGTTGCTGTCACTTGGGAAATCGGAAACAGGTTCCTTGTATTTTGACTTGTAATAGTTCTCTTCAATATCCAGCATTTTGAGGATATTCTTTTTCCAATTCTCCCTGTCTAGTTTGGGCAGCTGTTCACCCATCAGGAATATCAGGTAGCAGACACGTATTTTCTCTCTCGTTTTTATTTTCAGCTTGCATTTGCTGGGGTGCAGATTCATACAAGCATAGAAATCATATTCGGAAATATTCTCGAATTGTTCTCCTACGCAGGTCGTGTAAACGTGCGAAAGCAACTTCCTGTCGAAATATTCGTGTTGTTCCTCTTTGGGTGCTTCTTCTTGCATATCGGGTTCGCTTGGCTTGGTTAGCTCTTCCGGTTTATCTTTAGCTACGGGAATATATTTTGCTAATATTTCCATAAAATGGAAACTCAATTTATAAATATCTCCGCAGCAGTTCTCTATATATTGGAAAGCCTCTTTTCTTGCTTGCTTTTGCAATTCATAAAGCCTGTCCAGTTCTTCTTTTTCTTTCTCATATTCAGCCTTGCAGCGTTCATATTCCTTTTCGGCTTGCTTTTCTTCTTCTGCCGTATGTTCCCTGTAACCAATAGAATCATATCTGTTATATGCCTCGTTCAAAGGCTTGTTTAGTCTTTGTGTAACCTCCAGTTGTTCCTCTATATCAATATTATATCTATCAGCGAAATGGTAGCACACACGAGAAATTATCTCATCATCAAGCAATGGATATTTTTCGTAAAGCATCATGTTTTTCTCTATCTCGGCTCTTAGACTGTCGAGAATCAGAGTGTACTGTTCTTTCTGCTTGTCAAGTACCAATTCAAGGATAGCGGCTTCAAAAGCTTTTGTGTCATTGTATTGCTTGTAGAAGTTCGTGATGAATTTCTGCTTGTCAAAGGAAAAAGTATGGCTTACAATAAAGTCGCTATATATTCGGTTGAGTTCGCCATATTGGGGAATCATAATCAGTATTTCTCCTGCCATATATCTTGGGTTTATGGATTTTTGTCTTTATCAAGAAAGGAAGCCAGTTCTTCTTCCACTTCTTCTATACTTGGCAGAGCCGATTTTAAGTTTTCAGGTATAGCCTTGCTCAGTTGGTAATCGCTGATGCCTATCGGCTGGTCATAGCCTGTCAATGCGTATTGTGCTACAACTTCGTCTTTTCCCTTGCACAGCAACAACCCGATAGTCTTGTTGTCGTTCTCTCCCCTCAGTTTATCATCCACCACATTGATGTAGAAGTTCAGTTGCCCTGCATACTCCGGTTTGAATGGGGTAGCCTTTAATTCTACCACGATATATGCGTGCAGTGGAATAGAATATAGTATCAGGTCTGCATAGAAATCGCTGTTTCCGACTTGGAAATGTTTCTGTCGTGCAACGAAAGCAAAACCATTGCCCATTTCCAGCAAGTAACGGGTAACGTGCTTAACCAACTGTTCTTCTATGTCCCTTTCGTCTGCTTTCTCTTTAGTTCCCGCCAAATCAAAGATGTACGGGTCTTTCAACAGGTAGTTGGCAAGGTCGCTTTGCGGTGCAGGAAGCGTGGCTGTGAAATTATTGACCTTGTTGTTGCTGATCTGTCTGCTATACAGATTGTTTTCGATTTGTATTTTAAGAATATTGCTGCTCCAACCCATTTCTACGGACTGCTTCATGTACCAGTAGCTTATGCCCAACGGTAGCGAACTGTCAAGTATAGCCATTTGGCTTGCCCAGTTTATTTTGGCAACAGGAGAGGTCAAGAAAGTTTTTTCTATTTCCTTAATCTCCATCCTGTAAATGGCAGAAACGGTTTTCTCCACATCTTGAAATTGCGCAGGAACCTCCTGCGTAATTTCTAAAGACTGACAATCAATGGATTGTATTTGCGCAGTAAGTTCCTGCTTAAATTGTTTGTCGTTCAGTTTCAATACTTCATTGGTCACACTCTGTATGGTTGGGACAGACAGTCTTGCATCCGTTTCTATGAAACTTTGCAACGCTCTTAAAGGATATGCCTTTGCAAACTGACACA
>OGLC01000010.1_pt1 | contig 153415 bp, 142 predicted proteins | sample 1572751 | NCBI WGS metagenome assembly OGLC01 (sample SAMEA2581897, study PRJEB24529) | metagenome | biome: Human gut stool | place: China | collected 2011
ATCAGGGTTCTTCTAATAATAAAGAAGATATTCAGGATGCTGACTTCGAGGAAGTTAAGTAAGTATCGATAAACGACGATAAACATCCATAGGAAAAGGTGTGAAACTCAATGGGTTTCACACCTTTTTCGTTTTTAACACTTGGCAATACCTATCTTGTATTACGCGATTTTTATTGTATATTTGTACCATATTTGTACCGCAACAAAAAAGGCGATAAGGTGCAACAAATCAACAGTAGAATAATTGGTAATCAAAACATAAGCATATGCCAGCAGCCAAGTTTAAAATAATCCGAAAATGCGAAGTCTGTGGAGAGGAGTTCTACGCAAAAACGTTAGATTCTTTTTACTGTTCTCCGCGCTGCTCGAAAATAGCCTACAAACGTAGAAAAGCAGAAGAGATGCAGCAACAAAGATTAGACGAGATGGTAAAGACCATTCCAGAAGCCCGTGAATACATCACGGTGACTGAAGCCCATGCTCTGTTTGGTATAAGCCGTAATACCGTGTATCGGCTCATTGAAAAAGGGAGAGTGGCTTTCTTTAATACAGGGAAGAATCAGACCAGGCTCAAGAAGGATGATTTGATGAAACTTTATCCTCTTCGAGAAATGCCATTAGAAGGAAACAAAAAAACTCCTCGAAAGAAATATAGCATGGAACCTGAAGACTGTTATACCATCGGGGATATTAGCCAAAAGTATAAGTTGGATGAAAGTACGGTCTATAAACACATTCGTAAATACTCCATTCCTACTCGACAAATAGGCAACTTTGTCTATGTACCGAAAAGTGAGATTGATGAATTATATAAAGGCATACAGGTATGAAAAAGGCATTAGTCAATACAAAAGTCACCGTGAAATTGCGGAAAGCAGAAAAGCGGAATGAATGGTATCTGTACTTGGAAGCATATCCGGTATTCACAGCAGAGAGTACCGTTCCGCAACGAACACGGGAATATCTGAATCGGACCATAGCTACTCCCCTATGGGATAAAAGCCGGAATGCACGTACTTCTAAAGATGGAAACGTGAGTTTTAAGCCTAAACGAGACATCAATGGCGTCATCCAATGCAAATCACACTTGGATCAGGAAGCCTGCATCTATGCTGATAAGGTAAGAGAGATTCGCCAAAGGGAGTTCGACAACGCTTTTCTTTATACAGACACAGACAGTGAACAGGCGCAACAGTTGGAACGTTCACGTTACAACTTCTTGGAGTATTTCAGGGAAATGGAAAAGAAAAGGCATGCCCAGTTCTCAGAAGCTATCAGTACTACATGGAATCGGGTTTATGAGAACTTCAAGATTTTTATCAATGGAGATACCATACCTTTTTCTAAGATTGACCTGAAGCTGATTGAAGAGTTTCGTCTGTATCTATTGAGTGCCAAACGTGGTGGGTTCAAGACCGGCACCATATCACCCAATACCGCGTCCACTTACTTCTCGGTATTCAAGGCGGTGCTTAAACAGGCTTTTATAGACGGCTATCTGACTATAGACCTTTCTGCCAAGGCGAAAAGTATTCAAGGTCGCGAAAGCCGAAGAGAATACCTGACCGTAGAGGAACTGAATACGTTGGCTCGTACACCTTTTGACCCGATTGTCAAGAGGGCTGCTTTGTTTTCTGCCTTGACTGGATTGCGTCATAGCGATATTCAAAAGTTGACGTGGGCGGAAATCGAAGAATTTAACGGGGGCTATCGGTTGAACTTCACTCAGCAGAAGACCAAAGGGGTGGAATACATGCCTATATCCAAGCAAGCCTATCAGCTCTGCGGTGAAAGAAAAGATGATGAGTTGTTGGTATTTGCCGGACTGCCTGATCCCTCATGGATTTCCAAACCATTGGAAAGGTGGATTAAACAGGCTGGCATTACCAAGCACATCACCTTCCACTGTTTTAGGCATACGTTCGCTACCCTGCAGCTGGCAAGCGGCACCGACATCTATACTGTCAGCAAACTGCTTGGTCATACCAACGTCAAAACCACCCAGGTCTATGCAAAGGTGGTGGACGAAAAGAAGGAGAAAGCCACAGAGGCATTTACACTGGATTTGCCCATTATAGAGTAACCATAAAATAGAGATTGAATTGAAACCATCTGCACGAACGGTGTGGGTGGTTTTTTATGCTTGTTTGTGAGGGATTAGCTTATGAAAACCTTATGAAACCCTTATGACAGAGCGCATAAGATATAGAAAACGTAATGAAATTCTCCATCAGTACAGCAGACAGTCAGAAGGATAGAAAGATGAAATTGCTGCTTGTCCTATGATTGTTTATGTGATACTTCTCAGCAGTAAATCAGTAATAAAAAAACATGTTCCTTTGCCCTTGTAATTATTAACTGATAATACAAACAATATGACTGAAATGAACCTCAAATTTGACGATTTGCCCAAAGCTATTTCGTGGATGATGAACAAGCTGAAAGAGCTTGATTTGAAACTAGACGGTATAACATCCCAGTCCAAAGAGGAACCGGAAGTGCAGTGGCTCAATCTGAAAGAGCTATGTGACTACCTGCCCAGCCATCCGGCAGAACAGACCGTGTATGGATGGACCAGCTGCCATCAGATACCTTTTCACAAGAAAGGCAAACGCATCATGTTTTTGAAGTCTGAGATTGACACTTGGCTTTACGAGAGTAAAATCAAATCACCGAAAGAATTAGAAACTGATGCTCTCCGATACGTACAATCTAAACGGAGGATATGAACGAATCCGGAAAGCATCGATAAAATATAGTAAATTTAATTACAATGAAACGAAAAGGCCCAAAAGGTCATCTCTCTTTTTGAGCAGATGAAAGGAGTCCACAACCACGTGGAAAGTAATGAAGATGTGGAGAACGAGCTTTACGAGCTGTTTCTTGAAGCAAGAGACTGCTATTTGAGTGAAGTAAAAGGAAGGCAGGTCAGGTTGGATTATTTCATAGAACTTTTCCTGAGCAGTCATTATTATATAGACTGCGAATATGCAAAGTGCAAGAATGCCCACCGTAGGAATCTGACGCTTATTCGTCAGCTGTTCACTGACAGTTTCCATCTGGTCAAGCCGTTGTTTGTCAAGCCTTCTTTGACTCAAGCAGAGTTAAGTGCATTGGTCAATAGCCATCTCACTTCTGCAGTCTATTCCAAGAAGAGGGCTGCCTATTCATTGGGTTGCAGCTTTACCGATAAACAAATTGAACACATGGTCAGCATTTCGGAAGAATACCACATCTTTAAAACAATGGACGGAAGCAATCTTCAGGATGCACTTCGCTCATTGTTTGGCTGTCAGAACGGATTCCGTTTGCAAGTATGTCACATCCGGAAAGCAGTGGTCTTTTTTGACGAGCTTCTCGAATACAACCTGATAGGACGGAACTGGCAAACGGTACTCGATCGATGTGGTCTTTTAGTCTCTGTCCACAGTGGAAAATTGATAAAAAGGACCTCACTTTCATCATCCCTCAGTAAAGCGAGGGCATCTGTTGCTGCAGAATACCAAAGCATACGCAAAGCTGTATTCGAAATGAAAAAAGAGGAACTGTATGAAAGCAGGTGAAGCAACGGAAATGGAAAAGAGTGATACTTGGAGTGATACTTCCCAAGTATCATTCTGAGTGTCATCTTCCGGATTCCATTCGCCTTTATTTTTGCGGCATAATAAAAAACATGTAAGGAGATCGGTCTCCGTTATTCAACGCTAAACGTATAACAATATGCAAAAACGAATCGCATTCATGGCAAGGCTCAACGAACGCTTGTCGATCGTGGAAGAAGCATTGAACAAGATAGGGAAGTTGGATGAACTGAAACAGCGCCTGTTGACGTTGGAAAAGAATCTCTACCTGAGCAAGAAAGTATTGACTTTTGAAGAAGCCTGTTCCTACATGGGCATTTCCGAAAGTTTGCTGTATAAACTGACTGCAGCCAAGGAAGTACCCCACTACAAGCCAAGAGGCAAGATGCTCTATTTTGACAAAGAGGAACTTGACAGTTGGCTGCTGCAAAACAAAGAGCCGTACAAGTCAGTAAATAAAGCTAATCGATTAACAGATTCTTATCATAATGAACAAGGAATCCAAAACAACGATTGAAAATGAGGAGTTGATGGAGAGTCGTCTGGAGCAAATCCTCAATGATGCCCTTATTAAGGCAACCGACACCTACTCGGTTCCCCCTCAAATCATCTGGGTGGATAATTCAACGATAGCCACCCTTGGTAACTTCAGTGCATCAACCGGAAAGGCGAAGGCAAAAAAGACATTCAACGTATCAGCCTTGGTGGCAGCATCCCTTTCCAATGGTACCGTATTGAACTATCGGGCTTGTCTGCCAGAAGGTAAACGGCGCATACTCTATGTCGATACCGAGCAAAGCCGTTACCATTGCCATAATGTACTAGCACGTATCTTGAAGCTGGCAGGTCTGCCTACCGATATGGACAACAAGAACCTGGACTTTATCGGGCTTCGTGAATACACTCCAGCCATCCGTATGGAAGTCATAGACTATGCACTTGCGCATAATTATGGCTATGGTCTGGTAATTATAGACGGTATCAGAGATTTGCTGTTGGACATCAACAATGCCGGAGAATCGGTGGAAGTCATCAACAAAATGATGGAATGGTCATCGAAATACGACCTTCATATCCACTGTGTCCTTCATCAAAACAAGGGAGACAATAATGTGCGAGGACACATCGGAACGGAAATGAACAACAAGGCAGAAACTGTACTTGTCATTTCCAAAAGCACGACCAATCCGGATGTCAGCGAGGTACGTCCCCTGCATATAAGGGAGAAGGAATTCAAGCCCTTTGCCTTTACCGTCAATGCAGAAGGACTTCCGGAAATAGCCAGGGAACACACCTGTGAGCAGCAGTCAAAAGCCAAATCAGCCCGAATCAGTTATAAAGACTTGACCGAAGAGCAGCATCGGGAAGCCTTGTCGGCAGCTTTCAAGGAAGCCCCCATCAAAGGCTATGAAAATGTGGTGCAGGCACTGATGGCAGCTTATGAAGAAATCGGTTTCAAGAGAGGTCGAAGTATCATAGCCAAGCTGCTCCAGTATTTGGTCAACGACTTGAAACTGGTGATAAAGAAGGACAAGATATTCTTCTACGACATGACTCCGATGGAGGCAGAGTTATTCAGCGACAATGATAATGAATAAACGGACTCCAAAAAGTGCTTTACTTTACACGGGTGCCTATACGGAAAAATGTGGATAAAGTATTTTTATAAAGTGTAACAAACAATGAATATATCCCAAGCACATGAAATCAGCATCATTTCTTTTTTGGAAAAGGAAGGATTCAGACCTTGCAGGGTCTATGGCGATAACTATTGGTATCGCTCCCCTTTGCGGGAAGAGAAAATAGCGTCCTTCAAGGTTAATCGTGATATCAACCGGTGGTATGACTATGGCATGTCCGAAGGAGGGGATATTGTGGAATTGGCAAAGCGATTAAGGGGTTTGCCAACCGTATCAGCCACGCTGGAATACTTGGAGGTAAAAAACGGAAGCGTTGTTCGTTCTGCAACACCTCGTGCAAGTTCCAGCAAAACACAGCCAAGCCATGAAGAGCCAGTCTTCACCTTGCATCCTCTGAAGAACAAGTCTTTACTCAGCTATTTGTGTTCGAGGCAAATTGATGAATCCATCGGTTGTACCTATTGCCAGGAAATCCATCAAAAACAGAAAGGAAGATGGTATTTTTCCGTGGCTTTCGGTAACCAGTCCGGAGGTTACGAGTTACGCAATCCCTATTTCAAGGGGTGTATGGGAAGTAAGGATTTGAGCATCATCGCCTATTTACCGGGCGAAATTCAGGAAGGATGCCTTGTGTTTGAAGGCTTTATGGACTTCCTGTCCTTCCTGACTTTAGTAAAGAGGCAGGATTATCTTTTCCGCATGGAGAGTCCGTGTGACTATCTCATCTTGAACTCCGTTTGCAACCAAAAAAAAGTGTACCAATATCTGGAGCGTTACAGACACATCCATTGTTTCTTGGATAATGATGCTGCCGGGAAAGAAGCGACAGAATCCCTCCATAAACTATTTGAATACCGGGTTACGGACGAATCCTTCCGTTATGCCGACTACAAAGACATCAATGACTATCTGATGAATAAGAAGACTGAACAACAAGATGTTGCACAAAAACAATGAAATATGGAAACTCGCAGAGTAACAGTAGAGATTAAGCCGGACCAAACCTATTCGGTCAGTGAAGCGGCACGTTATTTGGGTATTCACCGATGTACCATCTATGTATATGTGTTACTGCCCAATCGTCCGTTACCTTTCATCCAGGTGCCGGGCAAGGTAAAAATCCGTTTTCTTGGCAGTGACCTCATAGCGTTCAAGGCGGCAGGTCTCCCAAAGAGAGGTCGAAAGATAAGGGGAGATCGTGAGTAACGTCCCCTTATCTTGTACCCGTCTAAGGATGGAAGAGATTGACGATAGTCAACCCTCTCTTCCAAGCCTTGCGGCACGTATAGTATGTACCACCCTGGGGCTTTCCGTCAAAGTAGGCAATCACACTTCCGGAGTGTTGCAGCATATAGTCGTTACGTTTCAAAAGGCAGCCTTTGAAATAATTCTCGCTCAACACGATGACCTTATCCGCCTTGCCGAGGATAAGGTCATAGCGGTTTTGTTCCGATACATTCCATCGGCAGTTCTGTCCTTTGAATGGAACAACAGCTATCAGCTGCAAAGAAGGCAACTTCCCCTTGAGTGAAAGTACGACTTCGGCAGCCATTAGGTCAAAGCCCAATGCCATGCCACAGAAACAGCGGTATTTTCCCTGCTTGTAAGCAAGGATAACGGCTTGTTTCAGCCGTTCCCTTACTTCACTTTGTTGTTCGGATGGTATCTCTCTATGTCCTGTGAAGGCTATGGCAGCCTCCTTATAAAAATCCTTTTGTATCATTGTTCATTTACTTTATAGTGTGTCTTTGCCAAGAATATGCCTCCGATAACGTGTGCTCCCAACTGCTCTAATTGGTCGGAATATGTTGCCCAAGTGATGCCGCGTGTTATCACGTCGTCAAAGGTTACGATTGTTTTATCGCAGAACCATTTTTCATCAAAAGTGATGATGTTCACTTTCCGGATTTCCTTTTCCAATTTGCGTTTTTCGTGGATGGCAAGCCGTCCGCCTGCTACCTTTACATGGTCAAAGCCATTGATAGCTCCGGTCAGTTCACATACTCTTTCGCAAAAAGCCTTGTAGCGGAGTTCGTTCTTCTCGTTGGTAGAAGCCGGAACCGGAACGAAGACGATGCCCGAACACTTTTCGCCATATTGTTCCTTCATGCTTGTTGCGGTCATTTGTGCCACTGCTTCAAAACTCCTTCCGTCTTTGAAGTCATATACCATCTGTCTGTCAGCGATTTCCTTTTCACCCACGTTGCGGATGCGCTTAGGAAAATACTTGCAGAACCAAGTCTGAGGTTTTGCCAACTGCTGTTTGAGGTTATTGCCAATCTGTGCCATACGCTCTGATTTTTTTCCCTTTTGTTTTGCTGTTTTGCAGCTTGACCGAAGGGATGTTTTTTGCTTTTTTCAGAGTGCTGGCAACCACCAACGAAGGCAAATTCAGGGCAGAAAATACGCTCAACTTGTTTGAGGAAGATTTTCTGCAAGGGATTTGACGCCTTGGTGGGGCAGCAATACCTTTGCAAAAAAATATCCTCGCAGGTAAGATGATAAAACGGAAGTGTTGTATTCAACCTATACCCTTGGAAGAACTTCCATCATCGTATGCAGTTCCAATTTCTTTTTTAATTCCATTGACTTCCCGGCAGACCTGCCAAGACAGATTGTCCGTCCGCTTCTGCAAGCATACAAGCCAACAGCCAGGCATCGGCACGGATGGCATCCATATCGCTTACCGCTTGTCGCAAACGGGAAGGCGCAACGGCTCCCGACTTAATCATCCATTCCTCGGCACAAATTTCCGGGTCAATGGCATCCACAAATGACTCTATCTCTTTGACGAGATTGCCAATCTTCCCATCTTTCATTTTTGCAGTGAAAGAAAAAGGTACTCCGCTAAGCGTTTTTCGATGAAAATCAATATAAAGCTCCCCATCCTTGTACCGGGGTTTAGCACTCCATCCAAGCTGGATGGCAGTAGCAAATACATTTGTAGTCATACACTTATCTTTAATTGTCTGTTTGATACCTGCCTTATCCGTGTATGGACAAGGCAGGTTGTTTTCACTTTACACTATCACTCAATAGCCCATTCTTGCAAGGAATTCCTGCAGCCGGCTGTCCCGTAATTTCTTCAGCGGAACCGGACGAAAGTCTTCCTGCTGCCTAACTTGCAGCTTGCCGAAGCCTTGTTTGGTCAAGTCCAACTCAATGTCCGAAAGTTCATTCAAAGAAATGTAGCCATACTCATCCTCCATCAGTCCGATGACGATACCGAACAGAATGGTGTCGTTGCCTTCCTTTTCACCTTCAAGAATGAACCACCGCACGCCACCGAGCGCAAAGATGGCACGGCAAATCGCTTCCTTTCCCTTGCCGTCCTGGGAATAGAGAGGATAGCCTTTCAAGGCTTCCTCCAACTGCGTTGTCATAAGTCTGCACATAATTGTATCATTTAAGTTGGTTACGTTTCCGATTCTTCTCCCTTTTGTGAAGCCCTTTAGAGCTTCTCGGTCGGGAAAACCGTTTTACGTGCATCCCCTCACTGCGGACACCAGGGAGAATAAGGCAAGTGTGAGGACAGAGAACTTTACGGAATACCCAATTTGGCACAAATTGTGGAAGGCTGCCGGAAAGCTCTCCGTCCAAAAGCTTCAGCGGCACTTGACGTTTCTCCCGTCCGCAGTACCTTTGCACGTATAAAACGAGTTGGACCAAGAAGCTCCAACGGTTTTCAAGACTTTCCCGACTAGGACTCCAAGGGAAAGAATTAGTTCTAACAGGTCATCTCAAACTTATTCCTCAGAAAGTCCGCGTAACCCAGTATTCTGACCATCTTGAAGATGAGCTACCCGAAAACCGTTGCCGTTGTGAGAACCTACAAAGTGAAGCGAAGTGGAGCCTTGCAGGTTCTCTCTATGGCAACGGACTGGAGTCCTCCTCTTGTTGCAAAAACCATTCAGCCGAGCTTTGCTTGGTGTTGAAGACACGGAGCAAACCGGATGGCACATCCTCCCCAAAAGGTCGTCACTTCCGGTATCGCATACAATACGATAAGTCGGAAGTGGTGACCAACATCTGTGAGCTAACCGTATAAACCATTCGATGGCTCTACTTCCGCAAGCGTCAGCCTGCGTTTGGTAGAACCATCGAACAAGTCATCATTTGTAGATATGTTTTCCAACCTCATTGACATTGTGAGAAACAGCTGAGTGGAGCGTAGTGAAACCCTGCTGCTTCTCTCTGTGGCAATGGAATGAAGTCCTTCACTGGTAGCCAAAGCCACTCAGCCGAGCTTTGCTTGGTGTTGAAGACACGGAGCAAACCGGATGGCATATCCTTCCCAAAAGGTCGTCACTTCCGGCATCGCATACAATACGATAAGTCGGAAGTGGTGACCAACATCCGTGAGCTAACTGTATAAACCTTTCGATGGTTCTACTTCCGCAAGTGTCAGCCTGCGTTCGGTAGAACCATCGAGCAAGTTATCATTTGTAGATATGTTTTCCAACCTCATTGTCACTGTGAGAAACAGCTGAGTGGAGCGAAGTGAAACCCTGCTGTTTCTCACAGTGGCAATGGACTGAATCTTCCATTTGTAGCAAAAGCCTATCAGCCGAGTTTTGCTTGGTGTCACTGACACGGAGCAAACCGGATGGATTTTTCACTGTACAAAAATCCTCTCATCTCCATAAAGGTTCTTGTTCCCAATTATAAGGAAGACCTAACAGACGAGTGTTTACTGAAGGGTATTTTATCAAAAGTTGTTTGAAATCGACAACAAAGGTATTGTCTGGGATAATAGAATTGAGCCAATATACCAGATAGCATAATTGTGGATAAAGAGTCTGTTCTCGAAAAGAAAAATCTGTAATCCATTTATTAGGCATACGCTCCGGCATTTTAGGCTTTACAGGAAAGACTCGGTTTGACAATCTTGAATGATGGGCACAGCAATTACGAAGCACGGCAAGACACTCCAACCAGCTTCGCAAGAATTTGTGATGATTCAAGCCGAACTCTCTCGCTACGGCATGTTTAGCGGTAGCATCCGAAAAGTTAGAATAAAGTTTGGATAGTGTACCCATTGAAATAACTTCCAATGTTTTCCATACAGGGGGAAGATCAGGTTCACTGTATTTACGAAAATGCTCTGTTATGAAGTCATCATGAGAACGCGATACTTCCTTACGGATGACAGCCAGATTTGTAGCAAAACGAGCGTCATTAAGTGCAAAAGTTTCATCCATAAACCAAAATGCACCAAAACCAGGGGAAAAATGCTTGATTATTTTCGTCCTGACCGAAACTTCTATTGTTTGAATAGCAGTAAACAGCAATGCTCGAAGTTGCTTATCAAAAGAATACAACTTCACTATATCTGAGAAACAACTGCCTTCCCTAAATTGATGTGTGAAATGGTCTATTTCAAAGTGTTTCCAATAGCCAGCAAGACGGAAATAACTGATGGTATCAAGAACATCAATTGCTTGCTCTATATCATCAATAAGCAAACCTCTTTCTTGGAGAATTTCAATTTGCTGTTCAGTGGTTATGGCTTGATTTGTATATCTGACTCCCATGAATAAAAAATGTCCCGCTGGGTACGCTAATCTTACGGGAAGCGGGCGGGATTTGTTGTTGCAAAGATAACATATTTATTTTAAACTACCAAGGTTTTATTTATATTGTATCTTGTTTCCTGCAAATAGCCCCAATTTTTAGTACAAAAGCTTTATCTGGCAGGTCGGACGAATATAAATAATTTATAGGCCTCAATTCCCAAATAACGCAGCAGTCCTGTCATTGCTGTCTGGTGCTTGCAACGACAGAACTACTACAGAAGTGCTTACTTCCTCTTGGGCAGGCGTATTTTCCGGTTGTCTGTTTCCCATTTATCCACATAATTGTTCAGGGCTTCAGATATAACGTCTTTCAAGAGGATGCCTTCCACGAGGGAAATGTATTTCACCTTTTGGAGCAAATCCGGATCCACGATGAAAGTGGCTCGGATTTCCTGGGGCTTCTTGGCACTTTTGGATGTTTCGCCTTTCTTGGGACGACCCACATTCTCCCTGCGCTTGGCTTCCAGTTTGGACTTCATCTGCTCAGTAGCAGCCATTTCGGTTGTTTCTTTCTTAGAAGATGCTTTTGCTTGTGCTGCCTTTGGACTATCCTGCTTATCCGTTTGAGCAGCAGGCTGTTCCGCTTGTTCTTCATCTTGCTCAACAGCCTGTTCCTTAGGCTGTTCCTGTACCGAGTCAAATGGAATGGCTTCACCCATGAAGCCGTCCATCAATAAGGATAAATTCTTCTTACTCATATTGCTTACTTCATTACTTGTTTACTTGCTGATTAACTTACTATGTTACCAATAACCTTTGTGATTAGTCATATAGTAATATAGTTTACCTATTTTCCTCCCGACTGATAATCTCATCGGTCAGTGTCCGATAGTCCGCTGCACCATTGCTTTTCGGGTCGTATTCAAAGATAGTCTGACCGGACAGCGGCATTTCGGCTATGGCAATATTCTCCCGGATTTTCGTCTGGAAAACCTTCTCTCCGTACCGCTTTTCCACCATGGAAATCACTTCCTTGTTCAACTTCCGGTTATTGAACCGGGTGAAGAAAACACCGCCCAGTTCCAGTGTCGGGTTCACTCTGCGTTTCACTTCCCGGACTATATCGTCCAGCATGGTCAAGCCTTTCAAGGGCAAGGCTTCAGCGGTGAGCGGTATATAGAGCTTGTCCGCTGCTACCAGCGCATTGGTTGTCACGATACCGAGTGAGGGCGAACAGTCCATCAGGATGTAGTCATACTTCTCCTTCTGTTCATCAAGACAGGATTTGAGGATGCCTTCTCTTGCCATCATGGTAGCCATGTCTATTTCGGCTCTTGCCAGGTCCAGTGATGCCGGAACGAGGTCCAGGTTTTCACGGATGGAAACGATGGGCAGCGGTTGGTCTTTGACCAGCGTATCATAGATGCTCGTTTCCGGGTCTTCGTTCTGCGTCAGCGTAAACGTAAGGTTCTGCTGTGCATCCAGGTCAATGAGCAGCACCCGTTTCCCTCTTAGGGCGAGTGCTGCGCCTATACATGCCGTAGAGGTGGTTTTGCCGACTCCACCTTTCTGATTACCTATTGCTATTGTCAAGTTTCTTTTCCTCATTACGATTGAGTTAGATGGTTATTTTATTACTTATTTTCCTTATTACAAATATACAAAATTACTATCTGATTATGTAATTAGTTTACCTATAATATCTTAAAAATAAACACTTATATAGTGTTGATATACAACAATGTACAAACAACTGAAAACACAGGGTTGATAGCGTGAAAGCAACTGAAAACAAGGTGAAAGACTGCATAAATATTACTTTCTCGCTGGATGTTATCCCGTATTTTATGCCAGCTTTCTCCTGTTGATTTGTCTTTGCTTCCAATGTAAAATAAAATCTTAAATACTCCGACCCACGCCTCACGGCGGAAGTCGGAGCGGAACATATATAAGGAATTTATGCTGTCTGTTTGGCTGCGAGTATCTGATGGGCATGAGCATTGACCAGCCGGACAATCCGGTCGTGGTGCGGAGTATTCGTATTGCACAGCCCACGGCTCTGTATCACTTTCCCCTCGGTCAGTGAGAACTCAATCGTCTCGATGCGGTTTCCTTCCTTATCATGAGCCGATAGTATCAAGCTGTCCGCCTTGGCATAGTATTCGCATTGGAAGACACAATGATGCAGGGCATTTCCCTCGGCTTGGAAGGCTTCCAGACTATCGAGTACCGAAATCACCAGGTCTTTGTCGGTGATGGTGATGCCGAAGTAGCGTGATTTCTCCTTGTAGAACTCGGCTTCCTTCCGTTTGGCTCGCTGCATCTGCTCCTGGCTTCTGCGTTTCTGCTCCATTTGGTTGTGTCGGTTCATCCAATAGTCATGCTCGGCTCTGAGGTTCTGCGGACAGATATACTTAGGGTTGCAGATGTCCTTGCCACACTGCTCCAGCAAGCGGATGGTGTCTGCCCACAATCCCATGTCCGAAGGGCGGTAGTGATGCCGGGTGGCTACCTTATACGACTGCCAGCATCGGTCAAGTTCCAGCGGTCGGTGTACAAAGTAAGACACGGCATGTAAATCTTTTGACTTGAGGATGGTTTCCATCCGGCTGTCCGTCAGCACGGCTTTCATCAGTTTCATCGGGTGGCAGTCGGGCAGTTTGCCTTTCATGCCGTTGCGTTTCAGTTCGGACAGCAGCAGATAGTGCGGATAAACATAGGTGTCTGCAATGAGCCAGTGGACTTCGTTCGGTCGCTTCAAGGAGATTTTGGATGCCCAATCAAAGCAGTCCACATAATAGCCCAATGTCCTTGCTCTTGCCGTGACAGCCAACTTGCCTTCGGCATTGAGCCACAGACGGCATGCCTCCCAGTAGTCTACCTCCATAGGCATTCCTTTGCGGAAGGTCGTTTCCAAGCGGAAGACCCGTTGCACCTGCAAGCTATCCACTACTTCAAGGGAAGAGAAATAGCAGGCTTCCTTGAGGGTTCGTTTGAGGGTGTCCTTGATTTCAAGACGAGTACCGCAATGAGGGCAGCAGACCGACTTGCCTTTTCCCTTATGGTCGAAGTGTCTGCCACAATCACCACACGTACACTTGTATGCGGAAGTCCGGAAGCAGACATGTCCTGCCACTTTCCGCACTGCCCATGTGAGCACTTTGGGACTTATAGCGGTCAGCTTCTCATTGGAAGCTGCTACCTGTTTTTCTATTTTCGTTCTTGCCTTCATAGTTCCATGCCTTGAAAGAGTGAGAGTTCTTGAATGGGTTGGGGTTGCGGTTTGGCTGCCTTGGGTCGGTTGTTGCGTTGCTGCAATTTCCGCATTTCCTCCTCCTGGTATCGTTTGAGTGCAATGGCTCGTTGTTCTGCCTTCTCCTCCTCGGTCAGCTCAATGTGATGATTCACCACTACGTTGCAGTCCATCGGCTTACCGATTTCCAAATTGGGTTCATCTATCGCATGGACTGCCATGGCATACACCTCCATGTCGCTGAAACCGCAGCAGCCGGATTGCTGTACGGCATGGAAGATATAGTTGACCACATCGTCAATGGTACGTGTGGTGGTTTCATACTTGGCACGGAAGAGTTCATCTTCCTTGGCTCGGTTATCAAGATAGTTCTTGATGAGTTCCTTGAAATGGTCAGTTCCTTTCATATGTTCCTAATGTTTAAGCGTAAATAATCAGAGGTTACTCCGTGAATCAGATGGGAAGCAGTTCCAGCAGTTTCTGCAGTGGAATGGAGTTGATGTCCGACTTTAGGAAATGAACTACCCATTCCGGCTCTTCAAAAAGCGGGTGCATGGGCACCACACTGAAATCGTCCCCATTGGAATAGCAGTCAATTTGTGCAAAATTGGCGCCGTCCTTGCGGATGTGTGCATAAAAAGGAGGCATACCGCAAAAGCACTTGCGGAGACTCTCTCTGTCCCACTGCAGGGTGAGTTCGTAAACACTGCCCTTGTAGAGCATCTTTTCTTTTCGGTCTTTAAGTTTGTATGCCATAGCTGAACTAATTTTTTCCCTTTGGTTTGAAGCCTTACGGCTTCTCACTCCCGGGTGATTTTTACGATGCCTCTTCTCACGGAGGGTGTAAGGGACGGAAGGCAAATGTGGCAAGGGGAAAGTGGACGGAATACCCAATTTGGCACAAATTGCGGAAGGTTGCCGGCTGCTTTCCTTGCAGCCAAGCGTAGCGCCATTTGACGCCGTACCGACCCTTCGTACCTTTGTATCGGAAATTTCATCGGGAGTGCGGATGCAGTGAAAAGAAAAAATCCCCATGCACCATGCACAGGGATTCCTTCAAGCTATGACCAGGAACATCGGTCATGAACAGCTGTTTTCTTTGGAGAGTTCCAGCGAGCGTTTCCGAAACTCTTTCAGCAGAGGTTGGATTTCCAGAGAGGTACGGCGGGCACGTAAGCCAGCCGCCTTGTTTCCATTCTGTACTTGCAAGGCTGCATCCTTCAGGAAGGACTGCATCTTGGTTTCCAGCAGTTCGGTCAATTCATTCATACAAGTTGCTATTTGAGTGATACATGATAGTATAAGTCAGTCCTGCAACAGCGGAATCTCAAAGGATTTCACCACGCACTGCGCCTCCTTGTCGAGGATGAACCAGTATTCGGAATGATAAGGCTCCCCCTGCAAGGTCTTGGCTTCAAAGTCAATTTTTACCTTCCATCCGTTGAAGGGCTTTTCCGCTTTTCTTTCCTTGACTGTCGGATTCATATCTCCGGAGGCAATCAATGCCCGCAAGGTAGTCATGGCATCCAGCTGACGTTTCATCTGCTCGCTTATTCCAATGTCGTCCTTGTCCAGATTCTCGAAGAAGTCCGTTTCCTCCATGAGTTTCTGACCGTATTGCATCAGGTGCATGGAGAGCGATACTTTCTCATGCGGACTGACGTATTCCTTGCCAAATACCGAATCTGCCTTGCTGACACCCAGAATCTTGATGGATTCCGGATTATCAACGGTTGCCTTCAGCGCTTTCTCCGCCATTTCCACCGCTCGCTTTTCCGGACTGGAGGCACAGCTGGCGAAATAGAACAGACCACCCCAAAAGAGGATGGCAGTGATCAGCAGCATGCTAAGTTTCATTCCCGGTTTCATACCTTTACAATTTGAAGTTTGTCCGGTGATACACCGAGTCTCTTGCGGTAGATAGAGCCGTCTTCCCGGTACATTTCCAGTTCCTGAGAGGTGATTTCTTTCTCGCAGAGTTCCCGGGCTTCCTCCAGTGTCAGCTGGTGGCCGCCGATATTGCGCCAGATGGCAAAGGAGCAGGGGGCTGTCTGGTTGCTGTAGTTGGAACAGTTGAATGCCCGGCTTCCCACGCGGATTTCACCGCCACAGTGCGGACATTTGCCCACAACAGACTGCATCAGGATGTTGCCGTCGTCAGCCAGTTGTAAAACTGTCGGGAATGTCTTGCCCTCCTTGGTGGAGAAACCGTCCAGGAGTATGCAGCGCTTCTCCAACAGTTCGGCAATCTCCGCATCATACATCTTGCGGTTGCCGATGATGCCGTTGATGTTCAATACACACGAAGGATGATCCCCCAGGTTGTGCTCACAACGGTAGCCCTTGCAGGTCTTGACCACATTGCCGCCACACAAAGGGCAGCGGCCGATTATTTTCTTTTGGGTTTCCATACGCTTTTGTTTTTGGATGATTTGTTTATTTTATTATGCTATTACTTGTTGCTGTTATTACAAACTTACTATCTTACTTGCTTATTCCCTTACTTCGTGATTAGCTGATTAGTTGATTAGTTTACAAGTTTACCTATTTACCTATTTACCATTTCAACAGGTACCCCTGGTTCCACTCCGCAACGATACCTCCGATGATATTCTTGCCAGACATCACATTGGCCCATCCTTCGGGATCGAGCGAAAACCAGAGGTCGTTCCAAGAGAGGGTACGCACCTGCCAGGCAAGGATAAACAGGTCGGTATTGATGGCTTCCAGTCGGCTCACCACCTCGTTGGCGATGTAGTAGCGTTCCGAAGAGTTGAGCAGATTTACTTTGTGTTTCTCGTTCTTTCCGTCCGCTCCCGCCACGTCATAGCTTCCCGACGTGACCAGCTGCTTCATGAATGGGTAGAGCGCCGCCATCTGGGTAGCGGCATCAGCCAGCTCGTCCGAAACCATGGCAGCTATGGCAGTTCCCTTGAGATTGCTCCCCACCGATTTAAGCAGCAGGTTGCAGTTCTGAGGGATTTCCTTAGCCACCAGTTCCCCTGCACGCTTAATCTGATAGAGATTCTGCATTGCTCCCTGTGCATTGGAGAGGTATTTCAGCATCTTGTCCTCTACACTGTGTACGCGGTCGAGCGCCACTGTCACCGCTGCTTCTGCGGCGATGATCTTCTCCTGCGTCTTTTTGCGCTTTTTGTGAATGTTCTTTAATTCTGTCGTTTGAGCTATGACGGTGGCCGTCAAAGCCGGATCCATCTGCTGCGCCAAAGCGGGAATCCCTCCGCCTGCCAGACAGAGCACCAGTACACCCAGGGTTAATTTCTTTTTGATTGCATCCATTTACATTACATTTTGAGATTACCTTTTCTGCGTTCGGAAAGCTGCTGTTTCCGTTCGTCCTTGCGTGGTACAGAGGGGATGTCCATAGGCTTTTTCAACAGACAGTCGTTCCAGTCCTTGAAGAGTCTGGGCGGAAGCCATTGCCCCACCTGATAGCGGATGGACAAGTGCTTTTCCAGCTGAGCCGACAGGGGACGTTGCGGATTGACCGTAAAGACCTTGTCCTTGACCTCCACTTGCAGTCCCTTGTCTGTCTTGCTGATTTTCATCGGGATGTTTTCCAGCAAGGCAACCATGCGCAGACCGTAGATCCGCCCAGCCAGGTCATTGTCGAAGCAGTCGAAAGCCCTGGCATGAGGAAAACGGCTCATCACCCCCGTAACCTGCCGGTCGGAAAACGTACCGCCCAGAGAGACCAGAGCCATATCCGTGTGCAGCTGCATCCTGTTCTCCTGATAGAAAGCCATGGCATCCAATGCCGATTCACAGAAATACACCTGTTTCACGTCCTCCGGGTTTCCTCGTGAGAGATTTGCCACCCATGCCGAAGAAGAAGAGTCGCTGCCCGCAGCCTTGGACTTGTAGCCGCCATAGCCACGTATCTCATAACCCTTCGCTTCTTCAGACATACCGTTGGTGTAGGGGAAGCCGATGTTGAACCCTTCAAAGTTTCCGTTGTGGCGGTCCCGGATGAGCACGATGAACGGAGCCAGTACCCTGACGGTTTCCTCCGAGATACCCCGCTGTGCAAACAGTCCGGGAATCCGATTGGGGTTGAGCGGTTTCACCTCGTAGCGTGAAGCGTCGAATACGGCAGCCGACCTGGCAGCTTTGATGTACTCAAGGTCCTCACGGTACTCCGGTTCGGGCATATTGGCAAAACGTGCCAGTACCTTGGCCACTTTCTGCCACTCGTCCTTGCCGGAAACCAGAAAGGTGTGGAGGTTCTCACGTATCAGAGTGACCACATCCCCACGGGAGCCATCACGGCGGAAGAAGGTCTGCGAAGACTTGTCGTTCGGGTGACTGATGATAAGTGTGTCGCGCTTATCCTTGCCGTCCCCCAGCACCATCTCCACATACTTGCCGATTCCGGCTTTCCGGTCCAGCCGGTAGCCCAGTGCATACGCCACGTCATCAATGCCCACTCTGGCTTTCAGTTCCTTGAAGTTTACCTTGTAGTCCGTCATAGCTCCACCGTTTCAGTTAGATACCCATTTTCGCACCCGTTTTCTGTGTCCGCTGCATCATAGCCAGTTCCGGCTCGAAGGTCTTGTGCGCCGTCATGTTCAGGAAGGCAGCCTTGTCCTTGTAGTCCGTCAGCTGGAAGTAGGTCTTCGCCGTATCTTTCGATACCTTCTTCAAACCCAGTTCCACACCGTCGTAGGAGGCACGGATGGCATAATCCCCGTTGCGTGTCTTCACAATAGCCGCATTCTTGAACGGCACCTCTTCGCCTTCGCCCAACGGGGCAAACGGGTCGTTCTTCGTCAGGTAAGGCTGCTCGTTGAGTGCCAGCCGCTGCTTGTCCACCTGGTCCAGAATGAGGTCCGAAGCCTTGTTCACGTCCGCCATGACGGAAACGATGAACTTCGGTTCCTGCTTCAGCACCCCAATCCAGGAATCCAGATAGGCTGCGGAGTTGTCCGTCACCTTCCTGTCAAATCCCATCGAATGGCAGATCATGGCAGCCGTCAGTTCCGCCACCAATTCTTCTTTTGCATATTTCGGGTCTCCGAAGTGCCCGCCCATCTCGCGGTTGAGCCGTTCCGGGGTCATGGTGGAGTGTGACATCTCATGCAGCATGGTGGAATAGAACTCCATGCCGCCCCGATAGATTTCCTCGGGGGTATTGCCGATGTTGAACTGCTCCTTCATGGGCAGCACCACGATGTCCTGAGCTGGTGAATAGAAAGCTCCGTCCACCCGCTTGTCTGCCTGTATGGGACAGAGCCAGCCTTGCGTCTCAATCATCCGGTCGAGAGCAGCATGGACATACATGCCTTCCTTATCCCGAAGCTCGGGCACCTTGAACTTCTCCATGAGTTTCTGCACCCGTTCGGGCTGTACCTCCGCCAGATTGGTCTGGTCGATGTTGTACACGGGGAAAGCCTTGAAGAAGGGAATGACATCCATGCCTTTCTTCTCCTCCTTGCTCATCGCCTTATACTCATCCGAACTGACCTTGTGGCCGTTCTTGTCCTTGACCAACACGTCCCAATAGACCACTGGAAAGGCTTTTTCACCTTTCAGTACATGGGCTTTCAGGTTGTGCGCCTGCTTGAAGGTGAGGTACACCGGCAGCTGGTAGCCCTGAGCAGCCGTCTGCAGCTGGAGGAAGAAAGAGTTGGAACCCGAGTAGTTGCGGCCTCCCACGTTCTGCGGGAGACCTGCAAATCCGGATGCACCGCCAATCCAGCCTTTTTTCCAGTCGGAAGCCTTCATCTGCTCCATACGGGCAATCATCATTTCGGCAAAGCGGTCGATGGCTACCTGTCCGGCATTGCCGGATGTGTTAGTTCCATATGCCATAGCTTTCGTCATCCATTACCTGACGGTCCATCAGGTTGATGTCCGTCTGTTCGACATAAAATTCAGCGGATTCATCCGAAGGATCCGTGCCGTGCGTGCGGCACCAGTCCAGGAAATCCTGTGCGTTCTCACCCTCCAGCACAAAGCGGAGATAACCGATTTTACCCTCTTGAAGAAGTTCCACCAATTCTTCGTATTCCATTACTGTTGACATATTGATTCTTGTTTGAGTTTGATACTGTTTGATTCCGTTACATTTTCAACGCAGCCGTCTTTTCCTGCTTCATCGAATGAGCAGCGAGCAAGCCCGTGATTTCGGTGTTCAGGTACTTGGCTGCAATCTGTTCGCGTGTAGCCGTTTTGGCTTTGAAGAGCGAATAGCCGTCATCGAAGGAGATTTCATGGCGGTTGGTCTTGCCCTTGTCGCCCATATCCATCGATACCTTCCACTTGTTGTCCGCATGGTCTTTTGCCACCCGCACCCCTTTGGGGTCCACTCCTTCGGGAAGCTGGTACTTTTCGTAGGCAGACTTCAGGTGCAACCTCTCACCGAAATTCTTCTCAATGAGCTGGCTCGGTGACATGGTGCGGTCGAAGTAAGCGTTCAGGTCCTCCCGGGAAGCCACGGCAGACATCTTGGTATCACCCATCTGCGCATAGAACTTATACTTGCCGTAGTCCGGACGCTGCTCGTCCTTTTCCTTGTACACATTGAACTTCTCCACCTTGATGTCCCCTTCCGGTCCGGCAATGGTCTTGGGCATGCGGAAAGCCTCTTCCGATACCTTGGGCTGGAGTTTGGTGGGATAATAACGCTCCATGAGCTGCTGCACCGACATCTCCTTCTTCTGGTAGGCAGCCAAATCCGCAGCGTCCATCTTCTGCGGTTTCAGCTGTACCCCGTCCATCTTGGCGGTGAAGTACCAGTCCGCCGGATTGGTGGTGCTCTGGAAGGCATGACCGTGGGTCACCTTCTCGCCGTTGGCAGTAATCATCTGCGGCTCGCGCGGCTTGTGTTCCTTCTTCGTTTCGGACGCCTGTTCGTTCTTGACCTCCGCTTTCGCTTCCGCCTTTTTCTCTTGGGCAGGTTTCTCCTCGACAGCCGTCTTCACTGTCTTGACAGGCTTTTCCTGCTCAGCCTGTTCCTTCTTTTTTCTTGCCATAGAATCCTTGTTTGGAATGATTTCTTCTTTTGCTTTCTCCGGGTCTTTCACTTTTTCGCCGACATCCTCTTTCGCCTTTGCCTTTTTCATCAGCTCCGGACGGTCTATCGCATCGCAGATAGCCACCCGCTGGCCGGAACGGATCAGTTTGGGCAGATGCCTGTCCAGTTCATGCCGGGGGAAGGTCAGGAGCTTGATGGGGTCCTTCTCCAAGGGAATTACCTTTTCAGACACCTTCAGCGCCAGTATCACCGATGCCTTGAGTGCATCCTCCTTGTACATTTCATAGAAGTCCCCTTTGCGGAAAAGCAGCATCGCATCCGGATGTTTCTTCTTCAAGTCGTTGAACTGCCGGACAAAGCCGACCTCTTCTTCTTTCTTCTTGACCATAGGGAAAAGGATTTAGCGTTTGAGACCCTTGAATTTTTCCTCTTTGGCACTGCCGAACCTGACAGCCCGCTCCTGCGACTGCTTGTCCACCACCTGCCGGTATTCCCAGCGGTTCTTGTCCGTCATCACCAGTCCCAGGTATTCGGGATGCTGCTCGTCGTAGCGGAGCTTCTGCTGGCGTTCCCATTCCTTCAAGTCACCCTGAATGACCTTGAATCCCTGCGGCTCTTTCAAGTCCACACCGACAGACACCTTTTCGCCGCCCACATTCAATTCGACCGGTTTACCCTCCCGAATCTGTTGCTTCTGCTGCGTACCCAGCTCAATATCGTTGAGCTTCTCCATGTCCTTCAATTTCTGCTCCAGCTGAATGTCCGTTACCCTTCGGTGGACAACCGACTTTGTTTCGGGGTCCAGCTGGAGGAACTGCTGCGTCTTTTCGCCACGAACCTCCACTGCCTTCCGGATAACCTCTCCCTTAGTCAGCCGTTCCGCCTCCTGGTCAGTGAGAAGCAATGCCTTGTTGCGTTCCGTTTCCAGTGCGGCACGCACCGGGTAAGCCAGTAGTGCCGGATTTCCTTGTTGGTCAGTGGTCAGTTGGAGTTTCAGCGGCAAGGTGATGACATCACCGTTCTGCGCACGGATAGACACCTGCAGGAGAGGGGTGACCTCTCCGGATGCCAGCTTCTCTTTCACATCTGCCGGAAGGCTGTCTGCCTTTTCCCGGTCGATGCCCAATACTGCCAACTTTTCGTAAGGCAGCATCTCGGATAGATTTCTGTTGTGCATTTCCATATACTATTATTTACCAGTTATTTTTGCGGAATGAACCGCTTGAACACACCGCAAAAGTATTTTCAACCCTATCCTAAATAAGAAATGTACAACACAATTCTGCCATTCCTACTGCTGTTGCTGATGCCCCTTGGTGTATCGGCACAGTTCTATACGATTAGCAAAGCGTCCGATTTCGTGCAGGTTTCATCTTCTAAAAAGACGGAAGCCGTTGCAAATGAGCATATTTTCGGAGTGAATACAGTTCATAAAGTCAGAACGGACTCCTTACCCCCTCTTGTTGCAGTGAAAGAAAAACAGCTGCAAACCGACCAAAAGAGTGACAAAAGGACGTCCCAAAAACAAGCCGTTCCAATAAAGGGTAAGCAGACATTCTCAAAACCAAAGCAGTCCCATTTACCGGAACTCACCATTCCCAATCTCTATCAGGAAATCATCCGAAACGGCATTCTACACCCAAGGATTGTACTGGCACAAGCCATCCTTGAAACGGGCTGGTTCCGTTCGCCGCTCTGCCGCAACCGTCATAACCTGTTTGGACTGACGAATCCCAAAACCGGGAAATACTATGAGTTCAACCACTGGACGGAAAGCGTCCGTGCCTACTATACCAAGGTGCAGTACAAGTACAAGGGAGGAAACTACCTGCTGTGGTTACGAGATATTGGCTATGCGGAGGACCCCAGGTATGTTCGTGAGGTAATTAAAGTGTTAAAAACAATCTGATACACAGATGATTTGTTCTCCAACTGACGGCTTTATCAAAGAAAAAAGTAACTTTGTGACGGAAATCGGACTGGAATTTATACCCTCACCGATAGAGAAATGTACAAAAGACAGATCGGCCATGGATGCTTATATCAAGTTCCTGGATAATAAAGGTGGCAGGCATTTGATTGCCGTTGAAACTAAATATACTGATGAACTTGGAGTGAACGAAGCCAGCCATTGTGAAGAACAGAAACAGATGCTCATTGATACCAGGCTGTTTGATTCAGAGTTTGAGGAACTTTTATTGGATGGCAAAGTCAAGCTGACACAGGTCTATAGGAACTTCTTACTTACAGAGCGGTATAGGATAGTCGAAGGTCTGAAAGATTCATTTTCAGTAGTTCTTTCTCCCAAAGATCATCCTTCAACCGGAAAGGAAATCAAGTCAGTTGCGAGATACCTGAAACCGGAGTATGCTTACAAATTGAGAGCTGTAACTCTGGAAGATTGTAAGCATCCGATAAAATACACATTGTACAGCCCGCCACTCTTCCGTTACTTTGCCAATAAAAAAGCCATGAAACGAATAATGAGTAAAGAAGAGTTCCTGTCTGTTTATGAAAGACAACAGGGCAGTGGTCTGACCATAAAAGATTTCTGTGAGAATGCGGCCTATTCATCCTCCTGTTTCCATTATTGGAAGAAGAAATTCGGCCTGAGCCGTACTTACACCAGCCATCCGGACAAGCTTCCCGATGATACGTTTATTCCATTGGATCTGTGTCGCAGGGGCAATCTCCCGTCAGGCGCGGGTGGTAACGTAACAATAGAGCTTCCTTCCGGAATCAGAATCCATTTTGACAGTCCTGGAAACCCTGAACTGACATTTGGATTGATACACAAATTATGCGGCCATGTTCTGTCTGAATGATACCATGCGCTATTTTCTGTGCCCCGGAAAGACGGACATGCGCAAGGGGATCAATTCTCTGTGCGGAGTGGTTCACGACCGGATGGGACATGACGTCCGTCTGGGCGATGTCTTCATCTTCATAAACAGAAGCAGGACCACCATGAAGCTCCTCCATGCTGAAGACGGCGGCATGGTATTGTATGTGAAGCGTCTGGAAGAGGGCACGTTCCGGCTGCCGGCCTATGACAGCCGAAGCGGGTCTTATCCGATGGAATGGCGCGACCTGGTCATGATGGTGGAAGGAATCAGTGACAATCCGAACGAGAGGCTGAAAAGGTTAAAAGCCAGTAGAAAGGATGGCTTCTATTGAAAGTATTTTCATGTATCCGGTTGCGTATCTGCCGAAAAATCAGTGTCTTTACATCATATAAAGAGATAGAAACGGATGATTCAGCAGGATACAATGGAACAGATAATCAGGAGTCAGCAGGAGAAGATAGCCGGTCTCCTGGAGACTAACCGTTCCCTTGTCGAATCCAACGGGAAACTGCTGGAACAGACGGATGCGCTACAGCAGAAGATACAGGAACTGCTTTCACAGATAGCATGGCTGAACCGTCAGCTTTTCGGGCGGAGGAGTGAAAAGCTGGCAGCCCTGGACCCCAACCAGCTCTCCCTGTTCGATCCCGTTCCTGCAACCGGACAAAATGAAAACATCCGGGAAGAGGACAGTTATTCCTTCAAAAGCAAAGCCCGATGGAAAGAAGAAGGAATCCCGGCGTAACCACGAACTTCTGGAGGGACTGCCGGTAGTTGAAGTAGTGATTGAACCCGACCGGGTGGATTTGGACCGTTACAGACGGATCGGAGAGGAACGTACACGTACGCTGGAATTTGAACCGGGCAGGCTGTATGTAAAGGAGACTCCGTCCCAAATATGGACTGAAAGACAACCTGAGTCTTCTCAAGGAAGGTGAAAGCGGCGTAATCCTTGCTTCGCTTCCACCTTCTCCTGTTTACAAATGTCTGGCCGGTTCCACCATGCTGGCCGAAATGCTCCTGCAGAAATACGAATATCACGTTCCATTCTACAGGCAGGTCAGGGAGTTCCGCCATCTGGGTGTCCGTCTTTCCGAAAGCACATTGAGCGGCTGGTTCAAGCCTGTGTGTGAACTGCTGAAACCACTTTATGACGAGCTGGTCCGGCTGGTTGTCGGCTGTGGGTAATTCAAAAGTTTTCTACTAATTAAGCTTTATTAGTTATTTATAAGAATTGAGTACTTTTGTTGGAATGGTTGTTCCGTTACAATTTAAAATACGTGGAGAAGCTTTATAGCCTGCTTTTATATAAAATACAATGTTGTCTTTTGCCTTTTCAGCCTCATAAAAATTCTTTTGACGATATTCATCTATCCAGTTCTTTATATTATTTCTTGTCCATCGATTCAATAGGATACAGTAAGCGTTTTTGTATTCAACACATGATAAAAATATATTCAATTTTAGATACTCCCACCAAAACTCTTCCTTAGATTTGTTATTGCTGTTGAGTGATATTATCTGGCAATTATAATAATCTTTTGAGTCTTCCATATGATCACAGACAAGGATATCGGGGGTTATATCTGTTGTTTTGTCTTTGTCTGGTATGTATGGTGACAATTGTTTCATGCTATACTTTATTTTTTCCTTTATTCCCCTTTCTTGATAATCACAGAAACTGATAGCTTCCTTGAGTTTCGATGCGTTTTTGTGTAGTATAACAGACAGATAGCTACGGTAAGCACTTTTTTCTCTTAGAAGTTTGAACAAATCTTTCATAAAGGCAATTTCTTTACCTTTTTGTTCGTAAGTATCTGATATATTAAATGGAAAATGTTCTGAAGGAATTTTTTTAAGTTTACGATGAACAGTGGGCAGGTTTACCATGGCATATGCAAAATAAATCGATGCCCGCAAGATTTTATAGATAGGAGTACGATCTCCTTGGTTTGCAATATAAGGAAGTGGATTTACATTAAGCAATACCTGCTCATTTGAAACAATAGACAGAGATATTGTTTCTTTTCTCAGATATCCTTGGGCAAATAGTATATGATGATCTCCTTCACCCAAATCAATATGTTTGGTCATTGCAAGTTCTATGGAATACCTTCCGCTACGGGGATTATAATCCACAATCTGAGGCATTGAGTATTCTATTACCTCTTTAAGCTTTTCAAGTTCTCTTCTTTCTATCATATAATATTCTCTTATTTAATTTTCATACATGGCAAATATAGAGAGAATGAACGACAAACAAGTTCCAAATCTTGATAAAAATGAATGCATAAATGCATGAAAAATATTTTTTCTATAAATTGTGGGAATAGAATATATTTATTATCTTTGGAAACAAAGAGTTGTTGCCGGATTGTGAGGTATATATGAAAAAGGAGATAAATTGGAAATCTCTTGTACTAACCACTTTTTTTGGTTTTATTGGCAATGTACTGGTTCAAGAATACCAAATTTTAGTAAAGTGGAAGAACAAGACAAGCACCTAGTCCCAATTATCACTAAGCCTCACGGTTCTGAGACAGAAGTTGTCATTGACACCATACCTTTAGGAAAAGAAGACCAAGAATCTTCGATAGAAATTATTATGAGTGTTAAATTAAAAGGGCAATGAGTCTTTTGCTGGTTGGTGAAGATAAGCTTGTCTATCACTCCCTTTTATGTATTTGGACTTTGTCATTGAGAAAAAAATCTTTTGAATGGTCTGTTGGTTCTCTAACTACAAAACTACGGGCAAAGTGAAGTGCATATCTTGTAACTACAAACAGAATTACTACTGCTACAGGGGTAGTAATGAATGGATAAAATCCAAAGCTATAAATTCTGTAAATAAATAAGACAAGCCATATAAATATGACAACTATGTTTAATCCCTGATTTATTCTGGAAACGGAATATGGGTATGACTTGCTCAGTTCCCATATTTTATTTTCATTACTTTTTAAGAGTTCAAATATAGGCGTTTTCAAGTGTCGCGATAATACTGCTATATGCTTTTCCCAGTTTTCTTGCCAATACTTACTGCCTCTATTTGCGAGATACCAGCCAATAGAGAAGAAATATCCCCCAACTATAAAGAGAATATTTTCTACTTCTGTCTGTTTGTTTTCTGAAGGGATTGTCTGGTAATATGCCACGAAGAAGGCTGCGACAAAGAGCCAGAAATAGTTCGCACGTTTCCAATACAGTTCGATTTCAAACTTTCTGGTTTCCATTGCTATTTTCAGTAATTCTTTCCATTCGTTTTTATCTGGTTTTGATTCGTTCAATTTGTCAATGTATTCTTCTGATGTCAGACCTCTTTTTCTTGTCGTTTTCTCTTTTCTACTTTTCATCATTTTCAAATGGGGTTATATTGGACAAATCATCATTTCCTTTGTGTGAATCTGATATCTTAATCAAGACCATTTTAATGTTTAGTCTCCATGCAACTTTTACATTCATTTCGGCAGATATCAATACCGATTGTTGTAGTTGCTTTTCCGTATGTGTTCCTATTTCCCGGAATTTTTCCATCAAGTCAGGATTTTCATTCAGTTTAAGTATGGACGCATAGAGATTATATTTCTGATTAATACATTCCAGTTTATATTTTTCAGTTTCCAGTACTTCTGGCTTTTTGAATAAAAGTTGTGGCAAATCCTCTTTATTCATAATTACAATCACATTATTTAAGTCTGTATTGTATTCGCCTGGGAGGTCATACAACACTATACCGTCAGGAGTTACCAATTTGCTTTCATCACATTTTTCAAGCTCTTGGAAGCAACAGTACCAGTTTACTCTGAAGCCTAATATTACATGCTTCTCTTTATTCAGATTCATTTTTTTTAGTGCTTCTGCTACCTTATTTGCTGTGAGGTTGTAGCTTTGTGATTTCTGACAGGCAAAATGCCACAGCCATTTATATCTAAATTCATAGATGATATTCTGTGCGAGTACCTCATTCTGATTCGAATATCCCATTGTTTGATCATCTGCATAAGCTTCTGTAGGCTCAATTTTTCTTATTATTATCAGGGCATCATAGATGATGTAATTACTCGGCATAGCATCATCTTCAACAGATATTTGAGGAAAGATTGACCAATTAGTAGAAAACTCATATTCTATCATTTTAGATATGGTATGACTGAATTTCTGTGTTTTTTCTTGTGATAATGGGAGAGACTCTTTTTGTTGTATCATAGCTGTTTTCAGATTCTCCAATAGGGATTCTGACAGTGATATCAATTTCTTCTTGGCCATATACAGTTCACCTGCTTCCATCGGTAGTATCTTTTCCACTATTTCAGGGATAGAAGTATCTTTTTCCAGCTTTTCTATTATGATTGGAATACTGTTTATCCATTCCTGTTTATCAGACAGGCTGCCCGGTAGTCCCGGTAACTCAAAAAAGTTATCGCTGGTGTAGGCTGGGCTAAGTTGGAATAAGCGAAACATAGTCAATATCAGGTACCGTTGGATATACCCGTTTATGATGTTGTCATTTCTTATTCCGTCGTGCAGGTCGATAAAAGGATATCTGGATTCATATTTCATCACATATTCCGGTTTGAATGACAATAGTTCCATATAGACTGGTATTATTTCAGACAGTCTTCCCGGAATAAGATGATATACAGGTGGCTGGGTATTTGTATAAAACAGTATGTGATTCAGCAGTTCATACTCTTTCTTATATAGCAACAAGCCTCCAAAGGCAATATGAAACTCCTTGAAGTCCATTCTGCTTTTATGGCGCAGTACAGCTTGCTCCTTTGTTATTGTAATGGTTTTGTTTAAATGTGTTATTCTTTCGCCTTCATAATACTGTTTCATGTAGAAACTAAAATGCTGATGGGCAGCTCCCCAATACTCCAGAATCAGATCTTTTCTGTTGTAATATAGCTGCTGGTTCAGTCCTATCCATATTTTTTTGAACGTCAGTGGATGTATTATGGTCAGTTGTGTGTCATCAAAGAAAATCTTAAGGGCATCGTTTCCGTTTGAAATTGATACAACCTTTTTCTTCTGACTGCATAGTTTTTCATTCAGGGCTATTATGCCGTCATAAAACTCTTTTGGATACTGTATTTCTTTCCATTCATTTCCCTTTCGTAGCTCAATACACCATTCGTATAGCGAGCCGAATCCTTTAGACAGTACATTTACATTGTCCTGTTTCAGCATTGATACAAAAAATTCAAACCATGCCTGTCGGGTTTCAATTTTTATCTTACCTTTGAGCAGGTGCTCTTGCAGATTTATAGGGTTATGGTAGATGTATATCAGCCATATTACCTTGAAAAAGCTGAAGCATAGAAGTACGCAGGCAACTGTAGCGATGATAACTGCCGAGTTGTTGACATATTCTGTAAATATCCCGAAGTCATTTTTGTTTGGAGGTGCTATAAGTAGGTAAAACAACAACAATATGGTTGCAACAAGAATACCTCCAAAATATTTGGTAGCACGCTCATTGATGAATTGTTTCATCAATCGAGTTGACTCATACTTTTCATCGATGCGTTGTATTACTCCAAGCAATAGTGGCAAGGCTACACCTAATATGGCTGTAGCAATGGGGATGATTATGTCTTTAGGAGAAATGTCCATAATTCTTATATTTGATTCTTTATTAATTTACTAAAATAATCAACATTAGATATAATGTTATGAGATACTCAGACTATATTCAAATCGTATTATTTTGAGATAATAAATAAACTTATATACCATCTTAGTTTTAGGGAAATTACTGGATAATCTATTATAACGAAAGTTGAATATACATTTTGTTTATAGCATTTTTGATAGCTGGAGTTAATGGGTATTCTTTTCTTTTTAAGAATGGTATAAACTTTGACAAAACTTCGTGGGTTATAAAATCAATAGAGTGCCCATATAAATATCGAAACCGTATAAGAATAATAATTTCTATTGGGAATACGCGCCATTCTATGGGATAGAATTCATTTTTCGTGAAAGATTCTATATGAGCTGTTTTTTTATGATATTTCATCATCTCTGAAAGAATTGAGCTAACGTCTTTTTCATCATTAGAAAGTATTACATCTAAGTATCTTTTATAGTTTTCATGAAGAGGAATTTCTATATACATTTCCCAAATTTTATGATTTTTATTATCAGTATACAAGTCATATATTAAAAATGCTTCTTGTAATGTTTTATCTCTATGGTCTATCACATCGTTATTGCTTATATCATTATGTATTAAATTTATAACTGCATTAAACATCAAATCTATTTCTTTTCTATTAGCAAAAGTAAGAATAGCAAGAAATAGAGGGACAGCATCAGGTAGCACTTGTATAAATCTTTGTTTGTTGTCATACAAATACATGATTTGCGCTATGAATGACATCGCAAATGAATCTATAATCTTTTCAAAATCATCATTATTTGGATTATACCAAAATGAATAATAATGAATTCCAAAATTAAGTGTACTAAAAATTCTCCATTCATGATAATTTGTCATATCTATTTGTGGAGTTGTATAGAACTTTTCTAAATGCTCCAAATCATCACTAGGAGTATATAGAAATTCCTTAAGGTATTTATCAATAACTTTATTAAATGGGTTATCTTTCATATCAATGACGTTTTCCTTTTATTTTTTCTACTTCTGTATCCCAATTTTCGAATCTAATACAATCGGCATACAAGTTGTTGTCTGTTTTACGTTTAACATTTACATATGCTATTTTTCTATCTCCTAAGTTGGACATAATTTTAGCTTTTTCTTGTTGGCTAATTCTTGATGCTCTTTGTAATCTTGTTTGTATGAATTTTTGAGGTTTTAATTGGTCTTCAGAAAAAATGAAATTATTATACATTGAAGATTTCACTTCAAATACATCATATTTCCCAGTTTTAGGATTTTTTGCAAGAATGTCAATGCCATTATTTGAACCGTATTTTGCATCTATGGTTATATACCCAAGACTTTTTAAATAATCAGATACAGCTTTCTCACCGACATCTCCTACTCCGTGTCTTAAAGGTCTTAAGCCCCAAATATCAACCTCAAAATTTGTGTTAATTACATATTCATATAATCTACTACTACCCAATAGTTTTATAGGATCTTGTGATAGATAATGCCCAATTTCAGCATCATAATACCTGAACCTGTTGTAATAGAGTCCTGTTTCTGCGTCTTCATATTGTCCCTGAAACCTGAACGGACAGTCGTTCAGTGATTCTCCCCTGAAGTCCGCCACCTTTCCGTAAATGTTCAGCGTGCAGTCCCAAATCCGTTTTCCCTCGCTGTCGTACATCTGAACCGGGGTACCCATGTAGTCGGACACGATGGAGCACTGCCTGTCCCCCTGTATCTTTGCTGCGGGAACGAACGTCCCTTCCTCGAAGACCCATGTGGTCAGGCTGTTCCCGTCAGGGCAGGAGACATCCTCCTGTCCGTCATTGTCCGTAGCGGCGGCAACCCATTCGTGCAGCGGTGTATTGCCGTCCCATACCCAGCGTGTGACCTTTCCGAGATACTGTTTGGCCGTACGTCGTCCCAGCGCATCGTAGCGGAACTCCACGGACCTGCCATCCGGGCGTACCACCCGCCTGAGCATACCGCCGGATGTCCACTCGTAGAGCCATCCCATGTCCGTAACCGGGCGCCGTATTCCGTACTCCCTTTCCATGCGCCTGCGGTCATGCCTTACCGCATCCTCCCTTGGCTGTCTGAACTCGCGGAAGACAAGGTTTCCCTCGTCATCGTAGTGGTAGATGCATTCCGCATCCTCCAGCAGCCTTCCTCCGGCACCGTATTTGCGGTCCTTCCTCTCCGGCGTGCCGTAAAGGTTTCCCACGAAGTCCGGCACGCGGTATATCACGTCCGTAGCGGAGCCCTTTGTGGTCTCCTGGCGTATCAGGAAGTCAAAGCGGTCGTAGTCGTAATGCATGACCGTTCCCGTCAGCTCGTTCTCCTTCGAGAGCAGCCTGTCTGCCATGCCCCATTCATATCTCCATGCGCCCCTCTCGATGCTTCCCGAGCGCACGGATTTCCTTGTCTCACGTCCGAAGCGGTCCCGTTCGGTGCGGACGGTGATTCCGCCTGAGCAGGTACGCTGCATCTCCAGCCCCGCACTGTCCCGCATCCACGATGCCTTCCATCCTTCACCCGCCTGCATGGACTGCAGGTATCCGTCCCGGTCATAGGCATGGCGTATGTCGGCTCCCAGATTGCTGGTCACGCGCGTGCGGTTTCCCTCCTTGTCGTATTCCGAGCGCACCGAGTGCCCTCCCTGTCTTTCCTCCGTGACCCTTCCTGTCTTCCTGTCCCTGACAAGCTCGGTCAGGCATTCTCCGTTGCCCGCCTTTACGAGCAGTCCGTCCTTGTCGTATGTGTACAGGCTCTCTTCACCGTCGTACTGCAGTTCGCGGAGTATGTTTCCCTCTCCGTCGTATTCGTAGCGTGTCCATTTTCCTCCCGGTCTGGCTACCCGTACAACGTTCCCGGCTCCGTCACGCTCGTATTCCCGGCGTATTCCGTCGAATCCGGTCTCCGCCGTCACCTGTCCCAGTCCGTCCAGCTCGAAGCGGTAGTCTTCTCCAGCCTCGTTTCCGATCCTCTTCAGCTGCAGCTCGCTGTTGTACCCGAATGTGATGCGGTGCCGTTCCTGCTCCCTGCTCTTGAGTACGCCCAGTGCGCCGTAGGTGAACCTCACCTCCCTGATTCCGTCCTGTGCATGTACCATGTTTCCCATGGCGTCGTATTCGAACCGGTGCGTGTTTCCGTCCGGCTCCTCCAGGCATATGAGGTTGTCCGCCTCGTCATATCCGTATCTGGTGGCGTTTCCCTTCACGTCCACTTCCTCGGCAAGCCTTCCCCTGCGGTCATAGCTCCACCTGCGGAACAGCCCGTTGGGATATTCCATCAGCGTCAGGTTGTACCGGTCATCGAAGGTCAGCCTGTATGTCCGTCCCTGTCCGTCGGTGATTGTCCTCAGCAGCTTTCCCTCGTATCCGTACCGTGTCTTCTGCCCGTCAGGTCCGGTGCGTGCCGTCAGCCTTCCCATCGTGTCGTAATCCCACGCCAGCACCCTTCCTCCGGGTGTCTTCATCCGGGTCAGGTTGCGGTCCCCGTCGTAGGTCAGCAGGGTGGTGTTCCCGTTGGCGTCCGTGATTACGGATGGCAGTCCGTACCGGTTGTATTCGGTCTTCCGGCAGTTCCCTTCCGGGTCCACCGTCACTTCCAGTTCCTTGTATGCGTTGTACTGTTTCCGGGTAATCCCCCCGTTGGCATCCACCACCTTGTATATCAGCCTGTCGCTGTCATAGTGGTATTCCGATACGGCCCCCTCACCGTTGCGTGTCCTTGTCACTCCCTGTACATACTCGAAGAAGTATTCCATCACGCCTCCGTCGCCCCATGTATGGACGCATCTTGCGTTTTCCCCTTCTCCCTCATATTCCCAGTGGAATGCCATTCCGCCCTGGTTGGTCAGGCGTGTCAGCAGGTGTCCCTTTCCGTACTCGAAGTGCTTGCTCACGCCCCTTGCATCGGTGGTCTGCACCATGTCTCCGTTTCCGTCATATTGGTATCCTACGAGCAGTGTCTCTTCCGCGTCCGTCACGAGCGTTACGGCTGTCACCCTTCCCTTGTCGTCGGTGTCCACCCGTAGCGTTTCATTCCTCGACGTGGCTATCTCCTTCAGGCTACCTGTGGCCCCGTAGGTGAACCTTACGACAAATCCGTCCCTTGTCGACACGGAGGAGACCATCCTGTATCCCTGTCTGTTTTCAGGTCCGTTGAAACGGTACAGCATACCGTCTGCGTCCTCCAGCAGGTATCCCTCCGCGTCTCTTGTCCATGTCAGCTGTTCCTCACGGTCGAAGTGGCTTTCCCCCTCGCCGAGTGCGGGCAGTGCGGATTCCCTTCCGTCCGCATGTCTGAACAGGAAGGCTTCGTCTCCCAGCGGGTGTATTCCCAGGTTGTAGCTGTGGTGCCAGTTGTACCCCAGCGGTCCGTCCACGGCCGCGTCGCTGTAGTAGGTGCGTTCCCATACGACGGGAATCGGTCCCGGCAGCTCGAAGTCCGTGTTCGTATGGTACACCCTTCCTGTGGCCACGTCCACCGGTTCTCCCAGTACGGTGCAGGCGGTCTTCTTCAGTATCTTCGTCAGCTTCGGGTTCAGCCCGAGGCTTTCTATGTATGCGTGTACGGCGTGCGTGAACTTTCTGGTGAAGTTCCTGAATTTCTTTCCCATCTTTCCGAGTCCCTTCAGTCCGAGCTTCATTCCTGCGGCGAAGAGGTCTATTGTGGGCGGTCCTCCCACCATCACGGGTTTTCCTGCCGACGTTGCGGTCGTCAGTATGGCCGTCGGTGCGAGCAGCGCCTTTGCCGCCTTCTTTGGCTTGTTTGCCCTGGGTATGGAGGGTATTCCGGCTATGTTGCACGACAGCGTGGGGTGCGTCAGAGTCGAGCACGGCGCCCCGTCAGCCAGCACGGTCGAGCTTCCCATGTACATTTCGGCTTCTGCCGTCCCGCTCACCATGGGTGCGGGGTGTATGACGTATGCCGGCAGCAGGAGCACTCCCACGCCGGCCTGTGCTATCCACTTTCCGTGTACCTTTACCGATGGTGCCATCCCCTTGGCCATTGCAGCCGCCACGGCACCTATGCCTCCCGTCTGTTCGGGCATTGCAGCCGCCAGCCCCGCCATGATCTCGGCCATGATGTCGTATACCTTTCCCACATGGGGTACGGCCATGACCGGCGATGGCGGCGTTACGGTCGGGTGCATGTCAATCCCTACCGACAGGTCGCCGAACTTCCCTACGGGCATTCCGGGCATGGAGGGGAGGACGCCTGCCAGCTCCTTCTGCAGGCCGTCAAACGTCTCCTTGGCACCGGAGAACAGTTCTCCGAAGGCGCGGGAGAGGGTTGCACTGTCCGGTACATCGGACATCATGTTTCCTGATAATGACATAGAGGATTAACGTTTTTATATTACCGCTCGTAAAATAAAAATAAAAATCGATAACTCCAAATAAATACTGATAAAATTGGATGCTGACAGATATTCTGCGTATTCCTATCATCAGCAGACTGGTGGGAGAGAAGATTGGTTGCATTATGGATTGTAGAACGAATCATATAAAATGAGAAAGTGGAAATACCTGTTATTTATACAAGATATTTCCACTCCTATGATTATATGAATGAGACATTCAAGTCTGGCATTATATCCGTTATGTTATCTACGGAGTTTACGGATATTTTGGCCGGGTGTAGCCACGATAGCTTTTGCTTCAGTGTTTGCATCCATATTCCCATTTTGGCTTTCCTTTCTTTGTCATTGGATACATCAAGTTCAATACAGGCTATTATTGTCAGTTTCTTGCTGCTGTCAAGCAGAAGTTGGTTTACTTGGGTAAAGAACTCTTCATCATTTGTAGAGAATCTGGCCGAACCGGTTGATGTGGCAATGGTGTCCCTTACCTTGATGGCAATACGGCGCATGAGTTCGTCTCCTTTGCCTTTCAATACCTCTTTTGTACTTTCATCATCAGTATGGTCACGGTAGTTCTTTACTTCTACCAGATACAGCCTGTCGTTATGTATGCCCAGAAAATCGACGGCTTTAGTCGGCTTGATAAGCTTCTCTACCTTTTTATGAGCCAGATGCTCGTCATATTTCAATACAGTCCAGTTGGGATGGAAACAGAAGTTGATGCCGCTTTCCTGAAAGTTACTCATAGTCGTTCATATATTGTTGTTCCAGTTCATAAAAAGCCGCATACTCTTCCAGTATTGGGTTGTTCTGTATTGTGGCAAGTGTTTCTCCCTCTTCCACACTGATAGTGTTCTCCTCTTTATGTAGTCCGAAAAAGCGTATATTGATGTTGGTATACTCTTTGTATTCGGAGTAAAGGGAAAGCATGTGGGTGAGCAGATAATCATGTGTGGCAATGAATATTTGCAAGCCGCATTTCTCAAGCTCACGGATAAATCCTGCCACTACACGTATCAGAGCCGGGTTAAGGTTTGATTCGGGTTCATCCCAGAACAGAATGGTATTCTTGTTTATTTCTCCATTAAGTATAAGGTAAAGTATGGATGCCAGCTTTCTCAATCCTTCAGCAACAAGATGTGCCTCCATTGGTTTGTTGTTGGTCTCTATATAGAAACGGCCGTTCATCTGAAGCACCTTGAATCCCAGTTCCTTTTCCAGCAGCTCTATGGCAGACTTTAACGGATTGCTTTCCAAATCCCGCAAGATAGGAAGGGCAAGCGAGTGGGCCAGATTGATATAGGTCTTGTCAAATGAAAGCTCACGCTTGCTGCTCAGTCCGATAAAACCTTCAAACAGCGAAAACATTTCCCTCGGCGGAATGTATATGAATTGGCAATCATCCCATTTGTCATCCTTCTCTATCTTTACTGTTGTCTTTGAAGTTGTAGAGAAACTGAATAATAGTTCTTTTCCGTCTATTACTATGCCGACAGTTGATTTTCCTGAAATAATATTCTTATTTACCAGATTGCCTATGGAGTCCGGTTTGAAATAGTGGCTCATGTTTTCTGCCAGAATATACTCAAACTGTTCTTTCGAAGTGGTTTGCTTTGCCTGAAATTCATGGCGTGCCTGCATGGCAGATGCCAGGCTTTTTAGTACATGTGTCTTTCCTGTTCCGTTCTTGCCAATGAGTATGTTTATCCCATTGGTAAATGAAAAACTATTGTCTGTAAAGCTTGTGAAGCCTTTTAATGATATGCTGTTTACCATTGTATTGTCTGTTAAGTATATAAATTTGCTACAAATTTACTCCAAAAACAGGAATATGCCAACGGGAATATTGGAAAAATAAGTTTGTCGGTATATGTTTAATTATTAGACAGATATACCGACAAACTTATAATGATAAAAATTCATCATCTTTCAATCTGATTTTTATCAAAAGCTTCCCAACCAGTTTCTCAGGTTTTGTGAATCTTTATCCTGTGGATAAATTAATGAATGATTAATTCCTGCTGGATCGAGATATGTAGTTCTTATATATGGTTCCAACTCCTTATTGATGTCATAACAATCAATAAGTGGACCTACATATCGATGTTTTTTTCTTATCAGGTCTTCCAGAGGAATATCTTCTGTTGTATTCAACATAAACAGTCCTTCTTGGTTTCTGAGATTTGGATTGGTTATGTTGTAGGTGCAGGTAAAACCTAAGGCTGGAATCTGAATGTTTGTTATTCCCATTTTATCTCCATGAACAAGCATAATTCCAATATCAGCATATTCATTGTAAGTAAGATTCCGAATATCAAACAATACCTTGCTTGTATCTATTTGAGCCATATTCAGATTCCTTAATGCGTAACTTAATGTGTCTGCTCCATGAACATTAACATCCTGAATACTGCAAAAACAAGGATGTGTATATTTCAAGCGGTATAGCGAAACATAATTGTCAATCTCATTTCCTGTAGTTCCGGGTTTGACATTGTCAAATGCAAAAAACAGGGAGAGAAGTGGATTATAGGTAAAGTCAACCAACGGGGATGGCTGACTATAGTGTTGAAGTAATGCAAGAATGACAAAATCATTCAGCGGAATATGGTTGTTATAAAAGAAAGAAACTATATGCTGATGACTTTGAACATTTACAATAAAACTATTGACATAATCTTTATAAGAAGTATATTTGTTAGACAAATCATTCCATATCCACTGGCGCTGAGCAGATGAATAAAGTTTGAATTTGGCTTCGTTAACTGAACGGAAAACATGATCTTTAGAGTTTACTTTGATATGATTAAACGCAGTTTCAAACTCTTGCTCAGTATTGATTGTTATACAATTATAGAATTGCGTTTTACTTTCCAAATTATGATATTCTGATAAATTACCCATAAGTATAAAATAATTTAAATTTTTACTTGTACTATTAATAGTGTAAATGCTTTATGTATATTCTCTCAACCGGTTCCTTTAGTAGACATACATCTGAAAGAGGATATCATATAGTCGTACACTCTATATAAAATCAATTCTCTGATGAAAATTAGTAATATAAAATGTAGAAGACAAAAACCCTTATAATACTCTTTTTACTAGTCAATTTCGACTTGTAATATTGTTAATAAGAAGATACTATCAGAATAAATATCGTTAGTCAACAATATTGATATAGTCATAGTGTTCATGTAAAATTTTATTAAAAGGGTAATTAAAGGTCTTAAGAGATAAAAGCACTTAATTCTTTTTCAGCAAACAATTTAATAGATTTATTTATTATAGTAATATTATTATTCCCAATGTCATGAAAATATATTGTTTCCTCATTGGGCTTGATGTATAATTCATCTCCATCATTATTTAGCCATAGTTCTCCAATTTTAATATATTCATCTCTTTGTTCTAGCATATTAAAAGCGATATTAACTCCTTCCATTCTTAATCTCGAAATACAATTGAAGAATACAATAATATTACTATGTAATAATTTATAAAATGGTGAAGATGCTAATTTTTCATTAGTTAAATTATTTTCTATAATATCATATTTTTGTAAATGTTTTTTTATTGCTGCAAATAAATTGGGATATATTCTTTTTAATAGTGTAAAGTTTGAATCAAAATCAGCATCGTTATATTTTATTGAGATATCATTGATTTGCTGTTTCCATTCTTCCGAGTAATTTATATGTGATGTTTCATTAAAAGAAAGCTTTATAGATTTCAAATATTCACGAGCGTTATTTTGAGATATTAATGTTGCACCAGCTATGCCTTGTGACATTTTAGGTTTTATTTTTAAGTACCATCGTGGCGATAGTACAAGTTTTATAGAATTTTCATTTTGATTCCACCAATTAATCCATTCTTCAGGATAAAACTCTCCTTCAGATATTTTTTTTAATCCATATAATATAATATTTGCTTCCATTTTACCAAGAATTTGTACCATTAATAATTCGTATTAACTTGAAGTTTTTTCCTAGGTTTCTAAAAGGATCCATACTGGAGTGCCCCCAAGGGGTAACTTCCGTTAAATTCCAATATTGGTTTGCTGTAGATGAGCCTATTCTTTGAGGTAAATACGTGTGATGTAATTCTGTTGAAACATCTATGATATCTTTATTCCCTAGAGAGTCAGATATCTCAACTCTTATTCTAGGAGCCCTTCCTCGTTTCATTAATGCTAAATTATTAGGGGAGTATTTTCCTGTAGGATTTAGCATTTCTTCTTTATATTTATCTCTCCAATATTTTCTTTTAGTTGCTTTCCAAGATTCTTTTTTTGTCTTTTTTATACATTCTAGCCCCCAAATATCTACCATACAATTTGTATCATAAATATAGGCATATAATGTAGGGTTATTACCTTTAAGTCTTATAGGGTCTTGAGAAATATATCCTCCCAGATTAGCATCATAGTAGCGGAACCTGTTATAATAGAGTCCTGTTTCTGCGTCCTCATATTGTCCCTGGAACCTGAACGGACAGTCGTTCAGTGATTCTCCCCTGAAGTCCGCCACTTTTCCGTAGATGTCCAGCGTACAGTCCCAGATCCGTTTTCCTTCGCTGTCATACATCTGAACCGGGGTACCCATGTAGTCGGACACGATTGAGCATTGCCTGTCGCCCCGTATCTTTGCGGCAGGAATGAAGGTCCCTTCCTCGAAGACCCATGTCGTCAGGCAGTTCCCGTCAGGGCAGGGGGCTTCCTCCCGTCCGTCATTGTCCGTAGCGGCGGCAACCCATTCGTGCAGCGGTGTATTGCCGTCCCATACCCAGCGTGTGACCTTTCCGAGATACTGTTTGGCCGTACGTCGTCCCAGCGCATCGTAGCGGAACTCCACGGACCTGCCATCCGGGCGTACCACCCGCCTGAGCATACCGCCGGATGTCCACTCGTAGAGCCATCCCATGTCCGTAACCGGGCGCCGTATTCCGTACTCCCTTTCCATGCGCCTGCGGTCATGCCTTACCGCATCCTCCCTTGGCTGTCTGAACTCGCGGAAGACAAGGTTTCCCTCGTCATCGTAGTGGTAGATGCATTCCGCATCCTCCAGCAGCCTTCCTCCGGCACCGTATTTGCGGTCCTTCCTCTCCGGCGTGCCGTAAAGGTTTCCCACGAAGTCCGGCACGCGGTATATCACGTCCGTAGCGGAGCCCTTTGTGGTCTCCTGGCGTATCAGGAAGTCAAAGCGGTCGTAGTCGTAATGCATGACCGTTCCCGTCAGCTCGTTCTCCTTCGAGAGCAGCCTGTCTGCCATGCCCCATTCATATCTCCATGCGCCCCTCTCGATGCTTCCCGAGCGCACGGATTTCCTTGTCTCACGTCCGAAGCGGTCCCGTTCGGTGCGGACGGTGATTCCGCCTGAGCAGGTACGCTGCATCTCCAGCCCCGCACTGTCCCGCATCCACGATGCCTTCCATCCTTCACCCGCCTGCATGGACTGCAGGTATCCGTCCCGGTCATAGGCATGGCGTATGTCGGCTCCCAGATTGCTGGTCACGCGCGTGCGGTTTCCCTCCTTGTCGTATTCCGAGCGCACCGAGTGCCCTCCCTGTCTTTCCTCCGTGACCCTTCCTGTCTTCCTGTCCCTGACAAGCTCGGTCAGGCATTCTCCGTTGCCCGCCTTTACGAGCAGTCCGTCCTTGTCGTATGTGTACAGGCTCTCTTCACCGTCGTACTGCAGTTCGCGGAGTATGTTTCCCTCTCCGTCGTATTCGTAGCGTGTCCATTTTCCTCCCGGTCTGGCTACCCGTACAACGTTCCCGGCTCCGTCACGCTCGTATTCCCGGCGTATTCCGTCGAATCCGGTCTCCGCCGTCACCTGTCCCAGTCCGTCCAGCTCGAAGCGGTAGTCTTCTCCAGCCTCGTTTCCGATCCTCTTCAGCTGCAGCTCGCTGTTGTACCCGAATGTGATGCGGTGCCGTTCCTGCTCCCTGCTCTTGAGTACGCCCAGTGCGCCGTAGGTGAACCTCACCTCCCTGATTCCGTCCTGTGCATGTACCATGTTTCCCATGGCGTCGTATTCGAACCGGTGCGTGTTTCCGTCCGGCTCCTCCAGGCATATGAGGTTGTCCGCCTCGTCATATCCGTATCTGGTGGCGTTTCCCTTCACGTCCACTTCCTCGGCAAGCCTTCCCCTGCGGTCATAGCTCCACCTGCGGAACAGCCCGTTGGGATATTCCATCAGCGTCAGGTTGTACCGGTCATCGAAGGTCAGCCTGTATGTCCGTCCCTGTCCGTCGGTGATTGTCCTCAGCAGCTTTCCCTCGTATCCGTACCGTGTCTTCTGCCCGTCAGGTCCGGTGCGTGCCGTCAGCCTTCCCATCGTGTCGTAATCCCACGCCAGCACCCTTCCTCCGGGTGTCTTCATCCGGGTCAGGTTGCGGTCCCCGTCGTAGGTCAGCAGGGTGGTGTTCCCGTTGGCGTCCGTGATTACGGATGGCAGTCCGTACCGGTTGTATTCGGTCTTCCGGCAGTTCCCTTCCGGGTCCACCGTCACTTCCAGTTCCTTGTATGCGTTGTACTGTTTCCGGGTAATCCCCCCGTTGGCATCCACCACCTTGTATATCAGCCTGTCGCTGTCATAGTGGTATTCCGATACGGCCCCCTCACCGTTGCGTGTCCTTGTCACTCCCTGTACATACTCGAAGAAGTATTCCATCACGCCTCCGTCGCCCCATGTATGGACGCATCTTGCGTTTTCCCCTTCTCCCTCATATTCCCAGTGGAATGCCATTCCGCCCTGGTTGGTCAGGCGTGTCAGCAGGTGTCCCTTTCCGTACTCGAAGTGCTTGCTCACGCCCCTTGCATCGGTGGTCTGCACCATGTCTCCGTTTCCGTCATATTGGTATCCTACGAGCAGTGTCTCTTCCGCGTCCGTCACGAGCGTTACGGCTGTCACCCTTCCCTTGTCGTCGGTGTCCACCCGTAGCGTTTCATTCCTCGACGTGGCTATCTCCTTCAGGCTACCTGTGGCCCCGTAGGTGAACCTTACGACAAATCCGTCCCTTGTCGACACGGAGGAGACCATCCTGTATCCCTGTCTGTTTTCAGGTCCGTTGAAACGGTACAGCATACCGTCTGCGTCCTCCAGCAGGTATCCCTCCGCGTCTCTTGTCCATGTCAGCTGTTCCTCACGGTCGAAGTGGCTTTCCCCCTCGCCGAGTGCGGGCAGTGCGGATTCCCTTCCGTCCGCATGTCTGAACAGGAAGGCTTCGTCTCCCAGCGGGTGTATTCCCAGGTTGTAGCTGTGGTGCCAGTTGTACCCCAGCGGTCCGTCCACGGCCGCGTCGCTGTAGTAGGTGCGTTCCCATACGACGGGAATCGGTCCCGGCAGCTCGAAGTCCGTGTTCGTATGGTACACCCTTCCTGTGGCCACGTCCACCGGTTCTCCCAGTACGGTGCAGGCGGTCTTCTTCAGTATCTTCGTCAGCTTCGGGTTCAGCCCGAGGCTTTCTATGTATGCGTGTACGGCGTGCGTGAACTTTCTGGTGAAGTTCCTGAATTTCTTTCCCATCTTTCCGAGTCCCTTCAGTCCGAGCTTCATTCCTGCGGCGAAGAGGTCTATTGTGGGCGGTCCTCCCACCATCACGGGTTTTCCTGCCGACGTTGCGGTCGTCAGTATGGCCGTCGGTGCGAGCAGCGCCTTTGCCGCCTTCTTTGGCTTGTTTGCCCTGGGTATGGAGGGTATTCCGGCTATGTTGCACGACAGCGTGGGGTGCGTCAGAGTCGAGCACGGCGCCCCGTCAGCCAGCACGGTCGAGCTTCCCATGTACATTTCGGCTTCTGCCGTCCCGCTCACCATGGGTGCGGGGTGTATGACGTATGCCGGCAGCAGGAGCACTCCCACGCCGGCCTGTGCTATCCACTTTCCGTGTACCTTTACCGATGGTGCCATCCCCTTGGCCATTGCAGCCGCCACGGCACCTATGCCTCCCGTCTGTTCGGGCATTGCAGCCGCCAGCCCCGCCATGATCTCGGCCATGATGTCGTATACCTTTCCCACATGGGGTACGGCCATGACCGGCGATGGCGGCGTTACGGTCGGGTGCATGTCAATCCCTACCGACAGGTCGCCGAACTTCCCTACGGGCATTCCGGGCATGGAGGGTAGGAACCCGGCCAGCTCCTTCTGCAGACCGTCAAACGTCTCCTTGGCACCGGAGAACAGTTCTCCGAAGGCACGGGAGAGGGTTGCACTGTCCGGTACTTCGGACATCATGTTTCCTGATAATGACATAGAGGATTAACGTTTTTAAAGTTGATGGAATAAGGATAGGAGTAATAAGAAATTAACAAGAAATCAAGGAATCCCTTGATTTCTTGTCTATATTGGATTTACGCATTCTGATAGTCTGCGTTCCATTCAGTTTCATCGTCCCCTTTAGTTCCGTCCAGTTTGATGACGAAACTCTTAGCCGGGAAGAATGGAGTGATGTGAATGTCAAGGAATATACGGTCCTTCTGTTTCGGATCGCGTTCGAATCTTAGAATTTTGAATTTTTCTATCAGACGGTCTGCTCCTTGAATGCCGTCCAGGAATTTTATAATCTGACGGCGCAGGTCTTTTTCGGTATTGTTTGTCCAGTTTTCAAAGGCTCTTCTGTTGAGGAAATCAAACAGGACTTTGGTTATCCAGTCAAATACTCTCACTACGGAATAGGTCTGCAGTCCCAGATTGTCTCCGTTGAACAGTGTCTTGGCAGAGAAGGCCATCACTTTGCCGTATTCATTTACCATCGGTATCAGTCCCATCTTTTCTATTTCGGAGATTTCCGTTTTCTTCAGCGGGAATGCTACGCCGTTAACCTCGCTCAGACCTCCATGTTTCTTTCCTGCAGTCACTTGCGACATCAGTGTTTTGTACACACTTCCTGCCAGGGCTGCTGATGGAGGGATTCTCAAGTCTTCTTCTTCACCGAGTTCTGCATACTTTCCACGACCAATCAGATAGTTGCAGGTCATACATACGTTTGATCTGTAGGCATCTCCTCCGGTGAGGTTGGAGTTGAAGAAGAGTTCTATTACATCATCCGGTTTGTCAAGGTCTGCAAAGTCTGTAATTATCATTACCTTGTTTTCATGAGCTATTTTTGCCCATTTCTCGAGCACCATGTTCGAGCCCAGATAGCCTGGCAAAACCAGCAGTGAATAGTTGGTTCTCAGGTCAAGGCGGTCAAAGTGAGCACGCAGCTCATTGGCAATGGCATCAATGTAGATGGAATTGTCAAGATCAGTCAATTGCTCCATGGAGGCATTGATGATGGAGATGTTCTTGATTTTGTCAGATTCTGTATTCTTGTAGAAAAGCATGACCGTTCTGTATGATGTTTCCAGCGGTTTTATCTCTTCTATCGCTTTCATCTGGTTCTTTTTCAGCAAATCAGCTACTAAGTTTGATTTTTCCTTGCAGATATCAATCATTTCGCTGATACTCTTGCCTTCTTTCAGCATGTTCAGCCACATTTCCAGTCGCTTGATCAGCTCTTTGCGTTCTTTTGCCCTTTCTGGGTCTGTTAAGAACATTTTGCGTCGAGCTTTGCGTTCCGGGTTCATACTGGCTATTCCGTCAATCGATGATTCCAATGCGTTGAATCCTCCGAACTTGACCAGCTTCTGCAGCTCGCTTGAAAAATCTGATGGGCGTTCCGCCTGTTTCTGTACAGAAATGCCCTCTTGCTGTTGTTTATTTTCGCTCATAGTCATTCCTTATTTTCTGCATTAGACTTTTCGTTATTTTTCAGTTCCTGGAGTGTCATATCCAGGAGGTTTATATATGCTTTCCGTGTTTCAGGATTATCCAGAATACGTTGCAGTACCTTATTGTTGCGCAATGCTTTTTCCTGACGGTCTGAAAATTCCTTTTCAGTATTAAGCCCCGAAAGGAACTTGCTTTGTTCGGTTATCTTGTTTACTGAAAAATCCCCAACATTGTGGAACTGGAAATTCTCTTCTACCGGGCGTCCTTCTGCATCGGAAAACTCAATGTCTATTTCCGGCTTGAAATGCTCAAATACGTCCTCGATTTTTGTCAGTCCTTCAATGATTTCAGGAGAGACGGACTCGTCTTTTGTTAACTGCGCAGCCAATATCGTGCGATTCTGCGGGATGTCCGCGATACCTTCGGATACATCATTTTTCTTTTCATTACCGCCAATTCCGTAATTGTCAATCATAATTTCCGAATTTAAATTTATAATTTGTTCTTATATCTCTCAACTGAATATGGATGCTCTTCTGCGGGCAGAAGCGTTTTCCATATCAGGGTTATCTATTAGTTCACGCCAGTCTTGCCCTAACCAGACTTCAAGTTGTTTTTCCAGTACGCCTATCTCATAGGGTGAGCGTATTTTTCTTCCTATATGAAGGGCAAGATGAGAAGCATACAGGAAATTCGAACTCCTTCTTATATCTTTTGCAAGATAGTTCCCTCCCGTGAGCGAAAGAAGCAAATATTCGAATGATTTCTCCAGTTTGCCTAGCTCGTAGTACAGAAATCCCGCCATGCAATAACTTTCCATGATGGCAAAAGGATCTTTTCTTTTCGTTGCTTCTTGCGCTACGCGTGTATATAGCTGTATTGCTTCATTTCTGTTTTTTTGCGAAGCTAATACCGAAGCTTTCATATATAGTGTCATTTTCCAATAGCTGTATCCCGTTGGGACTTCGTCTGCCATGGCTTGTTCTGTCTCTTTCTCTGTCTTTTCGCAATATTTCATACAGGTGCTGTACTCTTTGATAGCATAATATGCTTGAGTTGCAATAAATAGTGCGGAAATAGAAATGGCCTTGTCTTTAAGTTCGGAAGCATATTCAATCATCTTTCCGACTTCTCTGTCCATCAGCTTCTTGTCTTTCTGTGCGGTACAGTCCATCACAACTGTCACCTGTTTGTTGAAGCGGTTTTCAGGAGCCAGCAGGTCATTCCCGTTATCTTGTTTGGCAAGTCCGTTAGCCAGAGCTTCATTCATGTGCAGCCGTGGCTTTAATATTTTTACGGCAGGAGATTCCTCCATTTTGATTTTGGGAGATTCCTTGTAGTCTATGGTTACAAAGCGTATCCCTTGGGGTATTTCTTGTTGCAACATCTGTTTGAATAGCCCGCTGCGCATATCCCCATTAGGGTTACCTGGGGGGAAATAGATACAGAAACTCTTGTCTTCCAGTCCTTTTATGCAGGACTTGAAGCGTAGCATTTCTTTCCAGAGATTCGAAAGGGTTGGTTCTGATTCTGTATTAGGGGCATATTTATGAATAAGCATCCCATCCTTTTCCAAGGCTCTTAGGATATCATATTTTTCTTCTACCTTTTCAGTGAACCAGCTTGCATATTCTTTCCATAAAGAAGCTGCAAACTCTTCTTCCGTGTCTGTAAACCGGCTCTCAAATCTGAAAAATATATCATCAAACTGGCCGTATATGGAGCGTTCAATTTCCAGGAACTTGTCTACCAGATCCACTTCGGCATAGGTAACTTTCCATATAGCCAGCTTCCATGTTCGATCCTTGTCTGTTTCAGCCCAATAATCTACAACATGGTAATACTCTTGTATAATTGATGATGATATAGCCATTTGCTTACGAATTAATATTAACCAAACCTCCTTCAACCGTTACTTTGCTGTTTCCGCTAAGGGACAACTCCGTACTGGCTGTTATTTCACCATTTTGGGTATCCATTTTTGTTGTTTCAGATTCTGTGGATATGGTTTTCCCTTTACAATGAATGCCTTCTCCGGATTTTGTCACTGTTATCTGTTGGTCTTTCGATTGCAGATATAATGTATCGGATGCGTCAATACAGATTTCTTTTGCAGTTATTCCGATACGGTCTTCTTCCATATGTATGGTTGACTTTTCATTTGTCAGCACAATCGTTTTTGTTGCAGTTACAGTGATAGTGTCCTTACCGTCAAGCAACAACATCTGCTTTCCTGTTTGGTCGGCTATTGTGATGCTTCCTTTTTCATCGTCAAATAGGATACGACATCCGCTACGGGTGACAATACTTTTTATTTTGTTGTTCTTGTCGCCGCCTTTACCGGTCTCAGCTGTGTATATACTTCCTGCTACATACGGCCGGCTTGGGTCCCCTTGTTCATAATTGATCATAACACGATCATCCTCTTCAGGTATGAACATATATCCTCGGTTTGTTCCGACCTTTTCGCTACATCCGGCGTTTGAGCTTTGTACTCTTATCCAGTTGGTTGTTTGTTCGTCATTTTGCCAGTCCAGGCGTACCTTTACTCGGCCTTGATTTTGTTCATCAGCGTTTGATGTAACAGTTGCCATTTCTGGAGTGGCCATAGGCAGAGGAATATTTTCATTTATCGGAATGTATTCTGATGATGACGGTATTCCCCAGAATTCGTTACTATAATGACCATCCCTTTTTACGGTATGTTCCATTTCTGTTATTCGGAAACTTCCTAGTGGAGATAGGTTCATCGGCTCAGGAAAAGATACTTCTACGATTCCACCTATTTTTATTCTACAGGTATTTCCTTTTCCTCGGATATTCAGCAAATTGGAAGCAGATGTTTTCTTCATAATATCCATTTGCTTTTTTAATTCTCCCGAAGTGGCAGTATATGGATTAGAGGCCTGTATGGCAGGTATTGAATATGCCTTTTCAGACATATCATGGGCTTGTTTTTGATATGAATCCATGGAAGGAACAGAAGGCTCAGCATTTATTGGAGTGTCGTTTTTATCATATTCATAACTGTAACCTTTATATTTCCCGGGAATTAGATTGGCTATCAGGCGCACTTCTTCCAGATCCATATCATATATGATTTTTGTGCTTTCCGTTTTATTCGGATTACCGAAAAAGATGTCTTTGCCATCATAATAGAACCATTCTCCATATTGCTGGGACAGCCTGTTTATAAAATTGAAAACGGTTTCTTTATATTGGGCAAGATAAGGTATGGCTGTTGTATGCTGGGGATTATTCTTTAATGATGGTGACATGCCTTCTACTGCCTTATTCACAATATTTTGTAGTGTTTGATCAGTCCATGAGTTCATGGTCTGATTGTTTTCGTACAGAATCGTCGGACTGCACCCATGTATGGCAATACCTCCACATTCCCCGGCGCTTCCTACCATTTCCACCTGAGTCACTATGCCTGTAAACTCATTTGTTTCTCCTGTTTGCTTGTGTGAAAAAGTTATATTGGCAGTTTCCCCTATATATTGGATGAATTTTTGAGGGGTTTGCTGGAATGCGTTTTTGGGGGATAAGTAATTGACTATGATGGTAAAGGTATGATGCGCATTAAATTTTTGGTGAAGACGAAGAGAAATGAATTTTAAGTCTTCACCTTTAATCGTAACTTTAGTTACTACTGTATTTAAAGGACTTCCTGCCATAATCAATAAATATTGAACAATTTCTTGTTGTTTCAAAGATGCCGAAAAAGTATTGGAAACTTTTCCGGCATCTTCCAATAGTAAACCTTAATGTCATCAGTTGGCATCTGGCCAGTCCTGTACGAACTTGGCATTTTCCATCTGTACAGTTTGGGCAGACACGGCAAACTTGATGGTCATCGGGTAGTCATTCGCTACGCACAGGCTTTCTTCATAATCGGTAATGTAACCGTTTTCGAAAGTAAGCTCTTTCATCTTGGAATCTTCATTGGCTTTCTTGAAGACAACAGAGCCGGAACACGGGGCATACTGCTTGAACATGCGCTCAAGAACAGCCGTGTCAGGAGTAGATTCAATTTCAAGCCAAATCTTACCACCATACACATCAGACGCCGGACGACCTTTAGGATCTACGTCACGGTTGAATTTGACCTTAAAGTTCAGTACATCAAAATTGTCTGAATCACCGAATTTGAAACTTGCTTTAAATGCCATAGTTTTCCAATATTTAAGATTTATACTAAAGTTAATTTTGAAAGAAACACTCCTATTATACCATACAAATAGAATTGCTGTTCTTTCGGCCATAAATATAAGGCTAAAATATAGAAAATGCAAAAATATCTATCCTTTTTTTTCGATTTTTATCCAGATAGACTGAAAAAACAGCCGTAACATCGTGGTTTTCTATATTTATTTATTTATATTTGCGGAGTAGGCAATTAATAAATCGTTGTTGTACTTTAAATAGAATGATTATGGAGACCGGAATAAGATTCATGAATTTGGACGATTCAGTCAAAGCGGCACTAAATATAGCGCAAGCTTTTGCACGCGAAAATGCAAATGGACAATATACTCCTTCACATTTACTCAAGGCTTTGCTTCATAGAGATGTTGGAATAAGGGATTTCATCCTGTGTTTGACCGATGATATCGGATACATTGAAGAATGGGCGGATGTATTGATTGAAGAACTTCCTAAATCAACGGAACTCTCAGAGATTGGGCCGGATCTGCACATGGATAATGTTTTTCAATGTGCTGAGGATGCACGTATCCGTTTCGGTCTTTATAATGTGAATCCTGTTTGTGTGTTGCTGGCTTTGGTTAAACCCGAAATAGCATTTTCTGCAGGGCAGCTGAGATCTTTCCCGATTAAGGAAAGGGACATTCTTGATTTCTATACAGGAGAAAGTCCTGATAAGGAAGTTCTGGCAGGTGGTATGTCATTTAAGTCTGGAGAAGACCATCAAACAGACAACAATGCTTGTATGTCTACATTATATAAATATTGTACAGATCTTACTGCATCCATGCAGTCCGGTACAGATTTTCCGCTTGTTAATCGGGACAAGGAAAATCGTATTATGATGGAAATACTTGGAAGCCGTACCAAATCCAATGTACTGATTACCGGTGATGCCGGAGTTGGAAAAACAGCTTTGATTAACGGACTTGCCTGGAATATTGTCAATGGGCGTGTTCCTTCGTTTTTGAAGGATACAAGGATTTTTGAGCTGGATAATGCTTCACTTATTGCCGGTGCTACTTATAAGGGAGAAATAGAGGACAGATTAAAGAATGTAATCAAAGGTTTGCGGTGTATAGAACACGCTATACTTTTCATTGATGAGATTCATGTTTTATTGGATAGTAAACATGGAAATTCCGGCGCAGGTAATATTCTTAAACCGGAGTTGTCACGCGGGGACCTGACTGTAATCGGAGCTACAACCATTGATGAATATAGAAAAGTTATAGAGCCCGATCATGCGTTTAGCCGTCGTTTTGAAGTGATTCAGCTTGATGAGCCTGATATTAAGTCTGCTATTCAGATGGTTCATACCGTTTGCTGTCAATATATTGATTATCATAAGATTGATGTTGCAGATGAAGCGATAGCTGAATGTGTAAGGCTGGCCAAAAGATATGTCAAGGATCGTCGTTTGCCTGACTCAGCAATAGGATTGCTTGATATGGCTTTATCGGCAGTTAAGATGGTCAACGAAACTGGACATCAGGATGTTGCGGAATTCTTGGACAGGTTGGCGGAAATCGAAAAAGAAGAGAGTTCGGATGATGTAAAAATAGAGCATTTGCGTACTTTGTACTTCTCCATGCAGAATCGTTTAAGCCCTATTTTGCTTGGTGTTATTCCTGAAACTAAGGATGTGAATGAGATACATTCCGTAGCAGAAATGATTTCTGGCCTGAGCAAGGCCTTGTCTGCAATACAGGAGTTCACTAAAGGGCGAATCGGGAAAGTTCACGAATACGAAATTGCTGCAGTTGTTGCCAGCAAGACAAGCATTCCAATAGGCAAAATTCAATCTCAGGAAAAGGAACGCCTGCTTAATATGGAAAGTTATTTGCGCCGGCGCGTTGTTGGTCAGGATCATGCCCTGAAAACTTTGGCTGATGCAATCCTGGAGTCCCGTAGTGGTATGAACAAGCCGGGACAGCCTATCGGGTCTTTTTTCTTGTTAGGACCTACGGGAACAGGTAAGACCGAACTTGCAAAGGCTTTGGCAGAGGCCTTGTTTAATGACGAAAAGTCAATGATACGTTTTGATATGTCTGAATTTAAAGAGGAACATTCTGCAGCTACATTATATGGTGCACCTCCGGGATATGTCGGCTATGAGGAAGGTGGTATGCTTGTAAATGCTATTCGTCAGAAACCCTATTCAGTTGTTCTGTTTGATGAAATAGAGAAGGCACATCCGTCCGTTTATGACATATTCCTCCAGATTATGGATGAAGGTAAGCTTCATGATAGACTTGGAAAAGAAGGTGATTTTTCAAATTCAATTGTATTGTTTACTTCTAATGTCGGCAGTGATTGGCTTACCGAAAAGTTAAACTCGGGTAAGATTCCATCCACTACCCAGATCATGGAACAGATGAGCGGATATTTCAGGCCTGAGTTTTTAGCCAGATTGTCAGAGATTGTACCTTTTTTCCCGATAAGTCAGGATATCCTTCTGAAAATTTTTGATATTCAATTCTCTGGTGTCAGAAAATTGCTTGAGAATAAAGGCATAGATATTACCATTACTGATGAAGCAAAGAATATGCTTGCAAACAAAGGCTTTACTCCCAAATACGGTGCTCGTCAGGTATCGGGAGTTGTACGCAGTTATCTAAGAAAACCTATTTCGCGGTTGATTATCGGTGAAAAGCTCACTAGGGGGCAGACTTTAGAAGTAGGTTTGGATGAGCAGAATGAGTTAACGTGGAATATTCACTAAAAAATATAAGCTTATGTTCGGATATACAGTATTTCTAAAAATCGGAAATCTGGGAGCAACCGCATTGACGGATCTGTATCGTGAAAGTTATGAACTTATCGGATGTGAATATGGTTTTTCCCAGGGAGTTGATATAAAAGGTCAGGCTCAGACAGAAGTCAAGGGAGGAAAGTTTTATGTAACGTATCCCAATGTTCCTAATCGGGATATGATACAATGGATGCTGGATGCCAGAAAATACCAGAATGGTGCTATCGTAATATGTGATAATGAAGGTGCTACACTTGAAAAAGTCATATTCGAGAATGCAACTTGTGTGAGTATGGAAATTGTCTATGTCAGACAGGGCAAGGGGTATATCGCAACCAAACTTACCATTCAGGCTCAAAAGTTGGTTTTGGGAACTGAAGATTTTGAGAATGATTGGGTAATTTAATTGATGGGAGGATTTTTATGAATATGTTTAATTTTCCGCAGATTGACAGTAGTATTGACGTGTCTTTTATAGTTGATGGGGACGAATACGAAGTGCAACAGTTCAAAATTGGTTTCCACCAGCCGGTAGATAGCATTAAAAATCAACCTGAAGGTGAAGTCAGGGGTGGACAAATGATGCTTTTGCTCAGCCAGACAGTCAAAAGTAATATTTATGCTTGGGCTTTGAAACCTTGGACTAAGAAAACCGGAGCTGTTATTCTAAAGACAGGTACATCCGGGGTAATCTTTGAAATAGCATTTACTAATGCATATTGCATCAAGTTCCATCGGAGTGTTAATGCCTTGGGACAGGGATTGAATACTACTTTAATATTGTCACCAGAAAAAGTTTCGGTTAATGGAATAGAGTTTGATAATTGTTGGACCAGCATGTAAGAACAAGAGTATGTTAAAAGGAAACAAATCTCAAACAATATCATTGGAAGCATATCTTCAATTATTGGATTCTGGCCAATTATATGAAGGATATGTGGAAGATTGTGGATATGCTTATTACGAGGCTGTGCCTGTTTCAACTTATGTGAATAGAAACAACTTGAATGTTGGGGTACAGTATTTATGTAAATTGCGTATCACACAGGAGGACTTGCAAAACAGTTCCAAGCAATATGTCTATATGCCTCCCAAAGAAAATGACGGTTTTGTTGATAAATTAACCTCAAGTGCAATGGTTGCCACAGCGGCTTTACTGGCTGATGATGCGGCGGGTGTTACGGTTGTGGACGATTTGGCTATTCCTTTTATTTGGCTTGGTGTGGGAGTTGTCTGTCTGATAGATAAGATCTTTGATGACGACGGACATGAAGAGTTTGAAGTTATAGACTTGACAAAGGATCCTCTGGAAGGAACAAGTATTTCTGTCGACTCCAAGACTTCATTCAATCGTATGCCGCCCATTGAAGGCCCTGATAATGAAAATCACGCGCCACAGGGTGGTGGAAAATTTGTTGGAATTGTATTGGGCTTGTTGGCGTTAAAGGAAGAGTGGAGGTCTGCTGTTACAGTAGATTCTACTGTTTATGACAAGAAGAATATCAGTAAGAAGGTAAACCGAAATATAAATAGGAATCTGTCTTATTCCGATATGTTAAAGAAAATATCTTCTTGTAAGTCAAATGATAAGAAGGAGAGTGTTGAAAAAATTGTAGACATGGTTTTGCAGTCTGTACATATTGAAAAATGTGATAATACCAGGATTGAAAAACCGGTAATACAAGAAAATTTAATTATTAAAAAGAAAAATGATGGATATAAAACGCCTGATGTATATTTTGAACCAGGTAAGTAATGTTTTGATGCTATTGCTTCTACTTGGAAAATTCATTTTTCCTGATATTTTCCATGGAACCTGGTTTGTTTCTTCTGTTATTGTTTTAATGGTTATAATATTTATTTCAATATATTTACAAAAGAATAGATGAAGGACTTTTTACGTTATATTGTGAGATATTCTACTAGAATATATGAATTTGTCTTGATACTGAGTTTTGCTCTTATATGTTTTTTCCCTTCTATTGCAACAAAAGAGTATATCATGTATCTGATATTTATAAGTGGTATATATATAGGGCATTTAGGAGGTATTTATGCATATAAATATCTTGATCGAAAAAAATAAAAAACAATGCGTATGGAAATGTATAAATCTCTGGTTATATGCAAGATATCAAATGAAGAAGAAAGAGAATCATTTGAAAATGAATTGTTGCGACATGGTTTTGAACGCATTTCAGAAGAATCTGTTTATGCCTTGTCAATGGAGGTATATCAGGTAAAGGTGCAAGCCATAAAGGCATATTTAAGAGTTTATGGCATGAAGCATTTTTCGGCAGATGATACTTTGCTTTTTATAGAGACTCGTATGAATGAGGAACATACTCTTGTCGGTATGTTGCAGACTGATTTATTAAATGAACAGGAATAATGAATAGTGCTTCGTACATAAAATTATGGAACTCTGGAACTTCAGTCAATGATGAGGTACAGACTTTTGACTTGCTTTCTTATGAATATAAGCTTGAAAAACCTGCATCAGTCAATGGACAAGTGACAGGTCAGACACAGGGTGGAAATGTTGTATGTATGATAAGCGGCTTTCCGGCAAGTACATTGTTAAAATGGATGTTTGATGGTTATTTGCTTAAAGACGCTGAAATATTCGACTCATTGACTGGTACAAGGATCAATGTAAAGGAAGCCAAATGTTCTGATTTCAAAATACAGGTAAATAAAAGAAAAAATCAGGTAATATTCCATCTTAGTGCAATGGTACTTGATTTTGGAGATTCATGTTTTTCTAGACCATAAATGAATCATGGGATGGTTTGATAGATTTTTCAAAAATAAGAAACAGGTTTCGTTACAGGACAAGTTTGAAATGAAACTAATACTCCGGGATGAGTTTTATATCTTGAAAGAATTGGATATAAAGTTCAAACGGGAACTTGCACGTAACGGTTATCCTGATAATGATGGCTGTAGTGGTTTCATATCCTGTACTTTATATGGAACAGTTGGAAAACAGTTGCAGGCATGGGCCGTCTATGCCGATAAGCGTGAAGATGGTGAGATTCGTGTGTACAATGCTCAGGGAGACAATGAATGTGTATTTTCACTCAGTTTTTTGGATGCAAATTGTATTTACATGCATACAAAGACATTATGTGCTCTAAAGGAAAATAGAATACGTATCATTATAGCACCGCGCATTTTTAATTTTGGTGCCGAGGCGCTTATTAACGAATGGAGATGAATGATATGAAGACATTTTGTAAACTCCCGTTGAATATTAAGGATCTGCTAAGTGAAGATGTGAAACATAGCCGTCTTCAGACATGTTCTGAAAAAGAATCTATTGATCAGTTCTTGAATCTGCTGATAAGTACTTGCCCTGGAGAACATGACTATGATAAGGAGTTTGGATGTAAGATTTTTGATCTTGATTTTGAACGAATCACTTCGCGTACAAGATGGGAAGGTAAGTTTACAGAATATATCAAGGAGGCTATTTCTCGGTATGAAAAAAGGCTTACCAATGTGGATGTCCGAGTACAGATTAATGACAAAATAAGGCAGGACACCGTTTTTGAAACATCTACGATTAAGAAACAGACGCAAATATGGGTTACAGGCAATCTCCTTCAAACAGGAGAAAGGTGCAGTTTTTATTATGTAATTTACTTAGGTCCCATTTCTACTAAATAAAGAGTAAAGGAGGATAGATCATGAGCAGTGAAAAATATTATAAAGAACAAATAAGGAATCGGATGATGTCATTTGCAACTGCATTCTGGGATGTTCAGAAAGCAGAGAACTTTGATCCGGTAGTCAAATTATTGTTGGAAGCCCTGGCTAATGAAATGTATCTGCTCGGGGAAGATTTTAATCATATTGAAAGCCGCCTTTTGGACAAGACGGCGCGTATTCTGACACCGGGTATCATGCTAGCCCCTACTCCTGCTCATGGTATAGCACATGCAACTCCTTTTGAAAATGATTATGTTTTTCGAAAGGATACTGGCATTTATTATGATGTCGGTCATTCTGTTTCTGACGACCAGTTAGGAGCTGTCTATTTTTATCCCTCCTGTAATACTCCATTGTACAAGGGGGATGTCAGATTGTTGTTGTATGATGATTTGATTTACAAAGTGGACGCAGCCCTGAATAAGACAATGATTGCAAGGCTGGACCAACATACCTCACCCGAAACCGTTTGGGTTGGTTTGGACTTGGATGACAATATTTCTAATTTGCGGAATATGTCCTTTTATATGGAACTTCCCAATGTTGTCGATAGTTATAAATATCTATATCTTTTGTCTTGTTCAGAATGGTATATTGGAGACAGAAAAATATCTATGAGAAGAGGTATTTATAACATAGAAGGAGAAAATGACAATGAGGTGATGTCTTTTTTTGAAAACTATGAACTGACACATGCTGTCGACCGGAATATCTTGAATCTTTATAAAAATAATTATCTCACTGTAAATGAAGATATATCTTTCTCTGCTTCAAGTTTTCTTCCCTCTGGTTTTTCAGAAGAAATTCCGGAAGCATTGGCCATGATGCTTGATAAGAAATTATTTTGGATTAAAATAGTGTTTCCAGGTGTATTTGCAGGGAAAATGTTGGAGGATATTCGCATCGGAATTAATATGATTCCGGTTGAAAACAAATTGTTGCGCCAATCTACATTCATACTTGATGATACTTTTGGAGTAATACCATTAAAGACAGCTGTTTCTGAATATTTGTTGGATGTACATTCTGTCAGGAATAGTAAAGGAGAACCGTATCATGAATTGCTGTATGGAAAGTCTGGACAGGGTAAAGCGGATAATACATATTCTATCAGACGTGGAGGATGTGAACGGTTTGATTCTCGTTCTGCAAAAGACCAATTGGAATATCTTTACGATATGCTTAACGATGAGATTCATGCGTTTAGTACCAGGCAAAACATAAAGTTACGTTCTCATATTCAACAGATTGTTCAGACCTTGAGTAAGTTGAAGGAAGTATTGCATGATATGCATGAAACGGGAGAAGTTCCTTGCTATCTGTTCATTGACAAGATGAAGGAAAATGAACGAATCACGGTTGACTACTGGGTTACAAATGCGGATATGGCAAACAATCTGCCTGCAGGAGTTCCTTTAAGTGCACCCAAATCAGCTTTTCTGGAAGCATCGACTCTTTTTTTGGTAACCTCTACTTATGGTGGACGAAAAGAGCCTAAGGAGCAAGAGCGGATTAATTTGTACAAATATGAATTGACTTCCAGAAACCGGATTTTGACAAACAATGATATCTCCTGCTTCTGCAAAAAAGAATTGGGTGAGTTGCTGACTTCTGTTTCCATTAAAAATGGGGTCTGTATTCATCAGTCATCCAATGGAGGATTGGTGCGGACCAAAGATGTTTATTTGCATCTTGCTTCTCCTCTTCAGGATATTCATATTGAAGAACGCTTGAAGAGAGACTTACAGATAAAATTGGAAGAATCTTCACCGGATACTTTTAATTTCCGTATATTTATAGAAAAATAATATAATAATAAACTTAAAAACTATCTTATGAGTCCTGTAGTCACACATTTCATATCTTCTTACTTATTGCTGCCTATTTTAACTGTAATATTGGCAGTAGTTGCGTGTATTATAGCTAAAAAGAATCAGATGCTGAACAATAAAAAACTTATTTTTTATGTTTTGCTGAATGGAATCTTACTAGGGTTACCTGGATTGACCGGCTTCCTTAATTATAATTTTATGCCTTATGCTTATTTATTGTTGAGCTTTATTTATCTGATTATTGGATTTTATACTCAATCTCTTCAACTTAAATATCTCACCGGAGGAAAAAAGAGTTTGTCGTTCAGATTCACTTTTTTTCTATCATTGGTAGTTATGTTATTGGGGTGTGGATTGTTTTCTTTAATATTCAATCTTACAAACGAACTGCAATATGGTATTTGGGCTAGTACTTGTCTTTTCCCATTTCTCTTCCCTTTGTTGTATAGAAAGGCTGTTGCATGTTATTTTGATATTCCAATAGAAATATATAAAACATGGCAATATTCTGATGAATATGATTCCGATGATTTCCGGATAAATATGGAACGTATAACTGTTGCAGATTTGGAAATTTTTCGTAATGTCACAGACTTGAGTTCTGAAAGAATCACAGGAAAGGTTTCAGAAGATTCTGTTTTTGGTCAATGGTTTCAGCGTATGATTGATGATTGTAACAGGAAATCACCAAATACTCCGATTGTTTATCGGGATGATAATGGCAAATATTACGAATGGATTTTTTATATAAAGCCATCTTTTTTCAAAAGACGGATTTATATTGATCCGGATGAGACATTTGCTCACAACAACTTGAAAAGAGGATGTGTCATTATAGCCAAGAGGGTGATAAGTGAATATTCATCAGATAACGAATTTTAAAAGCAGGTAGATATGGGAGAATATAATAAATTTAAGAATTTTCTTCTTGTAAATTGGAAAGATGGATTCATGGTTGATAAGACTCATTTTGAGCAGTTGGAAAACTATTTTATCAATCAGGATTGTGAATATCGGAAATCGGATTTGACACGTATAAGTTACGGGTTACTTCCTTTTAGGAAAGAAGAGTCGATGTCTGGAGACTTTGAAATAAGAGATCTCATTACCGGTGTTTTGGAAGTTCGCTTAAAGCGTTGTCATGCGATTACGCCGGGAGGATTGTTGATTGATTTTAATCCGGCTGAAGATGACGAACTTACTGCAACTTTTCCGGTTCCTGACGATGAAAATTTGGATTCGACGAAACAAAGATGGGATGTAATTCTCACAGTGGATCCTTTTGAACGTATTCCTTGTGGTGTACCTGATGAAAATGAGGTTATCCCAAGACATCCTAATGCAAAACCCAAATATGTTCTCAATATACTGCCGGCGGGACAAATTAACGCTAAGAATCTCGAACGTTACCATTTGATTATCGGTAGGGTAAGGAGGAATGGAGACCGTTTTGAAGTAGATGGCAATTTCATTCCACCATGTACCAGTGTTTCAAGTCATCCCGAACTTAAAAATTACTATCTGAAATTTGGTAAGTATATAGATTTGATAGAGAAAGCATGTAAGGCTATCATTTCAAAAGTGGAAAATATGGAAAAAAGAACCCCATTGGCCGAAAATATTGAAATGATATGCCGTAATGTGATTATGTATATAGCCAATATTTATTTTTCTTATCGGAACGAAGGTCAGTACTATACGCCATTGCGTTTTCTTAATGTATTTTCTGTTCTGGCGCATACATGTTACGTCAGCCTTGATTTCATGCATAAGAATGATAAGGAAGAGATGATGAAGTATTTTTATGAATGGAGTGATATCAAGCCTGGTGAATTTGATGCGATACTGAAACAAAATGCAGGCTTGCTTTACGATCATGAGGATATACGTCACTTGATGGTGACAGTTGAACAATTTATGTATTTGTTCAGCCAGTTATTGACCACTTTAAGTAGTTTGGAATATATTGGCAAGCATAAAGAGAATCTTGTGATTGCAGAACGCAGTAAGTCTCAGAGCGAGAATAAAACAGAGAAATGGAGTTTGTTGGATTAATTTTACAATTAAAAGAATTTGTATGGAAAATTCAGATAAGATTTTTCTTTATGATGAAGAAAAACATCAGTATAATTTGTCCGATACGGATTTTAAGGGAGAGGTTGTGGCCAATACACTTCGGGAAAACCATTACGATGAAAATCGTGTTTTGATTCTCAGACAAGGGAATGCTAGGCGCGGTTATTCCAAGGACATAGATAAAGTTTGTCAGGAATACTCTCAGCATGATTTGAAGGATTATTTGAATATATACGTGAATCGCAAAGGATTATATGATATATTACCTGAAAATATGTTCCACCAACACATATATACGGAAGACCATCATTCTAAGGAAGAAGTTTTGGATGAGATTCGTATTCATCGTGAGGAAGAGTTTTATGCCCGCAGATTTTTCAGGCCCTTTGAAATCTCCATAGATCAGATGCTGGTCGATTTTCAAGGTATGGAAAGAAAAATGGATAAAATGAACGTTTACCGTAATTATGTAAACGTGTTTGTCAAAGAATGGCCGGTATTGGAGTTATTGCCGTTAAAACAGGCTGTAATGCTTGTTAAGATTTTTCCTTATATCGAAAGTATAACGGCCAGTCTGAAGAAAATAGAGCAGATTCTAAGTATACTGTTGGATATTCCTGTTCATTTAAAGGAAGGGAAAAGAGCTGTTACCCATGTTGATAGACAAATGATACCTCCATTGGGTAAATGTAGATTGGGGGTCGATTTTGTATTGGGTGATAATTTTGAAGATGGCAGCTCACAACTTGTTTTGGAAATTGGTCCTATCTCAGCAAATGATTTGCAGGATTTTCTTTCTGGAAGAAAAGGAGATAAGATTCTATCTGAATTAAAAGAACTTTTCTTGCCAGCCGATAGGCAGATTGTTACGAAGTATATTATAAGGCAGGAAGATACCGGATTTAAACTTGGTGAATCTTATTTGGGAATCAATACTTGTTTAACGACTAACAATAATGAAATGGTATGAAACCTAAGAATAATAAGGATGTACGGAATGGATATTTAAGATTTTCATTTCTTTTGGCTGCATGTATTGCATGGAGCGTATTGTTTTTTTCTTGTTTCCTCAAGACTTCTACAATAGAAGTCAAAAGTATTATGACGAAAACTTTGGATTATGACCGGATTTATACAAAAGAAATAGATTTGGCTACAGGAGTGGATTCTGTATATCAGTATATGAAATTAATGAACACCTCTCCTCGAATAAACGATGGTTTATTGCAAAGTATTGTCAGTACACGCAAAATGGACTTGCTGAAATCAACTCAAAATATCGATAATGCCGACTGTGTCTTATACAGTAATTTATTAAATCAGATCAATACCTTTCTTAGCATAAAGGATTCAATCCGAATAATGAAAATACAGGAGGATATGGTTCGTCAGGATTTGTTGCAATGCATTCGTGACAACAGGAAAACACGTAGAAATATGAATATCGGAACAAATTAAACTTCTGGGATTATGGAAAATGAAAAGAGAAAAGAAATGAATAATCGCGAAGTCTTATGGGGGCGAATCTATGTTTTTGTATTGTTCTTCTTGACAAGTTTGGCTTGCTGCCTGTCAATTTTTTTATGGAATACGGACTTTAGGTTATTTGAACAAAAGGAATATGTTAAGGTAAAAATGGATCGTATAAGGAATTTCAGACAAGAACAGCAAGGACATAAAATGGTGATAGATTCACTTTATCATAAGATCTCAGGCTTCCATCCGGGTATCCATGCTCAATATGAGGAAGAAGATGTAGATTATCTGATAAATAATTTAAGAAATGTATATGAGCAAAATAATTGGGATAAACGCTACAAGGTGTTTTTACACGTTGCTGATTTTTATGAAATGTGGATGAATGATAAAAAACAGTTATGGAGTATTCGTCAGAATATTGATATGTTCAAGGCTAATTTGGAAGAATGTGAAATTGGCTTGCAAAAGAAAATGGATAAACTACAGAATGATATGAAAAAATAGCAGTAGTCATGGGAAAAATATATAATCGCAAATTTCTTTTTGTAATAGCGACTGTTATTACATGCATTGTAATAGCTGTAATAATACGTTTGTGCTTTGCCCAGCGTATAGTGCGTATGAGTATTTCGCCTACAGAACTATATGTCGGTGAGAAAATATATTATTCGGATAGTACCCGCAATGCTGATACATGGCTTTGGGAGTTTGGAGACGGAAATACGTCTTCTCAAAGAACAGGCAACTATACCTTTGAGAATGCCGGTAAATATATGGTGCGTCTTACAGTAGACAATTCTCTTGAGCAACGTCTTCTCGTTACAGTACGACAGAAAAGTAATGACTACGGGAGCGATGGACTGGTGAAAATGAAAGCTCCGTCCACAGCCTTACAAGGTGAGATTGTTTCATTCAGAGGTTATGGACCTTCAAAGGAATGGCGATGGCAATTTGGTGAATCCGGAATAGTGGACTCTCGGGAACAGAATCCTTTATATACTTATAGTATGCCAGGCACTTATGAGGTTCAACTAACTACTGAGAATACGCAATACCCGATTAGACACACCATAGAGATATTGCCACAGTATACGGATAATGATTCAACAGATGTGCTTGTATTGGTCGGTAATGATATTAGGGAGCATTTGCAGGCCATTGTTGATGGTAAGCCGTTTAATGTACATTACAATTACATTCTGAAGACATATCTTTGCTATGATCCGGATATTGCTGTTACTGTTAATAACAATAAGAAAAATGACTTTTATTCTTATTGTCAGGGGTTAAAAATAATTGCTCGTAAGAAGACAATCATTGATGAAGTTTTTGTTGATATGGGTGATGACTTGAATAATAAATGTGTTATGCAATTAATGGTAACGCAACATGAACGTTTTTCTGAATAAAAAAAGTAAGCGATGAAAAAAGATAGGTTATTAAGTTGGTTCCATGCCACATGTATTTGTGGCTGTTTCCTGGGTGTTATGACAGCATGTGGACCGGTTAATCGTTTTACAAGAATAAAGAAAGTACCTCGTGAGTACGTGAACAATTATTGCATAGAAGGATTGAAGGCTCCACTTGATTTTACAGTATTCAAGGGTAGCCCGTGGATAGTATTTGCCCAGGAATCTTCCTCTTCTTACATGAGTCCAAGTGGAAAGAATGAGATGGATAAAGTGGAATATATGGATGCTTTTTTGGTCATAAAGGAGAAAGGCGACTGGTTGAAACTGATAAAATATGATCCGTCTATCTTGAAGAATGGCAGATTGAAAGAGTGGAAAAAGGCAAAATATGTCGGTTGGATTAATAAGGATGAACTTTTGCTGACAAGAAATGGTATTACGGATGTTATGACAGGATTTAAAAACAAAATGGTTCTGTTGCCGAACGATACTTCAATGCTAGTAAATGCCGAAAAATATTTTGCGAATGACTCCATAAAGCTATACGGAAATACAGACCTGACCAAAGAGATTGGTAAGATTCCAATGTATAGTATTGTATATCCTTATAAGAAAGCGGCAGATGGAACACATACACTTGTCGGTTGTAGGCCTGTGATCGATGCGGATAGTATTGATCTGAAAGCTATAGGATGGATTGATAATGGATTATTGACCTCTTCAGGACAGCAGCTGCACATAGATGTAGGGGCATTACCTGATGAATCTCTCACTATAATTGATAAGGCAGATGGCGACACGATTAACTTGTGCGCCTCTGAAAGGGGAAAGAGCCTGAATTTGTCTGTACTGAATCCGGCTATAAAATATAGTCCGGTACTTTCTTATAGAGAAAATGATACAACATTCTGTTTTCGTACTCATCTTCCTATGCCGGTTATTGACAAGGGAGACAGTTATGTATTGAATGTAAATGGAAATCCAATCTATTATGATACTTTTAAGAACAAAATCGAACAGGACTTACAGCATATCAATATAGTATTTGTAGTTGAAGGAAAAGATAATACAATTTCACGTTTCCCGGCTTTGGTTAATGCTGTTCAAGGATTGCAGTCTGTTCTGATTAACGATGAGAGTTTTACATTCCGATTTGGATGTGTGCTTACTTTCAGCGAAGAGGGAAATCTGGAAGACCCTATTTGTAAACTTACCCCAGATTATATGAAAATGCTTGATTTCCTTTCGGAAAAGGCTGGTAATGTAGATAGGCTTAAACCGGTATATGGAAGATTCGGAAGTTGGTCCGGAGTGAGGATTGGTGTGGATATGTTCGAGAAATATAAGGATGAATCAAATATTTTAGTGGTTGTTGGAGACAAAGGATATAATAGCGAATGGGCAGATTCTACATTGGTAAATAGAATGGTAAGAAATAATTGTCGGTTGTTGGGATTCCAGTTGTATGGTGGAGAGCCCGACAACTTTAACAACTTTGTATTGCAGTTGGGAAATATGATTGACAGTTATGCACCACAGATAAGCCAAAGGAAAAGAGAGTTAATGGTATATCCTGATTTGATAAGAAATGAAAATGAATACATTGAGGTAAACCATAATACATATTGTTTGGATTTTCCTGAGAAAAGTATGACGCAAGGGTGGTTGGTTTTCCCTCAGAAGAATGAATCTTTAGAAATGGGAAGCTTGACTCAGGCTGTGGATTCTATGCTATTACAAATTAAATTGGATAATACAATGTTGTATAATCAGTTGGTAAGGGCCTTTTCAGAAGTGGGAACAAACCGTTACAAACTGGATTCTACATTTGTTGCTTATCATCATATTAAACAAGCTGATAAACAAGCCATAATGTCAGCATGTCCTTCTATAGAACCTGGATGGTCGCTTCCATTATCTCCTGTTGTATTACCTGACAGTCTGTCTTCTATATTGGATTATTATTTACTGGTGAATGAAGATGAATTTAAACGGCTCAGGAAATATATAGAAGAACCAGCTAAGTTGGTGGTTGATTATAAAGTTGAATCTGTAAGAAAAAAGAAACAGGCTAAGGTTAATATCTGTGATTGTCCGGAGGATTATATAACATATAATAACGATGAAACAGCTATTAGTATAAAGAGAGATAGCCTGAATGTTCCTGAGTATGCTTCAACTCGTCGTGTCAGAAGAAAGCTGGTACGGCATTTCCTTTCTGAGAGAAATACAGATAAGTATTGTAAAGTTAAAAGGAAGGCTTTCTTGAGAATGCCTATATCAGAATCTTTACGAAGATTTACTTCATGTCCGGTGGACTATCCGTTTCTTGAGGTATATCGGATTAAGGACTTGAAGAAAAAGGAGATGATTACCGATGTAGAATTGGACAAACTGATTGAATATTTTAAGGAAAAGAAGAAGCTGTTGGACGAAGCTGCCGGTAAATCATTCCAATCCAATGGGCAGACCTATTATTGGATTAGTCGTGAGCTGTTACCATAGTCATTCATTTGAAACTTTATCATTATGAAATGCCGGGCTATATTGAAAATCAGAGATAAAGAGATACCGATACTTTATTATAGTTATCGGTGTCATATCCCACATTATGATGATCCTAATTTAAGTCAAATCATACGGCTTCATATCGAGGCTTGTGAAAAGATTGGTAATCGGGAATGCTTACCAGTTGAAGGAGACCTGATTACACTTATGTTTGAATGTAGTGGTGACGAGCAGTTCTTTTATGACTGGCTGAATGAAGGAGCCATGCATAATGGAGAAATCCATTTTATATACAATGAAGTGGAGATTGCTGATATTTTTCAGTTTTGGGATTGCTTTTGCTTGAAGATAGAGGAAGGTATGAGTACAGGAACTTCTTCGATGGTAATGACCATATATCTTTCACCTGGTATTATCAAGAGAAATAATCTGGAACCAAGGGAGAAGGTTTGGAAGGTGAGTGATCCCGCAATCCAAAGTAGTGCAGAAAATCTTGTCAAAAACGAAATTGAAAAGAATACAGATTCTCAAGAGAGTGCTAATTTTACCGCGAAATCCTCTGATTCGCTTTCAGAGGCTGCCCAAACAATCATTGATGCCCAAGTGGCGAAAATGAAACAAATATCAGAAAAAGAGGAGAAACGGTTTAAAGCTTTATTGCAAACTAAAGATAAAAAGAAACCGAGTAGTAAACAAAAAGGCAATTATGGAGAGATAAAATCCTGCCTTAATTTGTTGACTAGCGAGGAATTAAAGAAAGGTGTAAATGGCAAACAATACAATTTAAAAAGAATCGGTGATGATGCACCTGACAGCTTGGATTCTAAAATCAGGCACGGTATTGATGGAATTTATGAGAATTTGACACCATTGCCTAAATTTGTTATTGATGAAGTTAAGTTTGGAACTTCAAGATTAAACCCTAAAACAAAAGATGGACCTCAAATGAGTATTAAATGGATTTCATCAAGAGTGGCTCAGTTAGGTTTTGAAGGAATAATTCCAGAAGAAATAGCTCAAGAAATTCAAGATGCCTTAGATGAAAACGCTGTTGATAGAGTTCTCACTAATATATCTGAAGCAGGAAAGATAACTATGTGTTTAATTACAGATAATGGTTTAATAAAAATAAATGTTGAATAAATTAATGTATAAAAATATGGTTTTACGAGATAGTTTATTTACAGAAAAGCAATATTTAGATCAACTGACTAAATATTCACGGAGAAGTAGACAACTGGAAAATAGTATTGATGAACTTCTTAAAGCGGAAAAAGAACATGTTCAGTTATATTCGGTGCCGAACAGAGAAGTTCTTCGTAATAAATGCAATACACTTTTTGGATGTAAACTAAATTCTTTTGTGACAAAATATTCAATGGGAGAAGATGTGGTAAAACTAAGAAGTGATTATGATGATTTAGTAAAAATATTAAAGGATAATTGGACTATTACAGGTGGATATGTACAGATGTTATGGATGTTATCTATAGGAATAATGTTAGATACAGATATTAATAATATACAGATATTATCAGATATGATAAATGATGAACATGTTGATGATTTTCTATATAATATTTTTATAAAATATAGATTGCCAAATTGGGAAAGAAATTCGAATACTATTTTGTTCCCAATTCCTTACCAAAGTATGTTATCCATATTTATTAGTAGTAAACAAAGTAACTTATTGGCTATTGAAAAAATAGAGAAATATATCAAAAAGGAATGGTATCGGGGGCACTCTGATTGTTCATGGTATAATGATCATAAATATGGCATTGTTCATAACGGTTACTGGAGTTTTGAAAGTGGCGCATTGGTCAAGGTATTGGGGCTTGATGACAGTATTTTGAAAGGACAACCATATTATCCATACGATATGGTTAATTGGGCAGATGGTCAAAAGTAAGTAACAATTAAAAACGAGACAGATATGAGTTATTATGTTCATGCCTATTTGGTAAATGCAGATAAAGTAAAAGCCGTTTACGGTTCGCGTAATATGGATTTGTTGAACCATTTGTCTTCTTTGCTGAAGGAAAAGTTAGACAGCTTGAATAATTACTTTGGAAGTGAAATAAGTCCGTCAGAAGATGCTTACAGCGTACTCGCTGACATTGTAAACGGAGAGATGCGTTCTCCTCACATGGCGTTCATGTATGGATATGTATATGAAAAAGTCTGTGAATATTATGGACGAATCATCTATAATACCGAGAACTTGTGGCAACTGGACGAACAGAGCACTTTTGTACCTATTCCACTCAGTGATAGTTTTCCTTATATCATAAGCATTCCGGTGTCAGAATTGGAAATCAAAAAACAGCAATATACAGCATTGGAAGCAGGAAACGGTATTGGTGATTATGATTATGAAGAAGAAATGGATGATTTGAATTTTATTTTTGATGAAGCCATTGAAGCCCAGAAAGATTTGATAATTACTGTTTATTGAGAAATTTATGAATGATTTTCAAACATCCAACCAGTTCAGTCTATCCGTTGTATTTTTCCTGACTGTTGATTGTAATTATGACTATACAATGGATTATGTGGAAAACGTAGCCCGGAACTTCACGAAAAAGTATCCGAGCTACCTTATCCATAAGAAAAGCGAAGACAAGATAAAAGCCTTCTTGGCAGACAATGTGAAGACCAAAGTGGAAAGTTTTGTGAATGCAGAGGCAAAGAACGTGACAGTGACCGAGGTGAAGGAAATGGCGGACCTGATAGCGGAATACGAGGGAACGGAAAACTCGTCCCCTTATGGAAGCCATCCGGCGGACTCCCACTCGTTGGGAAACACCGGCATGGAGCTTGCCATGAGCATGGATACAGGTGCATCGGATATCCGTCCCGTCAATGTTGCCAAGCCTACAGGTGCGTCGGGAAAATCCAAGATAATGAAACGTAGTGTCATCCGTGTAACCATGGAGTTGGAAGTGTTGATGGAAATCAAGCAGTATTTGCAATTCCTGCAACAGATTCCGGATTTGTTAGGCTTACATGAATTCCCTAATTTAAGATGTCGTGTGATATACAACCAGAAAAAGGTAACAATCAATGAGGAATCAGCTCCTATTGAGGTAAAGGTTGTAGATAACAGAAAATACCAGCAATGGTTTATAGCTTTCACGGTATTGATGGTATTCTGTCTTTCCGGAATAGTGACATTGTTCTTTACTATTCCCAATTTATATAAGCAAGATATCCATGTACACCGCAATGATACAATTAGCCAGCATTTCCAGATTGAAAGGAGTCGGTTAGACATGAATAATGTGTCTTTCCCTATTCCTGGTATGAAAGACAGTGTTGTAATAAAAGATAAGAAAGTCCTGATAATAAGATAAAAGACATGAATATGCTTACAGATAATGTGAAACCAATACTGAAAAGAGCAGGCTGCCCCGATGACCTGATGCAATCTTACTGTATGTTTCTTCTTGAAGGCAGACAGGATGTTCTGGTTGTGAGAAAAGAAATTTCGTCAGTGTTCCAGAAACATAAGATGCACTGTGTGCATCGGCATATGCCTATGGAGGGAAGTGTCACTTTTGAACGTAAAAAGAAAGAACATTCTGTTTATCCTGACATGGGCCTATATATCGGACTTGAATATGTATTGTGTTGCATCAACAATGGAATTCCTGCCTATATTACAGAATGTAAAAGAATTAGAAATGTGATTGAAAGTGTCACCATTGTTTTCGGATTGCGCTGTATGCCTGTTTCCTTTTAATGGAGCGATGTAGGATTCGGCATAAGACAAATGTATGGTTGAGTACAAACAATATCTCTCAATATTGGGTTGATTTATGGGATACAAGGTTTTGCTAAAGGTTAGAGATGAGGAACGGCAAATAGAATCTTATAATTACAGTTGCCATATTATACCTCATGATCATTCTGACATACAGAAAATTATAAGTCTTCATATTAATGCGAAAAATCAGTCCGATGATTCGGATGATTCTCCTCTTGATATTGAGGGGGATATGATTCAGCTCAGCTTCAACTCAACATCTGATGACCAGTTCTTTTATGATTGGCTGTTGGATGGAGCGATGCATAGAGGAGAAATACATTTTATGCGCAATGAGGTGGAAACAGCTGATGTGTTCAGTTTTGTGGATTGTTTTTGTGTAGGTCTCGAAGAAACGATGAGCATAGGAGGTTTGCCTATGCAACTGACCATTTGGCTTTCTCCCGGTGTAATCAAAAGAATAAACTTGGAGCCGAGAGCAAAGGTCTGGAAGGTTTCGGAGCTGGAAGCACCTATTTCTGTAAAATCACCCGATACAGAAGAACCTTCTCCTGTCGTCACTGACGTTTGCTTTAAGGATAACAAGACGGGCAAAAAACTGAAAATAGTTCCTCTTTCAGGCATTGTAACTGTCTATGCCAAGACAGAAAACACCAAGCCGGGAGACATCGTGCGTTTTTCCATCAAACTTGAGAATGGAAAAACAATCAGTATCTCAGATAAGGTCAACAGGCGGGGATTTATTGAAATAAAGGACTTTAATATCTATAAGGAGTAAGAATATGATAGAGATAACGGCGGAACTTCAGAACGGAAGCAGGAAAAGCAGTACAGTGGAAGAAGCGTGTGCTGTTTCATTAAGATGTTTTTATACTACTGGTGATTCCCGAAAATGTGGGTTTGACTGGTTTAGAATAGGTGATAATGGTGATATTCCTTTTAAGGAATGTGTTGGATATTATTGGGATAAAGGACATAAGATTTCAGATCCATATATTTATGATAAAGCCCTGTTCAAGCCAGATAAAGATCTACAGAATACTCTTCAAGGGAATTATAAAGTTCTTAAAGATGTATTTTGGAGAAATGGTTATAAAGGGGAAAAGATGCCTTATATTGTTCCTATACTGTCAATTGGTGAGGGTGAACATATATCATTGGACATTAAAAGAGATGGCAAACAGAGTTCAGATATATTTGTAGGGTCTGACTTGGAGGACTCAAGCGTATATGATTATCCTAAGACAATAGCTCCAAACCAAGATTCTTTTGCAATTACCTGTCTCAAAATGCAAGATAAAATAAGCCTGTTGAAGTTCTTTTCAGATGAGAGTAAAGAGGAGCAATGTGGTGAATTGGTTATTATTCCTAAATCTTTGGTTTTTTGTAAAAGTGTAGAAATTGTATTTTGCAAAGTATATATTGTAGATTCAGGAAGGAATTTAAATACAGTCTTTGGAAATTATAGATTACAACTGCTTAATAAAAATTCATTAACCTCTTTAGTAGACTGTTTTTCTCAAGCCCTTGTCGATATTCAGTACAATAAGACTTCTTGTTTAGAGTTGGAGGTTTGGGAGGATGATATGCAGCCTTTTTATGTGAAATTAAAAGATAAGAATGCTTTTGATATAGAGAAATCTAATGAGTTGATTGCATTATTAAGAAAGCGTGAGAAAGAAAAATATTTTTCGGTAAAGAAGAGCTGTATAAAAGTGTATATTATGCCTGATATCCCTTTTATTAATAAATATGGTAAAGAAACCCGTGCATTCTCTGTAATAGGGCAAAATACAATATTTTGTAAAAATGGTGTAGATGGCATGACACTTGTTCATGAGGTAGGACATGCTTTAGGATTGCCACATACTTTTGTTTATCGTAGTGTTTTGGCTAATAGCTTGAATAATAAGTCCAATAATAGTGAAATGTCATTTTGTTATGAGAAGAAAAAAACTGATAATTTTATGGATTATAGCAATTATCGGATGTTTTTCTATTATTGGCAATGGAAGGTAATGAATGAGAAATTAAGAAACATAAAATTTTAAAAAATAATATTATGGAATATCCCAGTGTATTATTGAACCATCAATTAAATCCTGAAATTTTCTCAAAAGAGTCTTTGCAGGCATATTTTGAAAAGGAAGGTTGGAGGTTTTATATGTTGGATATACGAGAACTATCAGATCAAGAAATAGCTTTAGGGCATATTCTTCCTATCTTGCCATCTTATGCACAGTATTATGTAAGATATTGGAACAACGGCAAACTTTCAATGATAGTTAAATGCTTGGTCAATCTGCCAGTAGGGATTCAAACTTTTTATGATGAAAATGGCAATATATCCGAACAGGTTGATTATAGTAAAAAATTTGGTAGAGTATCTCCACAAGATGTATTATCTATTCTGGAAAGAGAAAAAGTTATTTCTTTGTCTGAAGAAATATCGCGTAGAGCATCGTCAGAAGGATTTGAATTTTCTTTTAATTTAAATTATGATGAAAAGACAAAAATCTGGCTTGCAGATATTAATCTTGATTTTAAGAAGGGAATAGCAGAGGATACTTTTAACTCATCAAGAAAATTTGTCCATTACAAAATTGATGGACAAACCGGAAGAATTTTAGATATTTCATACGATGAAGTGGATTTTTGGTAACAATTATCAGACTTACAGATTTATATCACTTCAACAATATTAATTTGTATGAGAACAGAATTTCTTAATAGGTTAATAAGGAAAAGGTTGAATAATGAAATTATAAAAGAATACTTATTAAAACTGGGCATTGACTTATTTTCCATTGACGATAAAATATCAAATGGATTTGTGCTTCAACGTAAAGAATGGTAGTAGTCTGAACATCTTACGTGTTGAATATATTTAGGATAAATGACCATGGATCTACTTCGGAGTATACTTGTAAATCACTAAACGAATGCACCAAGAAAGAACAGCATGAGATGCACCGGATAGAACGCATAGAATCCATACTTTGCCACTTTGCCATGGATGAAGCCTCTAGTTCCATCATAACAAGCAATTACCAGGCAGGCAAGTAAAGCGCCGACTATCCCATAGTGCATCATCAGCGGAAAGGCACAGAATAGCTGCGCCTTTCTACCCGAGGGAAAAGAAGGATTGCTGACGTTCCCCAAGAGGTAGAACACCACCATCATCAGAATTCCCCGCCACTCATAATCCACTCCGGACCAAGTGGCGAAACCAGCTATAGAAAGGATGACAGCCCCACAAAGGATGCCGTCCTTTTTTAATACTTTTATCGCAGCCAGTGCCATCACACCCAAAGCCAGCGTAAAGAGTACGTTGTGCGTTCCGTCCGCTCCGTTCAGCAAGTACCAAGGCACTTCGCTAACCACGGCAAACCCGAGCAGCTGAAGGAAGTACTTTATCCGGTTTCGGGTATGCTGGAAGCCTTCTGCTATGAGAAAGGCGAACACCGGAAAAGCGATGCGACCGAAGCAACGCATGACCTCATAAAGAAGTGTTTCGTGCTCCATCAAGTAGTAGGCACTGTGGTCTATCACCATCGAGATGACGGCAATGACCTTCAGTGCGCTACCACTCAATGAAGGCAAATGGATTGAATGATTATATGTTGATTGTAAGGATGCCATTATACGAATCATTTATGCCATACCCAGCAGTTCCTTAACCATCTTGTCCACTTCCTCATTCACCCGCTTGAAGTTGCGGTTCAGCATGATTTCCTTCTCGCGGTCGTTCTTGAACTCGTAGATTTTCGGCAGCGGCACATAGTGGTCCTCTTCGTCCTTAATCTTTTTCATATCGAAGTGCGTCTTGCAGAAGTACTTCGTGGTCTTGAACTCCTCCGACTGCTCGATGTCGAAATGGTTCAGCATGCTGTCGTCCGTAGCCGTGAAGTCACGGGCAGCCTGACCCGCCAGCCAACCGGTTGCCATATCCGCTATCTTGGCGGCAGGCACCAGGTAGTCCATCTTCTCGGAGATGGTGGTCGATACCTTGTTGTCGTTGATGGAAATGGACCGGGAAGTCTGCTTCGCCTTGCCGAACACATCATTCTGCGCCCATTCCAGTGTTTCCTTGTTACGGGCAGCACCCATGAAGATGTTACCGCAGGTCGTGATAATCTTCTGCATACCCACCTTGCCGTAGTCCGCCTCCAGCTGGGGCAGTTCCTGAAAGCCCAGGGTCACCGCCACCTTGTTGGAGCGGGCCGTACCAATCAAGCGGTCTATCTTATGGAAGTAGAGTGTGGGCAACTCATCCACAATGATGCTCACCGGAATGTTTCCTTTTGAGTTGACTCGGGTAATCAGACGGTTCAGCACCAGTGCATTCAATGAACCGATGACCTGTTCCTTCTCCGGGTCGTTGGCAATCACCAGGTAGCTCGGATGGGCCTTGTCCGAAATCTTCAAGTCGAAGTCGTCCCCAGTAAACACCCAGTAGGCTTCCGGAGATACCAGTCGGGCAGCATTGACACGCAGTGTACCCACCATACCTTCCAGCTGGTCGTTCGCCTTGTTCTCGTAGGCACTCTTGAAGGGAGCCATGAGGGAAGCAATCTTGTCGTCCTGCATCAGGATATTGAACACCTGGTCGTAGGACCTGCCTAAGAAGGAAAGCACATGCGGCATGTCCGAATACTCCCCGGTGATGGTGTCCGGCTCCACTTCCTTGCCGTCTTCATCCTCGTACCAGCACCTCTCTATCGTCACCTGCTTACCCGTCCGGTCCTTGTAAGAGAATCCGTTTAAATCCACAAACATCCGGTCTTCATCCGTTGACACGTCGTTGCCGTTCTCATCCACGAAATCCAGCACTACATTTCCGTCCCGGTCAACCGCATTGAAATCATCCCAATTCCGAATCACAATCTCATACTTGTGAACCTTCCCGTCCGTATTCTTCGGGTCATCCACTAAAGAAACAAAGCGTTTCAGCTTCTTGCCTTGCTTGAAACCCACCGGATGGAAGTTCACAAAGAAATAGATAATTGCCGCCAGGAAGTTCTCTGCCGAGTTGGTGAAGAACGCCTCAGAACCCCCTTTCTTCTCACCGCCACCCTTGTTCAGGGAAGCCAGCAGGGTAGCCGCCGTTTCTGATGCTGCCGCCAGGTCCGGAATATACTTCCGCTGAATCGGATTGATGCGGTCCGAATACTCTACATCCGTAAAGTTGATGGTACGAAAACCACAGTTCTGCGGCAGTCTGCCAGCCTTTCGGTTCTTGCAATACTGATAGAAAAGCGTCTTGGCGAGCGTCGGGTACTTGAAGTCATATACCATCATGGAAAACCCCTTGGCAGCGTGCTGACGGATGAACGGGTCGATGATACCGAACGACTTACCTGAACCCGGCGTACCCAGTACAATCGTCCCACGGAAAGGATTGATGATGTTGATCCAGCCCTTGTGCATTTTCTGCTTCCAGTAGTAAATCATCGGGATGTTCACCGAATAGTCATTGGCTACCAAATCCTCCGACTGCTGGAACGATTCGTTCTCGAAGTTGAAGCGGTCTTCACCCACTTTGTAGTTGTAGTACTTGGCGATGCCGTCCAGTCCCTGATGCACCAGCATGGTACCCACTACCGAGCAAAGCGCATAAAGGATGCGGTTGGCCGGGAAGCCGAACCAGCTCATGCCGATATTCATGCCGTGAAAGATAAAACACATCCCGACCAATGTCAATCCCGCCAGCACCGGATAGATGACCATCGTCTTGACGTTGAACTTCAGTGCCTTCTTTGCCTTGGTTCCGATACAGACCACACAGATGCAGATCAGCTCTGCCACCTTGCAGCCCGATATGGAATTGAACACCTTGAATCTGCCCAACAAGTCCAGGACAAACTGCGTCACACGGTTATCCGCCGTGATGGGAAGATTCATCACAATCTCGATGATGAGAAAGATGTAGATGCAACTGCGGAAGTAGTTGTACATCTGCTGTTGTTCCCGGGTTTCTTCGAATGCCATAACACCTATCTATTAGAAGTACACGTTAAACGATGATTAGAATGGAATCTTTACGCCCAGTAAGAGCCCATTGCGGAACGTGTCCCCGTGGAGGAAGTTCACGTTGTTTTTCTGGATCAGGGCAAATTCCCATCCGTTGCGGAACACATAGCAATACTCAACCCCGGCTTCCAGCCCGAAGAAGAACTTCTTCTCAGTCGCTCCGAACTGCGGTCCGAAACGGAAGCGGAGCATACCGTTCTTGTAACGTGCCAGGCGGTGCTTGTAGAGGATGCCGCCGTCCCAATAATAGCCTTTCCAGAAGTCGTCCTTCTGCCAGTGGCTGCCCACTTCACCGAAGAGTTCCACCGCATTTCCGTAGGAAAGGGGACGTTCGTAACCGACGGTTGCGTTCAACGTAGAGGGAAACAGGAACCCCGCATTCAGGGTCAGCTTGCTGTCTTGTGCGGAAGCAGCGAGAGAAAGCGCCGCACAACAGAGAATCAACAGGTATTTTTTCATGGCTGTGTAGGATAAGAGATGTAATAATAAGGATAGTAAGCCGCCTCCTTTAGGATGTCCGAATCAAATCCGTCTGCATGAAGGATATCTTCGTATTCAATGGTCAGCACAATCACGCGACCGCTAATCTGGTTCTCCGATATTTCCAGGCGGAGCACCTTCTCGTCCGGGAACGTCAGTTTGGGAAGCACCATCACATTGCGGTAGTTCTTCTTGAACTTGCGTGAAGAGTTGAGCGTAAAGACCGGCGCCAGCTCGATGGTCTGCGAGTTGGTAGCTTTCGTTTCCTTCTTGTCCGTCAGCTTCACCCGGATTTCCTCGATGTCGTAGGGAATCTTCGTCCTGTTCTGCAGGGAATAGTCGATGAAGAAATAATCCCCCACGGCATAGATGTTGTTGACCACGGCTTTCATGCCGTGCGCCTTGGACACAATCTGGTTGAATTTTCTATCGCTGCTGTAAACCGCCCAGGCATAGCGTGCCATTTCCGCCATGGGCATGGACACCTCCGGGTTGATGTAGGACTTTGTATGGCTGTAGGGCACTTCGAAGATGGAAGCCGCCAGAGCGGGAACACTGGTGTAGAGAACATCATACTGGGCGATGTGCCGTTCACCAATCAGGGTGACCGTTCCCAGCAGTTCATTGTCCCGGTAGCCAGCCGTCTGCAGGGAGTCCCCGGTAGCCTCTATGAAAGGCTTGATGCGTACCATGTTGTCGGCGCACTGATTGCCGATAATCTTGGGTGTGGAAATGTCCACCAGCTTGATGTTCTCGGGCATGACGATGTGGGTGGTCACCTCGCTGTTCACGTAGATCTTCTCTTTGGCGGAAACGTGTCCGATGACACCGAGAAGACCGAAGAAAAGTAAAAATAATTTTGTTTTCATATTGGGTAATTTTTATGATTTGCTGATTGTGTGATTTAGTTACTTGTAAACTTACTTACTTTATGCTTTGTAATCTTGTTGACTATATGATTAGTAAGTTAGTTTACCTATTTCCATCCTTGTCCTTTACCGGGCATCCTCCGAGTTGATCAGATAGACAATCGTGTTGTACTTGATTTTCGCCTTGTTTTTGCGGATATTCGACGAAATGGCAGAGGTCGCCGAATTGTACATGTTCTGCAAGGCCTGCAGGGCAATGGCTTCGCCCGATATGCCCGACCCGTAGCCGTTCTCCGATTCGAAGCTGATGTTCTGCTGCACTGTGCTGGAACCGGCATCCTTCACGAAGTCACGGAAAGCTGATTCAGGTACATAGAACCCTTCCATGCCGTCGTTGTCGAACACCGAGAGCTTCACCTTGATGAACTTGTCCCCAGCCAGAATGCTCGTGATGGTGGCCCGTACACGCTGCTGTCCGAAGCCCGACACCGTACCATAGAGATAGGTTCCTTTCCGCAGTTTCGTTCCGCTCACCGTCACGTCGTCCAGCAGCTTGAAACGAAGCCGGGTTCCCTCCTTTGCTTTGGTGGTCTGGTCAATCATTGCCCGGATCAGTTTCGCTTCCACGGCATCCTCCGAGGCGGTGACCGTATGGAATTTGTCCGCATTCGTATCGGCGGACTTGATGACTAGGTTCGGCCGGTTGCGTTCCCTTTCCGCCTGTCTGACCTTGGCAATCGAGTCTGCCCGCTGCTTCTGTGCCACTACCTCAGCATCCTCGCTGCCGAAGCCCAGTCCCTTCTCGATGGCTTTCTGCCGCTCGTAGCTGCGCCGTTGGATTTCCTCCAGGTCACGGGCAAAATCATCCTGTGAGGTATAGCCCGGCGAGGCACCGCTTCCCTGCGTGCCGCCTGCGGTCCGGGGGGAAGCATGGTCCCCGTAGGCGTAGGAGTTGATATGCCGCTTGGACTCAGCCAGCGACCGTTCCAGCTCCTCCATTTCCCGTTGCTGACGGAGCCGTTCCGCTTCCGCCGCATCCAGTCTGTTCAGTTCCTCCTCGCTGTAGCCGTGCTCCAGCTCCTCGTCCGTTTGTTTTTCCTCGCCGATGCCGCCCACGGCAGTAAAGGCATCCTCGTCCCCGAAACGTCGGGACATCTCATACATCTTGTCTCCGGCTTCCTCCGCCTGCGCTTTGGGAAGCTCCGTATTGATGCGGTCGGTGGCTACCGTCTGTTTCGTTTCACTGCCGCCCCCGAAGGTCTGCATCACAAAATACACCAGGGCGCACAGTGGGATGAACACCACCAGCGGAAAGATGTACTTAGGCTGTTTGAAGTTAATTTTCATCATGGGTTATCATTGTTTTTTAGTGATTGGACGATGTGTTCCAGTTGCTGGTAGCGTTGGACGATCTGGATGGAGTCCGCATGGCTTTTACGGGGAAGGGCGATGAGCGAATCCAGTTCCTCCCGCAGTTTCTGTCCCCGGCCAGTCAGTTCCATCAGCGTGGTACGGTGCACGTTCTTGTTTGCCTGTATGGTGCGGAACCCCTGAAACATCGGTTCCACCAGTGCGATGCCGTTCAGGCTTTCCGTGCCTGTCCACGCTGCTTCGTCCGTTTTCCGGTTGCCCGTCAGCAGGACATCCCCTGCGATGTTTCCCGCCAGCAGGAAAGCCAGCGACCCCACCACACAGGCAAAGGTGCGCCGGGGATGCTTCCTTGCCCAGCGGTTGGCCAGCCGGATGCGACCACCCAGCCGGAAGCGGTTGCCCACTTCACCCAGCCGGGGTTGCAGCCATGCCCGTATCAGCCGGTGCGTGTTTAGCCGGCTCTCTTGTAAGCTACGTTTAATCGACTTCATTGTATCTCATTTAGGGGTTGTCGGTTCAATAATCCAAATCCTTGTTCTCCAGTGTCCTCCAGTTCGTAATCATCAGACCGTGCGGATTGTTCCGGGTACGGGGGACTGATTCGATGTAGCCTGTAGTGACCATGGAGCGTTTCAGGTCCCGGGTACGGCGCTTGATGAGCTGCGTCCCGTAGTAGGTGAACTTCCGTTCGTGTTCATCGAACTGAATGGAATCACACATGATGGTACACACTGCTGAAGAGGAGATGATATCCGAATAGAATCCGTTCTCGTCCAATGCCTGCTTCTGCTTGAGAGCCGTACCGTCCGCCATGTACATTGCTTTTCCGACCGTCCACTTGATGTAGTCGTTGTCGGGAGGCAGGTTGAAGAAGTACTGATGGAAGAGCTGGATATGCGCCTTGGCTTCCATCGTGAAGTTCGCTTCCAGCCGGGCACGCTGTGCCAGGAAGGGAATATCACCGTCCAGTATGTAGATCTGCTCCCGTTCTTTCGTCACGAGGGAGATGCAGCACCAGACGGTGAACCCGCAGATGAGGGTGCAGCCACCTATCGTGGCCAGCACCGTCATCAGGGCGAGTTTCGTTTTCTGTGCTAATGATTCGATAAGCATATTCGTTGGGATTAGAAATTATTTGCTGTTCTTGCCTGCGCTGGGCTTCACGATGGACACGGCACCGCTTACGGCAGCTCCTGCTATAGCCCCTGCTGCACCGCCAGCCATGGAAGACATGCCCATCACGGCACCGCCTGCTGCACTTCCTGCACCGGAGCTGACACCGCCCGGAATCAGCCAGGAAGCCACTTCGGGCACAAAGCGTATGATGTAGGCACCCACCAGCATCCCCATGGCATACATACAGTTGGAACCGATGCCCTGCAGTCCCAGTGCTCCGATCTGTTCCCAGGAGTTTACCGAGCCGTGAAGCAGGTGGTTGTAAGCTATGAGGTCCTGCTGCAGGTTATAGAGCAGGATGAAGTCAATGTAGTAGATGCACATATAGGTGACAAAGCCCCACAGCGAGAGGGATAGGAACTTCGACATCCACTGGCTCCAGGCCGAGTTCCAAGGCGGAGCCAGAGACAGGGCGAACATGATGGGACAGAAAATCATCATGATGGCCATGAAGATGCGCTGCGCCACCAGAATGCCGTAGTAGGACATCTGGAATATCAGTTCCCCCACAAAGCGGATGACATCGTTGATCCATTCGCTCATCTTGGTTTCAGCCGCCACCGCTGCCCGCTGCGCATAGTTGTTGATGGTGTTGCCCAGATTCTCCACGTTGTAGATGAGCTTGTCCCACCAGGCAGCATCCTGTCCGATGGCAGCTACCTGCTGGGCGGTGGAAATGGAGTCCTGCACCTCCCGCAGGCGGTCGAGGTATTCACTCTGTTTCTGTGCCACCTTCAGCTCGAAAGCGGCCACCTCCTTGTTCTTGGCTTTTGCCATGGCCTTGGTCGCGGTTTCCAGTCCTTTGCCGGGAACCTGCAGGGCCTGACAGATCCACGAGGAAGAAGAGATACAGATGGAAATGCCGATGATGCGCAGGAGTTTCATCACGTCCATGCCGCGCCGTCCGAGCATCATCATCCAGCACTCGTAGGAGCCTACACAGAGCGCCAGCAGCAAGCCGATGATGCGTGCCAGTCCGATGGCATCCCCCAGTATTGCCACATTCGGGAAGGTTTCCATGGCGACCAGCAGCTTGTCCAGACTCTCGTCAATGGCAGGCAGTCCGATGGTTAAGGGAACAAATAGTAGATTCATTTGCTTCAATAATTTGTTGGTTATACGTTCGTTGTTTCATCTCAGTTCAATAATGGGTAGCCGCTACGGCGCAGAGGTTGGCAGTCCGTTTGACCAGCGTTTCCATCTTCTGCCGGGCTTCCTCGTAAGCCTGCTGCCGTTTGGCATTCTCCAGTCCGTAGCCCACTCCGGTCTTGTGGATGTAGGCGATGTCAGCACAGAGAATCTCATTCTCCCGGCTCAGCTCATCCACCTGGTATTTGAGCTTTCCACCGCTCTTCTTCAGGCAGTAGAGCAACCCTTCGGTGATGCAGTCCTGCATCCGGTTGAATTCATCCTTGTATGCCGGATAAGCCAGGTCTACCGCCCGGTCAGCTTCCCGCAGCAGTTCCTCCTTGTAGAGTTCCTCCAGGTATTTCCGTTCTTCTTCCACCTTCTTCACCTTCTGCCGCTGGGTCTCTTCAGATACCACCCGGGTGGGCATGATGCGTTTGATGTTCGACTTGGATTCCTTGAAACGTACCCGGAATCCCGAGTTGAACCCTGCCCATTTCCAGTACATTTCCGCACCCGAATATTTCTTGTGCAGCAGGAAGTAGTACCAGTCCGGTGCAAAGTCCCAGGGTCCGTTCTCCATCGACTGCCACTGCCGGGCTTTTTCCTTGTCCTTGGCCGGACGCTGGGCATGCAGACTGGAAGCCGCCGTCATGCCCAGCAAGCAGAGTAATATAATTTTATACCGCATATCCTTGATTCCATTTGTTGACCACCTTGTTTACAATCTCGTCCTTCACACTGGAGTTGAGAATCTCCCAGATGTAATCCGGCTTCCATCCGCCCTGCGTCATGAGGTAACAGTAGAGGTTGGCATTGTCGATGATATACCTTGTCTTGTCGATGGTGCTTTTCAGCGTCATCACCAGGTTCAGTTTCTCATCGAGGGAAGCCTTCATCAGGTTGATGCCCGAGGCAGCTACGGAAGCATACAGCTTGTAGCAGTGCTTCACTTCCCGGGCTATCGCCACGTTGGCATCGGCATAATACCATCCCACAAAGGGCTTCTTCTTGACATGCTTGAAGGTGTTGGAGGTAAAGTCCTTGTACTCCTTGACCAGCATGTAGAGCGAGTTCGCCGTGGATGAAACAGCCCCTGCCAGCACCAGGTAGGAATGGGCATTGTTCATCTTCGTGTTCAGGGTGGTCCGTACCTCGTTGAAGCGGTTCGCTCCCTTGGTGACCAGCGACTGTTCCCCGAAGCTCGTAGCCACCCGCTGCATGGCTTTGTCCTCGTCCTTCTTCACCGCCTTGTGCAGGGCAATCAAGGCTTCGATGGTCGGCAGGTCCTTGGGGACGACACCTGCCAGGCTCCTGCCCGGGACCAGTAAGGTCAGCAGGCAGAGCGCAACACTCAGTATGGTGATTCGTTTCATAGCCTATCCGGTTTTAAGTTAGGAACGGGCAGCCAGTCCGTTCCAGTCCTGGACCAGACCGCCCACCTGGTTGTGCAGGGTCATTACGTTTGCCCATCCCTCCGGGTCGATGGCAAAGAAGAGGTCATTGGCTGTGGCAAACTGCGCCATGAGCATCATTCCCTCCACCTTATAGCGAATCTCCATGAGGTCGGTATAGATGTGGTTGGCGAGCGTCAGCCGTTCGTAGCGGTCGAGCAGGTTGTGTCCGTCGTTCTTCTTCTCGGCGGTGCCTTGTCCCTTGAGCGGATTCTGCACCCGGGCATTGTTTACGATGTTCACGAAGTTGCCCACCAGCTGTTGCGTTTCCATCACCAGCCCGCCCAGTTCTGTCAGGCAGTAGAGCTTGTTGGTGAACTTAGCCCCGTTGACCGTTTTAATCAGTTCCGGCACATCCTTCAGGATGTCGAAGGCACACAAGCCAATTTCCTTGTAGTAGCGGCTCTCCGTGCCGAATCCGGAAATGTTCTGCATCGACAGCTTGTAGAGTTCCTTGATGGTTGCCATGCTCACCGAGTAGAGTTCCACCTTCTGCTGCTTGGCAGCGATGGAATCCAGGCGCAGGTTATGCTGGTCTTCAATCAGTTTCTGGGAAGCCGTATTGGCGGCTACCACCTTGATGCAGTTCTTGTCAATGACAATGCGCCAGCCTGCAAAAGTTTGGACGGAGGCTGCTGTCACCAGCGCCACCGTCAGAAATAATCGTAGCTTTACCATAATGACATGACTTTTTGATGTTCGTTGACTTGGCGGGCAAACTCCAGGTACTTGGGGCTGCCTGCTTGATGACGGTCTGCCTCCATACGGGTGATGGCTTCCTGCATCGTTCCGTAGTGGGCCAGATAGAGCTTGAGGGCTTCCTTCTCCGTGCGTTCGGTGGTGTAGGCCCAGTAGCATTCCGGTGCTTCCTCCACACCGTACACATCCGAGTTCTGTCCCCGGCATATCCATACCTCCTTGAAGTAGCTGCGACCTTCCCGGTTGTTCAGGGCATTGATGGTGAATATCTGCTGCCGCTGGATGGGTGTCAGTCCCAGGATGGCAGCAATGTCCTCGTAGCGGTCCTTGAACTTGGTCTGGTCGAGCAGTATCTTCACATCGGAATTGTTGATGATGGCTTCCTTCACGATGGGCGAATCTATCACATCGTTCAACTCCTGGGTAACGACACCTGCAATACCGTGGAACTTTCTCACCGTTTTGTACAGATATTTTATATATTCTGCCATGGTGGGCGAAGCAATCGCCTTCCACGCTTCCTCGATGATGAGTGCCTTGCGTCCTTTCTTGATGCGCATCTTCTGCAGGAACACATCCATGATAATCAAGACAACTATCGGGAAAAGCACGGGGTCATCTTTAATCTTGTCAATCTCGAAGACAATGAACTGCTCATCGAAGAGGTTCACGTCCAGGTCGGAGTTCAGGGTCATCTCCAGTTCGCCGCCTCGGTAGAACTGCTTCAGGATAGCTGCGAAGTCGCGGATGTTGAACTGAATCTTCTCCTGTGCCACGATTTGCGGAATGCGTTCCAGGGCAAACTCGTAGTAGGAATTGAAGGACAGTTCCCGGACTTTCAGTCTGCGTTTCTGTTCCTCAATGTGGTCTATCTGCTTGTCTATCTTGATAAGCATGGAGTTGTTGTAGAGTTCCTTCTTGTAGTTCTCGATAATTTGCAGGGCACGTTCCTTTTCCCCTTTGCTGGCAGCTTCATCCTGGGCAAGGGCATAGAGCGAACGGCACTGGCGGAGCAGCTTGAGTCGCCGGGCTTCTGCAGGAAGCATGAGTGCCCTGCTTTCCGCCTGCTTGTCCATTTCAGCTTCTCTGATTTGGGCATCAATGTCTTCCATGCTGTGGGAGAACTTGTCGTAGTCTTCTTCCATCTTGGAGGCAACCAACAGCTTTTGTCTCAACCCTTCACGTTCCTTTTCGGTGAACTTGGTGAAGGGATGGAAGTAGGCTTCATAGTATTCCACGATGGTCTGGTTGATGAGCATATCTTCAATCTTACTCGGAAACTCATTGCCTTTGAAGATGAGAAAGATGAGTGACTTGAGGAAGTTCTTCTTCTCCCCGAAGTTCAGGTCATACTCTTCCTTTGTCACCTTGAAAGGGTTCATGGAAATAGGCTTCTCCTTCGAGTAAGAAATATAGGTTCCCTTGTAGTAACCACAGATACCTTCATAGGAATCACCCGTATCAACCATGACCACATCTGTTTTTTGCTCCAGCAGCTGTCTGACCACGCTGTTCATGTGGAAGCTCTTGCCACTGCCACTTGGTCCGATGCAGAAGAAGTTGGCATTATCCGTCATCTTCACCTTGCCCTCTTTCCCCGTGATGTCGATACACACCGGCAGCCCCTGGCGGTCGGTGTAGTAAGTAGTCAAGGGAGTATCTTCCGAGCCTTTCAGGTGTTCCTTGAAGAAGAAGCACAAAGCGGCATCGGAGAGCGTCAAAAAGAGGTCATAGTCCGGATTGAAGGCATAGCCGTTGCCGGGGAAGCTGTCCGTAAACAATTCCAGCTGATTGTAGGCAGTACGGGACGGCATGATGCCGCATTCATACAGCTTGGTTTCCAGATAAGAAGTGACCGGGGTGACCTTATCCACTGGGCAGCTCACCAGGATATTGAAATTGGTATAGACCAGCAGGGTGCTGTCCACAGCCAGCTGTTGCAACACTTCCTCGATGTCCGCCTTAGCAATCTTGTTGCTCGGGTCGGGCATGGAGCCGTGACGTTTGGCTTTACCCTGGAGCTTGCGGAGCAGCTTGCGCTGTTCGGGTATCTGTACCACCTGATTATACACCACACAATCCGCATGCGGAACCTGTGTCAGAAAGGAAAGCAGGTCGGTAGCGATGGCATAGCCGTTGATGGAAGTCTGCGTGTAGGGCTTCACCAGGGACGGCAGGTTAATCTCGTCTATATCCACCAGCGGATAGGAGCGGACCACCCGGTTGCCGATTTTCAGATACTCGTCCGATGCCTTGAAGTTGCTCATGGAGAACGGACCGTGACGGAACTGAAAAGCCATGAAGCGGTGGCAGTATTCGTTGACCTCCTCCTTGGACAGCATCCGGTGCCGGATATGCTTCTCGCTGAGAATGTCGGAAACCTTGTTGACCTTGGCATGGAAGTCCAGCCATTTTTTCGGGTCGTACTGCACGAACTGGCTGCGCTGTGCCTCCTGCGTCAGGATAAGGTAGGTACGTATCTCCGTAAATTCTCTTCCCTCAAAGTAACGGAAGTAGCTTTTGGTCAGGAACTCCGCATCCTCCGGCACCTCGTGTTGATAGGACTGTTTGCAGAAGACATCCTGTTTCTGCAGGGAATATCCCTCGCCAAGAGTCTGTACGATGTTGGAGAGTACATCCTGAAAGCGCAGGTACTGCTCTGCATCCGTACAGAGCTGCTGCACGGGATTGGTCATTTCAAAGATTACGGAAGGTTCGCCTTTTGCAGCGAAAAGAACAACATGGTTGTTCACCTCTTCCAATTGGGCATAGAGCCCGTCAAATGCGCGTTTTTTGTTGGCAGCCATAGGATGATGTTTGTTAGGATTTCTTTCTCAGGTTTCTGTACACGAAGATGCCTCTCGACCTCCGTTTGTTATGCAGTCCGCCCCGTTGCTTTACAAAGATGGTGACCAGACCCGCCAGTGCCATCACCAGCATGGCGATGAATCCGGCAAGCTTGCCCAAAACAATGGAGAAGCCGATAAAGCCGACAAACGACACACCGATTGCCCCAGCAGCCAGTGTCAGGAAACGCCCTCGGATGCCCATAAACTCCAACGGCTTCTGCAGTCCCTTGAATACAGGATAGCCTTCGTGATTCATCGTCATACGGTATATTTTTTTGAGTGGATTATTTGAAAAACAACGGCAATGCCTCGGACAGTGCGATAAAAGCAATACAGCCTCCAATGGTCAGCATGATAGTCTTTTTTACGTCCTGGTCGCCGTTTTGCATTTTAAAATAAACGTTAAAAGCTCCTACTAAAACGATAACGGCAGCAATGGCTTTCATCAGGTTGGAAACTGGTGTCTGATAGGAACTTACTTCCTGCGTGGCTTTGGTGAAGCCGGCGGCACCTTTACTGGCAGCCATGGCTTCTCCTGCGGAAATCGTGAGGGCAATGAGGGCCATAGTCGTTTTCTGAGCGAATCGGGAACAAAGGATGCGATTGAATGCATCTTGTACTTTTTGTCTTGAAATTTGCATGATTGTAAACTTGTTTATAGGTTTTATCGCCAAAGAAACAGAGGTCGCTCAAGTATCAGATGTTATTCAAGTAAAAGCGGATTCAAACCGACGGTCCGGTCTGTTTCCGGTAGGGTGAAATGCTTTATCGTGCGGTTTCGCACTGATAGATAACGTTTCCTAAATCGCTGCAGCCGGTTTCTGCCAGCTTCTCGATTTGCTTAAACAGTTCCTCCACCAAAATGCCGTCTGTCATGATGGCTTCCCGGTAGCCCGGTCGGTGGAAAGGTTTTTCAGGTTCTGCCGTTTTTTCCTGGCGGTTTGCCGCTGGGACGGGGTCTGATGTGGATACAGGATTCTGCGGAGAATCTGCAGCGGCTGATTCCTTCTGGTCTTTCGGGTGCTCTTCCTTTTTCTCCTCCTCTCGTCCCACCTTTTTCGGTTGGAAACTCTGCGCTTCGTCCGAAATATCTATGTCCTCTTCCATGTGGTTCTCCTGTTCTGCCATCTGTGCTGCCTTTGCCTTCTGCAAGTCCGTTACAATCAGAAAGACATAATAGCCGAGCAGGGCAACAAATAGAAGAGTTACTACTTGTCCGTATTCCATGGTGCGTGTTATATGGCATTGGGTAATAGAATCACTTCATCATCAGGAAAAGGCTGGAAGGTCAGTCCCAGTTTGGTCGCTTTGTTTTCCAGCTTTTCCTTCCGTTGGGTATGATCGGTGAAATACATCACGTTCTTATGTCCGCTGATGACGTAACCTTTGGATTTGAGTCTGGAGCGCAGCCTTACCTTGGCTCGGTGTGAGATGACCTTTATCCGTGTGACCGGATCCAGTCCGAAAATCACCCTCCGCCTTTCCCTGCGGATCATTTCCATCCTGACACGGGAACTTACCTGATAGCTTTCCGGCTTGCTCCGTTTCAGTCCCAGCTTTCCGGCAATCCGGCTTACGCTGTGCCGGGTGATGCCCAGTTCCCGGGCAATCTCGGTAAACGAGCGTTCCTCGAAATGGCTGCGGATGTGTTCAGCCCGGTTCAGCCACTTGCTCTTCACCACTTTCACCAGTCCCAGCTCCCGGGCTTTCTCCTTGACAGCCGTTTCACCCACCTGCAGCACGGAAGCTGTAAAGGCGTTGGTTTCCATAGGGTAGAGTTCGGCAAGGGTGCGAAGCATTTCTTCAGTCCATAGATTCTTTTTCATACGCAGATTGATTGTAGTGAATAAAGAGTGATTTCTTCTCCCGGCGGTATTGTGCCAGTTCGGGAAGATAGTTCTTGAAGAAGGCGCGGACAATGGCATTGACCAGATCCGAACGGCAACGGTTGCGGATGTTGCAGTCATCCAGCGAATCCGCCAGGTCGCGGTCCAGTTTGCAGACCAGCCGTTCCGTTTTGTCGGGATTGCTTTCATCGTTCTCCAGGTAGGTCATAAAGTCCTTCCAGCAGTTGTCCTTCTCTTCCGGCTGCAGGGATCCCATTGCCGGTTCAAGCAAGTCCGTTCGGCTTCCTTCTTCGTGGGGTTCGTTGACTGTACCCTCAGTGTGCAGTGTCTGTTCCTGCAGGATGAGTTCATCATCATTGATTCCTTTCATAAGGTCATCTATTTGAATATCCTTTTTCATTGTGCTATGAATGTTGATGGTTTATATATCTTGGGATTGTTTTTCATCGGCATCCTGCTGGGCTTCCTCATTCTGATTCAGGTTGGCAGTCAACTGGATGCCCGACAGTGTGGGTTCCCGAATAGGCTGTAGGGTGTCGAAGATGCCGGAATAGATTTTGTCGAATACCGGAGAAACGATTCCTGCCTGTCTGTCCAATGCCGCCATGGTGCTGAAACGTTCCATATCTGCCCGCTTGGGAATCTTGGCGGTGACATAGCCGTAGTTGGAGAAGGCTTCCCTGGTATTCTTCCACAGCACCAGTTCGTGGCGTTTGCCCACTCTGCCGTCATTCAGGTTGGGAACCATGAAGAGCCGTGCCTTCATCTGTTCTCCCACCGCTTTTTTTAGTCGGTCAATGAAGAGCAGGAAGCTGGCGGTGGAAGGTACTGTCACCAAGTCATAGTGAAACGGTACCACGATGACATCCGTGTTGACGAACAGGGGTATCAGCCCGTCCACTTTCAGACTGCCGGGAGAATCCATGAGAACCACGTCGATGCTCGGATCATTATGCAGTTTCTCCATGAGGGTTGTCATGGCTTGCTTGTCGTTGGCTTCATAAGCCAGCACGTCATAGGGAGTGACGGTTTCTCCGTACTTCTTGATATCCGCCTTTCTGCATTTCAGGATGGAATGTTGGGAGTCACAGTCAATCACCACGACACGGGCTCCTTTCATCACCAGGTAATTGGCAAAGGTCACGCAGAGGGTCGTTTTGCCGACTCCTCCTTTCTGGTTGGCGAATGTCACGATAACGGGTGTCTGTACCATGTTGCTTTTCTACATATTTGATTCGGCAGCAAAAATAGGTTCCGGGTACGGCGGTAACAAAATGCACAACACTTTTATGCTTTCAGTAGGCATAACCCGGGTGCTTGGGTGAAACTGTCGGGGGTATTGCGGTATTATCCGACTAAAAAAGTGACAACAGGAAGTCCTCTTCCTGCTGCCACTTCATCGGAAAGGTATCAGTATCTACCTTTTCAGCGAACGTCCGTCATCTATATCCTCGTAGTGGGTCTTTTGTCCCACTTCCCATTCGCGGTTGGCGCCGTGGCTGCCGACACCTTCTTTCCGGAGTTTGCCCAGTCCTTGATGGGACTTCCGCTGCAGACTCTTGATCGGATTGAGCGTCGTCTTGGACTTCTTGAACGGAACTCCATTTCGTTGTGGCTTCTTGGATTTCTTCTTCACCCGTTCCACATCGAGGCCTTCTTCATTCAGGTTGATTAGGATATGTTCCTTGAAGTTGATGGCATAGTAGGTATCATCGACCTGACGGATAATGAAGCCTTCCTGATACATGGCGCTGCGGGGGGACTTTACTTCGGGATTCTGGAATATATCACGCAGTTTGCCTGCGGCATCGGCATACGTGGGAGGACGTTCCGTAGAAATGTCCACCAGGTCCGGACGGTCCACTTTGAAAATCTTGCAGAGCAGTTCCCGTTCTGCCTCTGTAGCGGGATGGAACATTTCGATGTAATGGATGCGGTTGTTCCGGTTGATGGCTTCTGCCATGAACGGTTTCAAGGGTCGGGACTTACCGTCAAAGTAAATCACGCCTTTCTTTATATATGCCCGTTGCTTGCGCAGTTTCTGGAAAATCTCTCCCTGTGTTATTTTGGGATTCAGGGTCAGTAGCTGGTCAATGTAGTTTTCGATGCGTTCAAACCGTTCTTCGGGTGTGGCAAAATCCAGCAGCTCATCCATTGCTAACACCTTGGCTCCATGGATGACCGTCTTGTTGGCATGGTCCACAATCAGATAGCCGTAAGGGGCATCTTTCTTGCCGAAGAACACCAGGTCTATTCCGAATTTGCTCTTCAGTTCTTTCTGCAAATCCTCCCGGTCTGCACTCACGTCCCTGTATTTTTTGAGGATGCTACGCAGTTGCTGGCAGCGTGCCCGTTCCCGGTAACTGTTCTTGTAGAGCGATTCAATTTCCGCCAGCGGAATCCGTTCCTGTACCTTTCCTCCCCGTTTGACAAACACCGTGCCGTCCTTCTGGTAGGCTTCATATCCCATGGAGGTCAGCACCGCTTTGAATTGGGCGAAGGACGAAAAAGTATATTGTTTGGCTGCGTCGATGTCCGCTGCCGTTTTCTTTTTCCGGTCCATGCCCAGCAACTTGTCTATCACTTCCTGAGAACGCCTGCGCTCATGGGCATGGGGTATCTTGCGCCCGTCGGGTGCGATTCTGGAAGTCACCACGTGCAGGTGGGTGTTGTCGGTATCGTGGTGCGCATAGATGAGCCAGGGTTGTCCGGGTTCGGCATATCCCATCTCCTGGAGATATTGGTGCGTAAAGCCCAGCAGCTGGGCTTCTGTCATTTCATGTCCCTTGCAACTGATGGCTACATGGAACTGCGCCTTTTGGATGCGGTTGTTGGCAGAACTGTATTTCTTCAGGAAGTCAATCTTGTCGTCCGTGGTGGGTGGGCGCACGATACCGAGTGCACCGAAATTCTTCATCTCGATGAGCCGGGCAAGTCCTTTCGAAACCTTATGTTCATTGTAACCGACGGCATGGAAGTTGGTGCTTCCGGGTAAAATGGTTGCGATCATATCCGTATAGTGTTTTCAAGTGAATGGAATGCTGGAGGAACAAGGATGCAGCAACTTCGGGATTTTGAAATCCTGCTGCTCCGTTGCCTGGATTACTCTTCATCAGAGGTTTCGGGTTGGGCAGACCTGATACTCTTCAGCATTAAGGTTTCCAGTTCTCGCTTTATCAAGGTCAGTGTGTGCTGGGTTTCCTGGATGGTGGGCAGCAGCACCTCCCGAAAATAGCCGGGTGCAAGCAACCCTGCAACGGACAGTTCATTGGCTCTCTTCATCGCCTGATTCAGGTTACTTCCTGCCCAGGACAGTTCGTTCTGATACTTTTGGTAAAACGTACCCAGGTCATTCATGAGTTCAATCTGCTGTCGGATGTTCATGTTCGAATATTCTTCGAGAGCCCTGCGGACGTAGTGGCTTACCGTTTTGTATTCTTTTGCCTTTTTCTTGAACTGTTCCACTTCTTCCAAGGTCATCCGGACCTTGATGTATTTGGTCTTTTGTTTCTTCATACGATACTAACAGGGTTATCGGGTTTACCAAACCTTTTTTCGCAAGGCGAAACAGCGATGAAATCGCTCCGATGCGGTAGCATTCGGCAAGTCACTTTTGTGAAGACGAAACGGAGTTTTGTGGCCACAAAAGTACAACTTGCTTGGAAAATCCTGCAACGCAGTTCGATGTCTCCCGAGGTTCATTCTGACACCAAAATTACCGTGCAAACCAGTTTCCCGACAAAATGTACAACAGAAATTTTCCAGCGAAACTTCATTTTGACCGAGATGTCAGAAACCGGATATTCATGGTAACTTGGTGGCGCATTTTCTGCGACTGAAGAACCGAGGAACTGCGGTTCCCTGTCTATGGACATCCGAAATACCCAGGTCTCTGAACATGCCATGCGAAACTGTTCATGTAAACTTTTGTATGGGTTATCCTACACCGCGCACTAGCAAATGCGGGAAACACGGATAGAAGGCAGGTCGGTTCATTAGTCTTGAAAGCCTTGACATCAAGGGATAGGATGAAAGCAGACTTGCAGCATACCTCACAGGCATAATTCGGATTATTTGTGTATCTTCGCCAAGAAGCAACGAACTGATTTATGGAACAAATGAAGATTCAAGAAATACAGGGAAGCAGAGATTCTGGCTTGTTGGATGCCTTGACCGGAGTGTGGAATGAATCCGTGCGGACCAGCCACCATTTTCTCAGTGAGCCGGATATTGAACAACTCAAGCCATATGTAGGCATGGCACTTAGGGAAGTGGGGCATCTGGTTGTAGTGTACTGCGGTCTGCAGGCTAAAGGGATTATGGGCATTCAGGGTGACAAGGTTGAGATGCTGTTCTTGTCACCGGAGTGCACCGGTCAGGGATGGGGCAGTATTTGGGTTGACCGGGCGATAGGTTCCTATGGTGCAACGAAGGTGGATGTCAATGAGCAGAATGACCAGGCAACCCGTTTCTATCTGCACAAAGGTTTTCGGACAATGAGTCGGGATGCTCTCGATGAGCAGGGCAATCCGTTTCCGATTCTCCATTTAACACGATAACTAAGTTCTGTCAATCAGGGAAACAAACACGTAAGGACATCCCGTAAATTCTTGTGTTTTACAGGAAAAAAACTTCAGAATAAATTTCTATATATCGTTGATTATTAGTATATTTAAGGTGATAAACAGCCCTGTTTCGAGGCTTGGTATTCACTAAAATGGAGTCTTATGTTTGAGTTGTTGTTACTGATATATCTGTTGCCGGTCATCTTTGTGGCAGCACTGCTTTTAAAGCTGGCTTTGTGGTTGGTAAAGAAAATCTTTCAGCTTGCCGGATGGCTGATAAAGCATCTGTGTGTGCTTGTTTGGAAGTGCTTGTTGCTCATATTGGGTGTGATTGTCGGAGCACGGTGCATCAACCGTCCTCCGGATTCAAGATAGCTGATGGCAAAAAAGTCGTACCCGACGAAGAGGTGGGGTACGACTTTATGCTGTCTATGTTCTGAGGTGTGTTTTCCCTCACGTAAGCAATTTTTGTGACAACCCTGCAGATGAAGATTTTTTGCAGTGAAAAGAAAAACAGCTTTTCGTGAAAGCGGACTACATTTTATATATCGTTTTCATCAGTCAGTCTTTTCTTTTCATCTTTTCACGCCATGCCTGTTTCCTTTGAATAAACTCATTGTATTCATTGGCGGTGCGGTTCATCGTGTCGATGAGATACTGAGCCATTTCGTGCATTTGTGTAGCATACAGCAAAGGGATGCGCTGTTCGTCTTCGGCATAATGTTCCCGGCTGTGTGCGATGCCTTCAGCCATTTGCTCGAATGCCCGTAGTGGATTCAGCCCACCGGGCACCAGCGTATTTCCCAAATGTTTCATCTCCTGGCTGCGCTTGGCTGCATCGAATGACTTGAGACTTTCCAAATCGGTTTCCGGGTCATTCTTAAAGCAGTAGTAAAGCCAGATTTCGAAGCAGGGATTGCTGACAATCCATTGTGCTGCTTCCTGATTATCAGATTCGTTGCTTATCTTGACAAGCTGGTCGTAGAACTCATCCACATCACTCAGCAGGAATACCTTATCCATCTCGTCCAGCTGATAATGCTGGTTGGCAAGTGCAACTTCTCCCGACTGCCGGATGGCAGCCCAAATTGCTTCCATCTGGTAAGGTTGCAGCCCTTGTCCCTCCTTGGAAACAAAAGCCACTCTCAGCGAACGGAGTTCCTTTTGGCGAATCAGTTCACGCAGGAAATCCTTTTCCTTACGTTCACCGCCTGAGATGACACAGACAATGCTATAGGAAAGCGTACCATCTGTCTTTTCATACCCTTTCAAAGCACGGACAGGCATTGCCCCGACTTCACTTGGCTGAGCCGGCACTTCTGCCACCGCTGGCGACTGAGGTTGAAGATCCAGTTCCCTTGTCCATCTTCCGTAATTGAGTTTCCGATCAGTTGGCATAGTCCTTCAGCAAATTAACAAACCGTATGGCTCCGTAGCGTCCTTCGTTATACCCTCGGAAGGGAGAAATGGTGTGGTGCTCCTTGAAATCATTGTGAGAGTAGAGCACCGAAGCCCCTTCGCGCTTATCTACAAACCAGATTTCATCCGAGCGGAGAATGTCGCGCTCATCAAGCAACTGGTTATCATGAGTGGTAAAGATGAGCTGGCCGTTGGTGTCGGCTGTCTTTGCAAAGTATTCCACAATGCCTTTTACCATAGTGGGACTCAGGCAGCAGTTGATTTCATCTACCACTACCGTCTTGCCCTGCTTGCAGGCATAGTAGAGTGCCGGAAGCAGCGTCAAGGCACGCAGCGTTCCGTCCGACTGCATGCTGGTGTCCAGACTGCCCACAAATCCACCCTTGCCGATGTTGTCGAATATCAGCTGATAGACCTTGCGCACGCCATTCTCTACATTGATGGACAGTACCGGAGTGGTGTTGGCATTCAGCGAAAGCGATTTCACCTTATCCAAATCACCCGGCAGGTTTTGGGCGATGGCAATGTGCTGTTTTGCCCAACTGTCAAAATCCGTTTCCTGCAAGGTCATGTCGTTGACACCCACTTCCAGGCTGCTGACCAACTGACGAACAAACTCCATCATGGGCTGATTGTCGCGCAGCAAATCAATTAAGGTCGGTAGGAAAGTGTGTACACCGATGATTTCCAACTGTCCGTTGAACCATTGGGCAGCCAATGCACAACGGGTGTCTGCAATAATCGGGAACTCCCGGTTCAGTGCCATCAACGATGCGAGCGGATTCTTTTCCAGCATTTTCCGGGTTGCTTCCGCAATGGCTTCATCCGCTGCTTGCGCAAATTCCACCTCCTCCTGCTTACGCTCGTAAATCAAGTCCAACTTTCCTTCCTTCGGGAACGACTCATACAACCCTTCCTTGGCTACAAAGGTTTCGGTCAGTTCCACTTCGTAAAAGAAGAAATGCTGCTGTATCTCAAATTCCACAGCCAATGAAATAGGCTCTTTGCCTGCATCCTCCTTCAACAGATAGAAGAACTTGCCAAGTTCCAAGTTCTTGGCAAAGTCCTTGTCCAACGCAAAGGCACGCAAAAACTCCATGGCTTTGACCACGTTGGACTTTCCGGCACCGTTGGAGCCGTAGATAGCCGCCTGCTTCAGCAGAGGTACATCACAAAGGTCTGTATAGACATGCCCAGCCAGCTGGGTACGTTTCATATTGGGAAACATATCGAACTGAGCTTCGTCGTCAAACGAAAGAAAGTTCTTCAAAATCAGGCGGAGTATCATAGTGTTTCTATTTAATGAGGATTCTGATATGTTGTTTATTTGTATAAAGGACAAAGCCTTCTCACTTGCAAAGATAATCATATTTTTCGTAGGGTGAAATTTTCACGTGAAATAACCACTTTAAAATATCCATTTTTGTTTTGGAAACGCAAGAATGCTGTAAAAGAGCTTTTTGCAGTGAAAAGAAAAATAAAGCCGTTGGCTGAAACAACGCCGTCTGCAAAAACAGTTTAGTTTACGTGGGTTAGCTTTATATATGCGCTAACCTAAAGTAAAGTATTTATGTCTATCGAAAAATGCAGTTGTATTGCCACAAGAAAAACGGGAAGAGCCACATTTCGACTTCTTCCCGCTATGCACCGGATGATAGGTACTGAGCCTTGGAGAATCATTTTTTCTTTTCACTGCAAAATTACAGAATGTGTTCGTCAATCTCAATAACATGCTTTCCGGTTGTGGTGCGTAGGTTCTTCCGCACTGTAGCGAATGTCGTATTGCTGAACCATTCATTAAAGGTGGCAATGACAAATCTGGCGGCATGGTCGCCACTGATATTGTACTGGAAAGCGATGTTCCAGGCAAAATTTTTGAGTGCAATCTGCGTAACGTTCATCCGCCTTTTGATGTGCACCTCTGTTTGATTCAATACCTGCTGATTGGTCACAAAGTAGCGTACACACTCACAGATCTGGAAGATTTCTGTTTCATCGAAGTCCAGACGTTTAAATGTATCACGGGTGTATTTAAGGATAGCTGCCAGCTTCAGGTCATTCTCTTTTTCCTTTTGGAGCAAGTAGGATTGTTGTTCCAATTGAAATTCGTGATGGAACAGTTCCATGCGTTTCTTTTGTACTTCAGCTTTACCCAATGGATGATCGAATCGCTCTATTTCTGTAGAAAGATTGGCTACACTTCCTTTAGAAGTTGCATGCCGATGAATCCAAGAAGTTCCTTTGCGATAGAAAAACTTCAATAGGATATAGACCGCAAGTAGGGTGATCGGTATGATGTATGTCATCATGCCTGGCACTTCTCTCAGCAGTAAAGTTAGCATGGAGGTTGTAAGTATGATGAGAGCTTCAATAATCGCTGGTAGGATGCTGTATTTATTCTGCTTCATATTTATCGTTGTTTATCATTCTGCGCAAAAATACGAAGCAAATCCATAACTATCTAAAGACAAATAGTAGTGCCATGAGCGCCATTCAATCGGGAATGAGAGTGTCATGAAAACAAAATATGAACAAGTGAAATCAATGCCAAGTCAGTGCAAACAAGTGAAAGATAAAAGATAAATAGTTAATTATTTATAAATTTTTCAGAAGGGAGTAGTCCTATAGGTATCTTTATGGGCAAATAAATACCTCAAGTTCTCTATTGCATGGTATCAGAAATACCCTTCATAAAATTACCATATTTGTACCATGGTATAGTAAAGTGTCTGATTATCAATATTGTTTAGTTTTGAGGAAGTCAAATAATAAGTAATTCAAAGTAGTAAAGTAAGAAATTACTGAATAGATAAATCATAAATGAGGCATAATTAATAGTAATTGTGTCTCATTTTTTTTATTATAGCATATGAGTAAAGAATTTATTAGAAAAACAAAGGAAAGTAAACCAGTTGTTGCAATATGTTATGACTTTGATAAGACATTATCACCAGATGACATGCAAGCGCAAGGGTATATACAATCTGTTGGGGATGAAGTCGAATCTTTTTGGAAAGAGTCCAATGGGTTAGCTGAAGAGAATGACATGGATCAAAATTTGGCTTACATGTTTACCATGATTCAGAAAGCGCATGGAAAAGTCATATTTAATAAAAAGGCATTAATGGATTATGGGGCGAAAGTACAATTATTCCCCGGTGTTGAGACTTGGTTTAAGCGCATTAGAGACTATGGCATGGAAAGAGGAGTTATTGTAGAGCATTATATCATTTCATCAGGTCTTAAAGAAATGATAGAAGGTACAAAAGTCGCTAATGAATTTGAAAAAATTTATGCCAGTTCCTTCTATTATGATAAAGATGGTGTTGCTCAATGGCCAGCACAAGTTATTAATTACACGAGCAAGACTCAATTCCTTTTTAGAATAGAAAAAGGGACATTAGATGTGAATGATTCAGGTGTCAATGACTATTTTAAACCAGAGGACATTCGTATTCCTTTCAGAAATATGGTATATATAGGTGATAGTGATACGGATATACCTTGTATGAAACTCATTAATTCTTATTCAGGTCATTCTATTGGAGTTTATAATCCAAAAACAAAAGATAAACGAAAAGTCTATAAAATGATGGAAGATAAGCGCATAAAATATTATACTCCTGCAGACTATACAGAAGGATCTGAATTGGACAAATTAGTCAAAACCATTATTGATACAACTGCATCGAATGAAAAATTGATGGCTGTCCATTACATAAATAAGCAAGAGCAGGTAAGCCATAATGGACAGATAGATAATAAGGAAGACAAAGAAAAAGAGAAACTTATTATGGATTTGGAAAATAGCAACAGTTTTAAACAAACTCATTCAATAATTTCAGAACTTAAGAAAATCAAGAACTGGACTTTAGAAGAAAAGAAGCAATTAAAGATTATAGCGGAGAAGAATAAGCAGGTTTCTTATATAATGAAGGATGGTGATGTTGCCTCTTTCTACTCATCTCTTGAATAGACTTAAGATTTTTCTATCAACTGTCCTCCTGATTCAAAATAGCTGACGGCAAAAAGTCGTACCTGACGGAGAACCACGTTTCTCCATATAATCCAATTGAGTAAACATATCCGCAATGACAGGGTTACGCGCATGGACGGCACTTTGTATATATCTCAATCTTGAATCTGTGTACGTCACTTGTGCAGGCAGCGAATTCCACGTCATGTGCGTACCCTTTAATACCAACGAAAGAAGTTGTTATGAATGCACTCCACACTTTCATTACCGACTCGTGTATAAGCTGTACGTGTTCCCTCTTGATAATAGTAATAAGATGTCAGCATTCCTGCCTTTATTTTGACTTCAATCAGGATATGTCCTTCGTGTTCAATCGAACTAAGTTGTACTTCCGGGGCTGGGTCAAGTCGTGTCTTTATCATTTCACTGATAAAGTCGGCATCGGCTTGTGGATTATTTAAACCTACAATCACTCCGTCGTCGTTCACTCCATAGAATAAACTGCCACCGTCTGTATTAACAAAAACCGACACCGATTTGAGCCATGCCTTCACTTCCTTACGCCTCAGCATTGACTTGAAATCATAAGCCAAGCATTTGCTATCAATATATTGCTATGCATTTGCATAATTGGGGCCACTTATTATTCTTGGGGATTTAAATATCATATCACAAACAAAGGGAAGAATAAGCCGTTTCCCAAGGTCGGCCAAGGTCTTTTAAACGGAAGATTATTACAGTCTGCGGCAATGGACTGTACAGTCCACTGTAGCAGACTGTACGGTCCACTGCAACGGACTATACAGTCCGCTGCCGGAGACTGTAGTAATCCGACGGACAGACAGGCATAATCGAAAAGACGAAAACGCTTGGTACGACTAGTGCATAATTGTCTTTTATTATTCAGGTATAGCACCGATATCATTTACAAAGGTAAATGATAAAACCAAGGAATCTGTTGAAAACAGATAATGAACTATAAATAAAAGGGGATGTGCCGTGAGACACATCCCCTTCTTCCTTAATAATTTATATAATTGAGTTATTCACCCCAATTCATGGCAGCCATACGCTGATAAGAAGCATAACGTTTCTTAGCCATTTCTTCGCAAGCAGCAAACAAGTCGGCAGCTTCTGCCGGATATTGTTTAGCTACAGAAGCAAAACGTACTTCGCCCTTCAGGTAGTCTTGGAATTCTTCCCACTTCGGTTCTTTAGAATCGAGCATGAACGGATTCTTGCCTTCTTCTTCCAAAGCCGGGTTGAAACGCCACAAGTGCCAGTAACCGCATTCTACAGCCTTAGCCTCTTCTGCCTGGCTCTTACCCATACCGGCTTTCAAACCGTGGTTGATACACGGAGCGTAAGCGATAACCAATGACGGTCCGGGGTAAGCTTCTGCTTCACGGATGGCTTTCAAAGTCTGAGCCTGGTCAGCACCCATGGCAATCTGAGCTACATATACATAACCGTAAGTAGTGGCAATCATACCAAGGTCTTTCTTACGAACACGCTTGCCCGAAGCGGCAAACTTAGCGATAGCACCCAGCGGAGTAGCCTTAGATGACTGACCTCCGGTATTAGAGTAAACTTCAGTATCAAGAACCAGAATATTTACATCTTCACCTGAAGCTATCACGTGGTCCAAACCACCGTAACCGATATCGTAAGAAGCACCGTCACCACCGATAATCCACTGGCTCTTCTTCACCAAGTAGTTCTTGAATTCGGCGATTGTTGCGCAGTTTTCACATTTATCTTTAGCAGCTTCCACCATCGGGATAATCTTTTCGGCAGCAGCCTTGCTCTTATCTGCATCGTCTTTACCGTCAATCCATTCCTGGAATGCTTCCTTGTATTCGGCAGGACAAGTATCGCTGGCGATGGCATTCTTCATGGCAGCTTCGATGCGTGCACGAAGTTTCTTGTCGGCCAAAGTCATACCCAGACCGAACTCACAGAAGTCTTCGAACAATGAGTTAGCCCAAGCAGGACCCTGACCCTTTTCGTTCGTAGTATAAGGAGTTGAAGGTACCGAACCTGAGTAGATAGAAGAACATCCGGTAGCGTTAGCAACCATTTCGCGGTCGCCGAACAACTGAGAAATCAGTTTCACATACGGAGTTTCACCACAGCCTGAACAAGCTCCTGAGAACTCGAACAACGGAGTAGCAAACTGAGAGTTCTTCACGTTAGCCTTGATATCCACCAAGTGCTGTTTGCTCTTCACGTTCTTAGAGCAATATTCCCAGTTGGCAGCCTGAGGCAACTGTCCTTCCAGGTGTTTCATGGTCAAAGCCTTGCCACCCTTCTTCGGATTGCCCGGACAAACATCGGCACAGTTACCGCAACCCAAACAGTCGAGCACGTCTACCTGAATACGGAATGTCATACCGTCAAATTGCTTACCTACAGCTTTCAGTGTTTCAAACTGAGCACCCTTCTGTTCTTCAGCATCGAGCACGAACGGACGGATAGAAGCGTGAGGACAAACGTATGCACACTTGTTACACTGGATACAGTTTTCAGCATTCCATTCGGGAACGAATGCAGCTACACCACGTTTTTCGTACTGAGCTGTTCCCTGATGCCAAGTACCGTCTTCGATACCGTTGAATGCAGAAACCGGCAGCAAGTCGCCATCCTGAGCGTTGATAGGACGAACCACTTCGTTGATGAAAGCAGGATCATTGTTTTCAGCCTTCGGTTCATCCGGCAGATTCACCCATGCAGGATCGACTGTCAGTTGCTTGTATTCACCGCCACGGTCAACGGCTGCGTAGTTCTTGTTCACCACGTCTTCACCCTTCTTACCGTAAGACTTAACGATGAATTTCTTCATCTGCTCTACAGCCAAGTCAACAGGAATAACACCTGTGATACGGAAGAATGCCGATTGCAGGATGGTGTTGGTGCGGTTGCCCAAGCCGATTTCCTGTGCAATCTGAGTTGCATTGATATAATAAACAGTAATATTATGTTGTGCAAAGTACTTCTTAACCTTGTTAGGCAGATTCTTAGCCAGTTCTTCACCTTCCCAAATAGTATTCAACAGGAATGAACCGTTATCACGAAGTCCGCGAGTTACATCGTACATGTGCAGGTAAGCCTGTACGTGGCAAGCTACAAAGTTCGGAGTGTTTACCAAATAAGTAGAACGGATAGGAGTATCGCCGAAACGGAGGTGAGAGCAAGTGAAACCACCTGATTTCTTTGAGTCGTATGAGAAGTAAGCCTGACAGTGCTTGTCGGTGTTGTCACCGATAATCTTCACAGAGTTCTTGTTGGCTCCTACTGTACCGTCAGCACCCAGTCCGTAGAATTTAGCTTCGAACATACCTTCACCGCCCAATGCGATTTCTGCTTCTTGAGGAAGAGAAGTGAAAGTAACATCATCTACGATACCGATAGTAAAGTGATTCTTCGGCATCGGCAGAGACAAGTTCTTGAATACGGCAAGAATCTGAGAAGGAGTAGTATCTTTAGAACCCAAACCGTAACGACCACCCACGATAACCGGAGCATTTTCTGCACCATAGAAGCAGTCTTTAACATCCAGATACAAAGGTTCGCCGTTAGCTCCCGGTTCTTTGGTACGGTCAAGAACAGCAATAGTCTTGACAGTTTTGGGAACAGCAGCCAGGAAGTGTTTTGCAGAGAACGGACGGTACAAGTGTACGGCAACCATACCCACTTTTTCACCTTTGCTCATCAGGTAATCAATAGCTTCGCGAGCAGCTTCTGTTACAGAACCCATAGCGATGATTACGCGTTCTGCATCCTCAGCACCATAGTAATCGAACAAACCGTATTTACGGCCTGTGATTTTAGAGATTTCGTTCATATATTCTTCTACGATAGCGGGAACAGCTTCATAGAAGTTGTTGCAAGATTCTCTGTGTTGGAAGAAGTGGTCAGGATTTTCAGCCATACCGCGAGCAACCGGCTTGTTGGGATTCAATGCGCGTGCACGGAATTCAGCCAAAGCCTGTTGATCTATCAAGCCGGCCAAGTCTTCATTTTCCAGCATTTCAATCTTCTGAATTTCATGAGAGGTACGGAAACCATCAAAGAAGTTCACGAACGGAACACGTGACTTGATGGTAGCCAAGTGAGCGACACCGGCCAAATCCATAACTTCTTGTACAGAACCTTCTGCCAACATTGCAAAACCGGTTTGGCGGCAAGACATTACGTCCTGGTGGTCACCGAAAATACACAATGCGTGAGAAGCCAATGTACGAGCCGATACGTGGAACACGCAAGGCAGGAATTCACCGGCAATTTTGTACATATTGGGGATCATCAGCAACAATCCCTGTGATGCAGTGTAAGTGGTAGTCAACGCACCTGCCTGAAGAGAACCGTGAACAGCACCTGCTGCACCGCCTTCTGACTGCATTTCCTGTACCAAAACTGTTTCGCCGAAGATGTTTTTACGACCTGCGGCAGCCCATTCGTCTACATATTCAGCCATAGTAGACGACGGAGTGATGGGGTAAATAGCAGCTACTTCAGAAAACATATACGAGATATGTGCTGCTGCCTGATTACCATCACAAGTGATGAATTTTTTTTGTTTAGTCATACAATTACTAATTATTAGGTAATTAAAATTATTCTCTATCTCTTAATATAAAAAGCCGAAAAGCCACAACGGAATCTGATTGCCGTGTCCCAATTCCAGTTTGTGGGGGGCATAATATACGTTCGGGTTATTCTTGAACTTGCATCCTTCGGCACAAATACGGAAGTGCAAGTTACCGTCTACCATAAACGAAGTGCCTTTATCGCCTTTGTACAGCTTGTGGTCTTTGTACATTGTGTTCATAAAAAAGGTGTCCAGAACATCTTGTTCATCAACCTTTACCGGATAAATGGAATACATCAGATTGGTATTGTGCATCATCAATTTTGATGGTTTCTTGGGAAATTCCTCTCCCTTGGGGTAAACCATATTGATAAGACGTGCATCTGCCAGATACTTAATGTAATTCATCACGGTGGCACGCGAGGTTTGAATCTCCGCAGCCAGCTGACTGACATTCGGAGCCACAGGACCGTCCACAGCTAGCAAATATAGTAATTTTTTTATCTTCGAAAGATATTTCAATTCAATTTGTTTGATAAGAAGTATATCCACTTCTATCATCATGTTCATGGTTTTCAACAGATTCTCCGAAAAGTTGCGCTTTTCAAGGAAGAACGGATAGAAACCGTGATGCAGATAATCCTGAAAAAAATCAAGCGGTTTGACATTGCGCAGGATTGTTTTCGCTATCTGTTCATGATTCTCTAAGATTTCTTGTAAGGTATAAGCGCGGAAGTTATTGCCGCTTTGCAAGTTTAGGAATTCGCGAAAAGAGAAACCTCTCAGGTAATACACCTTCACGATGCCGCTCAGTTCGGGATTTTCTTCTTTCAGCCGCATCACAGACGAACCCGTGAATACTATTTTCAGTCCGGGAAACTTTTCATAACATGCACGCAGGTCATGGCTCCATTCGGGGTATTTAAATACTTGATCTATCAGCAATACCTTGCCTCCGCGTTTGACAAATTCTCCTGCAAAATCCACCAGTGTATATTTGGAGAAATAAAAGTTATTCATGTTGATAAACAGACATGAACGATCTGTTCCGAACTTTTCTTTTGCATATTGCAGGAGGAAAGTCGTCTTCCCCACGCCACGAGTTCCCTTGATACCGATCAGTCTGTCATTCCAGTCTATTTCGTCCATCAGGTCCCGGCGAACAGGAGCATTTGTATGTTCCACCAGATAACTGTGTGTTCTGTAAAAGGTTTCCATGGTTGCTTTTTTATCGGCTGCAAATATAGCAATACTAATTCAAATTGCAAACTGGAGATAGCAAAATATTATTATTTTTCTTCTTTTAATAGACAAGGAAATGACTATCTTTGCACTGTAAATGAAAACTCTTTATCTGTTTAACCCTGAAAATGATATGGCATTGGCGTGTGGTGATTCTTATTACATGCCGCCGGCCAGTGCGCGACGGATGGCAGCCGATTTGTCGGTGCTTCCGGCATGGTATGCCGCACCGGGAGATGCGGTGCTTACAGATGCCTTGCTCCACGGCGAACAAGTGAAAAATTTATCTCCGCTGCTTCCTGCTGTGGAGTTTGTCACCGGATTATCTTCTTCCTATACTAAGATATCTCCCTGGGGATGGAACCCTTCCCTACTCCGTCGGTTACGCGAGGCAGGAATCACGAATCAGGCTTGCCTCACAGATGAAGAGATGAAGCGTATCCGTGAACTTTCGGGACGACAGACGGCCGTACACGTATTGTCGGCCATCCGCAAAAAGAAATGGTTACATTCCGCTTCTGCGGTATCGGAATATGATTGCGTGATGGAAGATTTTCTCACTCTTCCTGAAGGCACGGATACCAACGTTCCGTTTGTTGGCGAATCTTTCCTGTTTCATACAGAGAACGAAGTCGAATCTTTTGTCCGTTCACATCCATCGGCTGTGCTCAAATCTCCGTGGTCGGGCAGCGGACGAGGTATCCAGTACACTTCCGGAGAATTCACCCGCCCGCTGAAAGGTTGGGTACAGCACGTGCTCCACACCCAACAAGCAGTGGTGGGCGAGCCGTTTTATGATAAGGTAAAAGACTTTGCCATGGAGTTTTTCAGCAATGGAAAGGGTGAGGTGCGCTTTATAGGTTATTCTCTGTTTGAGACGGACAAGCGCGGCATTTATAAAGAAAATCTTCTGGCAACCGATGACGACATTCTGGGAAAATTGTCGGCATACGTCCCCGCATCCGTATTCCGTCTGCTTTGCAGAAGGCTGACCATCGAACTAGCACACACCATAGGCGAGTATGAAGGTTATCTGGGAGTGGACATGATGATATGCCGCACGCCTTTGGCGAAGACAGACTATGCCATTCATCCCTGTGTGGAAATAAATCTGCGGATGAATATGGGGGTAGTGGCCAGAATGGTTTATGACAGATATGTGTGTGACCGTGTGCAAGGCCGTTACATAATAGAATATTACACCTCTCCCGGCGAAGCGGAACAAGCCGACCGGTCTTTACGCCTCCAACACCCTCTCCTGATAGAGGAAGGAAGGATAAAATCGGGCTACCTGTCCCTCACCCCCATAGGTCAACAGACTGCTTATCAAGCATATATTCTTATCGGAAGCACCTGACAATTCTCACCGGCTTCCAAAATAAAGAAATATCATACCGATAAGCACCAGTGCCAAGTCCACCGCCTTGCTTTTGAGGTTCTTCTCACGGAATACCATTGCACCGAAAATAAAAGATACAATCACACTACCGCGCCTCACCATCGAAACAATGGAAATCATGGCGCCATCGAGACTCAACGCATAGAAATATACAAAGTCGGCAGCCGAAAGGAAGATAGATATCAGTATAATGCACCAATCCCAACGGAAAGGAGTGCTCGCCTGTCGTTTCGGCCACCACAGCAGCATCAACACGGCACCCATCATAAACAACTGATAAATATTATACCACGACTGCACCACCATACGGTCCAGCCCGACGCCTCCCTGACTGACAGGCGCCATCAGATATTTGTCATACAGTCCGCTGACAGCTCCCAGCACAGCGGCCATCACAATGAAATATATCCATTTATTATGCCTGAAATCAATACCCTCCTTCTTTCCGCTTCGGCTCAACATAAAGAAAGAAAAGACCGCCATCAGCACTCCTATCCACTGATAGAGATTCAGCCGCTCGCCAAACACCAACAAGGCACCTACCAGCACCATCACCGGACGGGTGGCATTAATCGGTCCCACAATGGTTATCGGAAGATTCTTCATGCCGAAATACCCCAATATCCAGGAAGAAAGGACAATGACAGATTTCAAAATGATATATCGATGCACCTCCCACCCTGCCACGGGAACAAAAAAAAGTCCGCCTTCCAATGTATCGGGACGCCATGCCGACAACACAATGAAGGGAAGGAATATCAAACTGGAAAACAACGTATTCAACGTGAGCACGGGAATTACCGCATTGTTCTTTAACGACTGCTTTTTAAATACATCATAGAATCCCAGCAATGCTGCCGAGAGAAAAGCTAAAAGTAACCACATCATCTTTTTACCTGTTTTTTTTAATCGGCTGCAAAGTTACAACAAAAGCCTCGAAAAGGAATATCCAATTTGATATAAATAATCAGAAAGCACTTGTCTGTTTCAAACACTATCCGTATTTTTGGCGAAAATATCCCTGTCGAAGATATGAACGAAAACGTCCTTGCCAAACTCAAGATACTGGCGGAATCCGCCAAATACGATGTATCCTGCTCCAGCAGCGGGACAGTGCGCCGCAATTCACCGGGCACACTGGGCAACACCGTCGGAGGTTGGGGTATCTGCCATAGTTTTGCAGAGGACGGACGGTGCATTTCGCTACTCAAAATCATGCTCACCAATTATTGCATTTACGATTGTGCCTACTGCATCAACCGCCGCAGCAACGACATTCCCCGTGCCACGCTCTCGGTGAGCGAACTGGTGGACCTCACCATCGAGTTCTATCGGCGCAACTACATCGAAGGGCTTTTTCTGAGTTCGGGTGTAGTGCGGAATCCCGATTATACGATGGAACGCCTCGTGCGGGTTGCCAAAGACCTGCGACTCATACACCGGTTCAACGGTTACATCCATCTGAAAAGCATTCCCGGCGCCAGTCGCGAGCTGGTAAACGAGGCGGGACTCTATGCCGACCGTCTGAGCGTAAACATAGAGATACCTAAAGAGGAGAATCTCAAACTTCTCGCTCCAGAAAAAGACCACCAAAGCGTGTACCGACCCATGCACTACATTCAGCAAGGTGTACTCACTAATAAAGAGGACAGAAAGAAGTTTCGCCACACTCCACGCTTCGCCCCTGCCGGACAAAGCACGCAAATGATTGTCGGAGCCACATCAGAATCTGACAAAGATATACTGTATCTTTCCTCTTCACTGTATCGGCATCCCACAATGCGACGCGTTTATTATTCAGGCTATATTTCGGTCAATACTTACGACAAACGGCTTCCGGCACTGAAACAGCCTCCTTTGGTGCGCGAAAACCGTTTGTATCAGGCGGACTGGCTGTTACGGTTTTATCAGTTTAAGGTGGAAGAGATAGTAGATGACTCCTACCCTGACCTCGATTTGGAGATTGACCCCAAACTAGGCTGGGCACTCCGGCATCCCGAGCAATTTCCGGTAGACATCAATCGGGCCGACTACGAGATGATACTCCGCGTGCCGGGCATCGGGGTGAAATCAGCAAGATTTATCGTTGCTTCGCGCCGCTTTTCGAAACTGGGATTCTATGAGTTGAAGAAAATAGGAGTAGTAATGAAGAAAGCGCAATATTTTATCACTTGCAATGAGCTACCCACCCGGACAGTAAACGAGCTCACTCCTTTAGGAGTGAGAAAACTATTGGTACCCAAGCCCAAGAAAAAGACAGATGAACGACAACTGATATTGGAATTTAAAGAACCAGAAAACGAATGAACATCTTTATCTACGACTATACCTTTGAAGGCCTGCTGACCTGCATCTTTGACGCCTACTTCCGCAAAACCTTCCCCGACTTGCTTTTAAAGGAAGGCGAGCCGTTACCGCTCTTTTACGATGAAACCTTCCACGTCAGTACTGATGAAAGAAAAGCAATGCGCGTGTGGCGCGGGTTGGAAAAGAAAATATCCCACCATGCCCTGTCCGCCCTCACCTATTGCTGGCTGTCGGAGCTGCCGGAAGTAGACAAGAGGTTGTTCCGCTATATACGAAAGGCTATCGACTCACCCCGTTCCATCGAGACGAACTTTGCAGATGCCGACGTACTCGAATTATCGAAAATCTACAAGAAAGTGGACGGAGAACGGGTACATCTGATGCAGTTTGTCCGCTTTCAGAAAGCTGCGGACGGAACATTTTTTGCTGCTGTCGAGCCACAGTTCAATGCCCTCCCTCTTGCAGTAGAGCATTTCAAAGACCGTTTTGCCGACCAACCGTGGCTTATCTACGACGTGAAACGGCAATACGGATATTATTATGACTTGAAGGAAATGAAGGAAGTTACTTTCGAGAATCCTCAACAAGCCCATCTTGTCACAGGTATGTTGAACGAAAGCCTGATGGCTAACGACGAGAAACTGTTCCGGCAATTATGGAAAACTTATTTCAAGGCCATCTGCATCAAAGAGCGATGGAATCCGAGAAAGCATCGGCAAGACATGCCTGTGCGCTATTGGAAATACCTCACCGAAAAACAATAATCTCTTCCTTACAAGACAAACAATTCTTCAGGATATCCCACATCGACCAAAAACAGGGCGTGTCCCGGCACTGAGCTTCCAGCACTGCATCTATCCTTTTTTTCTATAACCTGCCTGAAACCGTCTATCGAGAGTTTACCACGGCCCACTTCTATCAATGTACCTACCACAGCCCTGACCATATTTCTTAAAAAACGGTCTGCCTGAATGGTAAATACCCATTCTGTTTCACTGACCTGTGTCCACTCGGCATGCATTACTTTGCAATTATTCGTCTTCACATCGGTATGCAACTTGCTGAAACTGGTGAAATCGGTATAGTCAAACAAAGTATGGGCCGCCTCATTCATCTTCCCGAAATCCGGCTCACTGAAAAGCCTCCATGCATATTGACGATTGAAAGGTTCTTTCCGAGTAGTTACATAATATTTATAAGTACGATAAGTAGCATCAAAGCGAGCGTGCGCATCATCCCTCACCCGTTTTACTCCATACACGGCAATATCGGGAGGAAGCAGACGGTTCAGCTTATCGGTTATCTGCTCCCCATCCAATTCTTTTTCAAAGTCAAAATGCGCCACCATAAGCCGGGCATGCACACCGGCATCCGTACGTCCTGCTCCCACCACCTCTATCTTTTTTCTCAAGAAAGTAGAAAGCGCACGCATCAACGCTTCCTGCACACTCATACCGTTGGGCTGGATTTGCCAGCCATGATAATTTGTTCCGTCGTAAGCCAGATATATAAAGTATCGCATTTTGAAATCTGAATAAAAAATTTAAGAACAACAGGTTGGGTTAACGGGCAGTGATGTGAAAACATCCTTGCTTTAACTCATACTTAATGTAACATTTGTCCGCTTTCCGAAGGTCACGCAACACTTCAGCCAAAACAAGCTTCAACGTATCGGCACTCACAGCCTGCATAGGACGCCCGTCAGGGTCTTCCACCTTCTTAAAACGACGGTAACTCACATCAAATGTAGTTCCGAATGCATGGGCAGAGTTTGCGGAAGCATTTCCATTACGGCGACGCAAACGCTTGACATCATCGGAAGTACGAAGTACAGAAGTAACGATAATTTGATTCGGGTTCAACCCTTTGCAAGTCAGCGAATCAAGAAAATTGGCTCCGATAGTATCCAGTAATGCACCGGCTTTCGGCACCAAAAAAGGAATGGAGTGTGTGAGCGAGTCCATGGCATACCGCTCGCATGGAGCAACCTCCACCAATTTACCACCCAACCCCTCCGCCTCTGTACGAGAAGCCAGGGGACGGATACCAATCCGCTTTGCCGCACTCAGATGAGTATCATTCAAGTCACCGAAACTGCGCTTATAACTGATTACACCTTTTATATTACGAGGCTCATTCATCTTCATCGACATATCCTTTTCCTTACACCCCGAAGATACTGTCAAAGTAAAAAGAAGAGAAAACAGAGTGCAACATGCACATTTGATATAATTCATAACTTTAATTGTCTTTTTCATTATTGCCGGGCAAAGATAACCTAAAATCTTTTTTCAGGGAAAGCTTATGCAAATAAATTGCCCCGGAAAATGAAAACAATGAAAACCTTTCATTAAATTTGCACCCTATAAAATAGTACATCTGTACCTAAACTAGTTAAATGATAGAAAAACATATTGTTTTAGAGGATATTGATCCTGTTATTTTTTATGGCGTAAACAACGCCAATATGCAAATGATTAAAGCCTTGTATCCCAAACTGAGAATAGTGGCACGTGGAAATGTCATTAAAGTAATGGGGGACGAGGAAGAAATGTGTGCTTTCGAAGAGAGCATCCTGGCACTGGAGAAACACTGTGCACAGTATAACTCATTGAAGGAAGAAGTCATTCTGGATATTGTCAAAGGACGCAAACCCCAAGTGGAAAAGACCGGCGACACGATTGTATTCAGTGTGACGGGAAAGCCTATCGTGCCTCGCAGCCCCAATCAGTTGAAACTGGTGCAGGAGTACGAAAAGAACGATATGCTGTTTGCCATCGGTCCGGCCGGTTCCGGCAAGACTTATACCGCCATTGCACTTGCTGTGCGCTCTTTGAAGAACAAAGAAATCAAGAAAATTATTCTAAGCCGCCCGGCAGTGGAAGCCGGTGAAAAGCTCGGATTCCTTCCCGGTGATATGAAAGATAAGATTGATCCTTATCTGCAACCGCTGTATGATGCTCTGCAGGATATGATTCCGGCTGCCAAACTGAAAGAATATATGGAACTGAATGTGATTCAGATTGCTCCGCTGGCATTTATGCGCGGACGTACACTGAACGATGCCGTGGTGATATTGGACGAAGCTCAGAATACCACGACACAGCAAATCAAAATGTTCCTCACCCGCATGGGGATGAACACCAAAATGATTGTTACGGGAGATATGACGCAAATCGATTTGCCGTCATCGCAAACTTCGGGACTGGTGCAGGCCTTGAAGATTCTGAAAGGGGTAAAAGGCATCAGTTTTATCGAACTGAATAAAAAAGATATCGTGCGGCATAAGCTGGTGACAAGAATAGTGGAAGCTTACGAAAAGTTTGAGGATAAGCAGAAAACCGAGCGGATGGAAAAAGCTGCGGCCGACAAATCACAAAAGACTATCTGACCCTGCAAGAAGAAAAACAATTCATTTAATATAAAAAAGACATGAGTAAAGCATTAACAAGAACAGACTTTAACTTTCCGGGACAAAAAAACGTGTACCACGGTAAAGTGCGTGATGTGTACAACATCAATGACGAAAAGTTAGTAATGGTAGCTACAGACCGTATCTCTGCATTCGATGTAGTTCTGCCCGAAGGTATCCCTTACAAAGGACAAATGCTGAATCAGATTGCAGCCAAGTTTTTGGATGCAACCACCGACATCTGCCCCAACTGGAAAATGGCTACTCCCGACCCTATGGTAACTGTAGGTGTTATGTGCCAGGGCTTCCCTGTAGAAATGATCGTCCGCGGTTACCTTTGCGGTAGCGCATGGCGTGCTTATAAAAACGGTGTCCGCGAAATCTGCGGTGTGAAACTTCCCGAAGGGATGAAAGAAAACCAAAAGTTCCCGGAACCGATTGTAACTCCGACTACCAAGGCTGAGATGGGTCTGCACGACGAAGATATTTCCAAGGAAGAAATCCTGAAACAAGGATTGGCTACTCCTGAAGAATATGAAACTTTGGAGAAATATACATTGGCTTTGTTCAAACGCGGTACAGAAATCGCTGCCGAACGCGGATTGATTCTGGTAGATACCAAATACGAATTCGGTAAGCACAACGGCACTATCTACCTGATGGACGAAATCCACACTCCCGACTCAAGCCGCTATTTCTACTCGGAAGGTTACGAAGAACGCTTTGCAAAAGGTGAGCCTCAGAAACAACTTTCCAAAGAATTTGTACGCGAATGGTTGATGGAAAACGGCTTCCAAGGTAAAGAAGGACAAAAGGTTCCCGAAATGACTCCAGAAATCGTAAACTCTATCAGCGAACGTTATATGGAACTGTTCGAGCACATTACCGGTGAGAAGTTTGTAAAAGCTGATACTGACAATATCGCCGAACGTATTGAAAAGAACGTTACCGAGTACTTGAAATAAATAACGTGGGTGTGTCAAAACGTGGATAATGCTGTCGTTTCGTTCGTAGGGGCGAGGTTCGCTCGCCCGAAAACAGTTTGCTTTGTGTCTTCGGGCAGGCAAACCCTGCCCCTACAGCTGACGATGGGATAGACCGGTTTAGTTTTGACACACTCCCATGCATCCGGGACAGATGCAGTCTGCCCCGGATTTCCCCCTATATATAAAGAAGCGTATGACTAACTATCCACAAGAAAATATCAAGCCCTATAACGATGACGAAAAGAAAAGTGTGCAGGTAGAGAAAATGTTCGACAACATTGCTCCCGCCTACGACCAACTGAATCATGCTCTGTCATGGAACATAGATAAAAGTTGGCGACGTAAAGCCATCAACTGGCTAAAACCTTTTCATCCGCAACGCATGATGGATGTAGCCACCGGCACCGGTGACTTTGCCATTCAAGCCTGCCGCATCCTTCAACCCGAAGAACTGATAGGCACAGATATATCGGAAGGCATGATGAATGTGGGTCGTGAAAAAGTAAAGGCTGCCGGGTTGGAAAGCCGTATTTCTTTTGCCAAAGAAGATTGTACGGCACTAACCTTTCCCGACAAACGCTTTGATGCCATAACCGTAGCTTTCGGAGTGCGCAATTTCGAAGACCTGGATAAAGGTTTGCGTGAAATACACCGCGTACTTGACGACAATGGAAAATTAGTCATTCTGGAACTTTCGGAACCGGACTGGTTCCCCATGAAACAATTATATGCCATCTATTCCAAAGTAGTTATCCCCACCCTCGGAAAACTTCTTTCCAAAGACCAAAGTGCATACACTTACCTGCCCCAATCCATCAAGGCTTTTCCACAAGGAGAAATAATGACTGATATCATCCGCAAAGCCGGATTCAGCCAAGTAAACTTTAAACGATTGACATTGGGTATCTGTACACTTTATTTAGCAACAAAATAACTAAAAGCAAGAGTTTTATGAAAAAATATGGTTTGATAGGTTATCCACTCGGACATTCTTTCTCAAAGAACTTCTTCAATGAGAAGTTCCACTCCGAGAGTATCGACGCCGAATATGTAAACTTCGAGATTCCTTCCATCAAGGAACTGCCGGGCGTTTTGCTGGAGAATCATGATTTGGCAGGTCTGAACGTCACCATCCCCTATAAGGAACAAGTCATTCCCTATTTAGATGAATTAGATTCTGATGCAGCCGCCATCGGTGCCGTAAACGTGATTAAAATCATCCGCCCCGCTAAAGGGAAAATCAAACTGGTCGGATATAACTCTGATATTATGGGATTTACCCAATCTATTGAGCCACTGTTGGAACCGCAACACAAGAAAGCGTTGATACTGGGTACAGGAGGTGCTTCCAAAGCTATTTATCATGGACTTAAGAAGTTAGGAATGGAAGCCAGATTCGTATCACGCACTCCTCGCGAAGGAATGTTCACATACGAAGATTTAACCCCAGCAGTGATGGACGAATACAAAGTAATCATCAACTGTACACCGGTGGGCATGTATCCTCGTGCCAATGAATATCCCAATATTCCATACGAGTGCCTTACCCCCAACCATTTGCTTTATGATTTGTTGTATAATCCCGACACCACCCTATTCATGAAGAAAGGAGCCGACAAGGGAGCTATCACCAAAAACGGTTTGGAGATGCTGTTATTGCAGGCTTTCGGTGCTTGGGATATATGGAATAAATAAAGTATGAAAAAGAAATATCTCATCGGAACGGGTATTGTACTCGTTCTTCTCGCTGCCATTCTGCTGGGAGCCGGTCAATATATGCTCAACTACTCTCTTCGTCCCGATAACCGGGGAAGGGATTTGGCCGGCTCATGGCAGTATATGTTCGACACGTATCCTTATTTGAAGTCATGGAAAGACAGTTTGCAAAATGCTGGTGCTCTTAAAGATACATTCATCTATGCCCCGGACGATGTCAAAATGCATGCCTATTATGTAGCTGCTGCACAGCCGACGGCAAAAACCGCCGTCATTGTTCACGGATATACCGACAACGCTATCCGCATGATGATGATTGGCTACATGTATAATAAAGAGTTAGGCTTTAACATTCTCCTGCCCGATCTTAGAGACACAGGACTGAGCGGAGGAGATGCCATTCAGATGGGGTGGCTCGACCGCAAAGACGTCATACAATGGATGAACACAGCCAATGAAATATATGGGGACAGCACCCGTATGGTGGTACATGGCATCTCAATGGGGGCGGCAACAACCATGATGGTATCGGGAGAGCCTCAACCCGGCTATGTAAAATGTTTCGTCGAAGACTGCGGATATACCAATGTGTGGGACCAGTTCTCCAAAGAACTGAAAGCCCAGTTCGGCCTACCCCGATTTCCGCTAATGTACATTGCCGACCGGTTATGCCGGCTGGAATACGGATGGGGATTCAAAGAAGCATCCGCCTTAAAGCAAGTGGCCCGATGCCACCTCCCCATGTTCTTCATCCACGGAGACAAAGATGACTACGTGCCAACCCGGATGGTATATAAATTATATGAGGCAAAGCCCGAACCCAAGGAACTATGGATAGTTCCGGGAGCCGACCATGCCCATTCCTACCTCATCCACACCAAGGAATATACGGAAAGAGTAAGAGAATTCACAAACCGATATATCTAAACCCATAAGGAATATTAAGCCGTTTCATACAGAAGACCAAGGTTTTTTGAACGGCAGATTATTACGTCCCATTGCAATGGAACGTACGTCCTGCCACGGTGGGACATACGTCCCATTACAGTGGGACGTACGTTCTGCTATGGTGGGACGTAATAGCCGGACGTAGGAAAAGACTTAGCCTAAAGGAAGAAAAACCTTAGCCCGCCTGAAAAAGTGATTTAAGAAAACCGCAAAGAATATACAAAAGCTTAAAACCGGAAAAGTAAAATTTTACCTGAAACATAGCCATTGTTTCAAGAAAATCGTTATCTTTACGAATAGAAACTTTTAAAACTACAAACAACATGTTCAATTCATTTGGTAATATTTTCCGATTAACGAGTTTCGGCGAGTCTCACGGTCCCGGTGTCGGTGGTGTAATTGACGGTTTTCCGGCAGGTATCGACATCGATATGGATTTTGTGCAGAAGGAACTGAATCGCCGCCGCCCCGGACAATCGCTCCTTACCACCAGCCGAAAGGAACCTGACACAGTGGAATTCCTTTCAGGCATCTTCGATGGAAAATCCACCGGCTGTCCCATTGGTTTCGTGGTATGGAACAAGAACCAACATTCTAACGACTACGAGAATATAAAGAATCTCTTCCGCCCTTCGCATGCGGACTATACTTATATGGAAAAATACGGCATCCGCGACTATCGCGGCGGAGGACGTTCATCAGCACGCGAAACAATTTCGCGCGTTGTGGCCGGTTCACTTGCCAAACTTGCCTTAAAGCAATTGGGCATCAGCGTAACAGCCTACACCTCACAAGTGGGACCTATCAAGCTGGACCATGACTACAAGAGCTATGACCTCGACCTGATAGAAAGCAACGATGTCCGTTGTCCCGACCTTGAAAAAGCAAAAGAAATGGCAGAACTCATCTGGAAAGTCAAAGGTGAAGGCGATACCATCGGAGGTGTGATTAGTTGTGTCATCAAAGGATGCCCCATCGGATTGGGACAACCTGTATTTGGCAAACTGCACGCCGCACTGGGAAATGCCATGCTGAGTATCAATGCCGTGAAAGGCTTTGCCTATGGACAAGGTTTCGACTCCATGGAACTGAGAGGTAGCGAACAAAATGATGTATTCTACAACAACGGCGGACGAATAGAAACAAAAACCAATTACTCGGGCGGCATCCAAGGCGGCATCAGCAACGGACAGGATATCTATTTCCGTGTTGCATTCAAGCCTGTCGCCACCGTATTAATGGAGCAACACACGGTGAATATCAATGGTATCGACACCACCATGAAAGCGAAGGGACGCCATGACCCCTGCGTATTGCCCCGCGCTGTTCCCATTGTAGAAGCGATGGCAGCCATCACTGTTTTAGACTACTATTTGATAGATAGAACCACTCAACTATAAAAAGTGTCTTTATCAAAAAGCCCAAAGAGCCAAACAGCCTGTCTGCTTCTCTTTGGACTTTCTATATATGCATTTTCCTTTATTTAAGTTTTATAATTTTTTTCTTTCCTCCGGGAAAGTTAACTTTAACCCGACAAAAATCATTCAGCTATGGAAATTAAACAATACATTAAAGAAAATGAAGCCCGCTTCATGGAAGAACTTTTCAGTCTCATCCGCATACCCAGTATCAGTGCATTACCCGAACATAAAGACGATATGCTTGCCTGTGCCCTGCGCTGGAAAGAACTGCTGCTGGAGGCCGGAGCAGACGAAGCCATGATTATGCCGTCTCAAGGTAATCCATTGGTGTTCGCACAGAAACATATCAGCGATGAAGCCCCCACCATATTAATATATGCGCATTATGACGTAATGCCCGCAGAACCATTGGAGCTTTGGAAAAGCCAACCGTTCGAGCCCGAAATACGTGACGGACATATCTGGGCACGCGGTGCGGATGACGACAAGGGTCAAGCGATGATTCAGGTAAAAGCTTTCGAATACGTAGTGAAACACGGATTGCTGAAGCACAACGTGAAATTTATCTTCGAAGGAGAAGAAGAAATCGGTTCACCCAGTCTGAATGCCTTTATCAAAGAACATAAAGAGCTGCTGAAAGCCGATGTTATCCTCGTTTCGGATACAAGTATGCTGGGAGCCGACCTTCCCTCACTGACTACCGGACTGCGCGGACTGGCATATTGGGAAATTGAAGTGACGGGGCCTAACCGCGACCTTCACTCGGGTCATTTCGGCGGAGCCGTAGCCAACCCCATCAATACCTTATGCAGCATATTGGCAAAAGTCATTGATGAAGACGGTCGCATCACTGTTCCTCATTTCTACGATGATGTGGAAGAAGTGCCTGCCGCAGAACGCGAGATGATAGCCCAAATACCTTTCGACGAACAAAAATATATGGCTGCCATCAATGTAAAGGCATTGAAAGGTGAAAAAGGATATTCTACCCTGGAACGTAACAGTTGCCGCCCATCATTCGATATTTGCGGTATTTGGGGAGGATATACGGGCGAAGGTTCTAAAACCGTGTTGCCATCAAAAGCTTACGCCAAAGTATCCTGCCGTCTTGTTCCACATCAAAATCATGAGAAGATTTCCAAATTGTTTGTCGATTACATCAATGCTGTCGCTCCCGATTATGTAAAAGTAAAAGTAACCCCCATGCACGGTGGCGAAGGTTATGTCTGCCCCATTACCCTTCCGGCTTATCAGGCTGCCGAAAAAGGATTCGCCAAAGCATTCGGGAAGAAGCCGCTTGCCGTTCGCCGTGGAGGAAGTATTCCCATCATCAGCGACTTTGAACAAATTCTGGGTATAAAAACCGTATTGATGGGATTCGGACTGGAAAGCAACGCTATCCACTCTCCCAATGAGAATATTCCTCTTGATATCTTCCGTAAAGGAATTGAAGCAGTGGTCGAATTCCACTTGAATTACTAATCATTTATTAAAACGATGAATGTAAATACAATATTCAAGTTATTACCTGCTGTTGTTTTATCGGTAATAACGATGGAAAATTGTCAGAATATGGATAAAAACGAAAATACTAAAGAAGAAAAAAACGCCATCGAAATAATTATGGCACGCAAAAGTGTCCGCTCTTATACATCCCGCCCCGTGGAAAAGGAGAAAGTAGACATCATGCTGAAAGCTGCTATGGCGGCTCCCTCGGCTGTAAACAAGCAACCCTGGGCTTTTATCGTGATAGATGACAGAGATGTATTAAACAAGCTGGCAGAAGTATTGCCCTATGCCAAAATGACCGCGGAAGCACCCATGGCCATCGTGGTTTGTGGTGATTTAGCCAAATCATTGAATGGAGAATTCGGCAAGTACTGGATGCTGGACTGTTCTGCAGCCTCCGAAAATCTGTTGCTGGCAGCCGAAGCTTTGGAGCTAGGGGCTGTATGGACAGCCATCTATCCTGAAGAACAACGCATAGAGAACGTACGCAAGGTTCTGTCATTGCCCGAACATATCGTACCTTTCAACTTAATTCCCATCGGTTATCCTCAACGCAATGAGGAAGCCAAAGATAAATTCAAACAGGAAAATATACATTACAACCAATGGTAACACAAGAGAGTATATCAAAAACAACTCTTGTTATCGTTTCGCTGTAGAAATAAACCGAATCCGCCCAAAGTAACTTGCTTTAGTACTTGGGCGGAAATATTCCTCCTCTCAGGCACCGGCAGTTACATCGGATACCGACTACCTCCCGCTCATATTTCATATTCTCGATATATCATAAACATTAACCGCCTTCTCCCTTCCTCTTCCCAATAAAATTTGTAATTTTGCCGCCATTATCAAAAATCACACAACCAATGAAAGCATTAAAAGAACGAATCTTACGAGATGGCAAATGTTTTGAAGGAGGCATCCTAAAAGTAGATAACTTTATCAACCACCAGATGGACCCCATTTTAATGAAATCCATAGCCGTGGAATTTGTACGTCGTTTTGCCTCGACCAATATCAATAAAGTAATGACAATCGAGGCCAGCGGAATCGCACCCGCCATCATGGTGGGATACCTGCTTGAGCTTCCTGTGGTCTTCGCAAAGAAGAAAAAACCCGTTACCATGGAAAACATGCTCACCACCAGTGTATATTCTTTTACCAAAGACCGTTCTTACGACGTTTGTGTAAGTAAGGACTTTCTCCAAAAAGGAGACCGGGTTCTTTTCATTGATGACTTTCTTGCCAATGGCAATGCCGCCAAAGGTATTATCGACCTGGTAGAGAAAGCAGGAGCCGAACTTGCCGGTATGGGCTTTATCATCGAGAAGTCATTCCAACACGGTGGTGATTACTTACGCAACGCAGGCATACGCATTGAATCGCTGGCTATCATTGACAGTCTGGACAATTGTGAAATCAAAATAAGATAATCGTATGGAGGAAAAAGCAACCTCAACTCATACGACAGGGCTGATTTACGGACTGAATGACCGTCCTCCTGTACGAGAAGCTATCTTTGCAGCCATACAACATTTATTAGCCATTTTTGTAGCCATCATCACTCCGCCTCTTATTATTGCAGGAGCATTGAAACTGGATTTGGAAACCACAAGTTTCCTGGTATCCATGGCATTGTTTGCCTCAGGCATCTCTACCTTCATCCAATGCAAACGCATTGGGGGTATCGGAACAGGATTGTTATGCATTCAAGGAACCAGCTTTTCTTTTATCGGTCCCATTATTTCAGCCGGTATGCTGGGAGGGCTCCCATTGATTTTTGGAACTTGCATTGCTGCTTCTTCTGTAGAAATGGTCATCAGCCGTATCTTGAAATATACCCGTAAAGTAATCACCCCTTTGGTATCGGGAATCGTAGTGACCCTGATTGGAATGAGTCTGATTAAAGTAGGTATAACCGCATGCGGAGGAGGTGTTGCTGCCCAAGGTAACGGTACGTTCGGCAGTTTTGAGAATTTAGGGCTGGCACTGCTGGTACTTGTTCTTATCATATTCTTCAATCGAAGTTCCAATCGCTACTTACGCATGAGTTCCATTGTCATCGGCTTGATGATAGGTTATGCAGTTGCCTGGTGCATTGGAAAAGTCGATTTCTCTGCCGTACAAAGCTTCGGAGGAGTCAATATCCCCCTACCTTTCAAGTATGGATTGGATTTTGACTTCTCTGCATTCATTGCCTTGGGATTGGTATTCCTCATCACAGCAATTGAAGCTTATGGAGACATCACAGCCAATTCACTGATTTCGGGAGAACCGGTAGAAGGAAAAACATTTATCAAACGTGCCTCGGGAGGTATTCTTGCCGATGGATTTAATTCTATGCTGGCGGGGGTTCTTAATTCTTTTCCCAATTCCGTATTTGCCCAAAATAATGGAATGATACAATTGACAGGAGTTGCCAGTCGTTATGTAGGTTATTACATTGCCGGTTGTCTGATTCTATTGGGGTTATTCCCCGGTGTAGGATTGATTTTCTCTTTGATGCCTGAACCGGTATTGGGAGGCGCTACCTTGCTAATGTTCGGTACAGTTGCCTCGGCAGGTATCCGCATTATTGCCGCACAGAAAATCAATCGCAAAGCCACATTAGTGATGGCACTCAGTTTTTCTTTGGGGCTAAGTGTGGAGATGGTTCCCGACATCCTGTGCCACTTTCCCGAAACAATAAAAAATATTTTCTCTTCCGGGATTACTACAGGCGGAGTGACGGCCATCGTATCCAATGTATTAATCCGCATGAAAGAATAAAAAAAGAGTCTATCTTTCAACTCTTTGATCATACTGCTATTTTGCAAGTTAGGAGTGTGTCAAAACTCAAATGGCCTATCCGATTGTCGGCTGCAGGGGCAGGGGTCGCCTGCCCGAAGACACAAAGCAAACTGTTTTCGGGCGAGCGAACCTCGCCCCTGCGAACTAAACGACAGCATTATCCACGTTTTGACACAATCCTAAAACAGTTTGCCTTGTACATTTATTACTTCCAAGACTGTAACCGTTGGAATTATTTTTCCTTACCTTCCGTCTTCTCTTCTTTCTTTTCTTCCGGATTAATGATTCCCTTTACAGTCTCTCCAATAGGCAATTTATCAAGTACCCCAAGACTCGGAGCTACTGTCTTTACCAACGTATTCAAGAAATTACTTGTTCCACCGTTGCCTCCGTCAAACACTGTGATATTACCTAAATTGATATGTTCGAATGCTTTCACCTGTTCACCGGCAATTTCCTTCCACTGGTCTACCATCTTATACTGAATGGCGATTGCCGGATTCGATTCGGCAGCCTTCACCATAGCCTCGAAACCTTCGGCCTCGGCAAGCAATGATTTCTTCTTACCATCCGCTTCTGCTTCCAATTTCATCTTGATAGCCTGGGCTTCAGCCTGTGCCTGAGCCAGCAAAGCCTTCGCCCGCGCCTCTGCCTCGCGGGTAATCTTTTCTGCAACGGCATCTGCCTGCAAAACAGCTTCCTGCTTGGCTATTTCGGCAGGAACAATTTTATCAGCTTTCAATGAAGATTCTACTTTACGCGCCTTTGCTTCTTCCACTTCTTTTTGAGCGATTTCCCGGGCAGTCTGCACGGCAGCTTCCGAACGGGCAGCCGCTTCACCTGCCTGTTTATCGGCATTAGCTTGCGTCACTGCCAGTTCAGCATCAGATTGTGCAATGGCCTTTTGTGCTTCATTTCGTCCGATAGCCGCTTTTTTGGCAGCTTCCGCCTGTTTAATTTCCATATCCGAATTCAACTCGGCAATGCGACTTTCCTTTTCAGTATTGGCCTGTTCGATACGAATATTCTTTTCGGCTTCAGCTTTTGCCACCTGAGACTCTTTTTCAGCATTGGCAATGGCTACCTGAGAGATACGGTCTTTATCAGCATTGGCAACCGATATTTCCTGCTGCTTTTTAGTTTCGGCAATCGCAATATCTTGATCTTTACGAGTCTCGGCAACCTTTGTTTCACGTTCCTTAATCTGATTGGCTATTTTGATTGCACCCAGTTTCTCCTGTTCCTCAATATTTGCCTGCGCTTCATTCTGCGCTTTGCTCTCGGCTTCCTTACCTAAATTGACAATATAATTGGCGGCATCACGAATATCGCTGATATTGATATTCATCAGATAAAGTCCGAACTTACGAAGTTCCGTATCGATATTATCCTTTACCTTTGAAAGAAATTTATCACGATCCGAGTTCAGCTCCTCAATAGTCATATCGGCAATAACCAAACGCATCTGCCCGTAAACAACATCGGTAATCAGGTTTTGTTTGTCATCCATTGTCAATCCCAACATACGTTCGGCTGCATTTTGCATCACTTCGGGGTCTGTACTGATGGCTACGGTGATGGTGGTGGGTACATCCACACGAATATTCTGTGCAGACAAGGCACCGGTCAACTTACAGTCTATCTGCATCGGCTTCATAGACAGGAATTCATAGCCCTGTATAATAGGCCAAACAAAAGCAGCACCACCATGATACAGTTTCGCCGACTTCTTATCATTGCCGGTCTTACCATATACAACGAGTACTTCGTCACTTTTACACTTACGGTAACGAGAAAGGATACCGATAAAAGTAAGCAAAATGACTGCTACCAATATAGCAGCCATAATCATCATTTCTTGTGTCATAGATTATTTCTTTAAAGTTTCAACTATTGAATATATAATATGCCATCTTTGTAAGCCGTAATGATGGTCCTGTCTCCGGTTTGATAAGTCTTTCCACTTTCCGAAACCACATCTATCTCACGAATAGCGCCATCGCGTTTCATCTGAACGGTATATTTTCCATCACCGTGTTTAAAATAAATGGTACTTTCCCTTCCTACCAATTGGTCTGTTTTTTCGCTGCGGTTTACTTGTTGTAACCGATAAGCTTTCTTATAAAGAAACCAAACAGCCAACACAAAGAAAAGACCTATTAATATTCCTATGATGTAATTGGCTACATCCGTATGTCCTGCCAGATACATGTACCAGCCAAAGCCAATACCAAAATGGGTAAGTCCTTTAAAAGACACTACACTACTGATATCAGCGTCTATGTCTATCTCCGTATCAATGTCCCCGAAAAAAATAGAAAGAATAAATTGTATCACAAAGATTCCGGTTGTGATAAGAGCGATAATTAAGAAGATATTACTACTCATAATTGTTTGTGTTTAGTTTTTCAATCGATAGATCAGATATATAAGATTCAAATATACAAATTTGTCGGACACAGGCAATATTGCATCTTTAGTTTAACAAATTTTTCTTATCGAATATAAAAAAAGGGAAGTAATTACTTCCCTTTTTTATAATCGGTCACTATACCTTCTGCTATCCATTTAGCCAGTGCCTGACGGTTATTCTGCAACACCAGTCTTTGTTGGTCACGCTTGTTTTGGATATTTCCAAGTTCCAAAAACACCGCCACCGGCTGCGTGTTGCGTAATACATAAAGGTTACGTCCGCTTACCGTCCCGGTAAATCCCCGGTTCGGCTGGTGCTTGTCGTATTTCTTATCAAAGGTGCGATGCAAATTATTCGCCAAACGTTTGCCTTTACTGCTACCCGGTGCATGATAAAAGAATACATCCGTTTGCTTTCCTTTGCTTCTGCTATCCACATGAATAAAGATTGCCCGCTTGTAATTACTCTTATCTTTCTTAAACAGCTTGTCAACCCACTTGCAACGTTGTTTCAACCGTTCCACCTGATTCAAAGGAATGGGATCTCCCATACAAGTTTCCCGCTTACTGTTCGACAAAATGTGACCGTCACGGATACCGTCCTTCTTATCTCGGATAATAATGTGCACTTTTGCCCCCCGTGTCAGCAGTTCACGTGCCAAACGAAGAATGATATCATACGCATATTCATCCTCATGCAACTGACGTCCCTGATAAATACCTATTGCTCCCGGGTCGGGACCTCCATGCCCACTCACCAAATAAAAACAAGCCCCGCTAAGTTCGTTAGAAGTAATTTGATAAGTGGCCAGTTTCTTGCCAAAAAGAGATTCCTTACCGGTACGGGGCTTTTTATTCTGTGCAAACGATGAAAGGGATAAAACAAATAATGAAGTAATCAGTACTATTATAAATCTCATTCTTTATTACTTTTCAGCCAACATTTCATCTATCTTTTTACATAGCGAAGCAAACTCTTCTGTATTATAAAGACGAGTCAACATCACAATCTTCCCGGCCTTATCAATCAACACATTACGAGTAATACCGGCTTTACGGTCTGCATATTTTGCAAAAATATCCGCTCCCGGATCAAGCCCCAAAGGATAGGTCACGCCCGTCTGCTTGGCAAAAGCCACTACTTTATCAAGCGGCTCATCGCGATCTACCCCATAAAGAGCAAACGCTTCATTATCTTTGTGCTTTTGCCAAATATCCTTTTCGATAAAAGGCATTTCCTTACGACAAACACCACACCAACTTGCCGTAAACTGAAGCATAACCACTTTACCCCGTAAATCGGATAATTTCACCTTTTGCCCGTTTGTCAGCTCCATTTCGAAATCAGGGGCCATATCACCTACTTTTACTATATAACCGGCATCATCAGGAGTTACCTCCTTCTTCTGTGCCTGCATCGGTTGGCTGAGCAGACATGCGCAAACCAACATCATTAAACTCATCAGCTTTTTCATTGTATTCTCCATTTATAATTTGCCACAAAGATAGACTATTCAATCGTTTTTTTTGTAATTTTGCCGCCCGAATTTAACCAATAACCACATACGAGATGAATATTTTTTGGGAAACAATCGCTCAATACAATGCCGGAACATGGATTTACCAACTAATTATCACCCTTGTCGGCTTATGGCTTACCTATTCATTATTCCACCATCCCACCCCTGCAAAGAAAAAGGGGATGAAACTCTATCTTATTTTTATCAATGCATGGGTAGCCGTAGTTTATTATCATATTTATTGCGATCCGCGCAGCTACAGCAATGCATTAGCTCTTTTTTGGGGAATAATGTGCTTCTTCTGGATTTACGATTTAATAGTAGATTACACTCCCTTCGAGTTGAATCACAAACATAAGAAACTAGCTGTTCTATTATGTTTCCTCCCTTTAGCTTACCCCTTGTTTTCTGTAGCCCGCGGCATGGATTTCCCCATGATGACTTCTCCTGTCATGCCATGTTCGGTAGCAGTATTCACCATCGGACTGTTATTGGCTTTTTCACAACGAGTCAATCTTTTCCTCATCTTATTCTTGTGCCATTGGGCGCTTATCGGTTTTACCAAAACTTATTTCTTCCAGATTCCCGAAGATTTCTTGCTGGCAAGTTCAGCCGTACCCGGATTATACCTTTTCTTTAAAGAATACATAGCAGCCAATCTGCACACTGCAACCCATTTAAAAGCACGCCTAGTCAACATTACTCTCCTTGTTGTTTGTGGAGCCATCAGTCTGTTATTTATGATTTCCATGGTATGCGAGCTGGCACAAGATGGAAGCTTATCGAAATAAAAATAAGTCTAAATGAGGTACTTTGCAAAATCTTTCGTATTTTTGCCTCCAAATTGAGTTAATGTTTTAACAGGATGAACGTATTAGAACTAAGTGAACAGGAGATTATCAGACGGAACAGTCTGAATGAAATGCGCGCTATGGGCATTGATCCATATCCCGCAGCTGAGTATGTAACCAACGCATTTTCTACAGATATAAAAGCCGAGTTCAAAGAAGATGAAACAGAGCCCCGCAAAGTATCGGTAGCCGGACGTATGATGAGCCGCCGTGTGATGGGTAAAGCATCATTTATCGAATTACAAGACTCAAAAGGCCGTATTCAGATATATATCACCCGCGATGATATCTGCCCGGATGAAAATAAGGATTTATACAATATAGTATTCAAACGTCTGCTGGACCTTGGTGACTTCATAGGTATCGAAGGATATGTCTTCAAAACACAAATGGGTGAAATCAGTATCCATGCCAAAAAGCTGACTGTACTATCTAAGTCCCTGAAACCGTTGCCTATCGTAAAATATAAGGATGGTGTAGCATACGACAAGTTCGAAGACCCGGAATTGCGTTATCGTCAACGTTATGTTGACCTGATTGTCAACGAAGGTGTAAAAGAAACCTTTGAAAAACGTGCCATTGTGGTTAAAACACTGCGTGCAGCTTTAGACGAAGCCGGCTACACAGAAGTGGAAACTCCTATCCTCCAATCCATTCCCGGTGGAGCAAGTGCACGTCCGTTTACTACACACCATAATTCATTGGATATGGATCTCTATCTGCGTATTGCAACAGAGCTTTATCTGAAACGACTCATCGTAGGTGGTTTTGAAGGTGTATACGAAATCGGTAAGAACTTCCGTAATGAAGGTATGGACAAGAACCATAATCCTGAGTTTACCTGTATGGAACTTTATGTTCAGTACAAGGATTACAATTGGATGATGAGTTTCACAGAAAAATTATTGGAACGCATCTGTATTGCTGTAAACGGAAGCACAGATAGTATTATTGACGGAAAAACAATCAGTTTTAAAGCTCCTTACCGCCGCTTGCCTATCTTGGAGGCTATTAAGGAAAAGACCGGCTATGACCTCAATGATAAGACCGAAGAGGAAATACGTCAGGTTTGTAAAGAGCTGAAAATGGAAGAGATAGATGAAACAATGGGTAAAGGAAAACTGATAGATGAGATCTTCGGAGAGTTTTGCGAAGGTACCTATATCCAACCCACTTTCATCACTGACTATCCGGTGGAAATGTCACCGCTGACTAAAATGCATCGTTCTAAACCGGGACTGACAGAACGTTTCGAATTGATGGTAAACGGTAAAGAATTGGCGAATGCCTATTCTGAGCTGAACGACCCGATTGACCAGGAAGAACGTTTCAAAGAACAGATGAAGCTGGCCGACAAGGGTGATGACGAAGCAATGATCATTGATCAGGATTTCTTGCGTGCATTACAATATGGTATGCCTCCCACTTCAGGTATCGGTATCGGTATCGACCGATTGGTGATGCTGATGACAGGTAAGCCTTATATTCAGGAAGTATTATTCTTCCCGCAAATGCGTCCTGAAAAGATTACTCCGAAAGACTCGGCAGCCAAGTTCATGGAACTGGGTATTGCAGAAGAGTGGGTTCCCGCTATTCAAAAAGCCGGTTACAATTTAGTGAGTGATATGAAAGATGTAAACCCACAGAAGTTACACCAAGACATTTGTGGCATAAATAAAAAATATAAATTGGAATTGACCAATCCTACGGTAGATGAAGTAGCCGGATGGATTAGCAAAATCTAATTGACAAAACATGAAATTGCCCGGTAAAATAGCAATAATGGGTGGTGGCAGCTGGGCCACGGCTATTGCAAAGATAGTCTTGGCTCAGTCTGAATCAATCAACTGGTATATGCGTCGTGACGACCGAATTGAAGAGTTTAAACGTCTCGGCCATAATCCGGCTTATCTGACTAGTGTGCGTTTTGATATCAAGCGCATTAACTTTTCGTCGGATATAAACAAGATAGTCAAGGAATCGGATACCCTGATATTTGTGACTCCTTCTCCTTATCTGAAAAGCCACCTCAAAAAGCTGAAAACCAAAATAAAGGACAAGTTCATCGTCACAGCTATTAAAGGTATCGTCCCTGATGAAAACCTGATTGTTTCCGCCTATTTTAACAAAGTATATGGTGTTCCCGAAGATAATATTGCCGTTATCGCAGGGCCTTGCCATGCAGAAGAAGTCGCTTTGGAGCGTCTTTCTTACCTGACTATCGGTTGTAAGGATATTGACAAAGCCAAAATTTTTGCCCGCCAATTGGCCGGACATTATATCAAGACTTCAGTAAGTCCCGATGTGGCAGGTATCGAATACGCCTCTGTCTTGAAGAATATTTATGCTATCGCTGCCGGTATTTGCAGTGGTTTGAAATATGGCGATAACTTTCAGGCAGTATTGATTTCGAATGCCATACAGGAAATGAATCGCTTCCTTAACACCGTACATCCCGTAGAACGTTCTATCGATGATTCTGCTTATTTGGGAGACTTACTTGTTACTTCTTATTCCAATTTCAGCCGAAACCGTGTGTTCGGTACTATGATTGGTAAGGGATATTCTGTAAAAAGCGCACAAATAGAGATGGAAATGATAGCGGAAGGGTACTACGGTACAAAATGTATTAAGGAGCTAAATAAACATTTGCACGTGAACATGCCCATCGTAGATGCCGTTTATAATATATTGTATGAGCGCATCTCGCCCATGATTGAGATAAAATTATTAACTGATTCATTCAGATAAAATTCAGATACAATGAAGAATATTAGTTTAAACATCGACAAAGTAGCCGGATTTGTTTCAAAAGAAACGATCGCTGCTTATGCACCTCAGGTAAAAGCCTGTATTGAAACTCTGGAAAACGGTACAGGTAAAGGTAATGATTTCTTAGGCTGGCTACACTTGCCTTCATCAATTACTGCTGAACACTTGACTGATTTGCAAGAGACTGCTCAGGTACTTCGCGAAAACTGTGAAGTAGTCATCGTTGCCGGCATCGGTGGTAGTTATCTTGGTGCACGCGCCATTATTGAAGCTTTATCCAACAGCTTCCAATGGTTGCAGGAAAAGAAAAATGCTCCGACTATCATTTACGCAGGACATAATATCGGTGAAGATTACTTGTTTGAACTGACAGAGTTCTTGAAAGACAAGAAATTCGGTGTAATTAATATCTCCAAATCAGGTACTACTACAGAAACAGCTTTGGCTTTCCGTCTGCTGAAAAAGCAATGCGAAGACCAACGCGGTAAAGAAATGGCAAAGAAAGTAATTGTAGCTATTACCGATGCCAAGAAAGGAGCTGCACGCGTAACTGCCGACAAAGAAGGTTATAAATCATTCATTATTCCGGATAATGTAGGCGGTCGTTTCTCAGTATTGACTCCCGTAGGTTTATTACCTATCGCAGTAGCCGGATATGACATTATTAAATTAGTGGAAGGCGCACGTACAATGGAAGCTCTTTGCAGCAATCCCGACACACCTTTTGCAGAAAATCCTGCTGCTGTTTATGCAGCAACTCGTAACGCTTTATACCAAGACGGCAAGAAGATTGAAATTCTAGTGAATTTCCAACCTAAATTGCATTATGTATCAGAATGGTGGAAACAATTGTATGGAGAATCTGAAGGTAAGGAAAACAAAGGTATCTTCCCGGCTTCTGTAGATTTCTCAACAGACCTCCACTCCATGGGACAATGGATTCAGGAAGGCGAACGCACCATCTTCGAAACAGTAATTTCTGTTGAGAAGCCGAATCATAAACTTGAAGTTCCTTCGGATGAGGCAAACCTTGACGGACTAAACTTCCTGGCCGGAAAACGTGTAGATGAAGTAAACAAGATGGCAGAGCTGGGTACGCAATTGGCACACGTAGACGGTGGCGTGCCTAATATGCGTCTGATTGTTCCTGAACTGAACGAATTCTATTTGGGAGAAATTATTTACTTCTTTGAAATCGGTTGCGGTATCAGTGGCTATATTCTTGGCGTTAATCCTTTCAACCAACCGGGTGTGGAAGCATACAAAAAGAATATGTTCGCTCTATTAAACAAACCGGGATACGAAGAAGAATCTAAAGCAATCCAAGCTAGATTATAATCTATAAGATTTTTTATTCAGGCACGGATTTCACGGATACATGCAGTTTCATTAAAACTGTGAATCTGTGTAATCCGTGCTTCATTATGATACTATAAAATAATGTTTCAAGAAGCAATAAACAATTACCTCCAATCTCACGGATATAATACCATCAATCTGAAAGCCGTATTATTTGATATGGACGGCGTATTATTCAACTCCATGCCCAACCATGCCGAATCATGGCACAAAGTGATGCTCCGCTTCGGTTTCGGACTCAGCCGCGATGAAGCCTACATGCACGAAGGTCGCACAGGAGCCTCAACGATAAACATTGTAAGCCGTCGTGAACGCGGACATGACGCAACAGAAGAAGAAATAAAAGCAATCTATCAGGCAAAAACTGAAGAGTTTAATAAATGCCCTATGGCAAAAAGAATGCCCGGAGCTTATGAAGTTCTGACAAAAATCAAAGAAGAAGGTCTCATTCCGATGGTAGTAACCGGTTCGGGACAAACTTCTCTATTAGACAGATTAAACCATAATTTCCCCGGCATATTTAAAAAGGAACTGATGGTCACTGCTTTCGATGTAAAATATGGTAAGCCCAACCCCGAGCCCTACTTAATGGCTTTAAAGAAAGCTCACCTTCAACCCAATGAAGCACTCGTTATAGAAAATGCACCATTAGGAGTACAAGCCGGAGTAGCTGCGGGCATCTTTACGATTGCGGTAAACACCGGTCCTCTGCCCGACCAAGTGCTATGGGATGAAGGAGCAAACCTACTATTTCCTTCCATGCCTGCATTCAATGAGAATTGGGAAATATTGAAACAAGAGTTGAAAAATAAATAGAAAGAGGCAATCTCTCATTATCGCCATGTATGTGTCAAGGCTAAAATAACCTATCACTTTGTCATCCCCAACAAATTGAAGAATCTGTTTACATCTACTTTATGTTTACAGATTCTTCGCAAAATTCAGAATGACAAAACAAAATAATTACATTATTAATGTTTCGACATCAAAACAATAATTTGCCCGAAAAAGGCTAAGATTCAAACAATTTACTTCTGGAAAGCATACATGCACCGATAATACCGGCTCTCTCTTTCAATTTAGATTCCACAATCACAGAATCACGGTTCATCAAATTGAGCGTATACTTGCGGATAGCCGTTGTAATAGGCTGTATCAGATAATCTCCTGTACGAGAAAGATCACCACCGATAATCACCAATTCAGGATTAAATATATTAATCAATCCGGCAACATGCCTTCCCAGCTTCACACCAATTTCTTCTACCAACTCAATACAAAGCAAATCTTCTTTATTCACAGCAGCAATAATATCATCAAGCGTTATTTCTTCAATATTCTTCCTGCTATTTGAAATAATAGAAGTCTCTCCATTCTTAATATGCTCCAATAAAATCCGCTGCAAGGCAGAACCCGAAACTTCAGTCTCTATACATCCTTTCTTGCCACAATGACAGATAATCTCATTTTCATATCCGTAATTATGTCCGAATTCACCGGAGAAACCGGATTTTCCTTTATAAAGCTTTCCATCAATGATAATACCCATACCCAATCCCCAACTAACGTTAATGAGGATGATATTCTTTTCACCTTTCACCGCACCTTGCATATACTCACCATATATCATTGCACGCGTATCATTATCAATCGACACCCGGAAACCGCCCAATTTTTCAGAAATAATATCCGAAAGTGGACGCTCATCAAAATTAAAGATACTATAGCTGTACCCCAAATCAGGATTTACACGTCCCGAAAGGTTTACATTAATATTCAAAACTTTATCCTGCTCTATCGGAAGTTTCTGAAGGAATTGTTTGATTATCTTGCACAACTCATCCAAACACTCAGGAGTATTCTTTGCCCTAAAAGGTACATTCATCTTTAATTGCATCACGTCACCTTTAAAGTTTATTAACCCCAAATGAATAGAAAACTGCCGCACCTCTACTCCGACAAAATAGCCGGACTCTGCATTCAATCCATAGAGACTAGGATGTCTGCCTCCACTGGTTTCCAACTTTCCATAGTCATTAATGTACCCATCCTCACACATTTCATCAATGAACTTTGTGACAGTAGGCACACTCAAATCCATTTCTTTTGCCAAATCAGTAATGGTAGAACTACCATTATAAATATAATGTGTGATGATACGTTTCTTCATCACAGCCAACTTAGAGCCTTTCTCTATCTCTTTCAACAACTTATCACCCATACTAAAATATTCCGTTAATGCTCACAAATATAGTTATTTTTTTATGAAATCATATTTCATAAAGAGAGAATTTTGCAAAAAGTTTTTATAGAACCTAATATATTATATCTTTCTGTCAATTATTTCTAATTCATAAGAATTATTCGTCAACACCGTTTACGTACCCATAAATTAGGAGATTATTAAATAAGCTTTATTTAATAAATAAATTCACTTATCAAACTCTATTACTAAATGATTTATATATCAATACCGGCTACAACCTACATAACTCTTTATTTCTTTCCTATAAATAAAAAAGGCACTCCTCCTACCCTCATCTCTTTTTCATTTTAGACGAACCATTTTTTTATGTTATTTTTTATAAAAACGAAAGAGAATGCTAATAAAACAAAGAAAATCACTTTCTCAGAAAGAAAAAACTCATTTATTGAAGGGAATGTCCCCAATTTTCAGTAATATTGCAACTTGGGTGAACAGTTCATCCTAAAACAGACAATAAATAGAAAAAACGAATAGTTAACTTAAAACTTAAAAAAAGAACCATGAGAGTAATTATCGAACCTGATTATCAAAAACTGTCACAATGGGCAGCAAACTATGTAGCAAGTAAAATTAATGCAGCAAACCCCACTCCCGAAAAACCATTCGTACTGGGTTGTCCTACCGGTTCATCGCCACTAGGTATGTACAAAGCGCTGATCGAGCTGAACAAACAAGGAAAAGTATCTTTCCAGAACGTTGTTACTTTCAACATGGACGAATATGTCGGTTTACCCGAAGACCATCCTGAAAGCTACCACACATTCATGTGGAAGAATTTCTTCAACCATATTGATATCAAGAAAGAAAATGTACATATCCTGAACGGAAACGCAACAGATCTGGAAGCTGAATGTGCAAACTACGAAAAGCAGATTGCCGAAATAGGTGGTATTGATTTGTTTATGGGAGGTATCGGTCCTGACGGCCATATCGCTTTCAACGAACCGGGTTCTTCCCTGTCTTCTCGCACCCGTATCAAAACCCTGACCACCGATACTATCATTGCAAACTCACGCTTTTTCGACAATGATGTGAACAAAGTTCCCAAAACTGCGTTAACAGTAGGTGTAGGAACTGTTCTTTCAGCCAAAGAAGTGCTGATTATCTGCAACGGTCACAACAAAGCTCGCGCATTACAGCATGCTGTCGAAGGCGGTATCACACAAATGTGGACCATTAGCGCATTACAAATGCATCAACATGGCATCATTGTTTGTGATGAAGCAGCAACAGATGAACTGAAAGTAGGTACCTACAAGTATTTTAAGGACATCGAAAAAGCTAATTTGTAATTTATGAGAACAAACCTAAGCTCGCAGATTTCTCTTAACAGAGTATCTCCGAAGTATTATAAACCCGAAAATGCAGTGGAGCGTTCCGTACTCACTCGTTTTGAGAAGGTGCCGACAGACATCTACGAAACGGTAGACGAAGGAGTGCAACACATAGCCGATGAAATAGCTGCCAAAATCCATGAGCGCCAGCGCGAAGGAAAATTCTGCGTGATTGGTGCAGGAACTGGTGCTTCATTGCGTCCGCTATACGCTGAACTCGTCCGTAAGCATAAAGACGAAGGACTAAGTTTCCGCAATGTAGTCATCTTCAACTTATATGAATACTATCCCTTGGCTGCCGAAGGTGCAGGAAGCAGTTTCGCACAACTCAATGACCTGTTTTTGGGCCAGATAGATATCGATAAGCAGAATGTGTTTACGATTGACGGCACTATTCCTCAAGAAGCCGTAATCGAATACTGCCGCCTGTATGAACAACGCATCCAGACATTTGGCGGTATGGATATCATTTTGATGGGTATCGGTCGTGAAGGCAATATTGCCATGAACGAACCGGGCTCAAGTCTCAGCTCACCTACCCGACTGATTCTGATTGACTCCACTTCACGTGCCGAAGCCGCACACAATCTGGGTGTGGACAATCTTCCTCCTTGTTCCATCACTATGGGCGTTGCCACTATCATGGCAGCTCGCAAGGTTTATCTGTTGGCATGGGGCGATGACAAAGCCGATATTATCAAGAAAGCAGTGGAAGATAAAGTAAGTGATACACTTCCCGCTTCTTACTTACAGTTGCATAACAATGCAAATGTTTGCATTGACCTGGCAGCAGCCTCCCACTTAACGCGCATCCAACGTCCATGGTTGGTAACCAACTGCGAGTGGAACGATAAATTGATTCGCAGTGCCATCGTATGGTTATGCTTGAAGACAAAGAAACCCATCCTGAAGCTTACCAACAAAGACTATAACGAAAACGGATTAAGCGAACTGCTGGCACTCTATGGCTCTGCTTACAACGTAAACATTAAAATCTTCAATGATTTGCAGCACACCATCACCGGATGGCCGGGTGGCAAGCCGAATGCAGACGATACCTATCGCCCCGAACGTGCAAAACCGTTCCCCAAACGTGTGGTAATCTTCTCTCCGCACCCTGACGATGACGTCATCTCAATGGGTGGAACCTTACGCCGTTTGGTTCAACAAGGTCATGAAGTGCACGTTGCATACGAAACATCCGGAAATATCGCCGTAGGTGATGAAGAAGTAGTACGTTTCATGCATTTTATCAATGGTTTCAATCAACTTTTCGATGATAACTCTAATGAGACAATCAAGAACAAGTATGCTGAAATCAAGAAATTCCTTGCAGCAAAGAAGGAAGGCGATATGGATACACGCGACATCCTGACCATTAAAGGTCTGATTCGTCGTGGTGAAGCCCGTACTGCTTGTACCTTCAATCAAGTTCCTTTGAGCCGTTGCCACTTCCTCGACCTGCCGTTCTACGAAACCGGTAAGATTGAAAAGAATCCTATCAGTGAAGCTGACGTAGAAATTGTACTGAAACTGTTACGCGAAGTAAAGCCTCACCAAATATTCGTAGCCGGTGACTTGGCCGACCCACACGGAACTCACCGCGTATGTACTGATGCAGTTCTTGCTGCCATCGATATTGAAAAGGAAGCTGGAGCAGAATGGTTGAAAGACTGTCGCACATGGATGTACCGTGGCGCATGGGCAGAATGGGAAATAGAGAATATTGAAATGGCAGTTCCGTTCAGCCCTGAGGAACTGCGTGCTAAACGTAACTCTATCTTGAAACATCAGTCTCAAATGGAAAGTGCACCGTTCCTGGGTAATGACGAACGTCTGTTCTGGCAACGTAGCGAAGACCGTAATCGTGGTACAGCAGCATTGTATGACCAGCTAGGTTTGGCATGCTATGAAGCCATGGAAGCGTTTGTAGAATATGTCCCACTATAAGAAGTATAAGACCTAACCTAATTTATACTAACCTTTAAAGTAAAAGTAAATCCCCGGAGGATGTGATTATCCTGACCGGGGATTTTTATTTCCTCCTCCCCCCAAAAAATAGAAATATAATCCATCATTTAAGCTAAAATATCTATGGGATTATACAACAATTATTATTTCTTTTGCAAATCTATTCCTCTATCAGGAATATTCATTCACCTTAATCTATACAATATAATGAAAAGAACTATTAAAACTATTTTTCTGGCATTGTGTTATAGTGCAGTTACAAATGGGCAAACTTCTACCCCAATACATTTACCGGCCATATTCTCGGACCACATGGTACTCCAACAGAAAAGTACTGTTTCTATTTGGGGATGGGGAGAAGCAAGCACTACGGTCAAATTAGTAGGAAGTTGGATGCCCAATGATACCATTTCAACCTCTGTAGATGACTGCGGACGTTGGAGAACAAAAATTCCTACCTGTGGGCACGGAGGTCCGTACACCCTGCAAATATTCACCGACAACAGAAAAGAAAACAAAATAATACTGAAAGATATCCTATTGGGCGAAGTATGGTTATGTAGTGGACAGTCAAACATGGAATGGAGTCCCAACAACGGAATCCATAACCGGCAAGAAGAGATTGACAACGCTAACCATCCCCACATACGTTTCTTCAGTCTGAGCAAACAAGGAAGCAAATCTCCGCAAGAAGATTGCTATGCACAATGGGAACAATGTACCCCAGAAATAATGCAGAAGCGAAGTGCCATAGCTTATTTTTTCGGCAAACGTTTGCAACAGAAACTCAATGTACCCATAGGATTAATTGTTTCCGCATGGGGAGGAACTCCTGCCGAAGTATGGACTCCGAGAGACACCGTCATAAACAACAAAGTCATTGCCGAAGCAGTAATAAACAAGCCTTACCCCTGGTGGCCGGTAACACCGGGAGTCCTTTACAACAGCATGATTCATCCGTTAATGCCATACGACATTGCCGGAGCCATTTGGTATCAAGGAGAATCAAACAGAGACAATCCGTCATCATACAATTTGCTCATGGAAAAAATGATTGCAAGTTGGCGAAAAGGCTTCGGCAAGAATTTTCCTTTTTATATGGTTCAAATAGCTCCATACAACTACCACTCTACCAATAACGGTCCCGCATTGATACGTGAAGCACAAGAACAAGTAGCACATAGAGTTGACAATGTAGGACTGATAACCACTACCGATATTGGTGACCCTGACAACATCCATCCTGCCCAAAAAGCCGAAGCTGGTTTTAGACTGGCTAATTTAGTATTGGGCAGAACTTACAAAGCATTAAAAAAAGGTTATGAAACACCTTTCTTCACAAAAATGACCATAGAAAAAGGAAAAGCTATCCTCTCTTTTAGTCATACAGAAAAGAAATTAGTATGTCCCGACAAAAAAATCAGAGGAGTAACAATAGCCGGAAATGACGGAAACTTCGTACCTGCCAATGCACGTATCAAAGAAAACCGGCTGATAGTTTCTTCACCCAAAATAAAACAGCCGATTGCTGTCCGTTACTGTTTCGATGATGCGACTGTAGGAAATTTATTCAATGCAGAAGGAGTGCCTGTAGCACCTTTCCGCACAGATAGATAATAAAAAGTATCGGCAGGAGACAACATTTGATATATCATTAACCAATTACCATAAACAATCAGATAAATGAAAATCAATTCTTTATTATTCTTATTCCTATTAACAGTTTCATGTTCACAACCTGAAAACCGAATTGACCTGACAGGCAAATGGCAATTTACTACAGACTCTACCAATTGGAGTGGTAGCATTCTATTGCCCGGTTCTATGACTTCCAATAGCTTAGGAGAAGATATTAATATTAACACACCTTGGACAGGAAGCATCAACGATGACTCTTATTTTAAAAATGAACATTATGCAAAATATCGGAACTCCGATAACATCAAAATACCTTTTTGGCTGCAACCCGTAAAATACCACAAAGGTGTAGCATGGTATCGGAAAGAAGTAAATATTCCAACCGACTGGAACCAGCAAGACATCTCTCTTTTTCTGGAACGATGCCATTGGGAAACACGTTTATGGGTAGATGATAAAGAAATAGGCATGCAGAACACACTCGGAACTCCCCATCAATATGACTTATCCGATGTACTCACTCCAGGCAAGCATACACTCACTTTACGTATAGATAACAGAATAAAAGACATTGATCCGGGAGAAAACTCACACAGTATTTCAGACCACACGCAAGGTAACTGGAACGGAGTAATAGGCGACATGTACCTGCAAGTCCGCCCACAAGTAAGCATAGTACACACAGATATTTATCCTGATATCAATGCTAAAAATATTCGCGTAAAAACATACATGAAAAACAAAAAAAAGACAAAAGCCACCGCTATTCTAACCTTAAAAGCCAATGGGAAAAGCATACAACAAGAAATAGTGCTTCTTCCCGGTGAGAATAAAACTGAAACAATACTTTCATTAGGAGACAATATTTGTCTGTGGGATGAGTTCAATCCGAATTTATATATACTGGAAGCCAGCCTGACCGATAAAGAAAAAACAACTACCGATACTCATACAGAGCAGTTCGGTATGCGCGATTTCAGAGTAACAGACCGCCACATCACCATCAACGGACGTCCCGTCTTTCTACGCGGAACACTGGATTGTGCAGCTTTTCCCAAAACCGGCTACCCACCTACCGACCAAGCTTCATGGGAAAAGATATTCACAGCCTGCCGTAACCACGGTTTGAATCATATACGTTTTCATTCCTGGTGCCCTCCTGAAGCTGCTTTTTGTGCAGCCGACAAAATGGGAATGTATCTGGAAATAGAATGTTCATCCTGGGCAAACAGCAGCACCACTATCGGAGATGGGAAACCATTGGACGCCTTTATATTAAAAGAAAGCGAAGCTATAGTGAGAACTTTTGGCAATCATCCCTCTTTCTGCATGATGATGTACGGCAATGAACCTGCCGGCGCAGGAAGCAACAATTATCTGGCTGAATTTACCTCCTATTGGAAAAAACAAGATAAAAGACGAATTTATAGCACAGCAGGCGGATGGCCCAACTTGCCTGTCAGTGATTTCTTAAGCGACCCCTCACCACGCATACAGGGATGGGGACAAGGGCTGAACAGTATCATCAATGCCCAGGCACCACGTACAGACTACGACTGGTCTGAATATATTAACCGGTTCACCCAACCCATAGTAAGTCATGAAATAGGACAATGGTGCGCCTATCCCAATTTTAAAGAAATGAAAAAGTATACAGGGGTAATGCGCCCTACCAACTTTGAAATATTCCAAGAAAGTCTACAAGAGAATGGCATGAAAGCCCTTTCCGATAGTTTCCTGCTGGCATCAGGAAAGTTACAAGTACTTTGTTACAAGGCCGACATAGAAGCCGCCCTCCGCACTAAAGACTTCGGAGGATTCCAATTGTTGGGTTTATACGATTTTCCGGGACAAGGCACCGCACCGGTAGGTGTGCTTGATACCTTCTGGGAAGAAAAAGGGTATATATCCCCCGAAGAATACAGCCGTTTCTGCAATGCCACCGTACCATTGGCACGTCTGTCCAAACTAATTTTCACAAACAATGATACTTTGAAAGCATCTGTCGAGGTCGCTCACTATGGAAGCAGCCCTCTGCAAAACGCAACTACCGGGTGGACTTTACGTGACACTGAAGGAAACATACTCCAATCAGGACAATGGAATTCAAAAGAAATACCTGTCGGCAATAATTTTACTTTAGGGGAAGTAGCAGCTCCACTCACTACTGTGACCACACCTCAACGTTTGATATTAGAAGTTTCAGTAAACAATAGAAAAAATGACTGGAACATCTGGGTATACCCAACAGTCCGACAAGCCATTCCCCATGAAAATAAAATCTGTATGACCGACCGCTTGGATACCATCACACTAAACACCCTTGAGAAAGGAGCCACAGTCTTACTTTCACTAAAGAAAGGAAGTTTATCCAAAGAACTGGGGGGCGATATCCAAATAGGCTTCTCCAGCATTTTCTGGAATACAGCATGGACTGCCAAACAAGCACCTCACACCTTGGGCATATTATGCAATCCCGCACATCCGGCTCTTAGTGAATTCCCCACAGAATATCACAGCGACTACCAATGGTGGGATGCCATGAGCCATTCCGGAGCAATTGAGTTCAGCAAACTTTCTCCAAAGATACATCCCATCGTCCGCGTCATCGACGACTGGTTTACCAATCGCCCCTTAGCCTTATTGTTCGAAGCTAGAGTAGGTAAAGGAAAAATATTGGTTTCAGGTATAGACTTTTGGCAAGACATGGATAAACGCCCCGAAGCCCGACAACTGTTATATAGCTTGAAAAAATACATGAACAGTCCGGCATTCCATCCTGATACGGAACTCAAAAGAGAACAAATACAGCAACTGCTATAAAGACTCTTTCATAGTAAAATTTATATCGTTATTTTCCATCATTAATTCCATAACCGAATAACGCAAAGTCCCCCAAACACGGGTCGTCCGGAAAAACCTCGGCAAGTGCACGGGTAATGGCCTTTGCGTTATTCAATGTATAAGATTTACTTCGAGTAAGATGAAGCCGATGAGCTACTTCACAGACATGAGTATCCAGCGGAATCAACAAATCACAAGGCGAAAAAGAAGTCCAAATACCGAAGTCTACTTCCGAGTCACGCCTGATCATCCAACGAAGAAACATATTGAGTTTTTTTTGCGGTGCCTTGTCCGAAACTCCCAACAAACGACATAGGCGTTGTATCGGAGAGCCCTCCTGACACGCCATTAAAGCCGCTTCCATACAGCCATATTTTGTATATATTCCATGTAACCAATGGAATAATTCCCCCATTTTATTCTTCGACACTGTGCGATAAAAAGATTCTTCCCCACAAAAATCCGATTTCCAATCTTTCGACAGTACATAAGCCAAAGGGTTATGCTGCATGACAGCATCCAGCCTCCCCGCTGCCTTCAGTATTTGAGGACGAGCACCGAAACTCAGATAGGCCGTCAGAAAACCGCTTATTTCTATATCTTCCTTCCGATGATAACGATGAGGAAACTGAACCGGATCAGATGATATAAAAGCGGAATTATGATACCTAAAAGCATATTTCCGAAGAAAATCGGTAACGGATGCTGCTTCATTAACACATTGCTGCTTAGTAATATAAGCAACAAACCTTTCTTGTTCCTTATTATTTTCTTTCATCCATTTCACTGTTTATACAGCTCAAAAATACAAAAAACTTTTCAATTACTTACCTTACCCCATCAATTGACGGCTTCAAACAATACCGGCAAAGTAAAACCGACCCGCCTACAAAATCATGGGGCTTGAGTTCTTAAAGAATTATTTTATTCTCCGGACAGGATATCACGAAACTCCCCCATATTTTTCTTTTGATTTTATAACAGTTCGGAGAGATGACCGTATCAACCGATGTAAAAAGTACAAAGAGCGTAATTCTTCTCTTAATAAAAATCCCATAATATTCCTTATCATTTTTAAATATTTCAATAGAAAATTTTAATTTTGCATTTAAATCATTTAAGGATTCGTCATGACAAATTTTGAACGGTTCTATATCACATGGTATTCACGTGCTATTCATTTCGCACGCGAATATGTATTGTCCGAAAGTGATGCCGAAAACATCGTTCAAGACGTGTTCCTGCATTTATACGAACACTGCGACCGGTTGGATGCATACACCAACCTTACAGCTTACCTGTTTACTTCCATCAAAAACAAATGTCTGGACTACTTACGCAAACGGGTGAACGAACAGGAAGCTGTGGCCGAAATGCAAAGCGAATTTGATATGACCTTACGCATGAAATATGATTCTTTGGAGATCCTCAATACCAACTTCCCCGATGAAACCGACATAGAAGAACGTTTGGAACAAGCTTTGCAAAAACTCCCCGAACGGTGCCGAAGCATTTTTGTCATGAACAAACTGGAAGGCAAAAAACAACAGCAAATAGCTTCAGAACTGCAAATATCCATCAACACCGTAGAATCACAAATGGCTATTGCATACAAAAAATTACGCGAGGAATTAAAAGACTGCCTGCCTCTACTTCTTTTTTTATTTACTCTTCCCTGATTTTTTTCATTTTCTTTTGGCGGATTCTTTCTCTTGCTTCGTTTACTATACAGAACAGATAAAAAATGGACCATCGAATTATAAAATATTACGCAGGAGAACTCAGTAAAGAAGAAAGGAAAGCTTTACTGCAGGAGGCCTTTTCCAACCAAGAACTGAAGAAGGAAATGATAAATTGCCAGCACTTGCAATCGCTGGTAAAACTCCACCCACAAGAAAAAAACGAATTATTAGGTAAGGAAAGCCTGAAGCGTTTCATGAAAGCCCGACAGATAGAAAAAAAGAAAAGATTGTCATTCCATTTTTTACGCTATGCGGCTATCATCATTGCCTGTATAGTTTCCACATGGTGGGTTACTTACTCGTTTATCAGTATGGATATACCACAGCCTGTCACTCAGAAACTCTCTGTCCCGGCCGGACAACGCGCACATATTGTACTGCCGGACGGCAGCAAAGTATGGGTGAATGCCGGTTCCACCCTCACCTATCCTTCCATATTCGGTGAGGAACGCCGGGTAAAGCTCAACGGAGAAGCCTTCTTTGAAGTGGCGAAAGGAACGTTGCCGTTTATTGTCTCTACCGGAAAGGTGGATATAAAAGCACTTGGTACACAATTCAATGTCTTCAACTATCCTAGCGAAGAACTTACCGTTGCACTGTTGGAAGGATCCGTACGCGTCTACCATCCCGAACAAGAACAACAAGGAGTTCTGTTAAGCCCTGAACAACAGCTAACAGCAACTGCCAATGGACGTTTCCTGGTGGGCTCCATCACTAAAGACCCCATCATATGGAAAGACGGTCTTTATGCTTTCGACAAACAAAAACTGAAAGACATATTGAAAAAACTGGAACTTTATTATGACGTGAAAATCATCGTCAAAGACACCTCTATACTGGAATACGAATACACAGGAAAGTTCCGCCAGCGCGACGGGGTAATGGAGGTATTGCGGATTATTCAGAAAATACACCCTTTCAAAATAAAACAAAAAGAGAATACGAATGAAATTACTTTATACCGTTAACCTATTGTCTAATCCATAAAACCCCAAAGAACCATGAAAACATAGAAAAACACACCACACACGCGTTTCCTTAATAAAAAAGTCGGCAGATGCGCCAACACCTGCCAACCCGACATTAAGCATAACGTATTCCAAACCCTTTCAAAAATCTAGAAATTATTAACTTAATCGGAAACAAAGATATGAAAATAAAACCTTTGTTAGGGCATCTTTTATGCCTAAAAACGCAAAACAGGACATTAAATATTATGAAAGTAACTATATTTTTGACGTTTTTCTGTACTTTCCCCTTATTTGCTTCTACCGGTAAAGCACAAAACGCTGTAATAGAACTACCTTCAAACGCTGTAACGGTAGAAACCCTTTTCTCTGAAATAGAAAAACAAACAGACTACCTGGTAGTGTACAGCAACCGAGAACTGAATGTAAAGAACATTGTTACTTTGTCAAAGAAAAAAGCCAAAGTAAGCGACATACTGAAAGAACTGCTGAAAAGTTCCAATCTAAAATACGAACATACCAACAATTACATCGTATTTTCAAAGAAAAACGATGAAACTAATGTTACTCAGCAGACCAAAAAGAAAGTGACGGGAACAGTCATGGATAAAAATGGGGAAGCTATCATCGGTGCCAGTGTACTGGAAAAAGGAACGACCAACGGAACCATTACAGACATAGACGGACGTTTTTCCCTTGAAGTGGGAGCCAAAGCAACCTTAGCTATCTCTTATATCGGCTACGTTGACCAAAATATAGCAATAGGCAATAAAAGTATGGTTTCCATCATCCTTCAGGAAGATTCACAAACTCTTGAAGAAGTCGTTGTGATAGGCTATGGCACCCAAAAGAAAGTCAACCTGACTGGTTCGGTAGCCTCCATCAATTCCGAAGTAATCGAAAATGTACCCGCCTCCAACCTTTCCAATGCACTAAGCGGTCGGTTGGCCGGAGTCAACATCACCCAAACAGCCGGTAAACCGGGAGGTGGTTCATCCGTATCCATACGTGCCGATGGTACCTGGAACAGTACCGCCCCCCTGTACGTCATTGATGGCGTAGTCCGCGACAAGTTTGCCTTCGACGGGCTGGATGCCAGCGAAGTGGAAAATCTTTCTGTTTTGAAAGACGGTGCCTCGGCTGCCATTTATGGTTCACGTGCCGCCAACGGTGTTATCCTGGTCACTACCAAAAAAGGCAAAATAGGCAAACCGACCATCAATTATACAGGCTCAATCGGTATTTCGGAAGCAACCAAAATACCGGATATGTTCAATGCATACGAACAAGCTTTATACACCAACGAGGCTTTGCGCAACCAACTGGTTCCCGAAGGAGACATGCAATATTATGCCGAAGACGAACTGGAATATTACAAGAACCACTCATACGACTGGATGGATGAGACATGGAAATCTCCCGTTGTCACCCGCCATTCGCTGAATGTAAACGGTGGTAATGATAAGGTGCGCTATTTTATCGGTGGAAACTATTATTACGAGACAGGTTCATTCGACAACCTTAATTTCAAAAAATACAGTATCCGCAGCAACATTGATGCCAATATCACCAAAGACCTGAAAGTATCTTTAAACTTAAGCATGGATACGCGCAACGACCATAAACCTTATTGGAAATGGGACAATGACAACGACAATATGAACAACCTATACAATGGATTGCTACGCCGCGGACTTTTTGCCCCTTATATTGACGGAAAGCCCAACGGAACCTATTTGGCATGGCACCCGATGGAAGTAATCAATGGAAATAGCGGATACAACAAAAAGCGTTATTCCAACTATGAAATAAACGTAGCTCTCCAATATGATGTTCCTTTCATCAAAGGCCTCAGCCTGAAACTGACATACAATAAATATGAACGACACACGTTCATCAAGCAGTTCAGCCGTCCTTACGACTTGTATGTTTTCAAAACTACAGGATCACACAACCATATACAAACCAATGAACTGGACTATGTGAAAACCAGAGATGACGGAGACTTCTTGTATGAAAAATACAATAATGACAACAGTTACCAACTCAATGCCATGGTGACTTACAACAATACTTTCGGCAAACACGATATCAATGCCCTGTTTGTATACGAACAGTATGAAGGAACTACCGACTGGATGGACGGACAACGCAATTACTTCATATCTTCGGCTGTAGACCAATTATTTGCCGGAAGTTCAGATCCTAAAAATTCGACACTCAACGGTAAAGGTTCAGAAAGCGGACGCCTCTCTTATGTAGGCCGCCTGGGATATACATACGACAACAAGTATTTGCTGGAAGCCTCTTTCCGCTATGACGGTTCTGTCAATTTCGATCCGAAACACCGCTGGGGATTCTTCCCGTCAGCATCGGCGGCATGGAGAATCTCAGAAGAAAACTTCTTCAAAAACAACGTCCGGTTCATTGATTACCTGAAACTACGCGCCTCCATAGGCTTACTGGGAAATGATGCTGTGGGAGGCTGGCAATGGATGCAACGCTACAACCTGAATACCGGTGCTTATTTCGGTTCGCTAAGCAACGGAGTTTCGGCCGATGTAATCCCCAATACCGAAATTACCTGGGAAAAATCATTGGATATAGATTATGGATTTGATATGCAGATATTACGAAACCGCTTATCGTTAAGTGCCGGTGGATTCTATAAACATACCTACGATATTTTAGGAGACCGTCTGGCCAGCCTGCCTTCAACTTTCGGAGGAGTCATGCCTAAAGAAAATTACGCGACGATTGACACAAAAGGTTTCGAAATAGAACTTTCCTACAAAGATAAAATAGGAAAAGACTTTACCTATAATATCAACGCCAACTTCGGTTACGCCACCAATAAGTTGATTACCAAAGACGAAGCCGAAAACTTACGTCCCTATAAATCAGAATTAGGATACAACACAGACCGCAGCATGGGATATGTGGCAACCGATATCATCCGCACACAGGCCGACCTCGACGCACTGCCCGAAGGATATACCATCTTTGGGAAAAAACCGGAACTGGGAATGCTCAATTACAGAGATATCAGAGGTGCAAACTCGGACGAACCGGATGGAAAGATTGACGATAATGATAAAGAATGGATTATAAAACATACCAAATCACCTATTAATTATGGCTTCTCTGTGGGCGGGGCATGGAAAGGATTAAGTGTGGACTTATTCTTCCAAGGTGTAGCCGGAGGTAAACGCTTTTATGACCAGCGTACAGAATGGGAAGGAATGGAAGCTTCCGCATATGCATGGCGGGCAGATTATTGGACACCGGAGAACACAGATGCCAAGTTCCCAAGGGCAGGAGCCGACAACGGAGCTTCCGAAGAATCGACTTTCTGGATTCAAGATACTTCATTCCTGCGCTTGAAGAATGTGAATATCACTTACCAGCTTCCACAACAACTGGTATCCAAATGGGGGCTTTCACAAATGAAATTCTTCCTGATGGGAACCAACCTGTTCCTGCTGCAAGATAAAATTAAAGCTTATGATCCGGAGAACTCAAGCATCATGAATTACCCGTTGATGCGCACCTATTCATTTGGTATCAATGTCAGTTTCTAACTATTTAAATATGAAAATATCATGAAAATAAAATATTTATTATATAGCGTATTAACAACCGCTGTCCTTTCGGGATGTATTGATGTTTTAGATAAAAAAGACTTATCTGCCATCACCGAGAAAGATGTTTGGAACAATGCCCAATATGCCACCGCCTATCTTAACAAATTGTATCGTGACAACCTTCCGGGATGGGATCAGGACGTAGCCGGATATTCGGACGAGGCTTATGGTGAAACTGGCATTTTATACGGTCATCTTACCACTGCTTCAATAGATAACTGGCCCTACAAAGAAATACGCAACATCAATATCATGTTAAGCAGTATCGAAACCGGAAATATAGATAACGCAACCAAAACCTCATTAAAGGCCCAGGCACTTGTTTTAAGAGCTTGGAGATATTTCCAGATGGTACGTTTATACGGTGGAGTTCCTATGATTCTGGAACCGCAGGCATTAACCGATGACTTATATGTCACCCGTAACAAAACTTCGGAATGCATCAACTTAATCATCAAAGATTTGGACGATGCTATTGATGCCCTGCCCTGGAAATGGACAGGAGACGACGAAGGACGCTTTACAAAAGCAACCGTAATGGCACTGAAAGGCCGGATTCTGCTCTATTATGCCAGCCCGCAATTCAATCCTGAGAACAAGGCTGAACGCTGGGAAACAGCCTATACGTACAATAAAATGGCAGCCGAACAAATAGAAGCCAACGGATACGGGCTGTACGACAGTTATGAAAATATCTGGTTTGATGAAATGAATAAAGAAGTATTATTCGTTACACGCTATCAGGAACCCGACATTACCCACCATTGGGATGCTGCGACACGTCCTCTGTCGGAAGCCCAAAACTATTCGGGTTGCAATCAGCCTACAAAGGAAATGGTAGAATCTTACCCGATGATCACCGGAACTCCTATCACAGAATCACCTGATTATGACCCGCTTCACTTCTGGCAAAACCGTGATCCCCGCTTCACCAGCACCATAGCCTATAATGGATGCAAATGGGAATTGAGTGGTAAAAAAGACAGAATCCAATGGACATACCAAGGACACTCTACCCTGAACCCCAGCAGCAGCGGTTTCTATTGCCGGAAAGCCATCAATGTAAGCTACACTCCCTATTATACTGAAAGAAGCAGTACCGACTGGATAGAAATACGTTTTACCGAAGTCTTGATGAATTATGCCGAATGTGCTGCCGAAAATGGAAAATCGGATGAAGCTTACGGAGTTTTAAAACGCATTCGCCAACGCGCCGGAATAGAAGCCGGAAGCAATGGCATGTATGGTCTGAAAGCAAATATGTCACACGATGAAATGATAGCTGCCATCATGTTGGAACGTAAAATTGAATTTGCCTATGAAGGCAAACGCTACTGGGATTTGCGCCGACGACGCATGTTCGCATCCGAAATGAATGGAACCCGACGTCATGGTCTTTTGCCCAAACTAAAGATTTCCCCCGTCGAATTCGACAAAATAAAAGACAATATAGACATAGACAAAGACTATACGACCTATTTTAAAGATTCTGTGGTGGTATTAGACCAGAAATATGAAATCAATTTCCAAAACAACTATTATTTCTATGCCATTCCCAACAAGCATTTGGAAACCAATTCCAAGCTGGAGCAAACGCTAGATTGGGACAACGGAACATTCAATCCGTATGAATAGGAAATAGAAATACTAAAAAGAGAGAGTGTGTCAAAAGTAATGATTCACGATGCAAGTGTCATTTAGAGCTTTTGGCACACTCCTATCTCAAATCAATGAAACACAAAAACATAATCCATGTTTTAAACAAGAAAATCCATTGATTTATACATTTATTATTCTTTCCTTTGTTACATAAAAGCCATTTCTGTCCTTTTGCTGCAGTCCTGCCACCAAAAGGCACCTGATACAACCATCAGGAATTTGTTCAACCGGAAAGGACAGATATTGGTAATAAATAGAAACACATTTAAAAGATTTATATGAATAAAAAGAATTTATTACTGACCGCTGCCCTTTTCATCTGCTTGAGTGGGCAAGCCCAACATACGATAAAACTATCGGAACTAGACTTATCTCATATATGGCAAGAGTATGGAAAAGTACAGGACGGAAAATCCGTCACCGGAGAACAAGCTGCCGTCAATGGGAAAATATACAATGAAGTGATAGGTACCCATGCTAAAAGCATACTGAAAATAGACCTTCATGGGGATGCTACACGCCTGCGCTCCCAAATAGGCGTTGCAGACAGCAAAGTCGATATTTCGGACAAGAGCCTGGCCGTCCTTCCATTAGTAAACGGAACAAAACTTTATTTCCGCAAGGAAGGCAATGACAAGCAATTCCTGGGACTGGCCGGCACCAGTGGCAAAATAGACAAAGGTTCCGTTTGCTTTATCGTGAAAGGAGACGGCAAAGAGCTTTACAACAGCGGCATCTTGCACGGCAATGAATCGCCTCTATCCATGGATATAGACTTGAAAGGCATCCGTATACTGGAATTATCGGTAGAACCCACCGACGACGGTGCCAGCGGTGACAATGCATTGTGGATTACCCCAACCATTGAATATAAATCGGCCAAACCCGAAACCATCCATGCGGGATACGCAGGAAAAGGCCCGGAAATGACGACCGGCATTTCCCGCAAACTGGCAGATAAAATCAGCAAGCTCCCTGTCTTATCCGTGCCCGCTTCTACAAAAACCGACTTTGACTGGTTGATCACACCCGAAAAAGCCAAAGCAGGCATCTATGCTTCGGCAGACGGTAAAAGTATTATTGTGGCCAATCCGATGGTATCCCGCACTTTCCGTATTTTCCCGAACCTGGCCACAACCGATATCATCAACCGCATGACCGGAGAAAGTATGCTCCGTGCTGTCAGCAGTGAAGGCAGCATACAAATTGATGGCAAGAAGCACTTAATCGGGGGATTGGCCGGACAACCGGAACGGGCTTACATTGAAGACAAATGGATAGAGAACATGACTACCATTCCCGAATCTTTTTTGGTAGAGGACTTTGAAATAAACCCTATCAAGGAAGATATAAAATGGGCACGCAGCCGTTGGGCGCTCAATAAGGAAGCTGCAACCGGCAGTGAAATCACCTTTACTTTGCGGGGTGACAAGGAACTGAAAGATGTCATTGTGAAACTCCATGTATCGGTATACGATAAAATTCCCGTCATCCGCAAACGGTTTGAAGTGATAAACCGGTCCGACCTACCTATCAACATCGACACATTCCAATTGGAATACCTAGCTTTTGCCGAACCTGAATCTCCCGGAGGAGGTGACCCGTCCAAGTTCCTCTTGCCCAATATCCATATAGAAAGCGACTATGCTTGTGCCGGCAGTTTCACGGAAAAAGAAACAGACATTACCGAAAAATGGGTAACCGATCCTGATTATACCTCGCAACGGAACTATTTGCTGCAAACCCCTTGCATACTGGAAGTCTCACCCAAAATGGGACCCGACCAAGCCATACCGTCCCAAGGCACTTTCCGTTCTTTCAGCGTATACGAAATGCCGTTCGACAGCTACGACCGTGAACGTAAAGGACTGTTTACCCGCAAAATGTACCGCACCATCGCACCTTGGACTACGGAAAATCCCATCTTCATGCATCTCACCTCAACCAACCCGGAAACGGTGTACCGTGCCATCGACCAATGTGCCGAAACAGGCTATGAGATGATTATCCTGAGTTTCGGTTCGGGGCTGAATGCAGAAGACATCTCGGATGCCAACATCGCCAAATATAAAGCATTCGTGGACTATGCCCGCAACAAAGGCATCGAAATGGGATGTTACTCCCTGCTTGCCAGCCGCTGGATAAGTGACGAAGTGGATGTCATCAATCCGAAAACAGGGAAACGCGGCGGCATGACATTCGGCAGTTCTCCCTGCCTGTGCAGTGACTGGGGTTATGAATATTTCCATAAGATAAAGACGTTCTTCGAGAAAACCGGAATGCGCTGCTTTGAACACGACGGCTCTTATCCGGGAGATTTCTGTGCCTCAACCGTCCATCCCCACCATAAAGGACTGAAAGACTCACAATGGAACCAATTCCATAAGGTAACGGAACTTTATCATTGGATGTGCGAAAACGGAATCTACCTCAATGTCCCCGACTTTTATTTCCTGAACGGCTCTACCAAAGTAGGAATCGGCTACCGTGAAGCCAATTGGTCATTACCACGCGACCGCCAACTTATCCATACCCGTCAACTGAACTACGATTGCACTTTCGAACGCATTCCTTCCTCATTGTGGAGCTTTGTCCCATTGGTGGAATACCAAGGAGGTGGAGCAGCAGCCACACTGGAACCGTTGAGTGAACATTTATACGAATACAAAACACTGATGTTCCAAAATTATGGCGCAGGAGTACAAGCCTGCTACCGCGGCCCGCGTCTGTATGACACTCCCGAAACAAAAAAAGCAGTAGTGGAAATCATCAGCTGGTATAAGAAATACCGGAATATATTGAACAGTGACATCATCCACTTACGCAAACCGGATGCCCGCGACTGGGATGGTATCATGCACGTCGATCCTGCCGGAAAAGAAAAAGGGCTGGCCATGTTCTATAATCCTACCGACAAGGAAATGACACGTGACATCCAACTTCCGCTTTACTATACCGGACTGACAAAGACAGCCCGCATCCGCGAACAGGAAGGCACACCGGCAACTTATACCCTGAACAGGGACTATACGGTGAACCTTACCGTAAAAATTCCGGCTAAAGGATACACTTGGTATGTAATTGAATAACTCATTAAACCTATATAAATATCATGAAACTCAAAAGACTGGCTTATCTGGCATTTACTTTCTCCATCCCGTGCTTCCTTCAAGCACAACAAGCCAAAATGAACATCGGGATAGAAGCAGGCCAACTCAATTTTGACGTCTCGTTCAAAGGGCAACCCGTCATCCTTTCCTCCCCTTTAGGAATGAACATAGACAACCACCTACTGGGAAAAGAAGTAAAGAACAGCACCGTCAGCACAACTTCCGGAAAGTATAAAACATATACAATAGAACAAAAAGATGGAAATACCTATTACATAGACTCATGGGAATTCGATGACGGCGTAGCTCTCCGTTACCGTATTCCCTCCGATGGTCCCCGTTGTATTTACGGCGAACAAACCGCCTACACTTTCCCCTCCGGCACACACGTATGGTATGCCAGCGGCCCCTTCCAGTATGGATGGATACAAGCTTATCAGGACAGGAGTACCGACTCCATCAAAGACGAACTGCTGGCTCCTCCCGCCACATTCCTTTTACCGAACGGAACCTATGCCGCCATCACGGAAGCCAACCTTTTCAATTTCCACGGAGCTGTTTTATTCGGCAAAGAAAACAACCGCGTACAATTTGGCTATGTAGAGAACAAAGGACACGTGGAAACAGGAATCATCACAGGTCTTCCCGACTCCAAGTTTTGGCATGAAGAGGTTCGTAACATACCGTGGATTACCTCGCCGCGCAACGGAGAAAATGAAATCGTCACCCCGTGGCGCGTACTGATGTTGGCCGAAGACCTGAACGGTTTAGTCAATAACCAAATCATTGCCCAAGTATCCGACCGTCCCGACCCCACCCTTTTTCCTAAGGGAAAAGATACGGAATGGATCAAACCGGGACGCTCTGTTTTCACATGGCTGACAGAAGGGAATAACCGCCTCAGCGTAGCCAACCATAAAAAATATGTAGACGGGGCAGCCGAACTGGGACTACAATCGGTTGTGGTAGACGATGGTTGGGAACTTTGGGAAGAAACTGAAAAGAACACCAACGGACGTTCCAAATGGGAACTTTTAAAAGAACTGACAGACTATGGTAAAGCCAAGAATGTAGACATCTGGGTATGGCGCCCTTCCTCTCCCCGTTCGGGCAACAAGACCGACATAGGGCTGGTAGATGCCGACGAACGCTCCGGCTTTATGAAGAAATGTGCCGAAGCAGGTGTCAAAGGGCTGAAGATTGACTTCTTCCACACCGAAAACCTTTTTACCGTCAATCTGATGGAAAACATTTTAAAAGATGCCGCCAAAGCCCATTTGATGGTTATTTTCCATGGAGTAAACAAACCTACCGGTGACAGTTATACTTATCCTAACCTGCTGGCAAAAGAAGCAGTACGCGGACTGGAAAGCGTAGGAGCCGAAAACAGCTGGGCACCCGGTCCGGCATGGCCTTACCATAACACTGTATTACCCTTTACCCGCTGGCTGGCAGGCCCTGCCGACTATACCCCTTTGAATTTCCGGAAATTTTGCCCTCCGTCGGTAACCTTTACACACCAATTGGCAAGCATTTACACCTTTACCTCTCCCATGCTGATTTTTGCCGCCGACATGGAAGATATGTTATCATGCCCGGGACGGATGTTTATCGAAGAAGTACCGGTGGTTTGGGACGAAACCAAAGTACTTCCCGAAAGCCGCATCGGAAAATTGGCAGCTTTAGTCAGAAGAAGTGGCGATACATGGTATCTTTCCGTACTTAACGGTGAAACACCCTATAAAGGCAAACTCCAGACCGACTTCCTTCCCAAAGGCACTTACCGGATGACCATCGCATCGGATGAAGGCTCGAACTATAAAAAGATAGTCATCAGCAACCGAAAAATCAAATCCGGCAAAACATTACAGCTTGACTTACTCCCGGGAGGAGGATATTTGGCAAAAATAGAAAAAATATAACCTTTCTTTACAGCCTGCCCGCCGGCATTACTTTTACTTCCCGACCCGGAATATATAAAAGGAATGCCGGCGGGTAGGAAAAAGAAAAAATCAGTCTGCCACATTTTCCAATTTAAGCGTCCAGGCATAGTCACATGGCATATCATCCATATACAAGGCCGGCATTTCCACTACAATATCATCTCCTTTTTGCTTCCAGTTAACCTTCTTCTCTGATCCCAGCAAGGAAATTTTGGTCTTGCCGGTAGAACGGATATCCTTCAACTTGATGGTATTTTTCGGATACGCAGACAAAATGGCATATACATTCTTTCCTTTCTTGGTAAAAAACACCTCTTTCACCGCATAACCCGGTTCCGGGTCCACTGTCTGCTTCAAAATAGCATCACCGCTCACATAATGTTTTTCCTTCGATTTCCATTCCCGGTTACCCTTTGTCCATTGACAAGGACGCACCCAGGCACGTGTCCCATAAATCGCTTCACCGTTTACTTTCAGCCAGTCTCCCATCTGAACCAAACGTTCCTGCATGATCGGCGGAATCTTACCATTCGCATTCGGTCCCACATCCAGCAACAGGTTTCCGCCATTACTTACAATATTAACCAAAGTCAAAACCAATGCCTTAGGAGAAGTATAATCTTCCAAATCCTCATTCTGATTATATCCGAAAGACAATCCTATTCCCCTGCATTCTTCCCAGGGCTTATCATAAGATGCACTTGAATTACTATATTCCCTGGTGTAATAATCCCCATGCTTCCGTCCTGTATTATTTGCCCAACGGTCATTTACCACAACACTGTCTTTCACAGGAGATTCTGAATAAAGCCATGCCAATGTTCTTTCCACCTGCCATTCTTTATCATTGATAGCATCAGGACCATCCGACCAGATTAAGTCCGGTTTATACGTATTCACCAAATCTTTCAGCTGAGGGAAGAAATGTTTTTCATAAAACAATCCCATCGTTTCTTTGGTATACAACGGATTCCCCCATTCGCGAAGCGAGAAATAACATCCCACTTTTATATTGGTCTTCCGCAACGCATCCACATATTCGCCCACCAAATCGCGATGAGCACCTATCACCATACTGTTCCAAGGCCTGCCATACGATGTGGAAGCCTCCTTGCTAGGCCATAATGCAAAACCATCGTGATGCTTGGTTGTCAACACCGCATAGCGGGCACCTGCACGTTCAAACAGCTTCGCCCACTCATTGGCATCATAACTCATCGCCTTGAACATGGGGGCAAAATCGGCATAAGTGAAATCCCTGCCATACATGGCTGTATGAAAATCATAGATTTCCGTACCGGTAAAATCACCGTTCCCCATCAATTTCTTGTTTTCCAACCAATACTTATACCATTCGGAATAAGTTCCTTTAGGCGACCAGCCCGGCACAGAGTATAATCCCCAGTGAATAAAAATACCAAATTTGGCATCTTCAAACCAAGACGGAACCGGACGTTTATCCAATGATTCCCAATCCGGAGTATATACTTTTTGAGAAAACAAAGAAACTGAAATAAAATAGAAAAGAAGAGTTGAAATACTTTTTTTCATAGTACGCATCTTTTATTAATTAAAAAAATTATTCACAGCTGCAATATTAATCAGATACTTTCCTGCTTGTACAACACATACACCGCATGAGAATGCCTTCCTTTTTTGTCCAATCTCTTCTCCTCATACCAAGCCTTCAGTTCGTAAGCAGCCGTGGTACGCGCCACTCTCAGCCATTCCGAATAAGCCAGACGTGTAATGGAACCGTGTTCTTTCAGATAAGCCTCCAGCAACGTCCAACGCTCCTCCTTGCTACGCTTCTTCACCGTGGGCAGGAAGCCGAACTCGGCACGGAGGATGTCTGTTTCCTGTCGCACCCGCTTCACCAGTTCCGGCACCGGACGGAAGTTCACCTTCTTTATCTTCACGGATGCCGCACGTATCTCTTTCCGGTCTGTCACCTCACGCGAGGACAAGGCAAGAGAGAACGTACCCAGTCCGTCCAGCCGCACATTTTTTCCTTGCCGCAAATGAGCCACAATAGCATCGGATACCTCTTGCAGCACTCCCACCACACAGCCTGCCGAGTACGCACTGTGCTTGGACAATTCCTTCACTATGTGGTCGGTAGTAATCGTTTCCTTCACCACTACCGCCGGATAAAGCACCGGCTTGCCGTCCTTTTCCTTGAAAGGGTTAGCCTTGAAATCATATTCTATATCCATCTTTAAAAGATTTTGTCTGTATCCGTAAGCCCTTGCAGCTCTATGGCTAAGGGTTTTCTTCCTTTGGTGTTCTATCTCCATAAACTTTGGACTTAACTCCAAAGGCTATGGAGTCATCTCCAAAAGTTATGGAGTTAACTCCGCAACCTATGGAGATGGAACACATCTGTACAAAAGTACTTAATCTTTAGTGAATAAAGGCTTAATATAAAGGAAAAGATGGATTAAGGGGAAAGATAACCAGATTAATGACCGGATAGTTTTTTTAATACCGCCACGACCGAAAAAAGTGCAGCATTGCTGAATGAAACACCCTAAAGTGTTTTCATAATTGCATTTCGCTTCGGGTAACGATTTGAAAACCTTTCTGCTTCACAAAACAAAACTGCTTTCCCTTGTATTTCCTGTTTTTTGCGGTTGGCTTCAATGGGCACTGCAAACGCTTTATTGATACTCATTTCAGTGACATTTCAACCTTTTCTCTCGGTCATTCCAAAGATTTATCCTATTTTTGTGTTGGCAACAAACTAATACCATAATACACAGACTAATGAAAACCACTATTTTACTTGGCTTATTATTGACCCTTACTGTTTCATGCAAACACCATTCCACCCCCGTGACTACCGAAGAAAACTTCCACACCCAAGAAGCCAACCGTCTGGTAGCAGAAGCGA